>Ga0185299_10002198_pt1 | contig 31562 bp, 50 predicted proteins | sample PaiPotPPA55metaG_FD_128002 | JGI IMG/M metagenome (GOLD analysis project Ga0185299, IMG submission 128002) | Iron sulfur acid spring bacterial and archeal communities from Banff, Canada, to study Microbial Dark Matter (Phase II) - Paint Pots PPA... ...
ACACTCCTCAAGCTCTCTCACCTAACGGGGAGAGATCTTGGGGACGGGTTGTCCTACCGTTCAAATCCAAACGACAAAGAGAGGCTACACGATATGTCTACCGCTACAGTTACGCCCGTTTCAGTCGAACCAACGCGCGAGGAATTGCTAGCGCGTATCGCCCAGCTGGAACGCAAGGCAGAGCAGAAGGGACAGGACATCAAAGTCACCGAGAAGGGTTCGCTTTCGATGTACGGTTTGGGCCACTTCCCAGTAACGCTGACCGCTACGCAATGGGCGATCGTTGCGAAGAAACTCCCCAAACTGTTCGCCACCGCTAGCGCCAACTACGGCAAGTTGTTCTTCAAGAACGACGAACAGTCTGATGCTTTCGCCGAAGTCCTCAAGTCAGCGAAGTAACTGCACATCGTAGGCTCTGGAAACAGAACAGAGCTTACGCCGAACAGCTACCGCTCAAATCCCACACAGGAGAACTCCCAACGAACCGCACACGTGTGTCCACTCACGTCGCGGAGTGGTCCACATCGTTCGCACTCAGGGATGAGTGTCAGCGCCGAGGATCAATCCTCAAATTCTAGGAGGGACAACTGTGCCCACGCATCTCGTAATCCATCACGTTTACCTGAGACTAGCGCCACAGGTGGAGTCTGACTCGACGCTGCGGCGCCTCCTGGCCCGCATATTCATGCATGCGGCTATCGCCAGTTTGACGAGGTGATCAGGGCACCCAGCGCCGTAGTGTGCCTGTGTGCGTCGATTGCTGCGTATCTTATGCGACGAAGGGAGGAATCTCTATGCGCTGGTATGACGAACAGCTGGATATGGAACTCGAATGGTGCTGGGTAGCGCCGCTCGATGACGTGCTGGCCGAAGCCATCTCAAATTGGGTGGATAGCGCGTGTGACTCCATCGTTCGCGCCTAGTGAGTGAGTAGCATGCGTAGCCTACTCCTGTGAGTAGTCTACACGGGCCACTCGCCCAGGGAGAATACATGCGAAAGACTTTGTTTGTTGCTTCACTGCTAGCCACCTTTGCCATCGGGGCCTACGCCCAGGCCAAGACAAAGTATATCTACAAGCTATCGCGACTGAGTGAGAGCGAGATCGGCATCAGTTGCCAGAATGGTGGCGACCCCGCCGGCACCAAAGTAGGGGACACGCTGATCATCAGCTGCGGAAAGTAGCTAGGCGCTAGCGCGAGTAGCATGGGTAGCCCATTCCGATTGGCGTGGGCTACACGGGCCACTCGCCCGCGGGCAGGCTTCGGCACATCTATGCGGGGTGATCTAACACACCCCGGCTTGCCCTTTTCTAGATTCACAATCCCAAATGGAGAAAACAATGAGCAAAAACGCAAAGGCTGGCGCGACTGGTGTGGCTGTACGAAGAATTAAATTCGAGAGCCGTGGTGATCTGCTCAACCACCTTCACTTCGCAGGAGTCAGGTGGAATGAGTTGAGCAAATTGAACAAGAAGAAATAACCCGTCACAGAGAGCAGTGTACCGCGTGCGAACTTGAGAGCGCATGCGGTGCGAAGTTCTCAGGGAGGAAACCGTGAACAAGAGATTGCAGATCGTTTTGAATGCTGTGGCGCTGTTAGCGCTGCTGGTGTGCATCTACAAAATCCACACTTTGCAGCAGGTGAGAGATGAACTGATCGAACTGAACCACGACAAGTCTCTCTACATCGAGGGCGGTTGCCACGGTCGGTATCAGGGAACAGAAAAAACACGATAACCCAGCCCCGTCTTATTCTTACCCCGCATTTTCCCCATAACGCAGAGCACAGCATGCAATGCCTGAACTTGAGAGCAGGCATTGCGCGAAGTGCTCCCACTCTTCGGAGGTAAAGCAAATGGCATTTATGCAAAAGCAAATCACCGCGCGCAAATCATGGTGGCAAGTGGAGACCACAGACGGCACAGAATTCTTGCCGGTTGATTTGATCGGCGAGAATCCGGCGGACTCTGACGCTTTTCAACCGTACTGCGAAGGCATGGTCCAGACGCGGGAAAAGATTCAAGGATACGGCGCGCGTCTATCTGCTCCAGGTTATCTGGATTGCACACCATGGACCGTATTCGAGACGGAGGAAGAGGCGGAGCAATACCTGGACGACAATTTTACAGACGATGAACACGAAGAGGAGTAGCGCGCTGGCCATCACTCAGATGGTGGCCAACGGGACACTTCCCAAAAAAAGAGACATGGGAACACATGTCGGAATAACAGGAAATCCAGTTGACGGGCTGTTTTTCTATGGTCCGTTCACCACATCCGAAGAGGCCATCGAGTGGGCTGAACGGAACCACGACGGCCAAGATTGGTGGATAGCTCCACTGGCTTCTAAGGAGGAGTAGCGCGTACTCCGCGCGGTGAATATCCAAGACTTCGCGGAGTGCGAGACATTCCTGTCTCGTTCACATTTCCTGCCAGAACCTCACCTCACAAGCCTACCCGTTGCGCACATTCCCCGGTCGGAGTGTGCGTTCCGATGTGGGTTTAGAGAATTCTCCAAAGGAGCAAATCATGAGCCAAGGTTTTACCAGCATGCGCGTTACCTATGCGCCGTGCCAGCATGAACCAAAGCACGAATACCGGCAACGCGGGGAATGCGTTGCGCGATCTGCGCAGGCTCGCAAGAGAGTCAAACACGTTGTCAGTTCTGGTCAAGTCCCTCACCTGTGGTTCCACAAGGTCCAGGACAGCGCGAAGAACGGCAACGGTTCGCTGTACTTCGAAGGCGAGACCATTTATTCCTATGGCCGACACTTCCCGATAGCACGTCACGTTCAATCTGGCAAAAAGTCCGCTGTCCTGTTCACCGAGAAAGATTATTCAGTCACGACAAGCGGACACAAAAGCGCGGTACGCTCCGCGATTCCAGAGGGTACGGCAGTCTTTCATGTGCCCGAAGTTTTCCAGGAAGACCGTTACGCGTCCAATGACCACGCACGAAACCTCATCAGTTACGTGGAACGTGTTGCGGATCATCTAGCCAAGTGTGCCCGTGCGCGTCATTCCTACTCCAAAGAATGGGAGCACGGCAGAGCAGTTGCCTTGCGCGAGGAAGCACGGGAATACGCAAAGTTTTTCCGTCTCAAGCTTCCGAAGATTGCGCCTATCCCAGCGCTCGACAGCAAGGAACTGGACGCGATCAAGGCGAAGGAAGCCACCAAAAGCGCGGAGAAGGCAGCGCAAGAGCGAATCCGCAAGGCAGAACTGGCCAAACGTGAGGCAGAGCTAGCGGACAAGTGGCGCGTTGGCGAGTATGACGGCTACTTCCACAACTCATCCGTCATGCTCCGCATTCACGGCGAGGAAATAGAAACCTCGCGCGGCGCACGTGTTCCAGTCTCGCATGCCATTCGTGGCTTGCGATTCGTGCGCGAAGTAGTCAAGCGTGGTGAAGCTTTCCAAACGAACGGACACACGTTCCACCTAGGCCACTACAAAATCGACCGGATAGATGCTGACGGCACACTCCGTGCCGGATGCCACGTTATTTCCCTCGCAGAGATAGAACGAATCGCGCCAGAACTGGAACGGATTGCAGCAAGCAACCCGGCCTAAGTGTTTCGCTAGTGCTCACTCACTCACTCGGTGTGAGTGGGCACGGTGGGAAACATTTTCCCAGAAACGAGGAAAGACGAACCATGCCAAAGGCAAATGGTAAACGCATTCTGTCCGTGACCGTGCGACGAATGATTGATGAGAGCCTGGATACATTGTGGCTCGGCGAATATTCCAACCGGCCAGAGACAGAGTATGCAATCGACCGCGCACACGCGGAAGACTGCGCAAGTTTAGAGGCAAATCATTTTCAGACAGTCGAAAAACTCGAAAGGATCATTGGACACCTCAACGTTTGGCGGATGGGAGAGGGAGACAAACCTGAGTCCACCGACTGGGAACCTCTGGACGAGTCCATCGATGCACTCGTTTCTCTGCAGGACGAAGCAACGGAGTGCGACTGCAGCGGTGGTGACATGGGACGCCATGAATTGCGGTATTTCAACGGACCAGTGGAGAACTACAAAGGCGAATCCTCGGAAGACATTCGGAAATATGTCCGACAGGACTATGACCGCGTGGAGTCCCTCAATCGTGGTGATTGGTGTTTCATTGGGTTGCGTGCTGAGGCAGAAGTGCAGACGAGCTCCGACGTGGTCCAGCGAATCACTTCAGGCGGCCTATGGGGAATCGAGTCCGACAGCGGACGCGAACACTTGGAAGAGACGCAGCGGGAAGAACTGGCCCAGTTGAAAGCCGAGTTAATCGGGCTGGGTTTCTCGCGCCGTGCCATTGCGACAGCATTTAAAAACGTTCAAGAGAAAGGAGACTGAAGCACCCCTAGAACTATCGAGTGCAAAGGATTATAATTCCGCCGAACGCGAGGTATGGCATGGCGAAAGTAAGCAAGCAAATCCAAAAACTTCTCTTGAGGTTGCTGAACTTTGCGCCCGAGTTGTTAGATAAAGCTCAAGAGGAAGCCAAACTTCAGCACGTCAGCATTGATGTGCTCATCCGCGACGCACTGGAAAAACACTTAAAAGACCTAAATGTGGCACGCGGGGAAGCGGAGACGAGAGAGTATGCGCGTTTGGTATTGAGAGCCCATTTCGCAGAGGACCGAAACGAATTCCTAACTGAAGCCGCTATCCGCACTATCGGCAGCAAAACACTGCCTGCTATCGGCAACAGCAAACCGCAGTAACCCGTCAAGAAGAATAAATTCTCACACAAAACCTAAGTTTGCCAGCCGTGAATCTGATTGCGGTGATCGCCCCGCTCCGTAAAAGCAGTTCAGATCTCGCGGAGTAATTCAATACAAACAATTTAGGAGAAAGCTATGAGCACAAACGGAATCATTGCGCGTGCTACCGGTGTCGGCACGTTCGAGGGCCACGGTCGTTCGGGTATCTATCGGGCATCCTTCACCTGGCGCCGGGAGAGTGAGCATGGGTGTTAAAGCCCCGCGCACCCCAGTGAAGCATTGCGCCTGCCGCATCATCAAGTCAGGGCAGAATACAGCGAACCCCGACAAGACAACCAAGTGCCGCGAGCACGCCGCCCGATTCGTAGACACCACGAACGGCAGAGTCTACGTCTGCCAACTTCACTTCACAGACAGCGCGATCGTCGGTAGCGAACAGGATGTAGAAGTGTTCTCAAGGACGAAAGCATGAAGCACACTCCGCGACTGCCGCCTTTTGAAATGCCAAATTGAGGACGCGATTCGAATTCCGGCTAGAAGAGGTGCAGTCCTAGTACGCCACTTGTCCGGTAACTCGACTTACCGGGAATTGGCCGCATTGGTCCGACGATACCTCCGAGTCGCCAACCATCTGAGAACTTGGGTAAAACGTTAGGGCAGGAAGATCAGGCCATGCAAGAGCGAGTCGTGCGAAAATCGGTGATCATCCACCGTGGATAGGGTCGCGGGGAGCCAGAATCGTGCGTTCTCAACCATGATAGCTGCCAGCTAACCAAAACACTTCTGGTTAAAATTGAGAGATGAAGCCACCATCAGAATGGACTGAACAAGAACTGCTGGAAATAATTCGACTGAAATTCGACGAGAGTCTTCAGTTGGATTTCAAACGTGCCGAAAGTCTCGGTCTTTCCGACGGAAAGAAAACCGAAATTTCGAAAGACGTTTCAGCGTTCGCTAACTCGGCGGGTGGAACAATCGTATATGGCACGGCTGAATCGAAAACGAAACCATCCTGTGCAGAGACTCTGAGTCCGATTAATCCAGCCGACTTCAGCAAAGAGTGGTTAGAACAAATCATCAATTCCAGAATCCAACCGAGAATTCAAGGCGTCGTAATCAATCCAGTGACGCTCTCAAAAGGCGGCGTCGTCTACGTGGTTTGCATCCCGCAGAGCACAACAGCGCATCAAGCGTCAGACCACCGCTACTACAGGAGATTCAATTTCGAATCCATCGCAATGGAAGACTATGAAGTTCGGCAGACGATGAATCGGACTTCCCGCGCCGAATATTCCGTGCTTTTGCAAGCCACGAAGCGCGGCGTTCACAATTCCGAACTGCATTTTCAATTTCAAGGAATCGTCGAAAACACCAGCGAGGCGATTGCGCGAGATGTTTCGGTCATCCTCCTCGTACCTAAGCATCTGTTCCATCAAGACCTCGGACAACGCGACACCGTGATAGGAGAGACACACTATGGACGCATACAAGGTACGTGGCCTGGAACCGTACAATCTGGAATGGGAACACCGACCAACCTACCTCCCTTGTCGCCGCGAATGATATTTTTTGAACGCGAATTGGCAACACAGGTTCAGCCGCCCGAGCCTCTGAAGGTATTCGTCCGAATTTTTGACCAGAGTGGTGCAGCATCTACAACAGAGGTGCTTCTGAGCACTCCTGGTTTGGAAATAGTCTCCACAAAATCCGTTCGGCACTTGCTCTGACGGCCTCATAGAACTGCATCGCTCTACGCTCTCTGACGGTAGTACGGTTCTAGACATAATGCTCAAAGAGGATTTGGAGGACTGATGGAGAACAAGTGCTGGATGTGCGACTGCGAGCTGGACGAAGACGAATTGCAGTACTGCTGTCACTGCGAGTTGCAGATGATGGCAGAAATCGATGGGGAAGTTAACGAGAACGCTATAGCGGAGGAACTTAGATGAACAGCCCCACCGTCGCTGTAGCTGCGGAGAACTTCATGCAGGAGATCGCTGGCCGGAATCGACGCCCAGCGAGGGCTTCGACGCTGAAGTCGTACCGCAGCCAACTCGATCGGCACATCCTGCCCTTTCTTGGCAGCAAAAACATAGCGGAACTCAATGTCGAGGATATGCGGCAGTTCGTAAACTATCTCGTCGAGGATGGGGAACTCTCGCCGAAGTCGACCGTGTGCGTGGTGACCACCCTAAAGTCTGTGGTGGTCAGCGTGCGCGACGAGAACGGCTTGCCCGTCTACCCGAAGAACTTTGCGGCGAACCTGATCGACCTGCCTCAGGTGATCTTCCGCGAACAGAACACACCCGTCGTAACCCGCGAGCAGATCGAGACTGCGCTTGAGGCGCGCGACGGTTGCCAGCTGCTCTACGCCATCCTGCCATCAACAGGGCTCCGCATCTCCGAAGCCCTGGCCCTGCGCGTCAACGGGCCATCGGATGTCAGCACCTGGAACAGCGCAGACGCATGCGTCGTGGTCCGCACGCAGTTGCTCCGCGGTGCGGAGGGTCCACCGAAGACAGAAAATTGCCACCGCACGATTCCACTCACGTTGTCGGTGAATCAATTCCTGATCGACGGGGCTGCCCTGTATAAGGACAGCGAGTTCCTGTTTCCGTTCTGCGAAGGCACCGTGCGGAACCGCATGGACAAACTAAACCTGCCACCCCCTCACAGCGCGAGACGTTTCTTCGCAGCTGCGATCGCCGCGATGCCAGATGCCCTTCAGAAGTATTTGATGGGTCATGCGGCGGGTGGCGTGCACGAGCGTTACAACCTGAGCGCCCAGGACCCCGACGTCCGGTGGAAGTGGCGCAACCAGATCGAACAGGGCTTCAGTATCAAATGAAGCGTTTGACGGCCTTAGACATCACCGGTATGCTATGCCGTAGAGAGGATAAGCCTAGACATGTCCGACAAAGATTGGGTAGTAGTTAAGGAGTTGGCCAAGGAACTCGGCCGCGACTTGTCTGGATTCCTCAGGTTCCTTCACCGCGAGAACATTGGCATTGGTACAGCCAAAGACCCGACAAAGTACCGCGGTCAACCCGTGAAGATCATATCGAAGGCGGACGCTGATCACATGCGTGAAATCTTCAAAGGTGGATTCCGAGTTGTGACTCCACCGACACCACCGCAGAAGAAAGGGAAAGCTCTGACGAAACCACACGTGGTCACCGACGATGCCAGCAAGAAATAAGCGCAGGCTCAGTGAGCCTGAAACGCACAGGGCACAGCTGGTGGTCTATTCTGCTTTTTATTCCGCTCGCAAATATAATTGGACTGTTGGTTTTGGCTTTTGGGCCGTGGCCTGCCGTTGATGGGAAGAAATTGCGAACCCCGCGCTTTGAGGCATGTTGCCGTGATTCTGAGAATCACGGCACTCGGCCCCGGTTCGGCTTTACAATCTCCCCATGCCCATACCCACAATCACCATTCACATCTCTGGCAATATTGTAGCAGTTTACGGCGCAATCCTCTCCACAATCACCGCCGCTGTGCAGGTTGTCACGCATTTCAAGGACCGAGTCCATCTTCTTATTCGCATGCAGCACAACATGCAGACGATCAATGATCCCCTCCATCAAGGTATGACTCTGACGACCATGACTGTCATAAACGCGGGCCGCCGTCCTGTCACCATCACAAGTATGGGGGCATATCGGCTACATCCGCACAATCCGTTCGTTATCGTAGATATGAATCCACGTTGTCCTTGTGAGCTAACAGAGGGCAAGCAGTTGGTGGCGATGATTGACCAAGCGGGATTAGACCTCTCACTCATGGAGTCGTGGGAGGCATACACGGCTACTGGGAAGACCTATCGCCAGTCGGTGGTCCCTTGGTATCGCGTATGGTGGAACAGGCGCAAGCTCAAGCGGCAGTGGCGCAAAAAGAAGACGGCATAGGTCATGACTGAATACACGCAGCGGTACTTAGCTTATATTTCTGACCTCCGAGATTATCGATCCGCGAGGAGCGCATATTTCGAGAAGCTCGCTTTGTTGGATGGTGGAATTGTGGCTCTCGTGATTACAGCGATCCTCGGCCCACTTCGCGGCCAAAACGTTCCACACAAGCATCTACTCAGCGTCGGCCTGTCAATTCTGGTAGTGGCGATGCTCGTCCCGCTCAACCGCAACATCGTAGCCATGGGATATGAGGAACATGCCGTCGAGCTGGAGCATCAAAACGCCGCGCACTGGATACCTATACTCAACAAAACATCAAAGAGGATGCATTGGCTCGAACTCGCCGGAGTGATCCTCACGCAAGCGGGCATCGTTTTGTTGCTGGTCTACATCTGGCGAATGCTGTAGGTTGACTGTGGCGGTAGGATGCGATTACTTCTTCGCGATCTCCACAACAGCTTTCAGTTAGCTGTTCGTCGTCGCCTGTTCCTTAATTATCGTTTCAAGCAGGGCCGTCTGCTTCACAGATGCGGCCTTGAAAACTTGTCTCTCACTAGACCGTCAGCATTGTGCTAGAGTCGGCGGCAGCGCAGACCCAAGGTTGTTCCTCCACGGCCTTCCTCACATTCGTCCCTTAACAATGGCTGTCGGCGAGGAGGGAGAATGAGTAACTTCTATACGAATCGCGATCATCGAGGTGGTAAAGCAAATGAATAAGGAACCGTGGCAGCTGACCACACTTTCAAGATCAAAGGTCTTAGATTTCACATTTAAAATTGGCATAGTCTTAGTGTTAGCGATTCTCTCGCAAAGTTTTCTCGCTGAGCTGCGGACGCTAGAGCCGTTTATTTCTTTATTACAGCAGTTAAAAAACGGATTGTTGCAACATCCCGGCATCGTTGCTGCATGTCTCGCGTTATCCGCAATTATTTTGGGTGGTTTTATCTCGTTGTGGAAACAACGGGCTCAGACCAGCTACGGCATGGCTGAAATCGTGTTTGGGGCATTGCTTAGTTACAATTCCATTGTCAAACTTTCACCTAATTTCGAGTTCGCAAAACTTTTTGCGGTCGGGACTGCGATATATGTAATCGCCAGAGGATTCAATAACGTTCGAGACGCTCGTGGAACACGTCTAGAGCAGGTGTCCCCCGCCTGACCTTTAGAACATCCGCCGATACTTCTTCACCAGAATGTCAGCGATCGCTCGCAGGTATCCGTTCGTTTCTTGCTGTTCCTTGCTCCATGCCTCCAACAGCGTCACAGTCTTGGCCGTGTTCTCTTCGATGTGATGGAGATGATTCGTTCGCTGGAGAACAATCTCAGTGTTGAGCTTCGTCAGCGAGTCCTTTGCTGTCTTCAATTCTGCAGCCGCTGCCTTGAAGAGCTTTCTCACGACCCACCTGCCAATCCCTGTGAGCGCGGTGAAGAGAGCAGAGATGATGTATGGGAAATAGCTTGCTGGTACGAGTTTGAACGGGTCCACGTTGGCTTCGCCTCTACTTAGGGGGTGTGATAGTCTTCTTCCGCCCGAGGAGGCACTAGATGAGCAGAGCACTACAAGTACTCAGAGAAGAGAGATCGTTACTCCAGCGGCAACTCTCTGCCGTAGACCAAGCAATAGCGGCGTTATCGGGAGGATGGGTCTCAAGCGGGAGGAAGGTCGAAAGAACGAGTAAGCCGACGGGAGTCAAGAAGCACGGTCGTGTATGGACTCCGGCGATGCGAGCAGCTGCCTCTAAACGCGTCAAGGCACGGTGGGCGAAGATCAAGAAGGGATGATCTTATGGTTCTCATACTCGTGAAGAAAGACTGGATTGCCGAGATTGGCGGACTAGCGCAGAACCTGCTAATCAAGGAGCACTCGGATACGCTGAACGTCGCATACGCTGGGCGTGTGCAGACGGAATATCCCTTCATTTTCGCGGAACTTGCACGTGCTGGCGAAGGCAAGAGTTTCGTGCCCGTCCATATTCCCGTTGATGCTATTCGCGGCGTTTTCGATCTGACAGAAGCCGATGAAAGGAAGCTGGGTTTCTAGCGGGTTGGTTGCTTGAGTCAGGTCCTACGTTAACCGTACCTGTGCGACGATTGCGCCAAAAAGCTCGGTCGGAAGCAGAAGGGATAGGTCATGCCAGAGAAGAGGCCAGTCAAAGCACTTGTTTGAGTCAAAAAGCATTGGACAAAGAACATGGGGTTGGGTGGTTTGTTTCACTCCGCCACTCCAGCCAATGAGGACACGGCGGAGTTCTACATCATCCCAGTGTCCAAATACGACATCTCTGATGAACGCTTTGTCGAAATAGAGTTCTATCCGCGAGTGCTGAAGGACAAGTGGGCACGCGTGTTCATCCCAAAAGATCAGGTTGTAGCTATTGTCGTGCTGGAGAGTTCGGAAGACCTTGGGAAGATTGGTTACAAGGTGTAGGTCGCGATCAAATCCGAAAACACCAAGAGCCGGGAAGACCTATCACCAAGTCTGAATCCCGGCTCTTGCTCGTCCACTACCGCTCCTTCCGATACCGATATAGGCGAATCAGGACGAACGCGCTTGCACACGCGGCTCTTTCACCTGGAGATCAAAGCCGACGAGAACGGCAGCCCGACTTGGGATGAGACTGCTTATCCTGAAAGCTTAGAGGCGAGGAACCGCACGATCCCTCCGCTAAGGGAGAAGACCACTGCGAAGGTCTGGACATTGACCTGGCGTTCCCTGGGTCCGCAGCAGCGGGAGAAAACAAGGCAGAGGCGGCCTAAAAGACAATTCGCCTGCACAAAACAGGGGAGGGGCTTCGGTCCCTCCCTTTCCTTTTCAGAGAAATCGGCGACGCAAAATTCTAGGAGCGCTAACATTACAGGCCGACCTACGGGGCCGATACGACAAGACGGCCGAGGATCGGGAGTTTCGTCGAAAGCAAGTCGATAGAATCGGAACCGGCCTAGAACTTGTCGCCCACTCGGTTCGCTCCCAGTCTTGGTGTTCCTAGTTTGCGTCAGCGCCTCGCCGCTCTTTCAATCCCTCGCCACCACCGTGTCATACAGCCCGTAGTGAGTCAACCCCTCGTGGCTCTCGATGCCCGTGTAGCGTAGCGACGCGTCCTCATAGCGACGGAAAGCGAAGACGGCCTGGTTCATCTGCTCGGTGTTGAACACCTTAAGGCGCACAAGCAAATGGAAGTCCTTAACCGTCAGCCCGGTGACGGCCAGAAACAAGTCCGGCTCGAGCTTGGTGATGACATCCTGCAGCGTGTTCTCGCGGAAGTCGGTCAGATACATAAACGCAGGGATGCGCGTAGCGAACTTGATCAGCTTCTCCTGGACGAGCTTGCGCTTAGACTTGTACTCCTTTTCTTCCTCAGTGAGCTGCTTCGTCTCCTTGGCTGTCAGGTCTTTGTCCCTGGCCTTGTTCTTAAGCTCTTTCACCTTGTCGCTCTTGTTGATGATGGTCTCGATGATGTTGTCGCCCAGCGAGCGCCAGCCCTCGATCCGCTCCACGGCTGCCATCGCCTCTGGGTTGTCGAGGATACGTCTCAAGGTGTCGTTGTCCACGTTCACCAGCAGCGCGCTCTCCCATTTGCGCGCCAGCAGCGTCGCCGAGGTGCCTGCCATCGCAATGTCCAGAATGCTGCCAGCATCGATCTGAGTCATGTTCGCACCGTCGTAGGCCAGAACCGGCAGGAACGACACGAGATCTCTGACGGCGTTTTCCGGATTCGATTCGTTGGGCGAGAGCCCGATGCCGTATTCGGAGAGCTGACGAAGCGCGCGTGTTGGGGCGAAGTCGAACACGAAGCACGCGGGTTTCAGGATTTCTTCCTCGTTGGGATTGTCACCATTCGGGTTCTTGATAGACCATGGAGACTGCACGCGAAAGGCTGCCTGAAAATAGGTTTCAGGGCTTTTCAGATTGCGCAGCATCAGAATCGAAGACCATTGCGGTATAGTCACGCCGGTGGTGAGCTTGCCGCAGGACAGTGTGATGGTTTTGGTCGTGAAGCCACCCGCAATGGCATCGCGCACTGGCGGCAGTGCCTCCAGGCCAATACCCGCGGACGCGCCGGCCGCCACGACAGCGTCGTACTCGTGCCAGAAGACGTTGTGCTTCTCGGCCAGCAGATTCGCCATCGCTTTACATGCCGCGACGTTTGGTAGAAACCAGAACGAGTGCTGCAAGTACGGCAGCAGCCGCACATCCGAATAAGGGAATGGTGGCCGCGAGCCCGTCTTGAGGCCCTCAATAGCGTTCGGCGCGTACTGGCCCCGAATAATGTCCAGCCACTTTTGTACGTCGCTCTTGTGCTTGAACTGCGCACTCTTTCCTGTGCCAGTAGCCGCAAAAAACTCGTTGAGGTCGAACTCGTCGAACTCTCCGCCGCTCGCGACCGTCAGCAGTTCGTCCGGCATCTGGTAGGTAAGCAAACGCATCTGCGGCAACGCACCATAAGGGTTCCACTTGCCAGGGTTCTTGGCGGCGAAATCTTCCTTGGCGCGCTGCTCATCAGTGTAGGTCCAGTTGAAGATTTGCTCTTCGATGAACTCGCCTGTGGATAGCGCTCGGAACGGCGTACCGGAAAGGTAAAGGTAGGCTTTGGTCGTGATCGGCAGGAACTCGGTTTCTTTCTCCGAAAGAACGCCGATGTCCTCATTCACATCTTCCAGCTCGGCTGCGTATTCGAGCCTAGCCTCTTTCTTCGCAACCGGCTCGTCCTCGCCCTCAAACAGCTCCTTCGCCGTCTCCCGCCAGGCGCCGAAGTGGTATTCGTCAAAAACTACAAGGTCCCAATTCACCTCGTGGAGCCATTCGTTTTTGGGCTTGATGTTCCCGGCCGCGACGCGGCCTAGCAAATCCTGGAAAGAGCCAAAATAAACGACAGGCTTCTTGCGGTCGATCTGTGTCGGGTCAGCGCCGGAGGATTTCGACAAATACTGCCAGCCTCCAAAGTCCACATGGCTCTCAAGGTCTATCTGCCACGCGTCCTCAACCGCAGGCTTGAATGTCACCACAAGCACGCGCTTGGCGCCAAGCCTCTTGGCAAGCTGGTAGGTGGTAAAGGTCTTGCCGAAGCGCATCATCGCGTTCCATAGGAACCGCGGGACGGCGTGCATGTTTTCCGCCCAGCGCGAGAGGAAATAGGTGTGCGTTGCCTTCACCGCCTCGGCTTGTTCCTCCCGCATCTTGAACGTTTCGTGATGCGTGCCGGTGAATCGTTGCCCAGTGCGCAGCTCGGTGAGCACGGTCTTCACGTCCTTCCCCGTGCAGCGCATCCATTCCAGTTCGGCATTCGCGAACTTCTTTTTGACGAGCACCGCCCGCACATCGTGGTCGCTGAAGGTGGTTCCGTCGTCGCGCTCGGCGGATTCATCCAGTTCGATCTTGAAGTTCTTGATGCTGGCGGTCTTGAGTTGCTCGGCGATGCGCTGTTTCACATTGCGCGTTGTCTGCCCAACCTTAAGAAGACCCTGGTGTGCCTTGTCGTCAATCGAATAGGCATAGATGCGAGGCCGAACATCCGGCTTCGGTGTAAGGATCTCCTCGATGGTGGGCTTACTCATCGTCACCGCCGCCCAGGTTCATCGGGCGTACAAGGGTTTCAATGAAGGCGATTTCTTCCTCAGTGATGCCGTACTTCTTGTACAGAGCTTCGTCCGTCCACTGCTTCGTCCACTCCTGCTTCGGCACGAACGTGTAGACCTTGCGCGTGGTGTCTGCGGATGGTTTATGCAGGAGAATCAAGAAGCGCGTAAACCGGCAGGAGAGATAAGACAAGACGCTCTCAGTCTGAGTCTTCGTGTCGAACGGTCCAATGTGCATGTAAGTCCAGGACGAGATGCTTCCGGGCTCTCCGATGAATGGTGTGCTGAGGATTTTGTGCGGGTAGGTGTCTCTATTGCCTGTACCGGGAGCGGCGCGGCCAATGAAGACTTTCCACTTGTCGAATACAGTTTGTTCCTTCGCGATCTCCGCCCTTGCGACGTACCCAACCCCACCGTTCCTGTAGACCTTGAGATCATCTCCCGACTTTTTCTGTTTGCCTCTGAAAGTGCTGTCAAGCCCAAATGCGCCAATCGAGCTGACTAAGTTCATGAACTTCTTCGCGTCAGGGAGTTCCAGAGACTTGTTGCTACGTGTTTCGGTAGCTGCGACTTTCTTAAGGATCGACAACCCTGCGTTGAAGCGGATGAAGACATCGGCGCCCTCTTCGAGTAGTGGCCGTGTTGCGGTCGAGGGCGGCACGTCCTTGTAATGCGTAGTCACGCGACAGGCACCGAGATTGTCGCGGTCCCACAGAAAATAGCAGACGCCGCCCTTGAGGCCGACCCCTGGGAAAACATCGGAAGCGGTAAGGTAGTCGTCGATTGAGCGTACACGGTTGTCGGTAAGCATCGACTCGCGGAACTCGTCTAGGCCCATGCCGCCCGCGAACCACCGTGCCGGGATAACCATGCAAAGGAACCGGGGGTCGAGTGCCTTGGCCTGTTGGACGAAATGCTGGTAGATGGGGCGTGCCTGGGTACCGAATCCATCCGTGTTCAGTTGATACGGTGGGTTGCCAATGATTACGTCGAACTGCATTAGGCCTCCAAACAGCTCGGCAACCCGAGCCTGAATACCATCGGTGTGAATGAACGCATAGGCGTGGGTTTCCATTCCCTCGCCACGGTCCAGGGATTGCTCGCTGCCGCCACAAAAGCTGCATTTGCCGTTAGCCCAGGAATGCTCGGTCCGCTCGAACCAGATATTGCCCTCATCGCTGTCAAAGCTCCTAGCGACGGAATGCGCCCCGTTCGCGTGCTTGGAGCAATAGAGGCTGCGGCGCGCGAGTAGGCTGGTAAGTCGGGTGGTCCCAATGCCGAACACCTGCCGCGTCAGGATATGATCGACTCGGTTTTGGAGATCAGGTATCTCCGCCCCCAAACCCCTAGTGAGGCGACTGGTGATTTCGCGGAGGAATACGCCCGACTTTGTGCACGGGTCAAGAAACCGGATTGAACTATCCGACCAGATGTCCGCACCATCGTTGGCCTCCGCCCAAGCCTCGGCAAGTTTGTCGAGCATCCGGTTGGCCAACTCGGGTGGCGTGAACACCTCGTCGTTCGAGAGGTTCGCGATGCACGTCAGCACATCCGGGTTGCGGCCGCGCAAGGCAAAACTAGCCTGCGTGCTCACGCGGCTTCCTTCGGTGTGCCTTTGTGCGCCGCGGTTGCCAGTTCGCTTACCGTCATGGGCGGATAGGTCTTGGTCGGCGTGAAGATTTCATGTTTGCCCAAATGAGCGAAGAGCGAGCCTTCCGCGCTGAACGTCGATGCGGCGGTGAGAGCGTCAAAGCGGAAGTCTCGTCGCTGGAATTTGCCCTTGCCGAGGTAGCCCCACTCGGCAAAGGTGATGGGTCGGCCGTCATGCGTGCGCATCGTCAGCGCGTCGCCGTGCACGAGATTCTGCGACAGCACGTAGGACGCGGCGCGGTACAGGTCGTCCGATTCATTCAGGTTCAGATACTCGGCGAAAATTTCGAGCAGGTTCGCGCGACACTCGGCGATGTTGTCTGCCAGCAGCTCGATGCCGTAGATGCACATCAGTGCGAGCAGCGCATAGTGCCGTTTCTCGAAATCGGACTTCCCGAACTTGAGTTCGACCGCACCGAGCTTTCGTTGCAGAACCAGGACGAGGAAGTTACCGCTGCCGCACGCTGGCTCCAGGAAGCGGGAATCGATCCGCTCGGTTTCGGCCTTCACGAGGTTGAGCATCGCCTCGACCATCCACTGAGGAGTAAACACCTCCCCATGGTCGGCAACGCGTTTCTTTGACTTAATCAGGTTCATGACACGGGCAAGGGGAGATTGTATAACAAGCTGTGAACCTCCGACCTTCTGCTTAGAACACGTAAGCGAGGCCACCGCTCCGGTTAGTGGCTTGGGCTTGTTAGCCCGAGTCGGCCGCATCATGGAGCAACTCGGGCCAGGCCTTCCACGCCGCAATCAGCTATCATCCAGGCGTGGAATATCAAGTCGGCTCCCTCGTCCGCGTCCGCCTTTATTCCGGCCACATCGTGGACGCAAACATTACCGCCATCAAATCCCACTCCGCGGGCCGAAAGATTCATATCGTCTACGGCAATGTGATCGCCGTCATAAATCCGCCGCAGATTATCGAAATCCAAATGCTGCCCGAAGACGGAACAAAAAGGCTCTCGACATCACAAGCTCTGCGCGAAATCGCCGAGGACTATCGGCACTTAGCCGCCGATGCCCAGGGCGCGACCGACGATCTACGTACGAAAAACTACCATTGGCTCATCAAGCTAGCCGATAAGATCGCCGCGAAGCATACAGCGGTCGTGAAAAAGTGATGGAAGATGAAGCACTCCGCCGAAAGGAATCGGGTGCGGTGATGCTATCGAGACCTGAGAGCAGATGTACGTTAGACTCCAAACAACTGAACGAGGGGCGCTTGAATAGTGGGAAAGACGGTATTCATTTCGTGCGGGCAATACACCGGCGTAATCGTCGGTGTCGCACTGGAAGTCCCAGTGGAAGGGTTCGTGATTTGTGACGATGGAGACGCGGACCCAGTAAAAGCTACGATTTTACCACGAGGTCGACAGCGCCGGTTTTGATTCAACTCTGTTGATCCCACTTGGCCCGGATAGCTTTTAGCGCATCAATCTCCTTGCGCAGGACTGACCGATTTGTGGGGGAATGCCAGTAACGGAAGTCTTTGCTGTAGCGGATGATGAGCGTCTGAGCCAAGTTGTAGAAGAGAATCCCGCCCGCAACTCCTTCGAAACCCTTGAACGCTGGCGTACCCGTGTTTGCTGTAGCCGCTACACCAAAGTACATCACGATGATGACCCCACCCGCCGCCGAAAGAATTGCCATTTTGAGGGCTGAAATTCCCCAGAGCAGGCGTTCTTGCACTTCGTCTATCGGCGTATACTTCTCAAACTTAGCCCATTGATTTTCTAACTTGGCTATCCTCTTTTCTAGCGACGTTCTGTTCCAAGTAGCGGCCCAGTTCAGCAGTAAGGGCAGCAGTAAGGGCGTAAGGAAATTCGCGAGCAGGCTCGCGGGGAGCATTAACACCAGCGCGACAAGAGCGAGCGCAACTCCCCACCACGAAGCGTCATGCCCCAGAAACATCCCCGACCCCCTAAGAAATGCTGCCGCATTGTACGCTTAATGCCGCTGGTCAACACCGCGCTCACGAAACGCCGTGAACATATCATGCCGTCCTTCCGTCTGGGTATACTTCGCATTCTTAATCTTGAGCCAGCCGTGCTCCGCGTAGACGCCCATCCTTTTCTTGGCGACCATCCCTTCAAGATTTCGTTCGCAGACTTCCTCAAACAATAGTTTGCCATCCCGTTCGATATGCTGCGCGTACAAAATTTCAGAGCACTGGCTGCGCTCGACCAGCTTCCGCAATTTCTTCTTACGCTCAATCAGCGGAGTCTGGCGAAGGTCAACGCCGTCAAGCCAAACTAGATCAAATGCGAAGAACACCGCCCCGGGCGCTGCTTAGCTTTCACTTTTCGTTTGTACGCTACAGTACACAGGCAGTTACTGTTCAATGTTGAGTAGACATTGACGAATCATTTGTGCTTCCATTTTCGCGTGATAGCACCGTTGGATGTTTTCCGCAGAGAACCTGACGGCAGCGTGGTATGGCTTGGGGCAGTACAAAGCCTTGAGGCTGCGAATTTGCGAATCAAGGAACTGGCCGCCTCCGAACCCGGAGAATACTTCCTCTACTCCCAGACCACGGGCCACAAACAGTTCTACAAACCTGACGGCGACGTTCAGGAAGGAAGACGCCATGACCAAAAAAAAAATCGGAGTGCTGCTGGCTGACGATGCGGAGATAATTCGCACAGCCGTCAGCCGCCTGTTGGAAACAGAACCGGTTATCGAACTTATCGGAATAGCGGAAAACTTTTCGGAAACTCTCCGAATGGCCGCAAGCCTGAGGCCAGATGTGGTGTTGCTTGACCTGCATATGCCTGATGACCATGCATTTCAACCTGCGTTCGTGAAATCCGAACTTGCGCTTTCCGGGGCACGCGTGCTGGGCATGTCCCTTTCAAGCGGTGAAGACGATGAAGAGTCACGGGTGCTCGCTGAAAGCTTCGGTGCTGTGACGTTGTTGGACAAGGCAAGATTTGGCAACGAACTTATTCCGGCCATTTTGCAAACGTGAACCGTCAGATGTAGCACTAGAAGTTTGGCTCAAGCGTTATCATCAAACTCCTACAAGCACACCGTCAAACCAGACGGTACCTAGAAAGTACCAAAAGTTCCAAAAAGGAACAGCTTTGCGACTGGGAGTGTGGCAGCCTATCTCCATGAAAATCGGAGAACTGACCAAAAAACAGAGCAACTCCGTCCGTTGTCCAACATGTGGTGTTCCAGCCGGGCATCGTTGCCTGTTGTCCGCAGGTGGACCGCGCTTAGAGCCGCACAAAGACCGAAAGCTTATTGCGGCAGAAGAGGTTGAGAGCAGGAAGAAGAAGTCGTAGAGCATGCCTAACGAAACCAACCTGATATTCAAGTGCCCCAAATGCACTTGGTGGATAGCAGGAACCTACATCTCCCCGGAACCGCTGACGAAACTTCAGGTGGATGAACAAATGTTTGACCTGAAGTGTGAGGAGCCGGGTTGCGGTTGGTCGGGTCAACTTGCCGGGCGCGAGGGCAGGCCAGCCCCAACCGTTAAAAAGATGTCGTAGCTTGAAGTTTTAACTACGCCTCGCAACTTTTTGGGCCACGTGCAGCAAGAGCTTTTTGATCGTTCGGCCCCATCTTCGCAAGTAGTCGGCACAGCTTGGACAGGTAGTCGGCTTCGTTTCCTTTGCTTCCCCACTCCTGTCTGCGGTCGCCTCCACGACGGTCGCCCGCTTCTTGCTATCCGGGGCCTTCCTATTTGGCGGCATCCTAAGAAGAGTGCGGCATGAAGACCTTCCGAACGGTATAGCCTTCTCGGGGCAGCAAAATGATTCTCGCCCGGATATTGATTGCCATTATTATCGGCGGACTGGTCCTCATCGGCTACCTGCTCTACCTCTTAGCTGCGATTAATCGCCGCGATCCTAAATAGCCAGAACTCTGAAGTGAACGGAGCCGCACCGCCCAAACAAAGTCTGATCCAACCGCGTGAATAGAACTAGCTATAAGCGTCTAAACCGAGTACGGTGGCTATGTCTCACTAGCACCGTTCCCTCCTGACCAGAAGAAGGCTCCCCTGCGAAATCAGACAATTTCATGTCTTGGGCGAGGTGTCACATGGCGAATTGGCGCGAATTCTACGAAACCACCGTTCTTGAAACGAATCCAACTCAGTTGCAAAAACTCATACGCGAGACCGAGGGCGCTATCTCAAAACGTCTGCGGGAGCTTGATAAAAGCTCAAATGGCGCCGGAGAACGCCACGAGATAGCGGGGGCGTCGGCGGCCTTGCGCGCGTTGAAAACCGGAAAGCTAGAAGGGCCGGGTCCGAAACAAATACGTATTCCTCCGGCCAAATGATGGTCATAGGAATCGCCATCGCTTTCATTCTGGGCTTCTTGGCCGTCTTGGGCTATGCCGTCTACTTAACTGGTGTGTTTGACAGGTGAGGTTGATTCTGCGCATTGAGAGGGACGGCGACCGTTGAGGCCGTGGCAGGCCGAAAAGTTCACAACAGTTTCCAACGGCGTTTCCGTTGCAGGTGAATGAAACGCAAATCGTCCGTGCGGTTCGACGACTGATCGAGTCGCGTTTTTAGGTCGAGGATTCGACGCGGGAAATCCGTCCCCGAGAACCTAAGCTCGATACAGAAGGTCGGTGCGCTTATAAATTCCACTGTATCCGCAATTCGGACAGACGCACGCGACCTCTTTTGGAATCTCAGGTTTCGGCGGCAGATCGAGCCAGGACATCGGCATATCGGCAATCTGGGAATGCTGAAAAGCACTTCCACATTTCAGACATTTAAGAATCCAAGCGGGCATCTGCCACCTCGGACGGGTGACAGCCAAAAAGCTGGAGAGCACCTATGTACGTTAGCGTACCAGCATCTGATAGAGACCGGAATCGGGTGTTTCCTATAGTCCCTGGGAGCCTCGTCGAATGCTACTCTCGGGCGGTGTTAAAACACAATCATCCCGAATTGGCTGGCGCGGAATACGTCGTATTCGCGGATTCATCCCGTCGCTATTTGGACTGCAGCGAAGGTGTCTGTCGGCTGCTTGGGTACACCCGCGCTGAAATGTTGAGCAGCACTGTTGACGATATCAGTTATCACCACAGGGAAGTTCCGAAATTGTTTGAAGAATATTTGAGGAGTGGTCTGCAAAGCGGAGATTTTGTCCTCAGAAGCAAGGGCGGCGAACCGATACCAATCCGCTATCGCTCATTTGTTTTTGAGGACGACTGTAAGGCTGCTATTTGGGAGCCGATTCACGATTGGAGAGACCAGTATCTTGCCGCACTCATGGAGTTCGATCCCAAAAAGTTAGTGCATCGCATCGAGGCCGCCGAGCAAGCGGTGCAAGCTGAAATGCGAAGACTGGACAATGATCATTCGGGGTCGCCTGAGGACCATCAGAAACTCCGCGATGCTATTTCTGCCCTTCAATCTTTGCGTAGGAACTCTCCCTGACCTGCGTCGCAACGGTAGTCACTTCTTTCCCGCCTTCGATTGCTTGTCGTGAATTTCTGCCAAACTGGCTGAGACTCCGCGACGATTTCCTGAAGTTCCGCCAACAGCGACATCTTTTCTTCGGAAGTCTTCGCTTCTCGAAAGCGTTTGGAGGCTAAAAGGGTGTTGCCCGAAATCCAACCCGCGAAGTTAGCGAAAGCCTAGCGGCTTTTGACGAGCCCGATTGGATATTTGAACGATGGATTTCGGTCGCTGGCCTACGTGGAAAATGGTTATTGCCGCCTCTCCCGCCGTCGAAACACGTACAAGAGTTTTGAAGTCTTGAGGGAAGCTCTGTCCGGACTGATTAAGAATCCGCACTATACACAGACGGAGGGACGGCACGAGATGTTTACTGCGTTTCACGAGAGACGGAAGAGTGGAACAGGGTGAATGTGGAATTGTATGGAGGTAGCGGCGGGACTCGAACCCGCTGAGGCTGGTTTTGCAGACCAGCGCCTCGACCACTTCGGCATCGCCACCTGTGAAAATGTGTCCATATATGGTGCAGGATATTCTGTGCATGTCTTACCAAATGTGTTTAGCTGTAGAATCCGAAGGGACTAACGACCATGCAGAACGGAAGGATCTATCGCAAGGGTAGTGCGTGGATACTCTCCTACGCTGTCAAAGCGCAGGAGCCTGATGGCAAGATTACCTGGGCGCGGAGATCAAAGAGACTGGCGCCCTACGGCGACGAATACAGGACAGAAGCGTCCGTCATCTGGCGCGTACAAGCGGTTTTGTCAGGCGGTCCAAAACCGCCAGAAAAACTGTCGCACACAATTATTTGTGTCGCACAGGTTGTCGCACTTTTTGGCTGCCAGACACGCCCGACACGCCCATTTTGCCCCAGTATAAGGTCCTAGAACCCAGTCCAAGCCGTTGAAAACAAGTAGGACTAGAACCTGATGTGACGGTGGTTAGCGATTTAGCAAACCGCTGTAGTCGATTGGGGTGTCTGGAACGGACCGTCGGTATCGACGTCCAACTAGCGTCCAAAATCCAAAGTTTCGGGGCGGTTTTTGGGGGGTCGACGAACCGTAAGGGCAATAGAATCATCAAGACTTAGAGTGTGAACCTCGGGCTCATAACCCGAAGGTCGTCAGTTCAAAATCTGACCCCGGCCCCCGGTTCAGCATGCCGAGGTTTGCTAGAGGAGGTTTGGGAAGCGTCTGTTCTACCACTGAACTACGCCCGCTCGTTGTTTTTAGTCGTATTTAGAAAGCGACTGTGTGTACAGCGGTCTGGCTGGTTTGGTTGTGGTCTGCTCTGCTCAGTATGACAACCGACCAGAGCTGACCAGCCGGCATTTTCTGGCTTGGTGCGTCGAGCGGCAGATCGCGCTGTCGCCACATCGAGCCGAGACGGTCGACGCAGAACGGACATGCGGAGAGCTTTCACGGACGATTGCGGGATGAATGTGTGGACAGCAGCTGGTTTGAGAAGTTGTGGGGCGCGCGGCGGAAGTTGACGGTGTGGCGGAAAGACTTCAACGAGGAGAGGCCGCATAGCAGCTCGTCACTGTCGTTTCTCGCATATCTCAGTGGTTTGCCAACCTGTCCGACGTGGGAACAACAAGGGAACAATAAGTGTTTCTGACTGTTCCAAACGCTACCGAATGCTCCTAAAACACCTCGTAAAGTCGCTGGTTTTCCATTGCTTTGTTCACTGTCACGGCAGAGATCTTGGACCATACCTCCAAGCACGGCCCTCGTGCACTGCGAACACTCCGATTCGTCACAGAGCGCAAGAAAAAAACGGTAGGCAAGAAAACCGAGCATTAAACTGGCAGCCCTCTCCAACAGTTGGTCAAATAAATACGGCCTTCAACCCTGCCCAGCGTGTTTCGATTCGCAACAAGGTCGATGACCTGAATTACCTGAAGGCACACGTCGATAGTTCCGAGTCCGCACTCCTCGCTGTCAGTCTCACGGTTACCAGCAGGACGGAAACGTTCCTTCCCCTTGCAGCCTCCCCCAATGTGGCTCTTGTTGTGATTCACTTGTTCACAGGAGTTTTTCCCGTAACCTCCGCGAACTTGATTCCACCTCTAGAGCCCAACGGCTTTGTTAACGGCGGCGGTGCTATCTTGACCGGGAACTACATTGGCGTGACTGGACCTTGCCCAGTCTACGTGATGTACACAACTGATCCAGGCATCAACGCTCACGGACCAAGGCTCCGCACGGGCGACACTCATGAACTATGGCTAGTCAGAAGCTGAAAGCCTTATCGACCTGTGCGCGAACATGCGCGGCCTTCAGGTCCGAACCGGCAAGGTAGTGCTCCGTGGTGCTCAATGATTTGTGACCCAGCCACTGCTGGAGATCTTTCAATCGCGTGCCGCCGTGGTGCAGCTTCGTTGCGAACGTCTTGCGAAAGCGGTGCAGATACCACTGCTCGCACACCGGACTGGTCTTGCACGTGAGCTTCTTGGGCGCAGCCATCAGCGATTCAATCTCAGCGTGCGCCGCGTCTGCCCCGATTGGCGCGCGGTCTTTCACGGTAGCAAGATGCCTTTCCAAACGTGCGTTTTTGTCCTTGTGCGTCAGTTTGTGAGTCTCACCGACGCACTGACCACAGTTCAGACTCGCCCGCAGCGCAAGACGCTTCAGCATGCGGAGCAGGTGACCATTCGGCCTACCGTCCTGGTTGGGAAAAATCAGCTGCTGACCGGCGGGCGCTGACTTCAGCCTGCTCTTCAGCATCGTCAACAGTTCACCCGGCACGGGAATTTGCCGGGCTTCGTGGCTCTTCGGCGTGAAGCCCCATTCTGGCTTAGCCTGCACTGTGAACGTGTGGTGCTGCCAGTCAACATCTGACCATTCCGCGTGACTAACTTCCTGTTCTCGGCAGCCGGTGCCAAGCAAGAACGAAAACACCACGCGCTCTTCCGGGTTGCAGGCGTCGAAAAGCTTGCGCAGCTCTGCGTCACTGAAAGCCCGCACTGGCTGCTTCTCAACTATCGGCGCGTTCTGCCAGTTCACCTTGACGCTGACACGTGCGTGCTTCAGCAAAAAGCTCGCAATCAACATCCGATTGCGTATGGTCTTCGCGGCCAGCCCCTGCTTTGCCATGCCGTCTTGGAAGTGCTTCAGTGCGGCTGCGTCCACTTCGTCAATGAAACGGATGCGGCCCGGCAACGATTCAGCGAAGCAGCCCAGCGTGTGCCGGTAGGCTTGCAGAGTGCGCGGCGTCTTGTGGGCTTTGTCGTTCAGGAACGCAGCCACAGCCTCTTTGACGCTGACCCGGCCAACGTGCTCTTCCATCTCCGCAACGGTCAGCCCGTGACGTGTGGCATGCAGACCAGCAGCAAAGGCGTCACGCTCTTGGACGGCCTTCTTGTAGTCCAAGCCTTCGGCCAGAGGTACCCACTTCTGTTTGCCGTGTTCGTTGGTGTGGCGAACGTAGAATCTGCCGGAAGTGGGCTTGCGGCCTTGCCCTTCAATGCAGACAAATGCGTATTTTCCCTGTGTATTGCGCTGTCTGACGTAGAGGCTGGCTTTGAGAATGTGGCGCATGTCGGCTGTTCTCCGCGAATCAAATACGCAGAAAACAGTAACAGGCCAGTCACACTATGGGAATGGTACGAAAGAACTCGCGTTTCTATTGGCTTTTGTGTGTCTAAAAAGATATGGCGGAGAGGGTGGGATTCGAACCCACGGTACGGTTTCCCGTACGCTCGCTTTCGAGGCGAGTACTTTCAACCGCTCAGTCACCTCTCCGCGGTTAATTGCCATCGTAACAGACGGTTTGCGTTTGCGGCAATGCAGAGTCGGATCGTTCACCATTGCAGTAGGGCGTGGCCAACAAAATCCGGCGACGTACCGTCCGATTTTAAAGGTGCGGGGTTGGAGCGTCTAGGGAAGAAGTGGGCGCTCGGTGCTAACGGCGCTCAGCAAAAAATGATTGGATGAGCGCCGCGCAATCAGCGGCCAGTATGCCCGCCGTAACTTCAACCTGGTGATTCAGCCTCGGATGAGTGAGTATCTCAAAACACGAGCGAACCGCTCCGCCCTTGGGATCGTCGCAGCCGTACACCACGCGCGTCACCCGAGCCTGAATGATCGCGCCCGCGCACATGCTGCAGGGCTCGATGGTGACGTACAGGGTCGTAGCCACCAGCCGGTAGTTCCCCAGTTTGCGCGCACCTTCGCGCAACGCCACAATTTCCGCATGCGCAGTAGGATCGCAATCCCGAATCGTGCGGTTGCCAGAACGCGCGACAACTTCGGCGCCTCGCACCAAAACCGCACCAACTGGGATCTCCCCGGCCAGCGCCGCCGCCCGCCCCTCCTCAAGCGCCAACCGCATAAATTCCAAATCACTATCCATGACGTCGCGAGAGAATACCACGCCACATCAAACCCTGCCCGTGACGCCCCTCCACTCTTCACGCAAGCCGTGCATCCTTCTAATTGCCGCGTTCTCAACTCGTAGGAGCACAGTACGGCTGTGCCGCCGCCCTTACTCTTCCAACTTCTAACTTCCAACGTCCTACCTCTGATTTCCAACCTCCAACCTCCGGGTTCTTGACAATTACAGAGCCCACAAACAAACTACTGTCCATGGTCGAGGTGGTGCCCAGCACAAAATTGCCGGCTGATTTTCCCCGCAATTTTCCGTCCTCGCATGGCAACCAACTCCGCTAAAAACTCCGCATGGAAATTCGAAGAGATCCGATCACGCAAAGTTGGGTAGTACTGGGGCAGCGGGAAAATTTGGACGAGGGTTCCGAGCCCTGCCCGTTCGACAGCGGCATCGTCGAGAAACAACCCTCCATCCTTAGCTGGCCCGCCGAGGGCCCGTGGCAAGTGCGCGTTCTCCCGCATCCCGATCCGCTCTACCGGATCGAAGGAGACTCAGGCCGCCTCGCCGAAGGCATGTACGACAAGATGGGAGCCCTGGGAGCTCACGAAGTGGTCGTCGAAACGCCGGTCCATAACAAGCGTATGTCGCAGTTCAGCGATGAAGAAATCGAGCGCGTATTGTGGGTGTGGGCCGCGCGCGTCGCTGACCTGAAAAGGGATTCCCGATTCAAATACGTAGCCGTGTTCAAGAATCAAGGCGCGCTCGCCGGCGACGAGTGGTCGCACGCGCATTCGCAAATCACTGCCACGATTTTCGTGCCCAGGCGCGTCAAGTACGAACTTAGCTCCGCCAGCGAGTGGTACCACGAGCGCGAGCGCTGCATCTTCTGCGACGTGGTGCGCCAGGATGAAAAGCAAGGAAAGCGCATCGTCGATGTCCAGGGAGAGTATTACGCGCTCTGCCCCTATGCTTCCCGCGTGCCCTACGAAATGTGGCTGATGCACCGCAAACACAATCATTTGTTCGAGCAGCCCCGTCCGGGATCCAACCGCAGACATCTCGCCTCCTTGCTTGGCCGCATCTTGCGAAGATTGGATAAACTCGCTCCTGCGTTTCACCTCGTCGTCCATACCGCTCCCAATACCCGGAGCAAAAAAGGTGAATTGGCTGGCTATTGGAAGACTCTTGCGGAAGACTTTCATTGGCACATCGAAATTCTTCCCATTCTCGAAAAGCGCAGCAAGTCCTATAGCATCAAAGAGGTCTACTTCAACTCTTTGCTCCCGGAGCAAGCCGCCGAACAGTTGCGCGCCCTGGATCCCGATTCATGAGGCAGCGCCTCCGCGAGCGCGCCTTACGGGCCCAAACCGGCGGAATCATCTCCTCGCTTCTCTCTCTCCTTTTTGTGGTCGTGTTGTGTGCGGTGTTGTATTTGGCTCGCGGCCCGATCTTGCGTTTCGCTGGAGAGAGTTGGATTGTCGAAGATCCCCTCGACCGAGCGGATGCCATCATCGTTCTTAGCGACGACAATTTTTACGCCGACCGCGCCACGCATGCCGCGGACCTCTACCGTCATGGCATGGCGCCCATCGTGATCGCCAGTGGACGCAGGCTGCGTCCCTATGCCGGGATTGCCGAGTTGATGGAGCACGATCTGATCGAGCGCGGTGTGCCCAAAGACCGAATTGTCCGCATATCGCACAATGCGGAAAACACCCGCGAAGAAGCCCAGGCGCTGGCGCAGCAAGCGTTGGAGCGACGGTGGCGCAGCGTCATCGTCGTGACGTCAAATTATCACACGCGGCGCGCACGCTATATTTTCCGGCATGTCTTCCCCTCGCAGACCATCGTTCGGGTGTCCGGCGCCCACGACGGCGATTTCGACCCCGAGAATTGGTGGCGAACGCGAAAATCGGTGAAAGAATTTACTCGAGAGCTGGCCGGCATGATCGTAGCTGTCTGGGAACTAAAGGGTCAGGCCAAGATAAGCTCGGTAACACCAGCCGTTGTGGGGTGGGGCGAACCAAACCCACTATATCTAGTGTAGCGCGTGACGCAACACCCCAGATTTGCTACCTCCCATTTTCCTTTACACTCCCTAAGCCCTGTACTATCTTCGCCATTCTGAGTCGCGCGCCCTTTACAGCCCATCAAATGCGACTTCGAAGATTAAAATCTTTCGTCGAGGTGTCCCAATGTGGAAAAAAGAAGACGCAAAGCCCCAGGGAGCTCCGGCTCAGGGCGTTCCCTTTCAAGGTGCTCCGGAAAGTTCTTCGCGCCCGGCCGCTCCGCCGTCACCCTCGGCGAACGCCAGCAGCAATCGTGATGCTATCGCCACGCCGTCCGCGCCCTCGCGTGGCTCCGCTTCCATCAGTCAGGGGATTAAGATCAAGGGCGAGATTACCGGCAGCGAAGATCTGTTCCTCGATGGCCCGATTGAAGGCAAAGTCAACTTGGCGAATGGCAGCCTCACTATCGGCCCCAATAGCACCGTCAAAGCCGACGTCGTTGCCCGTGAGGTCATCGTTCGCGGACGCGTGGAAGGCAAGATCTCGGGGCGCGAGCGCGTTCAACTGTTGGGCACCGGACAAGTTATTGGCGAAGTTCAAACACAGCGCTTGGCGATCGAGGAAGGAGCCACTCTTCGTGGTAAAGTAGAGACCGGCAAGCCCATCGACAAAGCGAGCGAGGATCGTAGTCCCGCGGTGGCGATGGCCGGCAAGTCTTCTGTTTCAACCGGGACTGCGACGATCTAAACCATGAGTTTCCTCCACAAGTTCGGCATTGGGCCTGGTAACGGGCCCTCGCGTGATGTCTCTCGCACTGTCACCACCTCTGGCTCGGGCGGCAGGTCGCAGCCGAAGAGCGGGCTCCCGGTTGCAGCTTTGGGATCTGCCCGGGCGCCCGAATCGAGCGAAAGCTCTCGCGTTTCAAATGGGTTGAAAGAATTGTTGTGGAATTTGGACGGCCTCGGACGCGGCACGCTTCTCGACTTGGGAGCGGCTTGGCAGACGACGCTCAGCTTCTTCATCGAAAAGGGCTTCCGCGTAACCGCCGACGACCTCCTCCGCTCCTGGAAGCAGTTTCTGGATCAAGAGGAAAAGGCTCTGCGGGAAGCGGGCAAGTCGCCAGATTCGAAGATCGACCTGACGCCCGCTGGCCGAGCGACCCGGTTCCTCGAAGAAAATCTGCGATATCCAGCGGCATCTTTTGACGCCGTGCTTCTCTGGGACTTGTTGGACTACCTGGAACAACCAATGGCGACGAAGGTCGTTGGTTGCATCACCGAGTTCCTGCGCCCCGGTGGAGTGGTCTTCGCCATGTTTCACAGCAAGAAGCCCGAGGGATTCCAGCGTTATCGCGTCGCCGATTCCAATAGCCTGCAGGTGATTTCCAGCCCGGTTCTGTGCCCGGCGCAGCGCGTCTACCAAAACCGGGAAATTCAAGATCTCTTCGCCAGGTATCGCACCACCAAATCTTTCATCGCCCGCGACCAGCTTCGCGAAACAATTTTCATCAAGTAGTTCCCACGGTTTACACCAGCCGATTTCCACAAGTTGCGAACCGCAATTACGCACTTCTCCGTTTCTTCGCTTGCATTTGACGAAGTCGCGGCGTACATCTGGAGTGAGCTCAACGAGCTTCGGAGGGGAGCATGACTCCACCGGGCTTAGAGCGTAGCACAAACTGAACACACCGCTCTTGCGGTGCGCGTCGCCCAGAAACAACGCGCAACTTGCGCCGCTTCCGAGACGACACTAGCAAAACAGCGAAACGGGGAGCCTGAGGCTCCCCGTTTTCATTTCATCGATGTTCAGCGTTGTCTTTTCTTCTTCCCGACTTCCTTCTTCTCCGTGTTCTCTGTGCTCCGATCTCGGTGCCTTCTGTGTTAATCCTTATTCTTAGCTTTTTCTGTCGACCTTTTCAGAGCATCACCCGTCTCACGCCGTTTGAAGGGGTTTCCATCGCCCTTCCCCTTCGACTCAAATGTTATTGATTTCTGGGCGCGGCGTGATGGTTCGCATGATGATGGGTGGCTGAGTGGCTCTTATGTCCGTGATGGCTGTGGTGTCTCACGCGTGCGGGTTGCGCTGCGCGTGCGGGTTGCGCTGCGCTTGCGGTCTGGATGGTCATTGCGAGGAACGCAGGAATCGCCGTTAAAAGTATAATCTTTGAGATGTATTTCACGGTAAATCTCCCAAGTGAAAACTATTCAGCGGGATCATTGAACCACAAATTGCGCGCGAAAGTCGCGGATCATTGTGTTTGAGGTAAAGAAACAGTAATACTCAGCCGCCAAACTTGAGAGTTTCAAGCCACTTGATGTCGTCGCGCTGGTTGGAAATGACCTGGGCCTGCCAGATCAAGGCCACGCACATTACTGACATGACGACAAGGCAAACGGCGAGGACAAGGCCCTTTTGCGATTCCGAAGCCGCGGTGCTGAGTTTGAGTTGAGAGAGTTTGAGTTCAGACCACGCCATAGTTATAGATCTCCCAGTACTTCTTCCATTGCGCTAGGACAGCGATTCTATAGCAGTGCGGTCTGCTAAGGAGCTAGGTGGCAATTCCACTGCCACGTCCGTTGTTTTTCTAGTTCCGCGTAGCGAACGGAAAACAAAGGAATTGGGCTTTGACTTTCGGTATCGAGTTTTGTCACTTGCGGCTAAAGTTGTGCAAACAGTCGGCTTTTGGAGACATTTTTTTCCGAGGGCTACCATCCGGAAGCGACACCGGGGCTATGATCGGGAAGTGACACTGGCGAAGACCATGTCCCACAGGTCCGGGGAGTTCAGCGGCAGCACCTTCGTTTTGGAAGCCCGGTTCGCAGCGGAAAGGGAATCGCACTCGAAGGGTTTTGCCAGGATCAGGCCCCGGTCGCAGGCCGATAAAAAGCCGTCGGCTTCCGCAGCCGTAGCGATCCCCAGAACCGTCGGATGGGACCTCAGCGCGCGGTCGTAAAGCTTTGACAGCTCGCGAATACACTGGCCCAGATCGGCTCCTACCGCAAGAGACCAGAGAACGCCGTGCTGACGCAATGCAATTTTGCGGCGGGCTGCTTCGGCGACGAATCGTTGAACGTCGGCCTCGGCGGCTCCAGCGAAGAAGAACAGGTCATCGAAATCGCGTTGCCGCGCCAGCTCGGCATCGCGCGCCGGCAACCCAGTGTTCTGCTCCAACTCGCGAGGAGCAAGGGAGCGTAAAGGTACCGTCGAGATCCCCGTTTCTTCGGACAGTAATTCCAACGCCTCGGAGGCCGCCGGCTGCGCTTCGGCTAGCGGGATGCAGGTGAACCGTCCCATGCGTACGGTTTTCGCCGGGCGCAAATGAAAGTAGTCCTCGGGCAGGTACACGCCGCAACCGTCTTCGCCGATGAAAGGATGCTGGTGACCGAACTGGCGGCGGGGTTCGTCCATTTGCAGGCGTGAGCGAGCGGTAACCCAGACAATAGGCAAACCCACGTGGTCCAGTCTGGCGCCAAATTCCTCAAATCCCGGGGAGGTTTTGCCGCGCACAGGCACAATGGTATCCACCGCACAGAAAACAATCGTCGACGTTTGTCGCAATCAGTCGCTCCGGGATGCTGCGACCATTCTAGCTTGTATTGACAATCCGCCCCACTCTGTTGACGCCCCACGCATTCCCTATTAAATTAGAATGGTTGAATCGCAGCTGCCGGGAGATCCGGACGTGCCGCGATTCCTTTTTGTTCCTCCCCGCTGGGAGGTCGTCCAATTGGTAGGACTCCAGACTCTGACTCTGGCTATCCTGGTTCGAGTCCAGGCCTCCCAGCCAATACTTCGTGTCGTTCGATTGCCAAGCTAATTGAAATCTAAGCCGAAAATCCCGGTGTCCTAGGACCATCGTTACTACCAAACTGTTCCGTTTCACGGAAATTTAATAAAAATCGATTGACATAATTCTCGTTCGGGTTGTAGATTCCCGC
>Ga0185299_10002199_pt1 | contig 31534 bp, 20 predicted proteins | sample PaiPotPPA55metaG_FD_128002 | JGI IMG/M metagenome (GOLD analysis project Ga0185299, IMG submission 128002) | Iron sulfur acid spring bacterial and archeal communities from Banff, Canada, to study Microbial Dark Matter (Phase II) - Paint Pots PPA... ...
AAAGTGGCGCCTCCCTTGTTCGACTGGACTTCGATGGTCCCTCCGTGCTCCTTCACAACGGCAAGGCAGATCGTCAGGCCAAGACCGGATCCTCCGCCCGGACGCTTCGTCGTAAAGAATGGATCGAAAATCATTTGGACATTCTCGAGCGGAATGCCGGGGCCGTCATCCGAAAATGCCGCTGAGATCTTTTGGCCATCCGCCGAAAGTGAAACGCGCAATGTTCCGTGGTTCCGAACAGACGAAATCGCCTGTTCCGCGTTGGTGATAATGTTCAGAAAAGCCTGCGTGAGGAGCTTCCGATCGCCGGTGACGGCAGGCAGATCTTCAGGCGCCTCGAGCTTCACCTCGATATTTTTCAGGCGCAGAGGCTCGCGCTGAAGCTGCAAGACGTGCTGAACGAGTTCGGTAAGGCGGATTCTCGATCCACCCTGGGACAGCGGCCGCGAGAACGCCAGCAGGTTTTGGACGATTTCGGCCGCACGCCGGGCTTGCTGCAACACGATTTCGGCGTGCCGCCGCGAGGCATCGTCGGTGGCACGCTCACGGAGCAGATCGCCCACTCCAAGAATCGCGGTGAGCGGATTATTCAGCTCATGCGCGGCTCCAGCAAGCATCTGTCCCATCGCGGCAAATTTTTCCTTCTGTGAGAGCTGCCGTTCGATTCGATTTGATTCGGTGACGTCGCGAGCCGAAGCCACCACTCCGCTGATCCTACCGGTGTCGTCAAATAGCGGGCCAGCGCTGGCTCTCAGGAGCCGCCACGTTCCGTCCTGGGCAGGCGAGCGGAATTCCACCTGAACTTGGACCGTCTCTCCGCTCAGCAGCTTCCGGAGCTCTTCGCCAAGCCTGCGCCTGTCCTCGGGATGAGCGCGCGTACCGAGTTCCTCGCCGATGTATTCCTCCGGACGCCGGCCGAGCACTTCTTGAATCCGCTGGCTCACATAGGTGTAGCGGCCGTCTCGATCGAGCACCGCGATAATATCGGGAAAACTCGCAACTAGTCGGCGCACGAACTCCTGCTCCTGATGCAACCGGCGCTGCATTTCGAGCCGATCCGTGACGTCCACCAGTGTCCCTTGTATCCTAACGATACGTCCGAAGGCATCGCGAATGACAAACCCGGAGGCGAGGCAATGGATTCGAGCGCCGTCTTTGCGTTGTAATACAATCTCGCGGTCCTGAACCGAGCCTTGCTCCTCAAGCTCCCTGATGAGGGCATCGCGATCGGCCTGGTTGGCATAGACTTCGCGAAAATTCCGGTGTTGCAGCTCGGTTCTGCTGTCGTATCCCAGCATCCGAACGAGAGCGGGGTTCGCGTCCAAAACCTTGCCATCGGGGGTCGTAAAGAAAATCCCCTCGCGCAGGGACTCGAAAAGTTCCGCAAACCGGATTTCGGACTCATGTTCCGCAGTTACGTCGCGCGCCCATCCGGTGATCGCGGTCACCCTGCCATCTTCGACAACCGGCTGAGCCCAGCACAAAAAATAGCGGTCCTCCCGTTCATGCTTCAGCCGAATCGGAATAATGCCCTGCCAGGAGCCCTTTCCGTCAGCGGTGCTGAACGTCCGCTCGACGTCGGCAACCGTTGGAGATTCGATGAAGTCCGCCACGGACCGGCCGATCAGGTCGGGAAAAGATACCCCGAACACTTCCGCCAAACGGTGATTGGCAACGCGGATTTCACCCTTCAGAGACAACGTGAAAACGGCCTGGTCGAGATTGTCGATGAGTTCGCGGTAGCTCTGCTGGGAGCGAGAAAGTACATCTACGAGGTTGTCGGAAGGCGCCGAAGGCGATCCGGAATCGGACGGACGCCAGCGCTCCTTCGAAGGATCGATCAACATGGTTGACTCGCGCTCCGATCAGCCAGCCGGACGAATTTCTTCCGGCTGAGATTCTCTCATCCTAAATTTTACAGTCGGATGCAGTGTGAGTGACCAAAGAAAGCCAACGGTCTACGCTAAATACTCAATAGTCCAGCCGAACAGGCGAAGACGCAGAGAAAGGTCAGCAGGAAGAAAAGAAGGGGCGAGCCCAAGTGAATTGACTCGCCCCATGGTATTCAGCAGATTGAGAGACTAGCTTTCGGCGATGGCGTCGGCGTCCTTGCGCAAGAAATCGAGCGCCGCGGCTTCCTCCGGTGTGAGATCGGGCTCTGCCCCCTGCGGCTCCTCCTTGGGCAATTCAGTAAGGAGCTGGATGTTGCGGTAGCGCTCGAGGCCCGTGCCCGCCGGGATCAGCCGGCCCATGATGACGTTCTCCTTCAAGCCGCGGAGGTAATCCACCTTCCCGGAGATCGCCGCCTCGGTAAGGACGCGGGTGGTTTCCTGAAAGCTTGCCGCGGAGATAAAGGAATCGGTCGAGAGTGACGCCTTGGTAATGCCAAGGAGCAGCGGACGACCTGTGGCTGGGCGACCGCCATTCTGGATGACCCGGTCATTCTCCTCGCGGAAGCGGAACTTGTCCACCTGCTCCTCGAGAAGGAACGTTGTGTCACCCACGTCTTCCACCTTCACCCAGCGCATCATCTGGCGCACGATCGTTTCGATGTGCTTATCGTTGATGTTGACGCCTTGCAGACGGTAGACCTCTTGAATCGAGTTCACGAGGTACGCCTGCGTGTACTTTTCGCCAAGGACCGCGAGCAAGTCGTGCGGATTCAGCGGACCATCGATGAGCGGCTCACCCGCGCGCACATGCTCGCCTTCCTGAACGTTAATATGGACGCCGCGCGGGATGGAGTACTCCTTCATCGTCCGTCCATCTTCGCTCTCGACGTAGATCTTGCGCTGGCCCTTCGCGATTTCGCCATACTTCACTACACCATCGATTTCGCTGATGACCGCGGGATCCTTCGGTTTGCGCGTTTCGAAGAGTTCGACGACGCGCGGCAAACCGCCGGTGATGTCTTTGGTCTTCGTGGTTTCGCGCGGTATCTTCGCGAGCACGTCACCCGGCTGCACCTCGTCACCGTCGGCCACCATCAAGTGGGCGCGCGATGGCATAAGGTACTTCTTCCGCATGCGGCCCGCCGAGTCCTTCACGATGATCGTCGGCTGGTGCTTTTCGTCGCCAGGCGGCAGCGTCACAACAAGCTGCGAAAGACCGGTGACTTCGTCCACCTGCTCTTCGATCGTGATGCCGGGCTGCAAATCCTTGAACTGGATTGTGCCGCCCGTTTCCGTAAGGATCGAGAACGTGTACGGGTCCCACTCGACCATTGTCTGGCCCAGCGTGACCGGCTGCCCATCCTCCACGCGCAACCGGGCGCCGTAGACAACATGGTGGCGCTCCTTCTCGCGGCCCTTTTCGTCGACAACGGCGATCAGGCCGGAGCGGTTCATTGTGATGAGAGTTTTTCCGCGGCCCTCGACAACCTTCAGGTCAATAAACTTCACGAACCCGTTGTTGCGGGCCTCGACCTTCGATTGCTCGGTGACGCGAGTTGCCGTACCGCCGATGTGGAACGTACGCATCGTGAGCTGAGTGCCAGGCTCGCCGATGGACTGCGCCGCGATGACGCCTACGGCTTCGCCCATTTCGACGAAACGCCCCGTGGCCAGGTTGCGGCCGTAGCAACGCCCGCAAACTCCGCGGCGGGATTCGCACGTCAACACCGAGCGAATCTTCACGCGCTCGATGCCGGCGGCCTGAATCGCATTCGCGAGCTCTTCCGTGATTTCCTGGTTGATCTCGACGATCACGTTGCCTTCGTAGTCCTTGATCTTCTCAAGCGAAACGCGGCCCACCACGCGGTCGCGCAACGGCTCGACTTCGACGCCGGCTTCGAGAATCGGCTCCACATAGATTCCGTCGGCCGTGCCGCAGTCGAACTCGTTAATGATCACGTCCTGTGCCACGTCTACGAGCCGCCGCGTGAGGTAGCCGGAATCGGCGGTCTTGAGCGCCGTATCCGCCAAACCCTTGCGGGCGCCGTGGGTCGAGATGAAGTACTCGAGCACCGCCAGCCCTTCGCGGAAGTTCGACGTGATGGGCTGCTCGATGACTTCGCCGGAAGGCTTCGCCATCAAACCACGCATCCCGGAAAGCTGGCGGATTTGCTGCTTCGATCCGCGAGCGCCGGAGTCTGCCATGACGTAGATTGGATTGATCACGCCCTGCTTGTCCTGCTCTTCCAGAGCTTTAAACATCTCGTCAGCCACTTTTTCAGTGACGTCCGACCAGATGGCGATGACTTTGTTGTAACGTTCGCCGTTCGTGATAGCGCCATCGAGATACTGCTGCTGCACCTTGAACACTTCGTGCTCGGCCGCATCAACGAGCTTGTACTTGACGCTCGGGATGACCATGTCGCTGATGCCGATTGAAACGCCGGCCTTGGTCGCATAGAGGAAGCCGAGCTCCTTCAAGCGATCGAGCATCACCACGGTCTTCTCGAGGCCGAAGCGCAAGTAACCGTACTGTACGAGCGCCTGCACGCCCTTCTTCTTGAGAAGGCCGTTGATGAACGGCATCTCCGAAGGCAGGTGATCGTTGAAGATCACACGCCCCACCGTGGTGTGCAGGAACTGCTTGTTCAGGTTGATCGGCTCCGTGTGCGAAACATCCTGGTCGTCATATGCGTTCGTGAGATCGATCACCTCTCCGGTGTAACGCAGGCGGATCGGCGTGAGCAACTCCACCTCAGTGGCATCGAGCGCCATGATCACTTCTTCCACTGAACCGAACGCGCGGCCTTCGCCCTTCGCCTTCGGCTTGGCCTTCGTCATGTAGTAGATACCCAACACCATGTCCTGCGTCGGAACAGCGAGCGGGTAACCGTTCGCCGGCGACAGAATATTGTGCGAGCTCAGCATCAACACCGAGGCCTCCACTTGCGCCTCGGGCGAGAGCGGAATGTGTACCGCCATCTGGTCGCCATCGAAGTCCGCGTTAAACGCCGTGCAAACCAACGGGTGGATGCGGATTGCTTTTCCTTCGACGAGTACGGGCTCGAACGCCTGAATACCGAGGCGGTGAAGCGTGGGAGCGCGGTTGAGCAGCACCGGATGCTCGCGAATCACGTCCTCGAGAATGTCCCAAACGGTGGCTTCCTGCGCCTCGACCAATTCTTTCGCCTGCTTGATCGTGGTGCAGTGGCCTGCAGCTTCCAGCCGGTGATAGATGAACGGTTTGAAGAGTTCGAGCGCCATCTTCTTCGGCAAACCGCATTGGTGGAGCTTCAGTTCCGGGCCGACGACGATGACGGAGCGGCCGGAATAGTCCACGCGCTTGCCCAGCAGGTTCTGACGGAACCGTCCCTGCTTACCTTTGAGCGTGTCGGAAAGCGATTTGAGAGGACGGTTGTTCGTTCCGCGCAGAACGCGTCCACGACGGCCATTGTCGAACAGCGCGTCAACGGCTTCCTGCAGCATGCGCTTCTCGTTGCGGACAATCACGTCGGGAGCGTGCAACTCCATCAGCTTCTTCAGCCGGTTGTTGCGGTTGATGACGCGCCGGTAGAGGTCGTTCAAATCGGAAGTGGCAAAGCGGCCGCCGTCCAGAGGCACGAGTGGGCGGAGTTCCGGCGGAAGCACCGGAATCACGTCCAGAATCATCCACTCGGGTTTATTACCGCTCTTGCGGAACGCTTCGAGAACCTTAAGACGCTTGGCATACTTGATCCGTTTCTGCAGGCTCGGATCGATCTTCATCTTCTCGCGAAGCTCTTCCGAAAGCTTATCCACGTCGACGCGGCGCAGGAGTTCCTTGATAGCCTCGGCGCCCATGCCGGCGGTGAACCGTCCCGCGAATTCCCGCTGTAGCTCGCGGAACTTCTCCTCGGGGAGAATTTCCTTTTCCTTGATGCCGGGAACCTCGCCGGGTTCGATGCAGACGAACGTCTCGAAATAAAGGATGTGCTCGAGGTCGCGCATCGTGATATCGAGCAGATAACCGATGCGGCTCGGCAATCCCTTGAAGAACCACACGTGAGAGCAAGGCGACGCAAGCTCGATGTGACCCAGGCGCTCGCGGCGAACTTTGCTGAGCGTGACTTCCACGCCGCACTTATCGCAGATGACCCCACGATGCTTCATCCGCTTGTACTTTCCGCACAAACACTCCCAATCGGTGACGGGGCCAAAAATCTTGGCGCAGAATAGTCCGTCCCGCTCCGGTTTGAAGGTGCGGTAATTGATGGTTTCCGGCTTGGTCACCTCACCGTGCGACCACGACCGGATTTTTTCAGGACTCGCGAGGCTGATGCGAATGGAATCGAAATCCGCAATCTGGCTTGCGCGATCATAAGGGCTCGAACGATACAAGGGCTGCCTCCCTCCCCAGCTGTGCTGGGGCAAAAACGTTTCGATAATCTTGTCGCGCGCGCCCACAAAACTTCAAATCCGGCAGGCGCGCGATGCTGTTAATCGGCCGCTTCGGCCTTTTCCAACTGCGGCTTCTGGCGTTTCATCAGTTCGACATCCAGGCAGAGCGACTGCAGCTCCCGAACAAGGACGTTGAACGATTCGGGCACTCCGGGCTCGATCCCCGGCTCGCCCTTGACGATGGCCTCGTAAATCTTGGCGCGACCGTAAACGTCGTCAGATTTTGCCGTCAGCAGCTCCTGCAGAATGTGCGCGGCTCCGTATGCTTCCAGCGCCCAAACTTCCATTTCGCCGAAGCGCTGGCCGCCGAACTGCGCCTTTCCGCCGAGCGGCTGCTGCGTGATGAGTGAGTAAGGACCGATGGAACGCGCGTGGATTTTGTCGTCCACCAGGTGCGACAACTTGAGCATGTAGATGTAACCGACGGTGACGTTCTGCGCGAACTCGTCGCCGGTCATACCGTCGTGGAGCGCGATCTTGCCGCTCTCCGGCAGCTCGGTAAACTCGAGCAAGTGGCGAATGTCCGCTTCGCGGGCGCCGTCGAATACCGGCGTGGCCACCGGAACGCCTTCGCGGAAGCTGTGTGCGAGGTCGAGCATCGCCTCGTCATCCAGCTCTGAAATCGTTCGCCACACCGACGTGGGTCCGAACGCGTCCTTGAACCACTTGCGAACCGCATCAGCGCGCGAACTCGTGTCGTCGAGAATCTTCCCGACTCGTTCGCCGAGCTCTTTCGACGCCCAGCCAAGGTGCGTTTCGAGAATCTGGCCGACGTTCATACGCGAAGGAACGCCGAGAGGATTCAGAACAATCTCGACGGGCGTCCCGTCCGGCATATAAGGCATGTCTTCCTTCGGAACGATCCGCGCGATGACGCCCTTGTTGCCGTGGCGTCCCGCCATTTTGTCGCCGACGGAAAGCTTGCGCTTCATCGCGATGTAGGCCTTCACAAGCTTGATCACGCCCGGGGGCAGTTCGTCGCCCTTCTTGAGCTTTCCAATGCGCTCGTCGGTGATCTTTCGCAGCACGTCGATCTGACGCGAGGTCATTTCCTCCACCTCGTCGATCTTCTCGATTAGCAGCGGGTCCTTGTCGTTGAGGCGCAGCCGCTTGAGGTTCCTTGTGGAAACCTTTTCCAGAATGTCGCGGGTCAGCTCGGTGCCCTTCGTGAGCAAGCGCTTGTTCGTGCGCTCGTCGTGCAGGTCAGCAATCAGCTTCTGCCCGCCGAGCAAGTCGTTCAAGCGCTTCAGGCGCTCATCGGTGAGAATGCGGATCTCATCGGCGAGGTTCTTTTCGAGCTTCGCCACTTGCGTGCCTTCGATGGCCTTGTGGCGTTCGTCCTTCTCCGCGCCCTTGCGACAAAAAATCTTCACGTCGACGATCGTGCCCTCGATGCCCGGCGGGCAATAGAGGGACGCATCGCGGACGTCACCAGCCTTCTCGCCGAAGATGGCGCGCAGAAGCTTTTCTTCCGGCGTCAGCGTGGTTTCGCCCTTTGGCGTCACTTTACCGACGAGAATATCTCCCGGCTTGACGGTGGCGCCGATGCGAATCACGCCGCTTTCGTCCAGGTTGCGCAGGAAGCTCTCGTTGATGTTCGGAATATCCCGTGTGATTTCTTCAGGGCCGAGCTTTGTATCGCGCGCCTCGATTTCATACTCCTCGATGTGAATCGAAGTGTAGTAATCCTCTTCCACCAGCTTTTCGCTGACGAGGATCGCGTCCTCAAAGTTGTAACCGCGCCACGGAAGGAACGCGACGAGTACGTTGCGCCCGAGCGCCAATTCGCCGCGATCGGTGCACGGCCCGTCGGCCAGCACCTGACCCTGCTTCACGCGGTCACCCGCGCGAACCAGCGGTTTCTGGCTTATGCAAGTGTTCTGATTCGAGCGCTTGAACTTCGTGAGGAGGTAAATGTCAGACCCGACCTCGCGGCTCAGCACGCCCGACTGGTCGGATTCGACGCGCACGATCACGCGCTCGGAGTCGACCTGATCGACAATGCCATCGCGCCGGCAAACGATAACCGCGCCGGAATCTCGCGCTGTGACTCGCTCCATGCCGGTGCCAACGAGCGGAGCTTCGCCCTTGATAAGCGGCACCGCCTGACGCTGCATGTTCGAACCCATCAATGCGCGGTTCGCGTCGTCATTCTCGAGGAACGGAATCAAGCTCGCCGCAACCGATACGAGCTGCTTCGGCGAAACGTCGATGTAATCCACTTCGTCGCGGCTCTTGAGCACGAAGTTGCCCGCTTGGCGGCAGTTGACGAGTTCCGTCGTGATCTTCCCCTTCTCGTCGAGCGCCGCGTTGGCCTGTGCAACTACGTACCGATCTTCTTCCCAAGCGGAGAGGTAGAAACAGTACGGCTCCACAACCACACGCCGCCGCTTCAACTCCTCGTTCGTCGCTTCCACCTTTTCCCGTTCGACGATCTCACCTGCTTTGAACTCGCTGTCGCCTGCATTGATGATCTGGACGAAGTCGATCACGCGGCCGCCCTTCACCTTGCGATAGGGGGACTCTATGAACCCGAATTCGTTGATCCGCGCGTAACAAGAAAGCGAACTGATGAGGCCGATGTTCGGACCTTCCGGCGTCTCGATCGGACAGATACGCCCGTAGTGCGTCGGGTGAACGTCGCGCACTTCGAATCCCGCGCGTTCACGCGAAAGACCGCCTGGTCCGAGAGCCGATAGGCGCCGCTTGTGCGTGATTTCGCTCAGCGGGTTCGTTTGATCCATGAACTGCGAGAGCTGCGAACTGCCGAAAAACTCGCGGATCGCGGCCATCACAGGCTTCGCGTTCACCAGATCGTGCGGCATCGCCGTCGACATTTCCTGGTACACGGACATCTTTTCCTTGATCGCGCGCTCCATGCGGACCAAGCCGATGCGGAATTGGTTCTCGAGCAACTCACCCACCGCGCGAACGCGCCGGTTGCCGAGGTGATCGATGTCGTCCACCGCTCCGATGTTGCGGCGCAGCCTCAGCAAATACTTGATCGCGGCGACGAAATCCGCCGGATCGAGCGTGCGCTTGTCGAGCGGCGTTTCCAGACCCAGCTTGATGTTGAACTTCAGCCGGCCAACCTTGCTGAAATCGTACTTGCGCGCGTCGAAGAACATGCCGTTGAACAGCGCCGTGGCCGTCTCGAGCGTCGGAGGATCGCCGGGACGCAGCTTGCGATAGATTTCGATCAGCGCTTCCTTCGGAGTTCGAATCGTGTCTTTGTCGAGCGTGCGGGAAACGATGATGCCGACATCGTCGCGGTCCGGGAAGCAGACATCTACTTCCGTGATGCCCGCTTCGGAAATCAAGGCCCACATCTCGGGCGTCAGCGGTTTGTTCGCTTCGAGCAGAACTTCACCCGTCTGACGGTTCACGAGCTCGCTTACCGTCACCGCGTTTTCGAGATCCGCAATGGTCACTTCCACCTGCGTTACGCGAGCTTTCGCGAGCTCTTTGTACAGCGGCTCAGAGATGCGCTTATGCGCGCCCACGAGCACTTCGCCGGTTTTCGGGTGCTTGATCTCGTGCGTCAGCTTGCGATCGATCAGGCCCTCGGAAGCGTTCCAATAGAGACCCTTGTCGCGCAGCGAAACGCGCTCGACCTGGTAGAACGTCCGCAGAATGTCTTCATTCGATTTCATTCCCAGAGCGCGCAGGAAAATCGAGCCCAGGAACTTGCGCTTCCGGTCGATGCGCACGTAGAGAATATTTTTCGTGTCGTACTCGAACTCCACCCACGAGCCGCGGTACGGAATGATCTTGCCGAGGAAGTAGCTGCGATTGTTCGCAGTTTCGAAAAACACGCCCGGCGAACGGTGGAGCTGGCTGACGATGACGCGCTCCGTGCCGTTGATGATGAAAGTCCCGTTCTCGGTCATCAGCGGAATATCGCCGAAGAAAACTTCCTGCTCCTTGATGTCGCGGATGGACTTCGAACCGGTGTCGGGATCCTTGTCGTAAATCGTGAGACGGATCGTGACCTTCAGCGGCGCGGAGTATGTCATCCCGCGCTCCTGGCATTCGTTCATGTCGTACTTGAGCTGCAGCGTGACCGGGTCTCCGCACTTGTTGCAAAATGTGGGCGTATTCTTGTTGAACGTGCCGCACTTCGCGCACAGCACGTCTCCGGTCTTGTACGGATTCGTGACGACGGATGCGCCGCAATTCCGGCAAGTGGCACGCAAATGGTGCAGGCCGCGCAGATGGCCGCACTTGCACTCCCAGTTGCCGATCGCGTAGTCCACGAAATCGAGCTGCGAAAGCCCGCGAAAATCCTGGATCGGAAACACTGATGTGAAAACGGATTGCAGCCCGGTGTCCTCCCGCTCGCTAGGGAGCAGGTCCATCTGCAAAAACCGCTGATATGACTTCTTCTGAACGTCGATCAGGTTCGGGATCTGGACGGTTGTCTTGATCTTGGCAAAGTCCAGGCGTTCGCGTTCCCGAACGACGCGATTACCGTTACGATTGCTCATTGAGAATCCTCTTCAGGGTCAAGCCGGAATCGACAATGCGGATAGACACCCGCCCCATCGGTCCGGGAAGGACGCATTTTGTGGTTCCTGATTTCCAAAGGAGCGGCCCGCCGCGGCGGGCGAATCCCCGTTTACAGCCCCAGGCGGCTGCAACTGCCACTACTTGATCTCGACCTTGGCCCCGGCGTCTTCGAACTTCTTCTTGATTGTGGCGGCTTCGTCCTTGTTGACGCCCTCTTTGACCGTCTTGGGAGCGCCGTCAACGAGATCCTTGGCTTCTTTCAAGCCGAGGCTCGTGACCTCACGAACCGCCTTAATCACGTTGATCTTGTTCGCGCCGACTTCGGTGAGAACGACGGCAAATTCGGTCTTCTCTTCCGTCGGCCCAGCCGCGCCGCCCGCCGCCGCGCCGCCCGCCATCATCACTGGCGCCGCCGCAGCCGCCGAGACGCCGAAAGCCTCTTCCATCTTCTTAACGAGATCGGAAGCCTCGAGCAGCGTTAGGCCCTTGATTTCTTCCAGGATCGTTTCCACTTTGCTAGCCATTGCGTTCCTATCCTCCTCCGAATTGAGAAACTCGAACTACTGAGCCGTCTCAGGAGCTGGCGTGCCGCTGCCTGCCCCGAACTTGTTTGCCTTTACTGCCTCGCTAGTCACCACCGCGAGGTTGCGCGGCAGTGCCGCCAAAGCGGATGCCACGCGCTGCGCTGGAGCGTTCAGCATGAACATGATCTTGCTGATGAGCTCTTCCTTGCTCGGAAGCTGCGCGAGCTGATTGATTTCCTGAATCGAAATAACACGGCCTTCCACCCACCCAGCCCGGAACTGAAACGCTGGGACGTCTTTCGCCACTTTCGTGAGAATCTTCGCCAGCGCGACGGGATCCGTCTTCGTGTAAGCGATCGAGTTCGTGCCCTTAAGATTCTTGAGCAAAGGCGCGGTCGGAGTGCCTTCCGCAGCGCGCTCCACAACGGTGTTTTTCACCACCTGGTACTTTCCGCCCGCCGCTTCAACTTGCCGCCGCAGTTTCGTGTCCTGCTCGACGGTGATCCCCTGGAAGGTCGAGAGAATTACGGTGGAGACAGTCGCGAGCTGCGTGCGAAGCTCATCCGCCTGCGTTTTCTTTTCGGCCTTTTTCTTCATCCAACTCTCCCCCTTGCGCTCCGCGCTTACGCCGCAACTGCAACTGCTGCATCCGCCTCGGCATGATCGATCAAAATGCCCGGGCCCATCGTCGAAGTGAGCGTGATTTTCTTGATGTATTTGCCCTTCGCTGCGGCCGGTTTGGCCTTGACGACAGCTCCGAGCAGCGCATGTGCGTTTTCCGCGAGCGTCTTCGCCGCGAAGCTGATTTTGCCAATCGGTGAGTGAATCAAGCCCGTCTTGTCGAGCCGAAATTCCACTTTGCCTGCCTTCACTTCCTTCACGGCGCGAGCCACATCGAACGTTACTGTTCCCGTTTTCGGGTTCGGCATCAGGCCGCGCGGTCCCAGCACTTTGCCCAGACGCCCAGCGGACTTCATCATGTCCGGAGTGGCGATCACGGCCTCATAATCCGTCCAGCCTTCCTGGATTTTCTGGACCATGTCGTCGCCGCCCACAAAATCCGCTCCTGCTTCTTGCGCTTCGCGAACTTTTTCGCCGCTGGCGATCACCAGCACCCGCTTTGATTTTCCCAGTCCGTGCGGGAGCACAACCGTGCCTCGAACCATTTGGTCCGACTGCTTCGGATCGACGCCGAGATTCAGCACCAGTTCCACGGTCTCGTCGAATTTCACGAAGTGCGCCTTGCGGAGAAGCTCCGCCGCTTCTTCGAGCTTGTACGGACGCGCCTCGACAAGCTTTCGGGCGCGATCGATGTTCTTTCCACCTACTTTTGCGCTGCGACCCATCTCGTGTGTCTCCTGCTCTTAGTCAGTGACTTCAATGCCCATATTGCGCGCCGTGCCCATGATCGAGCGCATTGCCGATTGAAGATTCGCAGTGTTCAGGTCAGGAAGCTTCGTTTTGGCGATCTCCTCCACCTGCTTCCGCGTTACCTTCGCTACTTTGTTGCGGTTCGGTTCCGGCGAGCCCTTCACGATTCCGGCAGCACGCTTCAACAGTTCCGAAGCCGGGGGCGTCTTCAGAATGAACGTGAAAGTGCGATCGCTGTAGACCGTGACCAGAACCGGTATAATCATGCCGTCCGGTTCTTTCGACGTCTTAGCATTAAACTGCTTGCAGAAATCCATGATGTTGAGCCCGTGCGGGCCGAGAGCCGTCCCCACGGGCGGAGCGGGAGTAGCCTTCGCGGCCGGCAACTGCAGTTTCACCACTGCCTGGACTTTCTTTGCCATTGATTAGCCCCTAATCCCGGAATACCGATTCCCTAGCGCCCGGCCGAAGCCAGTTATCCGACCTTTTCGACCTGCGCGAAATCCAATTCGACCGGCGTTGACCGGCCAAAAATTGTGACCGAAACTTTCAGCGTGCTGCGGTCCGTGTTTACTTCCTCCACCACGCCCGTAAAATTTGCAAACGGCCCTTCCCCGATGCGGACTTTCTCTCCGCGATCGAACGAAAGCTTCGGCTTCGGTTTCTCCGCCGTCGTCGTCGCGCGGTTCAGGATGTTCTGAACTTCCTCTTCCGTCAGCGGCGAGGGCGTTTGGCCCGACCCAACGAATCCAGTCACGCGCGGCGTCGAACGAACCACGTGCCACGTGTAATCGTCCATATCCATCTCGACGAGCACGTAGCCCGGATAGCACATCCGCGGCGAGATCACTTTCTTGCCGCCGCGTACCTCGACCACCGATTCGGTCGGGATAATGATTTGCCCAATCTTGTCCGTAAGACCGAAAGCTGCCACGCGGCCCTCGAGGCTCTCCTTCACCTTCTTCTCAAACCCCGAGTAGGTGTGGACGATGTACCACTGCTTTGCCATCTGCGTTTCCGTCTGTGTTTCCGTCATTTTTTGAAGTAGTTCAGCAGCCAAACCGAACCCTTGCTGAAGAACGAGTCGGTGATCGCGAAATAGATTCCAAAAAACGTCACTGTAATGATGACGACGATCGTGGTCGACCAAACGTCCTGCCGCGACGGCCAATTCACTTGCTTCATCTCGACGCGAACGTCGTGCAGAAACTGGCGCAACCTCTTGGGATAGGCGGCCAACTTGCCCACCGGCTCCATAAGCGAGAATCCGCTAACGCGATGCGATTCTTCTTCCCTGTTTGTCCGTGCCGCGTCTGCCATATCCTCGCCAGTTCCGATTCTAAATGCCCACGTTATACGCCGTTCGTCGCCCCGCCCAAAAAGCTGGCAGGGGAGGAGGGATTCGAACCCCCACTCTCGGTTTTGGAGACCGATGGTCTACCGTTGAACCTACTCCCCTTTACTATTTCACTTCTTTATGCGCCGTATGCTTCCGGCAAGTGTTGCAAAACTTTTGCGTCTCGAGCCGGTCCGGATGCTTCTTCCGGTTTTTCGTGGTCGTATAATTTCGATTTTTGCACTCGCCGCATTGTAGTGTGATGATTTCGCGCATGGTCGTTACTCGACGATCTCGGCGACGGCGCCGGCCCCGACTGTGTGGCCGCCTTCGCGAATCGCGAACCGCAGCCCCTTCTCGAGCGCTACCGGCGTGATCAAAGTAATCTCCGCAGATACGTTGTCTCCCGGCATCACCATCTCCACTCCCGCCGGCAGCTTCACGTCTCCCGTGACATCGGTGGTGCGGAAGTAAAACTGCGGCCGGTATCCCGTGAAGAACGGCGTGTGCCGCCCGCCCTCTTCCTTCGTCAACACGTATGCTTCCGCCTTGAACTTCGTGTGCGGCGTGATCGAACCAGGCTTCGACAACACTTGCCCGCGCTCCACTTCATCTTTTTCAGTGCCGCGCAACAGCAAGCCCACGTTGTCGCCCGCGATCCCTTCATCCAAGAGCTTGCGGAACATCTCGACGCCCGTCACCGTCTTCTTCATCGTCGGACGGAACCCCACAATCTCGATTTCCTCGCCCACTTTCACCTTCCCGCGCTCGATTCGCCCGGTAACAACCGTGCCGCGTCCCGAGATCGAGAAAATATCCTCAATCGGCATCGCGAACGGCTTGTCCACATCCCGCTGCGGCAGTGGTATGTGCTTGTCCACAGCTTCCATCAATTCCAGGATCGACTTCTCCCACTTCGCGTCGCCTTCCAGCGCTTTCAGCGCCGACCCGCGAATCACGGGAATCGTGTCGCCGGGAAACTGATACGTCTTCAACAATTCGCGCACTTCCAGTTCCACCAGCTCCAGCAGCTCGGGATCGTCCACCATGTCGCATTTGTTCAAGAACACCACGATCGCCGGCACACCTACCTGCCGCGCCAGCAAAATGTGTTCACGCGTCTGCGGCATCGGACCATCCGTCGCCGCCACCACCAGAATCGCGCCGTCCATCTGCGCCGCGCCCGTGATCATGTTCTTCACGTAGTCGGCGTGCCCCGGGCAGTCGATGTGCGCGTAATGACGGTTCGGCGTCTCATACTCCACGTGCGACACCGCAATCGTGATTCCCCGCTCCCGCTCTTCCGGCGCGTTGTCGATCGAATCAAACGCACGGAACTGCACCTTCGGGTTGCCCTTCGCCAGCACCTTCGTGATCGCCGCCGTCAGGGTCGTCTTGCCGTGGTCGATGTGACCAATCGTCCCCACGTTCACGTGCGGCTTACTCCGCTCGAATTTCTCCTTCGCCATCTTTTCATCACCCTCGCATCAAGGCTTCGCGGCCGCTGCCGCGTTCAGAACCTGTATTTCGCTATCATTGCGTGATGGAGCGGGGGACGGGATTCGAACCCGCGACCATCTGCTTGGAAGGCAGAGACTCTACCCCTGAGTTACCCCCGCTCATTCCAACTCCCCTGGTGCCCAACGCCCGCAAAGAGTTCACTTCGCTCACAGCTAGACTGGAGCCTGGGACCGGGATTGAACCGGTGACCTCGTCCTTACCAAGGACGCGCTCTACCAACTGAGCTACCCAGGCTCACACCGGCCTTCCGTCCCGCTCCCACACTCGCCGCAGGAAGCCGCATCGGATTCAAATCTCAGGCCCACTTCCACTGCAACCACTCGATTCTTCACCCGCCTCGGAGCGCTACAGTCTCACGAGAAGCTGGTGGACGGGGGAGGATTCGAACCTCCGTAGCCCGCAAGGAGCGGCAGATTTACAGTCTGCTGGTTTTAGCCACTCACCCACCCGTCCCGCGAAAACATCCGGGGCACAACTCGGTCGTTCGTACAAAGCTGCTCGGAACACAACAATCGCGTCCCACAAGAACCGCTCAGAACTGACCCGGACAATGCTGTGAGGCACTCCGCAATGCAGAAAGGGCTCGTGTCCAGAGACACCAGCCCTAGCGCTCTTGTTGCGAGGAATTCGTCCGCAACCCTGCCAAAATGCCGATCCCTCAATCTCAGCTGGCGGAGGGAGTTGAACCCCCGACCCTCTGATTACAAATCAGATGCTCTACCAACTGAGCTACGCCAGCCCCGCAAACCCATCAAAACTATCACAGAGGCAATGGAATTGCAAGCAACTTTCGGAAAGTCCAGCAAAGCCATTGCCAGGCCATGACTTATTGCATTCTTGCAGCGCCGCCGGTGCGCTATTGTGCAGCGGGTTTCGAGAACTGGGCATCATCCAGCGCTACGTTGTGGTGCACTTCCCCGATTATGATCGTGAACTCCATCTGCGCGCTCTTCTGGTGAATCACAAACGGAATTTTGATGCCGTCCACCGCGCGATAATCGCTAAAATCTTCCTCGATCGAATCGACGCCTTCCGGTGAATGGTGTTGGCTGATGGCTCGTACTAGCAGGCCTGTATCCACCGCAAAATAGAGTTTGTCCGGATCGCCGCCTTCCGAGGGAGTGGCCTCCATCACATACGTTGGATGCTCACCGACGTTTTCCGTTCCCGTCACTTTGAACTTCGAGTAGAGAGTGTGCATGTCCAAGGGATGATAAAAATCGGCGTCGCGCCGAGTCTCCGCCAATTCAGGACCGCTTTGTTCGCGCACGCCGTTCTGCGGATCGTTCGACCATCCTACAGTTCCATCAAAACCCTGCGAAAAAACCGCGCCGGAAATTGTGACGGTAACCAGAATGCGCCTCGGAGCTTTTTCGCGCATCTCGATGGTTCCGGCAACGTTCATGGCCGGAACGTCCACCGTGCCCGTTGACACTCTGGAGTTAAGCTTTTGCCATGCAGCACGCCCACCGCTAGCTTCGAGGTACTTGTCCAAAATCTGCTCAGTGCTCGGAGTTGAAGATGCCGCAGCAGCCTGCGTCTTGGACCGCGCTTGCGCCGGAGTGGAAGTCTGGGCAAGAGTTCCCACGCTGAACGCAAAAATTGCTAACGCAAAAACGCAGGAAAGTCTCGCGCCAGACTTAATCATGCTTGCGGTCTCTCCGCGATGGCTGGATTCGCACCGGTTCGAAGTTGGAAGCGTTGCGCTCTCGTAAGGTTGCCAACTCCATAGCCTGGCGCCGCAAGCGGCCGACCCTTTTCTGTTACGCAATCCGCCTCCAAAACATTACACTCACCGGCAAGCCGCGAACCGCGGAAATTTGCCGGTGCCGATGTCTTCGCCAAAACGTGCTCTGATTGCCGTCGCGGTAGTGGTGTGCGCCCTGGGCGTGACCGCTGCAGTTTATCTCTACCGCTTGCATCGGCCACTGGTCGACACCAGCAGTGGACCGGCTCCGAGTATCTTGGCTGAGTTGCCGTCCGACGCACCCGCGATTGCATATTTAGACGTGGCGGCCCTGCGAAAGTTGCAGAATTCACCTCTGTCCGCCGTTCTCGGCCTGACGAAAAATGGTTCCCAGACCGACCGCGAGTATGCAGATTTCGTTCGGGATACGGGCTTCGATTACACACGCGACCTCGACCAGGCAGCGATCGCGTTCTGGCCCACAAGCCTTGCGCCCGAAGCCAACGCTGCCGGAGACGATCCCGCTCTCGCAATCGCGGATGGCCGCTTCGATCAGCAGAAGATCGAAGCGTACGCGGTCCGCGCCGGCGGCAGGACCGAACAACATGGCAATCGCAAGATCTATATCGTTCCGGGAAACCCCGTCGTCTCATTCGAATTCCTCTCGCCAAAGCGGATCGCAATTGCCAGCGGCAAGAAATCCCCGGAACTCCTGAACATTTCTGCGGAAGGCCAACGCGGTCCGGCGATGCAGACTCGCATCAATCGCGTCGCTGGCTCTCCTGTCTTTGCTGTCGCGCGCACCAGCGACCTTCCTGCTGGCTTTTACGCGAATTTGGCAAAGTCGCCGGAACTCGATCATCTGGTGCGAAGCATCCAGGGACTTTCGCTCTCCGGCCAGCCGCAGGGCGATCAAATTCACGTTGCGCTCGACGCCGAGTGCGACTCGATGAAGAACGCCTTCGAGATGTCCACAATTCTCGACGGATTCCGCCTCATCGGCTCGATGAGCCTTTCGGATCCGAAGACGCGGCGCCAACTCCAGATGACTCGCGAGCAGGCCGCGTTCCTGGAAGCGTTGATCAAGGCGGCGAAAGTTTCGCAGCAGGATCGATGGGTGCGCATCGGCCTCGACCTGACTCCGGAGATGCTGGGGGAATCCGCGCAGCCCAACTCGAATCACGCGCCTGCGGGACGCCGCTAGCGACAGCCCGTGTGCGAGGAAGGCGTGGAAGTAGTTTCGGTCAGAAACGAACTTTTCGCTCATTCTGCAGGGTTTAGCCGACTTTCTGTCGAACACTGTTTCGGTCACCAGCCTTCGCGCGAAGCGCTTCGGCGAGGCAAGGGCAGGAGTCTCGGCCGGATCGGCATTCTGTAGGGGCGGCGAATTGGCTAATCGGTACTGCAAGAATACCCCCCACCCCTACGGTTATTAGAATGGGTCGCGAGTGAGTGTTTTCAGTCATTTGCGTCGATTTCTAATCCCGGTGGCATTCGCGAAATCTCGGGTCGGGGATGACAGCGTGGGCCGCCGCGCCGGCCTGTTTTTGTACCGATTGACGAGGGTGCCGGTCGTTTGTTTTGTTGGGGTTGCGGCGATTTCCGTTTGCAAAGTGTACCGATTGACGAGGGTGCCGGTCGTTTGTTTTGTTGGGGTTGCGGCGATTTCCGTTTGCAAAGTGTACCGATTGAAAGAGAGGTCCCTCGGTTCCTCCGCCTGAGGCGGACTCGGGACGAGGATGGCTTCGCGCATCCTCGTTTTTCGGACGGCGGCTTGTCTGGACTCTCCTCACGTCGTCGTCCTCCTACGCACCGACAGACTTCTCCGTCCAGCTCAAGGTTTGCCCGCCGCGGCGGGCAGGCCAAGGACAAACCCTGAAACCCGTCCCGCGCGGCCCGAAAAATCCGGGCGCACAATTCATTATTCTTAGTTTAAGGAATACCCCTTTATAGCATAGTAACTGGCAATTTGCAAGACCCAGTACTGCGAAACGTGCAGTTCAAAATTGACGGTTTACAGGTAAGGTGAAACCCGGGAATCGCGCGAGGCCCGCCCACCCAACAGGATGGCGGGAAGGCGGCGAGGAAGGGGCCCGACTGAGGAGGTGCCTTGAGGCGCATCCCAGCGTAAATGTCGAAAAGACCCACGGTTCGGAAAAGCGCGAACCGTGGGGCAGCCCGCCATTCCGCATTTCGTATCGAGGCGGGCGAGGCCAAGATTTTGATCGATCCGTTTCTGTCCGATAACCCGTCCAGGGGCAACGGATGGAGCGGCTACCTTACAGGCAAGAACTCGACACGGAGGTGACTTATGAAGGCGATTGTGGCGACGGATCAGGCTGTGGGAACGGCCGGGGTGAAGCTGGTGGAGCGGTCCGAGCCGCAGGCGGCGATAAACGACGTAGTTGTTCAGATTCATGCGTCGGGATTCACCGGGGATGAGCTGACGTGGCCCTCGACCTGGACCGATCGCGTCGGCCGTGACCGGACGCCTTCGATCCCCGGACACGAACTGGCCGGAGTGGTCACCGCTCTCGGCTATGGCACGACAGGTCTGTCGATTGGACAGCGGGTGTTCGGCCTCACGGACTGGTATCGCGACGGCACGCTGGCGGAGTATGTGGCGGTCGAGGCACGCAACCTCGCGCCGCTGCCGGGCGACGTTGACTTCACTGTGGGCGCGGCCCTCGTGATGCCGGGCCTGACCGCGTGGCAGGGGCTGTTCGAGCACGGCCGCCTTCGTGCGGGGCAGAGCGTCCTCGTGCACGGTGCGGCCGGCGTGGTCGGTTCGATGGCGAGCCAGCTCGCACGCGAGGCCGGCGCGTACGTCATCGGCACCGGGCGCGCTGCCGGCCGTCAGATGGCGCTCGACTTCGGCGCACAGGAGTTCGTCGACCTCGATAACGACGCCCTGGAAGACGTTGGCAAGGTCGATCTGGTTTTCGATGTCCTCGGCGGCGACATCGCGAAGCGGTCTGCGGGCGTGATTCGCGCCGGAGGAACGCTGGTGACCATTACCGGCCCGACCGAGGCGCGGCCCGCTGACGGCCTGACTATCGATTTCGTAGTCGTACCCGATCGCGCCCAACTGAGTGAGGTCGTCCAGCGGGCCCGGAATGGTCGGCTGCGGACAAACATAGGCAAAGTGGCTGCCCTCGACGAGGCCGTCGCCACCTTCAACCCGACCGAACGGATCAAGGGAAAGACGATCATCCGCGTTCGTCCGTGAGGACTCGGGGATTGGCTGATTAGGTGACGACCCCGAAACCAACCTGTTGACAATCTACATGAGCTGATGCATTGTTCCTGTTGAGCATCAACAGGAATCGCATGATCACAGCAAGCAAAGCCGAAGTGCTGCAGGGCACTCTTGACCTGCTGGTCTTGAAGACGCTCGATACGATCGGGCCGTTGCACGGGTTCGGAATCGCTCGGCGAATTCAGCAGACCTCCGCGGACATGCTGCAGTTGAATCAGGGGACGCTCTATCCGGCGCTGGTGCGCCTGGAGCAGCGCGGCTGGATTCGGTCGAAATGGGGCGTGTCGGACAACAACCGTCGCGCCCGCTTTTATTCGCTCACCAAATCTGGCGAGAAGCAGCTCGCGGTGGAGACTAAGGATTGGGAGCGCATGGCGTCCTTGATCACACGAATGCTTCGCGGCGCCGAGGAGGCGTGAAATGACCTGGCTGCGAATGCTGGCGATGCGACTTCGCGCGATGTTCGCAAAGCCCGAAATGGATCGTGCGCTCGATGAAGAATTGCAATCGCACTTCGACATGCTGGTCGAGCAGAACATCGGGCGGGGCATGCCTCGGGAGGAAGCGCAGCGGGCTGCCCGCCTCGAATTAGGCGGCGCCGACCAAATCCGGGAATTGGTCCATGACCAGCGCGGCCTCCCGCTGCTTGAATCGCTCTGGCAAGATGTTCGCTACGGCGCGCGCATGTTGCGCAAATCCCCCGGGTTCACTACCGTGGCGGTGCTCACGCTCGCCCTCGGCATCGGCGCCAACACTGCCGTTTTTAGCCTTATCGACGCGGTACCGCTAAGAACGCTCTCTGTGGCCAGCCCCCACGAGCTCGTTCTGTTCTCTGATTCTCCCGCCGGAGGTTCCGGATCGGGTACTCAAACCGGCCGCTGGAACGTTTTTTCCAACGAGAATTACTCATATTTCCGCGCGCACGGCGCGTCTTTTACCGAACTCTGCGCGTTTGAGAGCGGCTGGAACGACCTGCAGATTCGCGTCGCTGGTGCGGCGGGACGTCCGGACGGGGCGCACGGCAGACTGGTCACTGGCAATTTCTTTTCATTCCTCGGACTAAGTGCTTCAGCCGGCCGCCTATTTACGCCTGACGATGACCGACTTGGGGCTCCGCCGACTGTCGTGCTGAACTATCCCTATTGGGTGCGAAAATTCCACGCTGATCCCTCTATGCTCGGAAAAGTTCTAGAAATCAATGGCGTGGCGTTTACGGTCATCGGAGTGGGGCCCAGAACGTTCTTGGATGTGAAATTTGACCGTCCCGACCTATGGCTTCCTCTCGTGTTTCAGCCACAGGTTATGTCCGACAAGATTTATTCGGAGGATCCGCAGGAGTATTGGCTGAACATCATAGCCAGGCTCAAGCGCGGAGTTACTCTCCGGCAAGCCCAGACGGTCGTGAATGGCCAACTGAAGCAAATCCTGCTCACTCAGGCGCATCGAGAAACAGCCCAGGAAATTGCGGACTCTTACATTCAGCTCGCGCCGGGCGCCTATGGCATTTCGTACCTGCGCGCGACATATTCGGAAGCACTTCGGGTGCTCGCGGCAATTGTTGCCATCGTTCTTCTGATCGTCTGCGCCAACGTCGCTAACCTGCTCCTTTCCCGATCGTCGGCTCGCCAACAGGAGATCTCAATTCGTCTCGTGCTCGGTGCCAGCCGCAGCAGACTCTTACGCCAACTTTTGACTGAGAGCCTGCTCCTCGCGGTACTTGGAGGCGCGCTTGGAATTCTGGTCGCCCGGTGGGGCAGCCAGCTGCTCACCTCTTTGGTGCTCCGAGACCCCTCCGTTAACGCCTCCATTGATGGACACGTGCTCCTGTTCACGGCAGGCGTTTCCATGCTGGCCGGAACCCTATTTGGCCTTGTTCCGGCGTTGCGCTCCAGCCGGGCGGATCTCGTCACGCAAGTCAACCGAGCAGGCCCTCGGCTGAGGTTTGGTGTCACGAACGCCCTCGTTGTTTTTCAGATTGCGGCGAGTGTCGTTCTCTTGATTGGCGCCGGACTGTTTCTGCGCACGCTCCGAAAGCTCGCTGGTCAAGAACTCGGGTTTGATGAGGACCATTTGTTAGTAGTTCGAATCGATCCCCAGGCGGGGGGATACGACCCAGTTCAGACTCCCGGACTCTATCAAGCTTTGATAGATCGTGTTGAAGAGCTGCAGGGTGTTGTTTCCGCAACTGTCGCGTTTTCGGAGCCGCTTAGCGGCTCTAGTTGGACGAGCAATTTCTCGATTGAAGGACTGCCGCCGAGGCCAGCGCGTGAGGTGATAGTTCATAAAGAGCTGGTTGGACCACACTACTTCCAAACAGAAGGGATCCCGATCCTGCTCGGACGCGACATTGGTCCCCAGGATCGTCTCGGCACTTCGCTGGTGACTGTAATCAACAAAACCATGGCGCGCGAATTTTTCCCCGGCGTGAACCCGATCGGAAAGAGGTTTTCGCTGGGTTCTCCCTTCAACAGCAAAGAGGCCATGACAATCGTCGGCGTTGCGGCGGACGCTCGTTACTACTCCCTGAGGGATCCAGTTCCGCCGATGGAATTCTGTGCTGCCTTCCAGGTCCCGCAGGCAAACTCGCATAGTTCGGCCTATGCGCGAGCGGTCGAGGTCCGAGTGACCGGCAATCCGAAAGCGATTGCGACCGAGATTCCATCAGCTATTGCGCAGGTTGCCGCCAGTTTGCCTGTAACCAGAGTGACCATTCTCAAGGAGCAGGTGAGCGACTCGCTGTGGCAGAACCGAAGTGCCGCTCAGCTTTCCAGCGCGTTCGCCATCCTGGCGCTACTGCTTGCGTGCATCGGTGTGTATGGGACGACTGCGCACTCTGTGTCGCGCCGCACACGTGAGATCGGAATCCGCATCGCGCTCGGCGCACAGCGCTCAACCGTTCTGGTGCTAATAACAAAAGAATGTCTAATCTTGGTTACGACGGGGCTTGTGATCGGCGCTTCGGCCGCTTTGGCCACGACCAAGATTATTGCGAATCAGCTCTTTGGGATTCGCGCGAACGATCCGATGACGTTCGTGAGCGTATCTGGCTTGCTGTTGCTCGTAGCTCTGGCCGCTTGTTACATCCCAGCGCGTCGGGCCACACGCGTCGACCCGATGGTCGCGCTGCGTTACGAGTAGCGGGACGTCCCCGGTAAGTGACGAAAGAGGTGCCGCATGGGTTGGTTGCGATTGCTGGCGATGCGACTTCGCGCGATGTTCGCAAAGCCCGAAATGGATCGCGCGCTCGATGAAGAATTGCAATCGCACTTCGACATGCTGGTCGAGCAGAACATCGGGCGGGGCATGCCTCGGGAGGAAGCGCAGCGGGCTGCCCGCCTCGAATTAGGCGGCGCCGACCAAATCAAGGAATCAGTTCGCGACCAGCGCGGCCTGCCGCTGCTTGAATCGCTCTGGCAGGATGTTCGCTACGGCGCGCGCATGCTGCGCAAATCTCCGGGGTTCACTGCCGTTGCGGTGCTTACGCTTGCCCTCGGCATCGGCGCTAACACCGCCATGTTCAGTGCCATCAATGCGGTGCTCTTGCGGCCGCTTGCCTATAAGGATCCGAGTCAGCTTGTCGTCGTCCGGCACGAAGAAATGGGCACAGTGGCAGGAGGGAACTTTCTGGATTGGCAGGCCGATAGCCGATCTTTCGAGCGAATGGGCGCGGCGGAGGCCTGGACGGCAAATGTGGGCGGAGGCGACAGGCCGGAGCAATTGGAGGCGATGCACTTGACCTCCGATGTGCTGCCTCTTCTCGGCGTGCAACCGATGCTGGGGCGTGTCCTGCTGCCGGAAGAAGAACACACGGGCCACGAGCACGTGATCGTGGTGAGCTACAACCTTTGGAAGAATCGCCTGGCAGCAAGCGGTGACGCGGTTGGCCAGACTCTTTCCCTCGATGGTGAGCCTTATACGATTGTCGGTGTGATGCCTGCCGGCTTCCAGTTCGCTCCTTTCTGGGACACGAAGGCTCAAATCTGGGCACCGTTGGTGCTGGACGCCCGACGAGACGACCGGCGCGGCGCTTCGCTGCGAGTTTTCGCGCGGCTCAATTCCGGCGTGACTCCGGAACAGGCGCGCGCCGAAATGAACGCGGTTTCAGCGCGATTGGAAAAGGAATACCCCGGAACAAACGGAAAAATCGCGATCATTCCCTTGCAGGAGATTGTGGTTCGCTCGGTACGTCCGGCTCTGCTGATGCTGCTCGCGGCGGTGGGATTCGTGCTTCTGATCGCGTGCGCTAACGTTGCTCACCTGCAACTGGTGCGCGCGGCGGCCAGAGAAAAAGAAATGGCGCTGCGCAGCGCTCTGGGCGCCACGGGGCCACGGATATTCCGCCAATTGCTCACCGAGAGTTTCATTTTGTCCCTTGCCGGAGCCCTCTTCGGCTTACTGCTGGCCTACTCCGGAGTGCGCCTGTTGGTTGCGCTTGCTCCGCCGGAAATCCCACGTCTGGAGACGCTCACCCTGGACGGCCACGTGTTCGTTTTCCTGTTGGTGATTACTGCTTGCGCCGGAGTGGTGTTTGGGCTGGCGCCCGCGTTGAAGGCGTCGCGCGTGGATCTCACGGAGTCTCTGAAGGAAGGCGCACGAAGCTCGACCGAGGGCGTGCGGAGGAGCCGCGCTCGGAATCTGCTGGTGGTGTCGGAGTTTGCGCTGGCGATGGTGCTGCTCGTGGGGGCGGGACTGATTCTCCGCAGTTTTGTCGCGCTGCTGGCCGTTAACCCGGGGTTCGATCCAGCGAACGTTATCGCGATGACAGTTTCCCTGACGGGTTCGAGGGACGCGGATCCTCCCCGGCGACCTGCTTTCTTCCGCGAATTGGTGGAGAGAGTGAGAGAACTTCCCGGCGTTGAATCGGCAAGCGCGATCAACCATCTTCCTCTCTACGGCGACAACTGGGGGATTCCATTCGTTATCGAAGGACGTCCGCTCGCAGCGCCAGGACAGGGGCCAAGCGCCCGGTTCCTTGCCGTGCTTCCGGGGTATTTCCACACGATGCGGATCGCGATCAAGGAAGGGCGCGACTTCACGCAACAGGACGTGCTGGACGCGCCGCACGTAGTGATCATCAATGAGTTTATGGCGAATCGCTACTGGCCGAATGAAAATCCAATCGGCAAGCGCATTGCGGTACCGGATGATGCGGCCAAGACCTCCGACTGGTTCACGATCATCGGAATCGTGAAGGACACCAAGCAGGCCGATCTGGGCGACCCCGCTGAGGAGCAAATGATCTTTCCCTACCTGCAGACCAGGCTGTACCTGGAGAATCCAAAATCCTTCGCCACGTATTTGACGCTGGTCGTTCGCAGCACTTTGAAACCCGGCGCGGTAACGGCGGCCGTGGAAAGCACCGTCGAGTCGATGGATAAGGACGTGCCGGTCTCCGACGTGATCACGATGGAGCAGGCAATGGCGTTGCAAGTATCCGAGCCGCGTTTTTATGTCCTGTTGCTCGGCGCTTTTGCCGCAGTGGCGCTGTCGCTCGCGACGGTGGGAATCTACGGTGTGGTCAGCTATTCCGTGGCACGGCGCACGCACGAAATTGGAATCCGGCTGGCGCTCGGGGCGCAGGGCCGCGACGTCCTGGGAATGATCGTCTCGGAAGGAGCAAGGCTCGCGCTGACGGGAATCGGCATTGGTGTGATCGCGGCTTTTGGCCTGACGCGTCTGATGGCTAGCCTGTTATATGGCGTGGGCGCAAGCGACACGCTGACATATGCGTCGGTGGGGGGGCTGCTGGCGGTGGTGGCGCTGGCGGCGTGCTACATCCCTGCGCGGCGGGCAATGCGTGTGGATCCGATTGTGGCGTTGCGATATGAGTAGACAGGTGGATGCCGAAAACCGGAAACTGGAAGACTTTGAGATCCTAGGTCTTCGGGATGCAGACGGTGCGTCGCGATTTGTGGGCGGGACCGCACAGGCAGGAGTGCCTGTGCCACTGAAGGCAAACCGGGAAATCAATCGCCGGTGGCGGTGGGCGAGGTGTTGCGTAGGTAGCGCCAGGGGTTCACGGGCGTGTTGTAAATGCGGACTTCGTAGTGGAGGTGGGGCCCGGTGGAGCGGCCGCTCTGGCCCTCGTAGCCGATAATGTCGCCGCGCTTGACGGTCATGCCAACCTCAGCCTTGAAACCTGAAAGGTGGCCGTACCAGGTGCTCACGCCGAAACCGTGGTCGATCACGACCAGGCGGCCGTACCCGGCGCGCTGGTCGGCTTCCTCGACTACGCCGTCTGCCGTGGCGCGAACTTCGTCGCCATAGTGCGAGGCGATATCGATTCCCGAGTGGAAGGCGCCTTCTCCGCTAAACGGATCCAGCCGTTCACCGAAGTGGCCGGTAATCTCCCCCACCACGGGCCAAAGCGCGGGCACCACACCGATGCTGGTCATCTGGCTGGCTGGCAGGAGGCGCATGCCGCTGTTGGACACGGAGACGACATTCGCGTTGTGCTCGAGATAGCTGAATTCGTCCACAGATTGCTGAAAATCGGCATCGGATTGCGCAGCGGCGTCGGTCAAACCAAACGGGGTCTGCCGGAAGCGCGTGATCCCATAGGCCATGGCCACTTCACCGGCCAGCGATTGCAGCGAATCGAGGCGTTGGTTGGTGTCCTTGACTTCGGTTTGGAGCTGCTTGTACTGCTGCTTGAGGCTGTCTTGCTCGCGCCGAAGCGAGTTGTAGCTACTGGCTTTCCACAGCATTCGGGAGTAGGAGCCCACGGCCGCCGCCACCGTGATCCCCCCCACAATCGCGAGGAGCGCGAAGAAATGGAGTATGTACAAAGGCACGCGCACCCGACGCATGCCGCCCGAGGCGTTTGAGGCAATAAAGAACGTATATTGCTTATTCTTCATCGTCTGAATTTCTTCCGAATTAGCCTTGTTTCGGCCGATTGAACCGCGTGCCCCTCGCAGCGGTTAGCCGATTCCCTCAAGAGTGACCAAGCCTGAACCGAGAGCCCTGGTTCGAGACGGTGCGCATTGTAATGACCGCACCCGATGACGTCAACCCCAATCTTCCATTTTGCATAGGCGCACCTCAGACTGCCCTGGTGTACCCAATGGCCACTCGGGGCTAAACTGTGATGAGGTTACCCTAAGAATCCGGCCGCGACAACTGTACGAAGGGCCAGTATGAACCCCCGGCGTGTCACTTTGAGACGGCGGAGAGGTCTTGTTTTGGCTTTGACGCGCAGACTCTGGCGCTTGGGGTTGACTTCCTGTTTATAATCGCGACGCGCAGCAATCCGATGAACGCCGAGGACCAACTTATACGACGGATTTCACAGCGTGTGCCGTCCCAATCTGGGTGGGCGTCAGGCACCCTGCGTCTTGGGATCGGCGACGATGCCGCGATCGTTGCGCCGCGTGGGGGAGTGGACTTGGTGCTCAGCTGCGACGCTTTCCTCGAGGGTGTCCACTTCCTGGCCAAGACGCACCCGCCGGACTCGGTTGGCTATAAGTCGCTCGCCCGGGCGACAAGCGACCTCGCCGCGATGGGCGCCACGCCTCGATTCTTTATGCTGGCTTTGGCGCTTCCGGTCGAACGGTCCGGTGAATGGCTGGGGGAGTTTCTTCGAGGGATGGGCCGCGCCGCGCGGTCCTTAGGAATGCGATTGATCGGGGGAGACACGACGAAGAGCGGAGCAGTTGCGATCAATTTGACTGTGCTCGGCGAGGTTGCCTCGGGCCGGGGTCTGACGCGCTCGGGAGCTCGGCCGGGGGACCTTATATATGTCAGCGGCGTGCTGGGCCGCGCCGAGCTTGGGCTTAAACTTGTGCTGGCAGGTAAGGGACGCCGGCGAAGCGTAGCTGCGATTGTGCGACCTCATCTCTACCCGCGAATTCGGGTCGCACTCGGTGCGTGGCTTGCAGGCCGCCGAATCGCCTCGGCCATCATCGACATCTCGGACGGCCTCTCGACCGATTTGACGCGCCTTGCCGAGGCAAGCGGCGTGGGAGCCCGGGTCCGGATAGGGCTGATTCCCGCCACGCCGGTGCCCGAACCGGCGTCGAGGCTGCTGGGGAATCGAAGGCTTAACCCGTTGCAGTTGGCGCTGCACGGTGGCGACGACTACGAACTTCTCTTCACGGTGCCGCGTCGAAAGGTGAAACGCTTGCGTGCCGCACCGGGATTCGCGGAACTCACTTGCATCGGCGAAATCACCCCGGAACGACATCTCCTCCTGGTCGATCGGCACGGCAAGGCGAAAGCCTTGAAGCCTCGTGGTTGGGATCCGTTCAGGCGGTAGAGGGAGCCTTGCCGAATTCGTGCGAGAGAACCTAGAGGAATTTAGAGACGAAGGGTAGGAGGAGGCTGGGGCTGCTCCAGGGGCGTGGGTCGGGGGTCCAGTTGCGGGTCATCTCGTCCGCCATCGTTAGCGTTATCAGAATTGCCAGCCAGAATATTCCGGCGACGATGACGATCTTCGTCACGCCGGAGCTGTACTTCACGTGCATGAAGAAGAGGACGACGAGCAACATTTTCGTGACGGCGATGGCAAGCGCGGCCACCGTGTTGAACGGCCCCAAATCAATGTAGGCGACGCCTGTCGTAAGCGCGGTCAACAGGATGAGCGCAACGAACACTGCCAGGTACGTCTTGATTGGAACGACGTGCTCGGACATTAGCGTCCCCCGTGGGTGTACCGTCCGCCGATCAGATAGAGCAGCGGGAAAAGAAAAATCCAGATGATATCGACGAAGTGCCAGTACAGGCCGCTGATGTCGAGCGGCGCGTAATAGCGCGGCGAAAAACGCCCGCGCGCCGTCATCACAACGAGCACGGTGAGAATCCCCAGACCGATGACCATATGCAGAGCGTGCAAGCCGGTCATGAAGAAATAGAAGACCATGAACAACTCGACGCCCGAGCCGTACTTCGCCAGGTCGAAATTGAGGCCGGGCACGAGGCCCTCGGCGTAGTCGTGGAACCACTCGAAGTGAAGCTTGATGCCGATGAATGCGGCGCCCAGCAGCATCGTGAGGACGAGAAACGTAATGATCGTGGATTTGCTTTTGCCGGTTTGCGCCGCGTAGATGGCGAGAACCATCGTCAAGCTGCTGCCGATCAGCACAGCCGTGTTGGTGGCGCCGAACTTCACCTCGAGCAAGTGGCTGCCTGCCTCGAATGCCGCGGGATGCAACGAGCGGTAGATCACATAGGCTGCAAACAACGCACCGAAGAACATGATCTCGGTGACGAGAAAGGTCCACATGCCGAGGGAGTCCGCTTCACGCTGCTGTTCGGGGTCCTCAAATTGATGCGCCACTTCAGCCGCATGCGAGTCGTTCAAGCGAGAATGAGCCGCCATCTCAGCCACGGACTGGCACCTCGGTTCCGGGATAGTTGTAAGGCTCTTCGGTGACGACGGGAATTTCCTCGAAATTTTCTGTCGGCGGCGGCGAAGGCGTTTCCCACTCGAGCCCCTTCGCACCCCAGGGATTCGGCCCGGCAATCGGGCCGTAGCGCATCGACCAAATCAGGTAGATGAGCGGAATCAAATAGCCGATGCCGAGGATGGAAGCTCCCGCCGAGGACATGACGTTCAGGACCTGGAATTCAGCCGGATATACAGCGTAACGCCGAGGCATCCCCAAGTAGCCGAGCATGAACTGGGGGAAAAACGTCAGGTTGAAGCCGAAGAAGATTATGACAGCGGCGATGCGCGCCCAGAGGTCTGGGTAGAGGCGTCCCGTGATTTTCGGCCACCAGAAATGGATGCCGCCGAGGTATGCCATCACGGCACCGCCCACCATGATGTAGTGAAAGTGCGCAACGATGAAGTAGGTCCCGTTCAGATGCACGTCGGTGGCGAGTGATGCGAGAAACAGGCCGGTAAGGCCGCCCATCGTGAACAGGCCGATGAACCCGAGCGCGTAAAGCATCGGCGCGGCGTAGGAAATCGAACCTTTGTACAAGGTCGCGGTCCAGTTGAATACCTTCACCGCGGAAGGAATCGCCACCAGGAAGCTGAGCACGGAGAAAATCAGGCCCGCATAAATGGATTGGCCGGTGACGAACATGTGGTGGCCCCACACGAGGAAGCTGAGCACTGCGATCGCCATGCTCGAAAATGCGATGAAGCTGTAGCCAAAGATTCTCTTTCTCGAGAAGCATGTGACGAGTTCGCTGATTACTCCCATGCCCGGCAGAATCATGATGTAGACCGCGGGATGGGAATAGAACCAGAACAGATGCTGGAAGAGCAGGGGGTCGCCACCGATGGCGGGGTCGAAAATTCCGACGTGAAAAATCCGCTCGAGGCCCAGAAGAAACAGAGTGATGGCGATCACGGGCGTGCCGAGGATGAAGATTACGCTGGTGGCATACATGGCCCAGAGAAAAAGCGGCATGCGGAACCACGTCATTCCAGGCGCGCGCATTTTGTGGATGGTGACGATGAAATTCAGGCCAGTGAGGATCGAGGAAAAGCCGGTGATGAAAATTCCCACAGCCGCGGCGATCACGTGCGTGTGGGCGTAAGTGCTGCTGTACGGCGTGTAGAAGGTCCAACCAGTATCGACGCCGCCCGTGATGATCGCGTAAAGCACGAGCAGCGCGCCAGTAATGTAGATATACCAGCTTAATAGGTTGATTCGCGGGAAAGCCAGGTCGCGCGCGCCGATCATCATCGGGACCAGAAAATTGCCGAGCGTCGCCGGTATCGAGGGAACGAGGAAGAAAAACACCATTACGATTCCGTGAATCGAGAACAGCTTGTTGTAGGTTTCAGGCTGCACCAGCGCGCCCTGCGGTTCGATCAGGTGCAGGCGCATCAGGACGGCCGCGGCGCCGCCGACAAAAAACATCAGCGTAATCGAACCCAGATAGAGCAGGGCAATTCGCTTGTGGTCCGTCGTCAGAAGCCACGACTTGATGCCGTAGGTGGCATTCAAGTAGTTGACTTGAGACCCGGGCGGAACGTGTGGGGCCGTACTCATTGACTCGCGGTCCTTTCTTGCGTTCCGAGCGACTTCACGTACGCGATCA
>Ga0185299_10002201_pt1 | contig 31492 bp, 31 predicted proteins | sample PaiPotPPA55metaG_FD_128002 | JGI IMG/M metagenome (GOLD analysis project Ga0185299, IMG submission 128002) | Iron sulfur acid spring bacterial and archeal communities from Banff, Canada, to study Microbial Dark Matter (Phase II) - Paint Pots PPA... ...
GAAAATCGACCAGTATGCTGAAACTTCCAACGACCACGCGCAGCCTTTCGTCTGGACAGCCACGGCGGATTCGATCTTCTCTAAAATCCAGCGACTATGTGAACGTATTTCCGGGACGGCACACTAGCCTCTCTGGAACAAAATGCGCTGAATCTGGCTGCGCGAGTCTTTCTGTCTTCGTGCCCTCTGCCTCGTGCGTGAACGCTGTGTTAAAAGTCTTTCTGCAACGCCCAAGCAGCGTCGCCGATCGCTATTAATTCTGCTTTGGATTCCGCGGCGCACGCGACTTCCCACCGCCACTCTCAAACAAAGGGTAGTCCACCGAAACAAGCCCCGCTCCCGTAGTCGCCAAGGCAAAACATCCCACCGCGAGCGCCATGGGATACGCATATTCGTTCACGGCCAGATAACTGTGCGGCACGCTGACCTTCCACATCAGCAACACCATCTCAATCGCCAACAAAAGCGCCGCTCCCCGCGTGAACAGTCCCAGCAACAGCAACCCTCCGCCAAACAATTCCAGCACCCCCGAAATGTAAACGAAGTATCCAGGTATCCCATGCTGCGCGAAAAGAGCCTGCGTTCCACTTGTCCGATGCGCAAGCATCGGATAGCCATGCGACATAAAAATCATGCCAAAGGCCGCGCGCAACATCAGCAAAGCGAGCGGCTGCAAGGCATTGAGAGATTTCATCGAGATCCTTCGAATCGAAATTGTAAGAATTGTTTAAACGCAGGGCATTTTAACAGAAAAACAAACCCATCACGGCCAAGCCCGGACGCTGCCAGGAATCAGGTACAATCTCTAGAGAAGAATAAGCGGACGCCCAAACCCAATGCCCAGAGATCGCGTGTTTGTCGACATAAATGACGTACCGGACCTACTGAGTGCTCTTCAAGCCGTCACACCTGCATCTTGTTTTCCGGCCTTCGGAAGACCTGCATGAAGCGCAAACTCCTGATTGCGGTCCCACTGCTCCTAATCGTTGCCGTGGCGGCATGGCTCTTCCGGCCCAAGCATGAAACTCTCGGAGAGGCCTACGTAGGCGAACGCACCGCCACCCTTTGGAGCAGCGTGGCCCAGGTTCGCGAACCCCTCGACACTCTCCACTACGGCGACCGCGTCGACGTGGTCGCCCGTCGTAACGACAGCATTAAGGTCCGCACCGCCGCCGGCGAGTTAGGCTGGGTCGAAGGGCGCTACTTGATGGATACGGCGCTCTGGCAGCGAAGCACAAAACTTCTCAAGCTGGTCCTGCCCATGCCCGTGCAAGCTCACGGCCGCACCAAAGTCGCCACCAATCTTCGCGTCGAGCCCGGGCGCACACAAGCGCGTCTCTATCAATTTGCGCGCGGCGTGCCCGTCGAGATCGTCGGTCGAGCGGTAGCAGACTGGACCCAGGTCACCGACGAAAAAGAATCCTCCAACGAGCCTCAGGACACCAAAAAAGAAGATTGGTTCCTGATTCGCGGGCTAGCCACGCGTCCGCCCGGCGATTCCACAGCGCGCGCCGCCGAAACGACAACCACGGCGCCCGGCGACCAAACTCTTCCCATCGCAGGATGGGTGATCGCACGCTTTATCGAGCTCGATTTGCCCGATGCCGTGCGTGATGGAGCGGCCTCTGCCAACATCCGGCCCATTGCATGGTTCGAGTTGAATCGCATCAGCGATCCTGCAGGCGACAAAACCCAATATCTCATTGCGGCCGCCCGGGGCTCCGAAGGCCAGCCCTGCGATTTCACAACTCTCCGCGTCTACACCTGGAACCTAAAGAAGGAGCGCTACGAGACGGCCTTCATTGAAAACGATCTCTGCGGTCAATTGCCGGTGCGCGTTGGGAAAAGCTCGAAGGGCGAGCCGGAATTTCGCTTCAAGGAAATGGACGGCAACAAAGAGGAGCGCGTCTATCGTCTGATGCAAACCGTCGTCCACCGCATCCGCGAAGGCGCCGAAAGCGCGAAAAAATCGGCGCGAGCTGGCGTCCGCAAACCAACTACAAAGTAATTGGTTGCATGGAGCACACACACATCGGTTGTGCGATTAGAATTGTGCAACCCCGCGAAAGGAAAAGAAGAATGGCTCTGCATATCAGCGAATCCGAAGTGCGAGCCGTCCTCACGATGCCCATGGCCATCGAGGCCGTCGAAGAAATTTCGTGTAAGCAGGCGAATGGAGAAGTCGTCGTCCATCCTCGCCGCCGTTTTGAGTTGCCCGGCGGCGGGTTTTTTCACTACATGGCCGCTGCTGATTTTTCCGCTGGCTATGTAGCGATGAAGCAGTACACGTATGTTCAGGGAAAGATCAGATTTTTGGTGCCCCTCTATGAAATGCGGACGGGCGCTTTAGTGGCCCTGATTGAGGCGGATTATATGGGCCAGTTGCGCACGGGCGCCGCTTCCGGCGTGGCCACGAAATATCTCTCGCGACAAAACAGCCGCGTCGCCGCCATCATCGGCACGGGGGGCCAGGCCCGGACGCAGCTCGAAGCGATTGCTTGCGTGAGAAAACTCGAGTCCGCGCGAGTTCATGGCCGCGATGCCTCCAAACGTGAAAATTTTTCCAGAGAAATGACTGAACGGCTGGGTTTTCCTGTGCAAAGCGCAGCTTCGTCGTCCGAAGCAGTTCGAGGAGCCGACATTCTGTGCACTGCCACCACAGCGGCCAATCCTGTCGTGAGCGGCGCGGACTTGGCGCCGGGAGTGCACATCAATGCCATCGGAGCCAATCACGCGCACAAGCGCGAACTCGACGACGAAGCCGTGGCCAGCGCCGATGTCATCATCGTGGATTCCATCGAGCAATCGCGTCAGGAAGCCGGCGACCTCATCCTCGCGTTTCGCGGCGACGAAGTGTGCTGGACCGGCGTAAAAAAATTGTCGGATGTCGTCGCGAAGAAAACGCCCGGAAGGACCAGCGACACAGAGGTCACGCTTTTCAAGTCCAATGGCATTGCTTCCTGGGATTTGGCGGTCGCGATGAAAGTCTATACGCTGGCGAAAGAAAAAAGCCTGGGAAGGGAATTGCCTCTTTGGGCTGGTGGCGTGTCGAGTTAGATGAGCTGTTTATTGCGTTGCATCCTTCAGTTTGCGGCGCAATGTTTCGTGAAGGCGGTTGCGCACTTCGCCCGGCAGTTCGACAGGTTCGGAGTCGCAGAAAATCTCGATGGTCTTCTTCGTTTGATCGACGACCAGCTTGCAGTCTCTGCACTCTTTGAGATGGCTCTCAAGTTCTTGCTTCGACGCCGCATCGAGTTCGCCATCGATGAAGTCCGAAAGTTCGTGAATAACGTCTTCGCAGTTCAATTTGCCCTGCCTTGCTGAAAGTAGCGATTCAACTTCTCCCTGAGCTTCAGCCGTGCGCGCAGCAGACGCGATTTCACAGCTGGAATGGAGATCCCCAGCGAAGCGGCCGTCTCCTCGGTCGAGAGCTCTTCAATGTCTCGCAGGACAAAAACAATTCGATAGTCCGGTTCGAGTTCATCGATCACGCCGGACAAAATCTCCCGCATCTCGGTTTGCGCGAAACGCTGTTCGGTCCCTGGTCCCCAGTCCTGCAACTGGCGCGGCATCAGGTCCTCGTCCCCTCCGATGGGCTCATCCAGAGAAAACTGATTCGGCCGGCGCTTCCGCAGCCGCATCAATGCTTCATTCGCAGCGATGCGGACCAGCCAAGTGTAAAAGCGCGAATCGCCCTGAAAAGTTTTTAAGTGGGAATAGGATTTGAGGAAAGCGTCCTGCATGGCGTCTTCAGCATCTTCGCGGTTGCGAGTGATGTTCATGGCCAGCCGGAAGATTTTGCGCTCATAGCGGCTGACCAATTCCTCAAAAGCTGCTACGTCGCCGGACTTGGCCGCCGCAACAAGCTGATGCTCGTCTTCGCGAGCGACTTTCGAGGTTAGCCGGTGTGGATTTGGTGTGCTCAAAAAATTCCGCGAGCTGAAGATCAGCCCCGCTCCAAATGTCTGCGTCTTTACGTTAGCACAAAGCACGAAAGCACACTCTCTACTCCCCTCTTTGGATGAGGCAGGGTGGGGCCAGGATTCAGAATGTTGCGCTCGGTTGTCTTCGCACGCGGGTCACAGATGATCGAGAAACCTTGACAGCCAGAGCCGGGCTGTCTAGAGTTTTGATAGAGCATTCGTCAAACGCACGATGGGCAACCTAGACCCGGTTCTTTTTCCCCTGACTTTCGTTCCTGAGCAGCCAGGAATTCTTCCATCTGATTCCGTTTCATTGCGTTACATGCAGCGCCGGTCGTTGGCGGGAAACGTTTATTCCTGCCAGCGAGGAAAACAGTTCCATCCCCGCCGAGAGGCCTTGACCGTTCGGACCGTCTCACGCGAAAGCATGGAACCCGGCACCCAAAATAGGCAACACTAAGAAGATGCGAACACTCCCCGACCATCTGCGAAAGGGCATGAAGCTGGTCATCGTCGGCTGCAATCCGAGCGAATCGTCCGTGCGCGTGGGCCACTACTACGCGGGACGCACCAACCAGTTCTGGCCAATCCTGTACGAAAGCGGCGTGGTGCCGGAGCCGTTTGACTATCACGACGACAAACGCGTGATCGAATTCGGGATCGGGCTCACCGACCTCGTCAAGCGGCCCACCAAGGGCGCGGAAGAGTTGACGCGAGGCGATTTCGCCGAAGGCCGGATTGTGCTTTCCCAAAAGCTGGAAGAGTTCGCGCCGCACGTTGTCGCCTTCAATGGAAAAATAGTCTACGAACAGTTTTCGCAGCGCAAGTGCAAGTTTGGGCTTCAAAAGGAGCATCTTTATGGAGCGCGGGTGTACGTGCTGCCTTGCACCAGCAGCCAGAACGCCCAGGGGAAGAGCGAGAAACTGAAGCATTTTCGCAAGCTCGCCCAGGTCGTGGCCCGCACGGAAAAAGAACGCGACACCAAGGAACGCGACTCCAAAGGGCAGGAAAGTTAGTACGGAGAAATCTTATGAGTAACGCAGCTCAAGCGGTGCCGACGGGTCCGGTTATCCTGGAACACAAGCACGACGGCGTTGCCGTGCTAGTGATGAACCGTCCCGACAAGCTGAACGCTCTGAACAGCGAGCTCTCGACCGCGCTGAACGAAGCGCTGGCGCGCATTGCGGACGATGATTCCATTCACGTCGTTGTTCTGTGCGGTGCGGGCCGCGCTTTTTGCGCAGGCGGCGACCTGGGGGCCATCGGCAAGGGGCGCGAGCGCGATGAGACCGCCGAGCTAGGACCGATTCTCCGCTCGGGGATGCAGGCAGTTCTAAAAATACGACTCATGCCGCAGCCGGTGATCGCGGCAGTTAACGGCGCCGCAGCGGGGGCCGGCATGAATATAGCACTTGCGGCGGACATCCGCATCGCCGCGGATACAGCCACCTTTGGGCAAAACTTCTCGCGCGTAGGGTTGTTCCCCGATTATGGAGGAACCTATTTTCTGCCACAGCTTGTGGGGCCTTCGGTCGCAGCCGAAATGTTCTACACGGGCGACATGATCGAAGCACCGACCGCGCTGCGGCTAGGAATCGTCAGCCGCGTCGTCCCGGCTGCGCAATTGGAAGCCGAAGTGAAAAGCTTGGCGCAGAAGATCGCGCAAGGGCCGCCCATCGCCATCCGCGCCGTGAAGAAGGTTCTATTTGGAAGCCATAAGGACGCCCTGGTGAAAGCCCTCGATCACGAAGTCGAGCTGCAAATGAAATGCTTTCATTCGGAAGATTGCAGCGAGGGTATCCGTGCGTTTTTCGAAAAACGGCATCCGAAATTCCAGGGCAAATAACGCTTCGATCCGTACATTTTTGTGAAACGGCGCTCCCTCCTGGCCAGAACTCTAAATGGATGATATGCAAATCTCGGCGTTGGAAGTAAACGAGCGCATCGCGCGCGGCGACAAACTGTTGCTGGTCGATGTGCGCGAGCAGTGGGAATACGACCTTTGCAAGATTCCAGGCGCAAAGTTGATCCCACTCGGTACGCTGCCAGCCAACTTGAATACTTTGCTCGATATGGACGAAGTGATTTGCTATTGCCATCACGGAATGCGCAGCCTCGACGCCGCGGTGTGGCTGCGGCAACAGGGCGTCGAGAGCGCAAAATCGATGGCAGGCGGCATCGAACGCTGGTCGGTGGAAGTCGATCCGCAGGTGCCGCGGTATTGAGAGAGCAAAATGACGAAAGTTAAATTGCGGTTTCTTGAGAAACCAACTTGAACGACCTGCCGCAAAGCAAGAAGTTTCTTGCTGGAGCATGGCGCCGAACTGGATTCTCGTGACTTGGACAAAGATCGCTTGAGCGAAGCCGAACTCGACAAGCTAATCGCCTCTCGCGACTACCAACAATTTCTAAACCCACGTAATGAACTGTACAGAGCGAGAAATATGAAAGAGAAGCCGCCGACGAGGCCGGAAGCCATCAAACTCATGGCCAAAGTGCCGAATCTCATCCGGCGGCCGGTAGTGATTCGCGGCGAACAAATCGTTCTCGGTTTCGACGAAGAGGCGTTAAAGAAGCTGCTGAAGTAACACGTCGCGGAGGGTTCGCGAAAAGAAAGCTGCCCAGTTTCGCAACGATTCAATCCTTCGGTTCGAGTAAGCTCTATGGAAATACAGAGCATCGCTATTATCGGTGCGACGGACTTGGGGCGCAGAATTGCGTACGCATCGGCTCTCGCCGGATTTCGCACCATTCTTGAGGACATTTCGCCTTCGACGCTGGACCAAGGAATTGCCTGGATCACGCAGGTGCTTGGTGAGAATGTCGCGACTGGAAAAATCGGGGCCGCAATTCGCGACGCGGCACTTGCAAATCTCATCACAGCAAATTCTGCCGAAGATGCCTCGCGTGAGGCAGACTTGATCATTGAAACTGTTTCCGATGAGATGGAAATGAAAATCGAGCTCTTCACGATTTTCGACAAATTTGCCAAGCCCGGAGCCATTTTCGCGAGCACGGCGACTTCGCTTTCCATCTCCGAGATGGCCGCCGTTACTTTTTGTCCCGACCGATGCATTGGTATGCGCTTTGTCGGGAATGCGCAACATGGAGAGCGCCTGGAACTGGTTAGAGGGCGCGAGACCTCTAAGGAAACCGTCGCGGCTTGCCGTGAAGCTGGCCAACGAATGGGCAGGGAAGTTTCTGTGTTAAGCGAGGAACAGGTCCTATCTGCCCGCGGCTCTGATTGAGAGATGCGCATCGAAAAGATCTCGCGGCCGATGGGCAGCTTGCGAGAAGCGCGAATCAAAACATGAACAAAGCAATCGTAGAAAAAATCGTCATCCAGCAAGGCGACCTGACCGACATGGACACGGACGCGATCGTCAACGCCGCGAACAACGACCTGCACCTGGGTGCGGGCGTCGCGGGAGCGATCCGGCGCAAAGGCGGAGAAGAAATTCAGCGCGAATGCGACGCGATCGGAAGCATTCCCGTCGGTTATGCAGCCATCACGGGCGGTGGCAAGCTCCCAGCGCGCTACGTCATCCACGCGGCGAGCATGCAGCTCGGCGCGCGTACAACAGCGGCAAACCTGCGCAACTCTGTGGCGCATTCCTTGCGCATCGCCGCCGAGCGCGGCCTGAAGTCAATCGCCTTTCCGGCAGTGGGCACAGGGATCGCCGGTTTCCCCATTGAGGAATGCGCGTCCATCATGCTGCACGAGGCAGCGCAACATTTGAAGACCGAAACCTCGCTCGAGAAAGTCTACTTCGTGCTGTTCGATGACCGCACCTGCGATATCTTCACGCATGCCTGGAAGAAGCTAAACACCCTGCCCTGCGCCGCATCCCAAAAACACGGAGCCCAAGATCCATAATGGAGCCCAAGATCCATAATAAAGACCTACGAATTCACCTAGAGCCGCTCTGAGCGATCCAAGCCTCTTTTTGCGCCTGGCAAACCATTGATCCTAAAGCACTTATCAAAGTTTCGGAGTGTCGATAGACAAACCGTGAACCGATCTTGGTTACTATGACTTAGTATTAAACTATAGTAAACTCTAAATTAGGCACTACAGTAAAAACTGTATGTTGCTATAGGGAAGATGCGTATAGCATACCGTGTGGCTTTTTAATGCTCAAACAAATTTTGATTGCCGATGACAGCAGCACCGTCAGGCGCGTTCTCAAGATGTTTATCCAAAGCCGAGGACACCTCATCGTTTGCGGCGAGGCAGCTAATGGCTGCGAAGCCATCGAGAAAGCCAAGGCGTTACGCCCAGATTTGATTCTGCTCGACCTTGCCATGCCTGAAATGAACGGTGCGGAAGCTGCGTCCGTGCTGAAAAAGATGATGCCGGACGTGCCTATCATTCTCTTTACGATGTACAACGAAAACATTGGAAAGTCACTGACCTCTGCGATTGGTGTTGATATGGTGCTTTCGAAACCCGATGGTATGCACGCGCTGGTGGAAGCTGTCGACACTCTGCTGAGCAGGGTCCAACCTCGGGGAACGACTTCGTCTGCGGATGCTTGAACGAGTTTGAAGTAAACTCCCGCCACCAAACTCTAAGTTAGTCAATTCCTGGTTATCGCGACGGATAAAACTCTATTTATTTTGCTTATTGCTTATTCTGACCGCGATTTATTACTGGCTGGGCTTTTTTAAGACTGGACGGTCGCCTGCCGGGGGCGGTGCGGGTGCTGCGGACGCTGGTGCTACGCCAGTTGCTGGATTTGCGGCCGAGATGCCACCTTCGGAGTAGGCTTTCTTGAGCCAGCGCTCGGCTTCGAGCTGTGCGCCGCCAGTATCGTCATTTGTTTGTTTGGCTTTGCTGTATTCATTGACGGCGCGCTCGCGCTGGCCCAATAGATCGAAAACTTTTCCGAGGTAAATGTGGCCCCAGACCTCGGTCCATTTTTCTGACGGCTCAGGGACGGCTTGCAGCGATTCACGAAAGGCGTTAGCAGCAGCTTGGTAGTTCTTCTGGTAAAAGAAGGCTTCGCCCATGCGGAAATTGGCTAGTGGGCGACCGGGCTGGATAGAGAGCGCGCGCTGATACTGGCCGATGGCGTCGTAGTAGCGGCCCTGCTCAGCGAGTTCTTCTCCACGGGCGATGGCTGCGCGGGCGCGCAGGGCAACGCTTCCTTTGAGAACCAAGTTATTGGGGTCGACCTTGATGCCGCCGGGTTTGGGGCGGCCAAAGGTTTCCACCGTAAACGGCGATTCAAGCCCGAGCACATCCACCCATTTCGTTTCCGGGTTGCCTTCGGTATCGATGCGCAGCTCAACGGGCATGCTAAACGTGTCGATGGGTTGCTTAATCTTTCCGACGATGCGGAAGCCTTTCGGCGTGCGGTAGACGACGAATTCGGTCGTAAAATCCGGGACGCCCGTGGAATTCAACCATTGGACGAAAAAGCCGCGAAGATTGGGCGCGATTTGGCCCGGTTTGGCGGCGGCTTGGACGTCCTTGTCGGTTAAATTAATGAGGTCGTCGATGGTGGCCGTCTTCCCCGCATACTTGGTTGCAAAATCATGAAGCATCGTTTTGAACGCCACATCGCCCATCAGGCCGCGCAGCATGTGGAAAACCATCGCGCCCTTATTAAGCACGACCGAACGGTAGTCGCTCGAATAGGGTGCGAGCCTTGCCGCCTGGGCAATCGGGGCGGCGTCGTCATACATGAGCGCGCCTACGGCAAATTCATCGACGGCTCGAAGTCCGGCTTCTCTCCCGGCGCTCTGCTCGGCATAGAGCTCTTCGCAATAACGCGTGAGGCCGTCGGTGACCCAAACATCACCGGCGGTGGCTGGGAGCACGGAATTGCCAAACCACTGAGCGGCAACCAGGCGCGCAATCGTGCGTTCGGCTGTTTTCGGTTCCCAGAGATGGCGGCTGAGTAGAAGGACGCCCGGCGCGGCGAAGTCTCGGACTGTGCCATCGGGTAATTGGATCACCGTAAAATCCGTGTCTTGCAGGCCGCCAAAAAGGTCGGAAAAAACTGTGACGGCGCGGGCTACGTCGTCCGCAAAGCCTTGGGCATTGCCGGAATCGGAGCGCGGAGCGTACACCGCTACATCGACCCCTTCGGCTTGCTTGGGATTCAGCTGTAGATTTCCCGCGACAAAGGTGCCGTGCGGGCCCGGGGTCTTGCACTCAAAAGTGTAGAGCAGGCGTCCGCCATCGGCGCCCTTTCCTGCCAGGGGCGTTGGAGAGGAACTCTTGCCCGAACCGGCGACGGCAAAAGAGTCTGGCACGTTCAGGCGGAACGTTGCGGTGTAACGGTTGGAGGGATAGTTCGTAAGAGGGAACCATCTGGATGGAAGCAGCAGATACGCCTTTTCGTGGCCGATGACGGCGGCGCGCACGCCGGGAACGGGACTGTTTTCTTCGTTGGCGAGCAAGCCCGCATAGGTGAAGGTCAGTGTGACGTGGCCGCCCGTAGCCACGGGCGTCGGCAGCGTCACCAGAACATAGAGCGGGTTCATCGAGTCACGGCCGAAGCCTATAGATTTGCCGTCGGCAGTTTTCACCTCGCTGACGACGAGATTGGGATGGAGCTCGACGCGGATGTTGCCGGAAACGTCCGTGGCTCGGAAGTCGATTTTGGCGATGGCGCTGATGGATTGATGCGTGGAGTCGAGCGTGGCGGAGATATCGTAGTTGTCCGCAAGAAAGCCGACGGGCCGGGGTGCCTGGGCACGAAGCCGAATAGGGGCACAGGCAAGCGCTACGGCGAGCAGCGCGGCAAACTCAAGACCAATTCTTCGACGAAGGGGCATCAAACTACCTTTCCATTGGTATCTTTCAGCGGGCACCTCTCGATGGGTGCAGACCGACACCATTCTACTTATATAGGATAGCAGAGACCCGCCTAAGCGTTGCCAGCGGCAGCTGAGAGAAGCTCGGCAATTGCATCGGCGGCTCGCTCGACCGCACCCGTCGGCCCCAGGCGTTTGCGGACTTCGCCGAGGCCTGAGCGTAGTTCTTCGCGGGCGCGGGGGTCATTTAAGAGGCGCAGAACCTCTTGGGCGACCTTGGCTGGAGTGAAGTCCTTCTGAATCAGCTCGGGGACCACCCGCCGCTCCGCTATTAGATTCACCATACTAAAGTAAGACGTGCGAACGAGGGGCTTGGCTAGCAGAGCTGTGAGCGGCGTCACGCGATAGACGACGACCATAGGGGTGTCGAGGAGCGCGGCTTCGATTGTGGCGGTGCCGCTCGAAACAATCGCGGCATTGGCAGCGGCCAGCGCATTGTAGGTCTGGCCTTCCACTACGCGCACTTTGAGCCCGGCGTTCCAGCCTGTTTGCAGGGCGCTCACATTGCCATGAGCTGCTGCGGCGACGATAAACTGCGCGGGGCGCTGCTCTTGGATGCGCATGCAAGCTTCACGGATCACGGGCATGTGCTGAGTCAGTTCGGCGTGCCTGCTGCCGGGCAAAATCGTGACAATCGGCTGACCGGGATCGAGATTCTGCTGGCGGCAGAATTCTTCGCGGGTTTGCGTGGCTTGCACGGCGCCGACGAGCGGATGGCCGATGAACTTTGTGGGGACGCCTGCTCCGCCGAAGAACGCTTCTTCAAATGGAAAAATGCAAAATGCTTGCGCAAAACGACGGCGGACCACGCGCACTCGCCACGGTCGCCAAGCCCAAAATTGCGGGCAAATGTAATAAATGTTGCGGACTCCGAGCGGACGAAGCTTGCGCGCGAGGCGGAGATGAAAGCCGGGAAAGTCGGTGAGGATCGCAAAAGGCGGTTTGCGACGTCCCGCTTCTGATACCAGGCGCCGCATGGCGCGAATTAGCGAAGGCAAGTGGCTGAGAATTTCTGTGATGCCGACGACGGAGACTTCCGAATAATCAGTGACGACGTCAACGCCGGCTGCGCGCATTTGCGGCCCGCCCATGCCGAAGAGCGCGACGTCCATTCGTTTTTTAAGGGCGGTGGCGAGTCGGGCGGCGTACATGTCCCCAGAAGCTTCGCCTGCGGAAATTAAGAGCGGAATTGGAGGCATGCGCGATCGGGGCTATGCTCAATCCGATGCAGGTTGAGGAGCGGGGATCGGACCGCGAGGCTCGTCGGCGAGATGCCTTGCGGAGTCGCACGCATCTTCGGGCAAGCCGAGTTCCTGCTCCTTGTACTGAAGCTGGTACAGGCGGTAGTAAATGCCGCGCTGGGCGAGGAGTTCCTGATGGGCGCCTTGTTCGCGGAGGCGGCCTTTGTGAAAAACGAGGATGCGCGAGGCGTATTGAATGGTGCTCAAACGATGCGCGATCACCAGCGAGGTGCGGCCGGAAAGCAGCCGGTCGAGCGCTTCGCGAATTTGCAGCTCGGTTTTGGTATCAACGCTCGAAGTCGCTTCGTCGAGGATGAGGAAGCGAGGATTGTGCGCCAGCGCTCGCGCGAAGCAGATAAGCTGGCGCTGGCCTACAGAGAGCGTGGAGCCGCGCTCGTTGACGGAAGTGTCGACACCTTCGGGCAGCGCGCGGACAAATTCGCCGAGGCCGATTTCGCCGATGGCGTTTTCGACGGTCGAGCGGTCGATTCCCGATGAGCCGAGGCGGACGTTGGATTCGATCGTTCCTGTAAAAAGAAAAGAGTCTTGCAAGACTATGCCGAATTGTTGGCGCAAATTTTGAATATTGATGGTTCTGATGTCGATGCCGTCGAGAAGAATTTGCCCGCGTTGAACATCGTAAAAACGGAGCAGCAGAGAGATAAGCGTGGTTTTGCCGGCGCCGGTGTGGCCGACAATCGCGAGAGTCTGCCCTGGCTCAACGCGGAAGGAAACGTCGCGCAGGACCCAATCCTCGTCAGCAGGTTCCGGAATATCGCGGTAGCTGAACCAGACGTTACGAAATTCGATTTCGCCGCGGGGGCAATCGAGGCGCACGGCTTGGGCGGAAGAATCGATAGTGATGGGCTCGTCCAGCAGCTTGAAGATGCGCTCGGAGGCGGCCATAGCGGATTGCAGGATATTGAATTTTTCGCTGAGGTCCTGAATGGGGCGGAAAAACCGGGTCGCGTACATCGTGAAGGCCGTGAGCACGCCAAGACTGAGGCCGCTGGAGAGCACGCGGTTACCGCCGGACCAGTAGATCAAGGTGATTGTCGCGATGCTGAGAAATTCGACGGCGGGATAGAAGAGTGCGAACGCGAGAATGGCATCGCGCCATGCCAGCATATTATCGCGATTGCGATTCGCGAATTCAACGCGGGCTTTGCGCTCGCGGTTGAATATCTGCACAACGCTCATTCCCGAGATGTATTCCTGCAGGAATGCGTTGATGCGCGCGATGGCGGTACGGATGCGGCGATTGGCATCGCGAACGAACTTGCGGAAGAAATAAGTGACCACGAAAATGAAAGGCAGCACGGCGAAGGCGTCAAACGCCAGACGGTGGTCCACGGTGAAAAGAAACGCGGCCATGACGGCGAGAAGAAAGAAATCGTTGATCATCGTCACGACGCCGGCGGCAAAAAGATCATTCAATGCGTCGACGTCGGTGGTTACGCGAGTGACGAGGCGGCCGACCGGGTTGCGGTCGAAATAGCTCATGGGCATGCGCTGGATATAAGCGAAGATTTCGCGGCGCATGTCGTACATGGTTTGCTGGCCCACGCGCTGCATAATCCGAATCTGCGCATATTGAGCGAGAAAATCAGAGATCAGCACGAGCAGGAAGACCAGGCTGATCCACTCGATGCCGCGCCAGGCCTGGGACTCCGGAATGAGATGTTTCAGCGCAGGAGTAAAATAGCCGTCAATCGCCTTCCAGAAAAGCCAGGGAGGCGCGAGCTCGAGAGGAGTGACCACCGCGACGAGCGTCATGGCCAGAACTACCCGCCACTTGTACGGACGAAGATACTGCAACAGCCGCCGCATCAGCCGCGCGTCGTAAGCTTTTCCGAGCTTCTCTTCTTCGTGAATATTGCTCATGCCCGTTCGAGTTCTTCTTCCAGCAACTGTTTTTGATACAGGTCGGCGTAATAGCCGCCGCGCGCCAGAAGTTCGTCGTGAGTGCCGCGCTCGGTGATGCGGCCCTCGCGCAGAACAACAATTTGATCGGCATCGCGGACCGTGGATGTGCGGTGCGCGATCAGAATCGTTGTGCGATCGCTCATGATTCCGCGCAGGCGGCTGAGAATGCGCTCTTCCGTCTGGGTATCCACGCTCGAGAGCGAGTCGTCGAGGATGAGGATGCGCGGGTCTCTCACGATCGCGCGGGCGAGAGCGGTGCGTTGTTTTTGGCCGCCGGAAAGCGTGATGCCTCGCTCGCCGACCATGGTTTCGTACTTCGCGGGGAATTCCTGAACATCGGCATCGAGGCTCGCAACCTCCGCCGCCTCTCGTACGCGCTCGAGATCAAACTTAGGCAAACCGAACGCGATATTTTCGCCGACCGTTTCGCCGAAAAGATAGGTGTCTTGCGGGACGTAGCCGATCGCCCGGCGCAACGCGTCGAGCGGCCATTCGCGGATAGAACGCCCATCGACGAGCACGGCGCCATCGGGAGCTTCCCATAGGCGCGCGACGAGAGCGGCGAGAGTGGTTTTGCCGCTTCCAGTGGGCCCTACAATCGCGAGCGTCGAACCCGCGGGAACTCGCAGGTTGATGTCGCGGAGAACTTCAGCAGCGCCTGCGCGATTGCCATTTCCTGCGGCATTTGCGCTTCCTCCGGCCATAGTCGTCGGATAAGCAAATGTGAGATTGCGGAATTCGATTTCGCCTTCGACTTTTTGTTCGGCCGGTACGGTGGCAGCGCGGTCGTCGATTTGCGGCTGCGCCGCGAGAATGTAATTGAGCCTGCCCATGGAGGCCGCGCCGCGCTGAAAGATGTTTGTCACCCAGCCGAGCGCGATCATCGGCCAGACAAGGATGCCGAGATAGCTGTAGAACGCAATCAGCGCGCCCAAAGAGATCCGTCCGCGAAGAACGAGGTGTCCGCCCTGCCACAACACAATCAGAAACGTGACGCCGATGAGAGCTTGGAGCGAAGGCATAAACATGCTCCAAGTGCGAATCAGCTTAACGTTGCGCGAGACGTACTCCCGATTGGGTTCGTCAAAGCCGCGAATTTCGGCTTCTTCCTGCGCGTAAGCGCGAACCACGCGCACACCCGCAAGATTCTCCTGCACCTTTGCGGAGAGTGTTGCCAACGAGGCTTGAATTTTCTCGTAAAGCTCGTGAATCACTTTGCCGAAATGTTGCACGACCACAGCGACGACAGGAACAGGGATTAAAACCCACAGCGTAAGCGAACCGGAGAGTTGAGACATGACGATGATTGCCAGCGCCATACCGATGATGGTTTGTCCGCTGTACATGATGCCGGGGCCTAAAACCATGCGCACTGCGTTAAGGTCATTGGTCGCGCGGGACATCAGTTCGCCGGTGCGGTTGCGCACGTAAAACTCGGGCTCCATGAGCAGCAAGCGATTCAGCAAATCGCCGCGGATATCAAACTCAATGTCGCGCGAAACGCCGATGAGCACCCAGCGCGTCATGAATGAAAGCACCGCGCGCAGCGAGACGAGCGCGATGAGGAGCAAACAATAGATACCCAACGCGTGGCGGCTGTGCGGCGAGTAGTACGGAATCATGCGGCTCAGCCAGGAGCTGGCGAGCAACTGGCCCTGCGCGCTTCTCTCAAACGGATGGGCGCTTCCCGCAAGAATATCCGTCAGGACTCCAGTGGCCAGTGGGATCACGTTTTGTGCGACGCTTGACACTACCAGGGCAAACATTCCCAGCGCCGTTGCTCCCCGATACCGAGAAAGATATGGAAACAAACCGACGAGATTTTTCCACGAGGAAGATTTCGGCGGTTTTTTCGCCGCCGTGCTTGCTCCAATCGTGGCTGCTGCGGCGCTCACCGGAGCACCGACCGGGCAGTGTCCAAAGTTGGCTTTTCCATCAGGAAATGCTGGTAGCTGAGGTCCAGCGATTGGTATCGTTTTGTCGCGGGATTCCATGCAACGCCAATGGGCAAAACATGCGGATCGGCGGGACCCTTGATCGGCGTGAAGTACAACTGGATTCCCTTAACGGGGTCTTGATCGTACTGAACTTTCCAGCCGGCAACGGCCGCTAAAGGTGTCAGGGCAAGATAGCCCTTCGCATTTTTCAGGTATTCATCGCAGCGCAGCAGCTCCGACCATTTTCCATCTGCTTCCTCGGCGAGTACAGCGCGCGTCACGATCGTTCCGGGTATGTCATTTTTTGGCGTCTTGGGGACCACGTTCGCTGCAAGAAATTGTTGCTTGCCGGTTTTCGCCAGATCGCCAAAGATGAGGACTTGCGTCTCTTTTCCAAGCAGATTTTGTGCCGCGGCTTGCATGTCTTCCGGCACGGAAGGTTCCGCAGGTTTAGCCGGCGTTTCTACGACGGGCTTTGGTGCGGGCTCATCGCCGCAGCCGTTTAGGAGTAGCGCGGCAAAAGCGAGAGAGCCTGCTGCCATGGACAGAAAAATTCGCCGGTTTCGGAAAGCATTAACGCGACTGCCGCCTACCCATTCCTTCGTCTCCATAGACGCGGAAAAGCAGGGCACTTCAGCCGAACAGTCCAAGATTGTTTGTAATTCGTCCATCAGTGACTTGCCGCCGTCGGCGTATACCCACTATACGCCCGGCTTGCCATCCTTTTCCGGCGTGTTCAGCAGCCCTGCGTGGAACGCACTGCGCCTGTGAGCCAGACCTGCAATCTAACGATTCTAACTGTTGCTAGCCCTTCGTGGAAGCATCCGACGGAGGGCGGTTCCCTGCGAATCACAGTTGTAGCTAACGCTGCGCCAGAATAGCGTCCAGCCGTGCTTCAAAATTCTGTTCGCCTTCGGACCATAGCTGGCTGCGCTCCACGGGCAGAGCCTGCTCAATGGACTCCACCCAGCTGAACAACTGTTGGATGTTTGCCCGGGTCTTTGCGTGATATTCCTTCAGGTTGCCGGGGACCGACATCCATTGGCGGAAGGTGTGTTCCAGTGGATGGTCGGAGGACTCGAACGGATTCGAAGCCGCGCCGGGAGCGAGCAACCCACCGTGTCCCGTAAAAAAGTGTTCGAATCCCAGATCGGCGGTGAAGTTTCCCTCGGAAGCCGCGATACCGCCATCATATTCGGGCCCGTGACACGTCAGCATGAGCGGCTCCGGCTTGTTCATCCATTTGAGGCTCTCGACGTCAAAACTCCACAGGTCCCATTTCGCAGTGGCGATATAGGCGCTGTCCGGGTGAAGGTGCTGAACCGCAAGTGCCGCGACTTCCGCCGCGCCATATCCCAAATCCTTCAAGTCCCACTCGGCCAGCGAAAATTCCGTGGCATCGATGGGCTGGACAACCAGTTCTTTGAACGCGTTTTCCGAAGCGGAAAGCGGCGCCGTCGCAAGAAATCTCGCGAACTGCGCAATCAACATGGTTTCGGAGAAGTCGCGCGTCCACACGCGCAGATAAGCTCGGTTGGCCATAGTTGGTTTAGATCTCCAATTATACGAGTGTAGGAGGCGAGAGGCGAATCGGGACCAGAATCGAAGAAAGAGCTAACGCTCGCTGCCGCCCGCGGTTTGCGAACGAGACATAGGCGGCTCTGGAGCCGTCAAATGAGACGCGATCTGCTGCAAGCGATCTCGCAGTGTCTCGCCGACGCCGGCAAAGACTTGGGCGCAAGTCTCGCGCAACGTTTCCGCTGCCTTGGCAGCAATGCTGTTGACTGCCTCGCGCGATTGATGATCGAGGCTGGCAACGGTGGCAAGCATCCACTGATTCGAAACATTTTCCAAACGCCCGCGATGGGCCTCAGCAGCCTGATTGCTCAGTTGGGCGTAAACGCCGCGCATTTCTGTTCGATGGGCTTCGACCGTCGACTGCCACGATTCGAGCAACGGCGACATCCCCGCTTTCACCCTCGAGTTCGCGTCGGCAACGCCTCGTTCCACCACGCTGCTCATGCTGGTCTGGAACTGCCGCAAAAATGCTTCCTGCTCGGCGGAGACCTTCTGCGACAACTCCGCGCGTGCCGCGTCGAGTTGCATCCGCGTTTCGCCAAGTGAGCGCTGCGTCTCTTGGCCAAATCCATCAAGCTCCTCGCGCGCCTGACGCTGAATTTCATCCGTGAAGGCTGCCGTGGTTGTCTCCGCGGCTTCGGCAAACAGGGCACGCGCCTGTTCGAAGGCGTCCCGCACGACCTCTTCCATCTGCGTCTGCGTATGCCCGATGAAGCTGCGGCTGGAGTGATCCAGCTCGCTGGCGAAGACGCTGGAAACTTCGCCGGCCTTTTCCCGGAACTGGTTCTCCGCCTGCTCCACAGTCTTTTCGGTAAGGCTCTGGATTTGGGTCTGCGCTTTTTTCTCATACCACTCGGCGGACTTCATCAGGTCGTCCACCGCCTGATGCTTGACGTCGGACGCTCTGGTTTCGATCTCAGCGAGGTTGCGCGCCGCGACCGCCTGCGCCGCCTCCTGCAGAATCTGATCCACGCCGCCCAGATTTTCGCGGAAGCGCGCGAGAGACTCCGCGAACGCTTCATCCGCCGAATTGCGAATCCGGTCCTGTTGCAAGGTCAGCGCGGCATCGAGAAGAGAGCGGCCACCGGCAAGACGGTGAATCGCTTCTTCCGTTCTTGAGATGTGCGGCTGCACCATGGAGTCAATCTGCTGGTCAAACCGCGATATCGCAAGCTGGCAATTCTCCTCAAATGTGTTGCGGATGCGCGCGTTGAGTTCTTCGAGAAGTGTCTCCGACTGCCGGTGCAATTCATTGCGATGCAGGCTTCGCACGTCGTCTATCTGCGTCTCAAAGTTCGCGAGAGCCTGGTTCTGCGCCGTTTCGGCACGCGCGGAAAAGTTTTCCAATCGCTCGCTGGATTCGGCTGCGCGCCCTATAGCGGATTCCAATCGTTGTGATTGCTCTTGCAAAGAGTTGTGCAGCCCAGCTATGCGCTGCTCAGCTTCGGCAGCGGCGTTAGTCATGGAATCATGAACCGCCGTGGTTTGCCGCGCCGCTTCTTCCTGCAAAGAGCTGCGCAACTCGGCGATGCGTTTCTCGCTTTCGGCTGCGCCGCCACTCATGGAATCACGAACTGCCCCAGCTTGCCGGGCCGCCTCTTCCTGCAGTTGCGATACGAGGCCGCGGATATGTTCGTCGAGCCCGGTTGTCGCCTTTTCCTGCGCTGCAGCCAGCGTGCTTTCCAACGTTGAATTCCAACGTTTGTGCGCCGCCTTCACTTCATTATCGAGATGGGTCTGCCAGGAGGACTGCGCGGCGGAAAGCGACGCCGCGGCCTGCTGTCGAATCTCGTTTGCAGCCGCGGCCATCGCTTCGCGATGTGCATTGGCGGCCACTTCATTTTGCCGGGCCACATCGTTCACTTCGCGCATCGATTCTGCGGCGCGATCGGCGATCTGACTCTCCGCTTGCTCGGCCTGCGCGCGCAGTCGGGCGGCGGATTCCTCCGCCTGCTGGCAAAGCGCGCTCAGCGATTCCACGGCGCTCGCGAGATGTTGCGTTTGTTCCGTGCGCTCCGCTGTCCCTCGGTCCGAAATTTGCTTCGTTAGCTCCCGTGTGAGCACCTCGAGTTGCGGCGCAATCCATCGGGGAACCTCCCTCTGTAATGCGTCCGCGGCCGCCGCATGCGCCGCGCGCGATCGAGTATCGGACTCTTCCTGAATTTTCTCGATGGCGCTCGAGACTTGCTGCGCCAGTTGTTCACGCGCGATGGAAAATTTCTTTTCCCACTTTTCCATCGACACGCGGCGCTCCGCGGCGACGGCTTGCGCCGCCACTTCGCGCGCGGCGGTTTGGATTTGCTGTTTCGCGTCGGCCATCAACCGCGCCATGTGCCGCGCCAGTTGCAGCGAGGCATCGGTAGCGCTTGCCGGCGCAGGGAAAACGCGCAGGTTGTCCTGCGCGGGCATGTCGGCAGGTTCCGGTTCCGTCAACGGCAAATGGATTTCCGCGGTTTCCGAGGCTCGCATAGCCGTGTCGGCACTGCCCTGGTGAGCACTGGAAACGCGTACTGTCTCCGAAGGCAAAAACCAGTCCGGCGGCGGAAATGCGATTCCCCAGGTGTTACCGGGAGTCTCCAACTCGAGCGCCACCTGGAAAAGTTGCCGTACCGTGCGCGGCCGTTGGATCCAGGCCACGCGCCCGCGCACCGCTCTCGGAGGCTGCCCGGCTTCGGCATTTGGCACCTCCAGCGTCACCCACATGTTTTTCAAAACGTAGTGCTTTGATTGGTACCTGCACCCGTGGCAATTGATGATGAGCGTCGAGGTGCGCTCCGTGAAAGGCCGTCCCAGCGCGTCCACACCCGTCACCGCGAACGGAACCGCTTGCATGATCCGCGTGCTGCGGCGCTTCCGCAATTCTTCGTTCTGGTGTGCAACCGTTTCTGACATCATTTCCGTCGTTTCGTCGGCAAGCTTGCCGCTCTGCTCGTCCATGGACACCGTCGCCGCTCCTAGAGTTTGGGCTGAACTCCCAGATCGCTCACGACTGCTTATCTGTTGTGCTTTGCGAAGTAGCTCCTGAAGTAGCTTCCGGAGTCGGCGTACGGTGCGTTCCACTCAGGAACTCCCATGCTTCCTTAGCGACCCAGATTGGTCCTACCAGTAAATAAATTGGTCCCTGAAAAAATGCCGGATGGTTTCCCTCAATCTTGTGTCCCAGAAGGAGAAAAATCCAGCCGCCTACAAAAAAACTCGCTCCCCAAATCCACTTCATGAAAATCAGCAGAATAATTCCCAAAAAAATCATGGGGATGCCGACACCATGAAGCAGTTTGTTCCAGCCGGAAGAGTGCTCGTGATCGTACTGCGCCATGTAGTGCGCCAAGCCTGGCATAGCGCACCTCCTTGCGGTGGGGGACCGCTCCGCGGGAATCAAACTCTATACCCAAAATGGTCCGTTGACTAGAGGTGGCCATACGTACTAGAACGCTAGTCCTCGGGTGTTTGTGGAAGCTATTAAGACGCCGGTCAGCTCTCAAGACTGCACCAATTTTCGACCTTGCTTTGAACCCTTGGGGCAGAACAGCTGGGTGTTTAAAGATCCCGTCGGCCCTCAAGCGCCTTCAGCATCGTAACTTCGTCGGCATACTCCAAATCCGCGCCAACCGGTATTCCGACGCCGATCCGCGTAACGCGCACGCCCAGCGGTTTCAACAATTTTGAAAGATAAACAGCCGTAGCCTCGCCTTCCGCCGTCGGATTCGTAGCGATGATGATCTCCTCGACGGTCCCGCCCTTCAGTCGCTCGATGAGAGACTTGATCCTCAACTGCTCCGGCCCTCTTCCAGACAGCGGCGAAAGGGATCCACCCAGCACGTGATACATCCCGCTATAGGTCCGCGTCTTCTCAATGGCCATGATGTTGTGCGCTTCTTCCACCACGCAAATCATCTTCTTATCGCGATTAGCCCCGGTGCAGAAGTGACACGGGTCAGCGTCCGTAATATTGCTGCACACCGAGCACTCGCGGATTTTCTCTTTGGCGTCGCGAATGGCCTCGGCCAGCCCCAGCGCATCTTCCGGCGGACAACGCAGCAGAAAAAATGCCAGCCGCTGAGCGGTTTTCTGGCCAATCCCGGGAAGGTGCTTCAGTTCATCGATAAGTCGTTCTACTGGAGCGGCAAAATCAGGCATGCATGATGTGTAGCACAGCCACGCATCTCCACGCAAACCAGGCCAACCCTGGAGTCTTTACTGCATCGCGAAGTGCTGGCGTTTCTATAGCCGAAGCGCGCCACGTCATGCAGAACAGAAACAAGTCACATGTCCCCTTCGTCCTCCAGCGGCAAGCTTGGAATCCTTCTCTCGGTGGCGATTTCGCCGATTTTTCTGCTCTCAGCGATCTGCTCCGCCCAACAGCCCAAAGTCCTCGCGCCCCACAGGCCTCTCGCGCCGCACCTCGAAAAGCGGCTGCCTGTGAGCAAGCCGGCGATGCGGCAGTCCGCAACCGGCGGACTGTGGATGACCGATGCGAGGTGGAAAGCCGCTCTCTACCTAAAGAACGGTTTGAAAACCGACTCGATCGCCGTGACGCCAACCCTGTATTTGAGCAATGGGCAGCGCTATCCCCTTCCGCCCGTTACCCTCGAGCCTTCCGGCACCGCTATTATCGATATCGGTCAGGCGCTGGAGAGCGTGGGCATCGCGCCGTACGCAACCCTTTGCGGTTATATGGAAATCGAATATCAATGGCCGTGGGCGGCCGTGTCCGCCACGGTCAAGAACGTGGATGTCGTGAATAGCCTGATTTACATTTTTGGCTTGCAACTCTCCCGATTGGCACCCGGATCACATGGAGTCCATGCCCGCGCGGCTGCCCTCAAGTTTTGAAGGACTCGGCTCCGCCCCCGGCAACGCCGTCGATAGTACACCGATAATCACTGGAATAGATCCGAGTGATTGGACTGCCGGAGTCGCTACCAGTGTCACGTTCACTGGCCAATACTTCGGTACAAATGCGCCCACGCTCAGCTTCTCTCCTGGAGCGGGCATCAACTACTCGTTGTCCAGCTACAATGATACACAGATCGTAGCTTTGGTGAGCGTAGCCGCCGGCACTCCGAACGAAGGAGTTAGCGTAAGCGTCACGAACAATGGCTATGGTGGCAGTCCCTTCTACGCGGGCAACACCGGAGAATCACCCACGAGTACTCCCGCTAATGCAGCGGTGCACGCTCCCATCCCGAACTCGCCCGAGGTAACCGTGATAGCTTGGATAGACGGAAATGCTCCAGACCTCAAGGTTTTCCCAGCAGGCAATCAAACCTTGGTACAGAAGCTACACAACGCAAATAATTACGTTTGCGGCGCAGAGCTTGCCTTTTGGGTAGCGGGCTCTCCAATCGACATTCAAAGCTCTACGGACCAGGACTACGCCAACGATTGGCTCATTAAGTATTCGGCCAACACTGCTCCACCATCCACGATTACACCTTCTGCCCAATTGAGCGCTGGGAATTTCCGTATGATCAATGATTACGGAGGCAGCGGTCCTGGGTTCTACCGGCTCGGAATCACTCCCGATCCATGTGGTATACTTCCAATTTCCGTTCTCAATTGGATAGCGCAAGGGCAACCAAATCAATACAATGGAAAGTCAGGCACTTCTGGTTCAGGAGAAGTCTACCAACTCGTCGAGGGGCGGCTCGGGACTACGGGCCAAAAGGTGAACCTGACGCTCAATAGCCGAACAGCCCCCTGGGTATGGACGGTAATTAAGTTTGACTCCTCTGGCAATCCCACCTACTCCGAACGTGCGGTATTCCCAACATATTCTGTTTACGTAAACGGAACCCTTGCCCACACCTACGAGCAGATCCCCGTATCTTGCTTCTCAGGGAACAACGCATCATCCTGCTTCGCAGGAAAGGATCAGACGTACCAGCTTACACCGTCCCAAATTCAGTAAGGTGACTCAGCAAAATGTCGTCCCGGAGAACCCAATGTTAACAATAAGTAACATAAATTGGCGCTGTGGAGCCAGTCGGTTGCTGCTGTGGTGCGCGTTGCTGACAGGCGTCGCGTACGGGCAGGCCCAGCAGGCCCAGCCCCAGAAGCTAGCCTATGGGGCTGATCGAGCCAACGTCCCTGATGCGATAGCGAAGGTAAAATCGGGGGAATTCGGCGCGATACATGTGGATCTCATTGTGAGGGCGGGCGTGCCCGAAGCCATACCAGTGCTGAAGAAACAGTTCACATATGTTCAGGATCCGCTCTTGAAGGCGAAAATTGCAGCTGGGCTCGTCAGGCTTGGGGATAAAGACGACACCTACTGGGATTTCCTGTTGAGTTACGTAAAACCTGCGGTAGAAAGCGACTTCCCGGACTTCGCGAACAACGGCTCACAGGGAAAAGCCCCGGCTGAACCCTCTCCAGAGTTCGAGGCCTGGGTGAAGGATCACAATCTGACTCCTAAGGAAGCAGAAGAAATCTTCCGACTTCCGGTTCGGTTAGTGTTGCTCGGTTGGAGCGAGGACCCAAGAGCGCTGCCATTCCTTCGCCAAGCGTTGTCTTCCCCTAACTCCATGATCCAGATTATTGCCGCAACTGGATTGGCAGAAATCGGAGATAAAAGCTCGGTACCCTGGATTATAGATGCTTGCCGAAAATCTCCCGCCAATGCAGAGGCAATCGCACAGGCGCTGGTCTATTTTGACGACAATGATGCACAGCGCGCTGTTGATGAATTCATACCGAAGGAGAGAGCCAAGCTATATCGCGATGCTAAGGCCAATGGAAACGTGAAACCGCTTAGCCCCCCACTCTATGACAAAGTGCCAAATCGGTAGCATCGCGGTCTCAACCCTTCAATTTTCCCAAAGGCGACTTGAACTGAAATCTTTGTTATCCACGAGCGTCATTCTGGCGGCGTCGCTACCGGACCTATCGACGCGGGTGGCCGACAGTTCACGGGCAGAGGAGAATCTGGGTGCGGCATCCTTTGTGTCTTTTGCAAAGGGTGCGGGTTTTAGAGTTCACTTCAATCGAAGAGGAGAAATCCTGGCGCTGGCTGCTCCGGTCTTTATCGAATTCTTGCGAGGCCACTTGAAATTTCTGCTCCGCACCTGTGCCTTCTTAGCGATCTCGGTTCCGGCCTTATCGACCCCAAAAGCGCCTCAGAACGCTATAACCCAGTGGAATAGTGCGGCGCTGCGGGGGGCGCGCGACGCGAAGATGGGAGCGCCGATGGTGGCGCGGGCGCTGGCGATTGTCCACACCTGCATGTACGACGCTTGGGCTGCTTACGACGAAAAGGCCATCGGCACGCAACTGAGTGGCGCGCTCCGCCGCCCCGCTGTCGAGCGCACCCAAGCTAACAAACAGCGCGCGGTCAGTTACGCCGCCTACCGCGCTATCTCTGATCTGCTCCCCGCAGGCATCGACTCCGCCTATAGGCCTCTCATGAGCCAGCTCGGCTACAACCCCAACGACATTTCCGCCGACATTGAAACGCCCACCGGAATCGGCAACGTCGTCTGCGCGGCAGTTCTGGAATACCGGCACCACGACAAGTCGAACCAACTCGGTGACATGGATTCCACGGCCGCCGAGAACGCCGGAAAAAACAGGATAAAAATGAGCGCCGTAGGCGCTTACGAGGATTGGACGGGCTATCGGTCGGTAAATGGCGCGGGTATGGTCCCGGCACGTTTTCCATTCGCGAAGCCTTTGAATCCCGATTATTGGCAGCCGCTCAGTTATACGGATTCCAATGGCAACCTGGTGGTGCAAATGTTCGCGGGTGCGCAATGGTGCTTCATCGCCCCGTTCGCCATGAGGAAAGGCGACGATTTTCGCTCGGCGGGAGAGCCTGGGCCATTCAAGTATGGCTCGCCTGAATACGAACAGCAAGCAGAGGAACTGGTCGGGATCAGCGCGAACTTGAACGACCGCCAAAAAATGATCGCAGAGTATTGGTCTGGCGATGCGAACGGGGCGGAAACTCTCGAGCACTGGCTGAACTTGGCGCGGTTCATTTCCTCTCGCGATCATCACACGCTCGACGAAGATGCGAAGATGTATTTCGCGCTGACCAACGCGCTGCTCGACGCGAGCATTGCCACCTGGGATGCCAAGCGTGCGTACGACTCGGTGCGGCCGGTAACCTCGATTAGCTTGCTCTTCAACGGCAAGAAGATTCGCGCGTGGGGTGGCCCGGGCAAAGGCATCATCGAAATGGACGGCTCCCAGTGGCTTCCCTACCAGCCCGCCACTTCTCCCACTCCGCCCTCCCCGGAATACGTCTCTGCCATCAGCGCCGAAAGCGCCGCCGCTGCGGAAATTCTACGGCTATGGACCGGCAGCGATCAGTCCGGCTATTCCGTCACCTTACCAAAAGGAAGCTCGAAGACCGAACCCGGTACAACTCCCGCCCAGCCCGTCACCCTCTATTGGCGAACCTTCTCAGAAGCTGCCGATGAGGCTGGCATGGCCGGTCGCTACGCCGGCATCCACTTTGCCGCAGGTGACCTCGCCGGCCGCAGGCTCGGCCGCCTGGTCGCTGCCAAGGTCTGGGCCAAAGCCCAAACCTACTTTCGTGGCATCCACGGCACTGTTTCGTGTGGAATATGAAGTTCACGACGGCAAATTCGTAAAGTGAGAGTGCGGATGGAGAAAGCGCAAGAAGAGAAGGGAAGCGGAGCGAGCGGAACTCCGAATTGTTTGGCTGCTTAAAGCTTAAAACAAACCGGGGATTTTTATTCCTGCTATTCCGGGGATGCCGCCGGCGATATTCTTCATCTGGCTGGCGAGTTCTTCATCGACGCGGCGCGAGGCTTCGTTGACCGCGGCGCGCACCAGATCCTGCAACATCTCCTGATCCTTGCTTGCAAAAACTTCCGGCTCAATCCGCAGGTCCACGATTTGTTTCTGGCCGTTCATTTTTACGGTGACCATGCCGCCGCCGGCCGAAGCTTCCACGGCTACGCCATTTACTTGCTGCTGCAAGTCTTCCTGAACCTGCCGCAACCTCGAGAGCATCTGCTGGATCGCGTTCACTTCCATCAGGACTCCTCTTGGCGCTGTTTTACTTCGGAGATTTTTCCTCCGAAGCGTTGCAGCATCGACCGCACCATCGGATCTCGTTCAAACTGTTCACGCAACTCTTGCGTGCCGGACGTTCCGCGCGGCGCAGCAGCTGCAACTGCTTCCACTTTAGCACATACGCGCACTGGACGGCCCAGCACTTTGCTCGAAGAGGTACGGACCTTCTCGATGGAGTCGCGTCCTTCCATCATTTCCGCGAACGCGCGTTTGTCCGCCGAAAAATAAATTCTCAGTTCCGCGCCTTCCAGTTCCCAGCGGCTGCCTTGCTGCACGATCTCGCCGAGAAATTTCTGCTGCGCTTGCAGCGCGTTCTTAATTTCCGCAACCTGTTCTGGCGTGATTCCCGTGGCGCGCGTTTCTGCAACCGCCTCGATCTCTGGTTCAGATTCAGGTGAAGTTGCAATGGTTGCCGGAAGCTCTGCCGGCGCGGGAGCGGCCTTTATTTCCGCGCGCGCTGGTGCTGCCGCGGCGGCGGCAAAACTTGGGGTAGAAATTCTCCGTGGTGGAGTAAAAACTGTTTGCGGTGCGGGCGGAAAACTCCGCAATGGCGATCCATGCGGCACAGCCGCAGTCGTTGTCGCAGTTGAGGCCTCACTATTGCGCGTTGCTCCTGAGTTAGACCGGCCTGCTGCAATACCTGACGCCGTTCCGCAGCGAAGTTCTGCCAGCAACTCTTCCATCGGCGCGAGCCGTTGCGCGTTGATCAGCCGAAGCAGACCCATCTCCAGATGGACACGCGGATCTGGCTTGTGCCGCAAATCGCCATCCGTCTGCAAAAGAATTTGAAAGAATCGCGTAAGGTCCTCTTCGGTGAATTGCGCCGCCGCTTTGGCGAGTGCGGGCCGCTGATCCGCTGTTGCCGCAATCAGATCCGAATCCGCGCCGCACACCCGCGCGATCAATAGATTGCGCATGTGCCGGATCGCTTCTCGGCAAAAATGCTGAAGGTTGCGCCCTTCCTTCTGAAAAGTGTGAACCAGCCCGAGAGCGCGATCCGCCGATCCTTCCGCGATCGCAGCCACGAGTTCATGGAGCGAGTCTTCCGGCACGACGCCGAGAAGTTCGCGCACTTCTTTATCTGGAATGACGTCCCCGCAATAGGCTCTCGCCTGCTCTAGCAGAGAAAGCGCGTCGCGCAAGCTGCCTTCCGCCATTCGCGCAATAACGGCCAGCGCGCCCGGCTCGATCTTCAAATTCTCTTTTGCTGCGATCTCTTCGAGCCGGCCAGTAATTTCCGCAAACGTCAGCGCGCGAAAATGAAAATGCTGCGACCGCGAGCGAATGGTATCGGCCAGATTTTCCGGCTGCGTCGTGGCCATCACGAAAATCACGCGGTCCGGCGGCTCTTCCAGAGTTTTCAGCAGTGCATTGGACGCTTCGCTCGTGAGCATGTGCGCTTCATCGAGAAGCACAACCTTGCTTCGCGAAGCTGCCGGCGCGTATCGCACCATCTCGCGCAGCTCGCGGATCTGATCGATGCCGCGATTCGAGGCCGCGTCAATCTCGATCACGTCCAGCGAAGTACCCGCGGCAATTTCTTTGCAGGAATCGCACTCGCCGCAAGGCTCCGCGGTGGGCCCCTTGATACAATTCAGCGCTTTCGCAAGAATCCGCGCCGCCGTTGTTTTTCCCACGCCGCGCGCGCCCGAAAAAATATACGCATGCGCCACGCGGTTGTTCTTGATCGCGTTTGCCAGTGTTGAGCTGACGTGGGATTGTCCGACAAGATCACTGAAAGTTTGCGGGCGCCACTTCCGGGCTATAACTTGATAGCTCATTTCGCGTCAGTCGACTCGGAACTCCCGTATTGTTTCTTAAGCCAGAAAACAAAAAACACAAACGCAGCGCAAGCCAAAAAAAACGTAGCAGCGATTGCTCCAGCTAAAATCATTGGCTCATCTCTCGATGTTCACTTTTCCCATGAACTGTCGGCTGCGAGCTGTCAGCTTCTTCCTTCCGATGTGAGGAACTTCGGGTGATCTGCGGCACCCGAGGCAATCCCGATACCGTTGCTCCCTTCCGGGCCTGGCGGGGTTCGCGGGACCTCGTTGCACAGAGCCCGAAGTTCCACGCTCCGGCAGCAGCGCTCAGCGCGCCGCTGCAAAGAAAAGTCTAGCACACTCAGTCGGTGTAGAAATGTGGGGCAAGTTCTTCAACAGGAATGTAGTGAAGCGCCTGTCTATAAATTCCAACCAGAGTTCCGCGATCCAATTCGCGGTGATTCGGAATGGTGAGTGTTTGCCGCGCACCCTCGGTAGTCACCCTGCGTAGCTTAATGTGACTACCTCGCTGAGACTCAATTCCGAACCCGAACAATGCAAGGATCTTGACAACTTCCGCACCCGACAAAACCTTAGGTTTCGACATGCACTTGCGGTTCGGGCTCGATCTCGTAGCTCGCTAGAATGGAAGCATTGGGAGCAAAACCAAAGTCGGCAGGGTTTTCGCCTTCCATTTGGAGCGCGATTGCTTCCTTGACGTTCTTCATCAACTCGTCGAGCGTCGCGCCCTGCGTCACCACAGGGAGGTCGAAGCACTCTGCGACGTAAAACTTATCGCCCCGGAAGATGCGCACTTGGATGATTCGTTTCATTCTTTTAATCATATTCGCGCTGCTGTCTCTGGGGCAACAACCATCTGGCTGTGGTTAGCGAGAAACCTCGGGTTGTGCGCCCTCGGCCGCTTGACCGATCCACATGCTCGCCGAATTGGCCTCAAACGCACGTTAAGATTACGGTTTTGGCGTGGCTGCGGCCGGAGCATCCGGAGGTTGCACCTCGGATGGATTGACCCAGTTCACTTTGAACGGGCCCGCGCCATGAACCTGCACGATGGTTTCACCCTTGCACTGCGCATAGTGCCGCATCTCTTTGGGCATCGCCACGAAGTTCCCGACGTTCATTGTTTGCATTTTGCTTTCATCAAACGTCTCGCCCATGCCCACGAGAAAAGTTCCCTTCAACACCGTCACGTTTTCATCCGTGGGATGCCAGTGGGCAGGAATCTTGGCTCCATCCACGCACCGGAGGCGCAGAACAAACGGCGCTCCATCGGCATCGGGATTGCCGGATACCGGTGCAAGGTCGCAGCCTTTGATGATCGGAGTCCATTTCAGATCGCCGAAACGCACGATCTTGTGCGACGAATCACTTTCCTTTTTCTCTTGGCTGTAACTCGCCACCGCGAAAACCGTCAACGCTGCTGCAACCGCACAACAACTCTTCCAAAAATTCTTGTTCATTTCGTATCCTCCGTCGGAACAATGCAGAGGGTCAGTAACCATTTTTTTCGGGCGCTGTTCCCTCTGCGTTTTCCTTTAGTCTCTTTACACTGCTAGTTCTTCGGATAGTTGGGGTCGGCCTTTACTTCCAGGATTTGCTTGGTGTGGCGTTCGCTGTGCGCGGCGATGAGGAGAACAAACTGGTAGCCGTCGAGTTTCGATCCCAGCGGACTGTCCACGGCGTGATCGCGCAGGCCCGGCGTGGTCTTCACGAAATCCTCGGTTTTGGCCCGGCTTTCGACAAAGTGTTTCAAGGAACCGTCGGGCGAGCCAAAACGGTTCGTGGGGACTAGCGGCTCGGGAGCTTGCACTTTTTGCGAGCGATCGGGGACCATGGCGATTACCCCGTCGTCGGTCTTTTTCAAATCACGTCCGGGGACTGCTGGGGCCACCATTACCTTTTCAGCGTCCATCTGACGGATAAAGTCTTCCGCGGCGGCGATGTGTTCCATCACTTGGGCAATGGACCAGCGATCCGGTCCGGCTTTGAAATTCCATTGTGCTTCCGAGAGGCCCTTAGTTGCATCAAGAACGCCTTTCTTGGTGCTTTCGAGATATTGCACAGCCCGATCCTTTTCCGCTTGGGTCACTTCCTGCGCGCGAAGGGATGTGGCCGCCGAACACGCCAGTATCGCCATCGCAGTTCCTGCCATGAGTCTCTTGAACATGTTTGCTCGCTTTCCTTTTGTGATTGGTGAGGGAGACGGAAACTTTTGGGACCTCGAATGAGCATGCCCGGACAGCTGGGGAGGCGGATATCCTCTTCGAGAGACCATCCGTGTGACAAGCAATGTACCAGTGTTTGGATTCGAGGTGCAACGCCAGGCATGTGTGAGCCGGGTTCGACGACTTCGAAGCTGACAGACCACAGTTGACAGTCTCGACAGTTGAAAGTCGAACGAGAGAAAAACTGGACGCAGAGCATTGGATGAATGGCTTGCTTGCCGCCCCTCGCAAAGGAGTACGGGTGCGGAGTGGATGAAGTAACGACGGGAGGGCCCCCACCCCACCCCCTATTTTTTTGTAAGTGCGGATTCTAAAGGACTTTAAGTGCTGTGTTTTGTAAGTGCGGATTCTACGGGAGTTACGGGCACGTTTTTTGTAAGTGCGGATTCTAAGTGGGTTAGGGACGGAATAGCAGGAAAAGTGAGAGGAGACTCTGCCGAAGATGATGATCGAGGGGGTACCCCCACCCGGGTGTTTTCTGTAAGAGTGGCAAACAAAGGGCTTATGCTTGACGCGGCTCGTAAGAGTGGCAAATGCAGGACTTAAAGTGGTTGTGTTTTCAGCGATTTGCGAGGGGCTTGTAAGAGTGGCAGGGAAAGGAGTTAACGAGAGGAGGTTGACAGCCGACAGTTGAAAGTTGAAGAACGATGCAAGAGAGCTGAACGCAGAGACGCTGAGTACGCGGAGGTCGGAAGAAGAAGGAACGGGGATGGAATTGGCGGAAGCGGTGAGGCGGGCGGTATGCGGAGGCAAGGGCGTCTTTCCTTTCTCCTCCGCGATTAAAAACAAGATCATTATAGCATATTCGTACTAGTTGTCAAGCATAAACTTGTAAGTGGTTTATCTGCTTGGGGATGGCAGGCGCGGGCTCCAACTAGTGTGCTGTCCCATAAATAAGTGGCAATAGTATTGCTGGGAATATAGGCATCTTCCGTGCAGAATGGGGGTGCTTATGGCCATGGGACGACCGAAGGCGGCGTTGATTTTGAGTGCGCGACAGCGTGA
>Ga0185299_10002203_pt1 | contig 31438 bp, 34 predicted proteins | sample PaiPotPPA55metaG_FD_128002 | JGI IMG/M metagenome (GOLD analysis project Ga0185299, IMG submission 128002) | Iron sulfur acid spring bacterial and archeal communities from Banff, Canada, to study Microbial Dark Matter (Phase II) - Paint Pots PPA... ...
GAGCCTCTTGTTGAACTCGCCGCTCTCCCATCATTGCAACTTCACCCCCGCCCGACGACCAGAGTGAATCAGCGCCTTCGAATGCGTGCAACACTTAGTTTTTCAACGCAATCGGGCATGAACGGCCTCAAGCGGAGCCGAAGCCGGAAGTCCGCAATGGGTCGAAACCGGTCAAGCCGATTGAGTTTTGACGCTGAGGCTCTTCGCTTCCAGGATGTGGATGCGCGGGACAGACCCGGGCAAACGAGGTTTTAGTCAGGGTAAGCCGCGCAGGTGAGGAGCTGGTGGTGAGTAATTTTCGGGCTTTGGTGCTCCGCGAAGAGGGCGGCAAGGTGGTGCCGCGCCTCGAAACGGTCGACGAGAGCCGGCTGCCGCCGGGCGAGGTCACCGTCGCGGTCGAATATTCGACCCTCAACTACAAGGACGGCATGATCCTCGAAGGGCAGGGGCGTCTCGTGCGCGCCTACCCGCACGTGCCGGGGGTCGATTTTGCCGGCACGGTGGAGCGCTCCGACTCCCCCGACTTCAAGCCCGGCGACCCGATCGCCCTGACCGGCTGGCGGGTCGGCGAATTGCACTGGGGCGGCTATGCCGAGCGCGCCCGCGTGCCGGCGAGTTATCTGGTGCGCCGGCCCGAGGGCCTCAGCGCGCGCCAGGCGATGGCGATCGGCACCGCCGGGTTCACCGCGATGCTGGCGGTCATCGCGCTCGAAAGGCACGGGCTGACCCCGGCTGCCGGACCCGGAACCGGAACCGACGGAGTGCTCGTCACCGGCGCCGCCGGCGGGGTCGGCAGCATCGCGGTCAGCCTGCTCTCGGCCTTGGGTTACCGGGTCGCCGCATCGACCGGCCGGCCCGAATTGCGCGACTATCTGGAGGGGCTCGGCGCGGCGGAACTGATCGACCGCGCCGCGCTCGCCGCCAAGCCCACCCGCCCGCTCGACCGCGAGCGGTGGGCCGGCGCGATCGACGCGGTCGGCGGCACGACGCTCGCCACAGTTTTGACCCAGCTCAAATACCGCGCCGGCGTCGCCGCGTGCGGCCTCGCCGGCGGCAGCGACCTGCCGGCGACGGTCATCCCGTTCCTGCTGCGCGGCGTCAATCTCCTCGGCATCGATTCGGTCATGTGCCCGCGCCCGGAGCGCATCGAAGCGTGGGAGCGTCTTGCCCGCGACCTGCCGCTCGACAAGCTGGAAGCCATCACCCAAACCGTGCCGCTCGCCGAGGTGCCCGCGCTCGCGCCGCGCATCCTGAGGGGCGGAGTGCGCGGCCGTATCGTGATCGATCTCGCGGCATAGCATCTTCGACGGATTTCTTCGCGGACCGCCGGCGTTATCGAAGCAGCCGGCGGTGGGTGCGAAGCATGGACGCGGTTCTATCGGAAAGCAGTTGCGAGGTCGCGCCGGTGCGGCGGGCCCAGATCATCCAGCGGGTGCTGGTCGACGGCTGGAGCCCGGCCCAGGCTGCGTCCGTTTTCGGGCTTCCCGAGCGCCGCGTCGCGCGCTGGGTCGCCGATTACCGCCGCCGCGGCATGGCGAGCCTGCGCGATGACGAGCCCGGCGAGCGGCTGCATCAACGGTGGCTGCGCTCTTTGACCAGCACGATGTCGCGCTGCTACGGCGGGTTGCGGCGCGGCTTCGGCCTGGTCGAGCCGGCGCCGTGCATCAGGTTGCGTTACACCGGCGACAAGCTTGACCGGGATCGGGCCGACCTAGCGTAAAACCCGCCCCTGCACCATAATTCGCGGCGTTCAGCCGCCCTCTGTTCCGGCGAAGGGCGCTGCGGGGGTGCGGGGGGATGCCGGACGCGATTATGCGACGGCGGGCGTTTTGCGCGCGCGCCGCGGGGCTCGTCCTCGCGGGCTGCGTCGCCGTGCCGGCATCGGCCAAGCCTCTCGGCAAACGCAAAGCGCCGCGCCGGCCCGCGCCGAAACCGGCCCGGATCATCGCGCTCGATCCCGGGCATGGCGGGGTCGATCCCGGCGCGATCAGCCCGCATGGCCTTTACGAAAAAGACATCACCCTGAGCACCGCGCGCGAGCTGGCGCGCCAGCTCGCCGCGACCGGCCGCTTTCGCGTCGTGCTGACCCGCGCCGGCGATAAGTTCGTGCCATTGCACGAGCGGGTGGCGCGGGCCCGGATGGTACATGCGGAACTGTTCCTGTCGATCCATGCCGACGCCCTGCCAGACAGCCAGATGCGCGGCCTCTCGGTTTACACGCTGTCCGACAGGGCATCCGACCGCGAGACGGCGGCGCTCGCGGCCCGTGAGAACAAGGAGGATTTTGTCGCCGGCATCAGACTGTCGCGGCAGCGCCGCGATGTCGCCCCGATCCTGCTCGATATGGCGCGCCGCGAGACGAACAACCGCTCACTGGTTTTCGCGCACGCGATCGTCGGCGAGCTCGGCCATGCGGTGCCGCTGCTCGAAAGGCCGCATCGTGCCGCCGGATTTGTCGTATTGACGTCCCCGGATGTGCCGTCGGTATTGGTCGAGCTGGGCTGCCTGTCGAACCCCATTGAGGAGCGCCTCTTGCCGCAGCGCGCCTATCAGCAGCGCCTGGCGCGCGGCTTGCTGATGGCGATCGACAATTATTTTGCGCGCGGCGCGGGGTAACGTCGTCTTGCGCGATCCGCGAGCGGCGGCTTAGTGTCGCCAACCGAAGAGAGGGCCCGAGATGAGACTGGTCGAAACGAGCCGCACGGGCAGCGCGATCGATACCGCGGAATGGCAAGCGCGGGTCGATCTGGCGGCAGCGCATCGCCTCGCCGTGTCGCACGGCTTCAGCGAGGGGATCTTCAACCACTTCACCTTGGCCGTGCCGGGCAAGGACGACCGCTACTACCAGATCCCGTTCGGGCTGCACTGGTCGGAGGTGACCGCCAGCTGCCTGATGGAGGTCGGCTATGACGGTGCGGTGTTGAGCGGCGAGGGCATGGTCGAGTGCTCGGCCGTCTGCATCCATGCGCCGATCCACCGACTTGTGCCACGGCACGCCTGCGTGTTGCATACCCACATGCCGTTCGCGAGCGCGCTTGCCCGCCTCGCAGAACCACGGCTTGCCGCGCTTGGCCAGACCGAGATCGGCTTTCTCGACACGATCGCCTATGACGACGAATACACCGGTCTGGCGCTCGACCCCGCTGAAGGCGAGCGCCTCGCGCACGTGCTCGGCCCGGACCGCAGCGTGCTGTTGATGGCCAATCATGGTGTCCTCGCCTGCGGCAGGACCGTCGCCGAGGCATACGACCGGCTCTACTATTTCGAGCGGGCCTGCCAGGCGCAGCTTTATGCGATGTGGACCGGCCGCCCGCTGAAGGAAGTGCCGGCGCACATCGTTGCGCGCACACTGCGCCAATACGCGGAGTCGCCGGTCTATGACGGCAAGTCGGCCTGCGAGCACCATTTCGCGGCCTTGAAGCGCCTCCTCGACCGCACCGAACCGGATTACGCCGAATAACGGTCCGCAGCCTTCGGCCCGGGTTGCGACAGTGTTTCGCGATAAACGCCACGGCGGTGTAGGCTGGGCGTCATTCTTTGCCCGCACAGGGAGACCCCTGCGATGAACGATGTTGCTCCGATCCGCCATCTGGCACCGGCGACCCAGCCGATTAGCCCGGCCAAATTCGCCCATTTCGTGCTGCGCACCGGCCAGTTCGACAAGATGGCCGAGTGGTACGAGACCGTGCTCGCCGCCCGCCTCGTGTTCCGTGACGAACGCCTCTGCTTTCTCAGCTATGACGACGAGCATCACCGCCTCGCACTGATCCACATCCCGGGCTTGGCGCCGCGCGATCCCGAGAGCGCCGGCACCGACCATGTCGCCTACAGCTACCGCGATCTCGGTGAGTTGCTGGCGACCTACCGGCGGCTTAAGGAGCACGGCATCCTGCCGCATTGGCCGATCAACCACGGCGTCACGACCTCGATGTACTATCGTGATCCCGACAACAACCGGGTCGAACTGCAGATCGACAATTTCCCGAGCGCCGAGGAATTGCAGGCCTATTTCCGCAGCCAGGCGTTTGCCGACAACCCGGTCGGTGTCACCTACGACCCCGAAGAGCTGTGCCAACGCTATGAGGCCGGCGTGCCGATGCGCGAATTGCTGCGCATTCCGCCCTTGCCGGAAGGCAAGTCGCCTTGGGACATGCTGAGCAGCGCACGGCATTGAGGCGCACCCGATGATTACGGCCGATCTCTCCGGCAAGACCGCGCTCGTCACCGGTGGCGCCTCGGGTATCGGGCTCGCGACGGTCGAACATTTCGCGCGCTGCGGCGCGACCGTTGCGCTCAACCACTTGTCCGACGATCCGCGGGGCGCCCAGCAGGTCGAACGGTTGAAGGGGCTCGGCCATCGCGTCATTTCGGCGCCCGGCAATGTGTCGAAGCCGGGCGAGGCCGAAGCCATGACCAGCCGCGCGATCGACGCGCTCGGCCGGCTCGATTTCCTGGTCAACAACGCCGGGACGCCCGCCACCCCGGCGCCGATCCCGTTTTCCGAGCTCGACCGGCTGACCGAAGATTTCTGGCAGACGATCCTCAATACCAACCTGATCGGCCCGTTCCGTTGCGCCCATGCCGCGGTCGGGGCGCTGCGTCAGGCCCGCGGCGCGATCTGCAGCACCGCCTCGATCGCTGGCGTGCAGGGCAGCGGCAGCAGCATCCCTTATGCAACGAGCAAGGCGGGCGTGATCAACCTGACGCGCAGCCTCGCGCGCTCGCTGGCGCCGGAGATCCGCGTCAACGCCGTCGCTCCGGGATTTGTCGACAGCCCCTGGAACAAGGACTGGCCGGCCGACCGCAAGCAGCAATCGGTCGAGCGCACGCCGTTGAAGCGCGCCTGCAAACCGGAGGACATCGCCGAGGTGATCTTCTTCCTGTGCGCCGGCGCGGCGATGGTGACCGGACAAACCGTCATCGTCGATGGCGGCCTGACGCTGTGATGGGCGGTCGGGCGTCTCGCCCGCACTCAATTACATCCCCGGCGGCTTGGTGACCTGAAAGCTCTGCCGCCCTTCCATTCGCCGCATCCACGGCCGGATGTTCGGATGCTCGGCCAACGGCGCCTCGCCCTCCGGCAGTTTCCCGAAAAAATAGAACAGCGGGATCACCATCAGATCGGCGAGCGTGACCCGGTCGCCGGTTAGATAGGGTTGATCGCCCATCAGCCGCGCGATCTCCGAAATGCATAGCCGGGCGCGCGGCAACGCCGCTTCGATCGCCGCCTCATCGCACGGCAATCCCATGCGCGGCTTCAGCACCCTGTTCACCAGTACACCGGCGGCAATCGCATCCCAGGCATAGGCATCGACGATGCCGATGATCTGGTTCATGCGGCTGAACTGATGCAGATCGGTCGGCTGCAGCGGCGCGACCGGGAAACCTTCGTCGATGTAGCGCAGGATCGCCTGCGTCTCGTAGAGGGCAAACCCGTCATGCTCGAAGGCGGGCAGCTTCGCGAAGGGGTGCCGGGACAGATGCGGTTCCTCGCGATGCGCGCCGAACGGCACCTCGACGAGCTCGTGCGCGACACCCTTCTCGGCAAGCGCCAGCCGCGTGCTCCACACATAGGTGCTCAGCGCCGGGCCATAGACGATCGGCCGCCCCATTTTCGGCAAGTTCCCCCGACAAAGCTTGAAATCTTGCCGAGTATACTGAGGCGGTTGAGGCCGGACCAGAGTGACGGGTTGTAGCCGATCCCCGGTTTCGTCCGGGCATAGCCGGTTGCAGGGCGTGCCCGGGGCCGCTAAGACCTTGCCGGCGACCAGCCCTGGAGGACCCCGTGGCGCGTGGAGACGAGCAGCATCGTAATCCCAAATCCGACATCGAAATCGCCCAGGCCGCGGACATGCGGCCGATCGGCGAGATCGCCGACAAGCTCGGCGTCCCCGAGGACGCGCTCTCCCCCTATGGCCGATACAAGGCGAAGATCTCACTCGACTACGTTCGCACGCTCGCCGACCGGCCGAACGGCAAGCTGATCCTGGTCACGGCGATCACCCCGACCCCGGCCGGCGAAGGCAAGACGACGACGACGGTCGGGCTCGGCGACGCGCTCAACCACATCGGCAAGAAGGCGATCCTGTGCCTGCGCGAGCCGAGCCTCGGTCCCAGTTTCGGCATGAAGGGCGGAGCGGCCGGCGGCGGCTACGCGCAGGTCGTGCCGATGGAAGACATCAACCTCCACTTCACCGGGGACTTCCATGCGATCGGCGCCGCCAACAACCTGCTGGCGGCGATGGTCGACAATCACATTTATTGGGCCAACGAGCTCGGCATCGACTCGCGCCGTGTCACCTGGCGGCGCGGGCTCGACATGAACGACCGGGCGCTACGATCGATCGTCTCGTCGTTGGGTGGCGTCGCGAACGGCTTCCCTCGCGAGGACGGGTTCGACATCACCGTCGCATCGGAAGTCATGGCGATCTTCTGCCTCGCGACCGATCTGAATGACCTGAAGCGCCGTCTCGCGAACATCATCGTTGGGCAGACCCGAGCCCGCGAGCCGGTCCGTGCCGGCGAGTTGAAGGCCGCCGGGTCGATGGCGGTGCTGTTGAAGGATGCGCTCTCGCCCAATCTGGTGCAGACGCTCGAAAACAGCCCCGCCTTTATCCATGGCGGCCCGTTCGCCAACATCGCGCATGGCTGCAATTCGGTCATCGCCACGACCACGGCGCTGAAACTCTCCGATTACGTGGTGACCGAAGCAGGGTTCGGCGCCGATCTCGGCGCCGAGAAGTTCTTCGACATCAAGTGCCGCAAGGCTGGGCTCAAGCCCGCCGCGGCTGTCGTCGTCGCCACGGTGCGGGCTCTCAAGATGCATGGCGGCGTCCCGCGCGACGGGCTGAAGGCGGAGAACGTCGCGGCGGTCGAGAAAGGCTTCGCCAATCTGCAGCGCCACCTCGAAAATCTGCGCGGCTTCGGCGTGCCGGCGGTCGTATCGGTCAATCGCTTCAGTGCCGATACCGAGGCGGAACTTGGCCGGCTCAAGGAGTTGTGCGCCAAGGAGGGCGTCGAGGCGGTGGTCGCCGATCACTGGGCCCGCGGCGGAGAAGGCGCCGCCGATCTCGCGCGCGCCGTCGTCAAGCTCGCCGACAGCGGCAAGGCGGAGTTTCGCTTCCTTTATCCCGATGACATGCCATTGCGCGACAAGATCAAGACAATCGCACAGAAGATTTACCGCGCTCGCGACATCGCCTGCGAGGCCGCAGTCGAGAGCCGGCTCGCCGAACTGCAGAAGGCCGGGTTCGGACATTTCCCCGTCTGCATCGCCAAGACGCAATACAGCTTCACGACCGATCCCAATGCCAAAGGCGCCCCGGCCGATCACGCCCTCGGCGTGCGCGAGGTGCGGCTGTCGGCCGGCGCCGAATTCGTCGTGGCGATCTGCGGCGAGATCATGACGATGCCGGGTCTGCCGCGCGTGCCCGCCGCCAATAATATCGATTTGACCGAGGATGGCCGCATCACCGGCCTGTTCTAGGCGTGGGATGGAAGGGGCCGAACTCAAGGGTTGGCGCAAGGCGGAGCGCGAGCGTCTGATCGCCTTGCGCCAGGCATTGCCTTCCGCCGAGCGGCAGCGCCTGGGAGGCCAAATCGACGCCGCTCTGCGCGGCCTGCTTGGCGAGCGCCCGGGCATACTCGGCGTTTATTGGCCGTTCCGAGCCGAGTTCGATCCGCGTCCGCTGATCGATTGGGCGGTCGCGGCCGGCCGTGTCGTCGCGCTGCCCGTGGTCATCGACAAGAAGGGTCCGCTTGAATACCGCGCGTGGCGGCCGGGCGAGCCGCTCGTCGACGGCATCTGGAATATCCCGGTGCCGGAAAAGCGCGACATCGTGACACCTGTGCTCGTGCTGGCGCCGCTCGTCGGCTTCGATGATGCCTGCTACAGGCTCGGCTATGGCGGCGGCTATTTCGACCGCACCTTGGCGGCGATGTCACCGCGCCCTTTTGGGATCGGGATCGGTTTCGAGATCCAGCGGCTCGAAACGATCTACCCGCAGTCCTACGACATGCCGATGGATGTCATCGTCACCGAGGCCGGCGTTCGAAGCCGGACCGCCGGCCGCTAGGGCTTAGTCGCTACCCGGCCGCCGAGCGCGGCCGCCCGCGGCGTCCGCGCGAGGCTGCGTTGCCGGCAGCGCGCGCCCGCCGGCCGCCGCGGCCGAGGCCCAGTTCCTTTGCCAGCGTCGAGCGCTGCTCGGAATAGGTTGGTGCCGTCAGCGGGTGATCGCTCGCCAGGTTCCATCGCCGCAAATACTGCTCGGCGCTCAACCCATGCCGGGTGCTCAAATGCCGCCGCAGCATTTTTCCCTTCCAGCCGCAATCGAGGCAGATCACGGCATCGCGTTGCACCGAGCGCCGCACCGGAACCGCCGGAATCAGCGGCGCCTGCGGCTGCGTCGGCTTTCCGAGATTGTCGATCGTCCGGTGCACCGAGCTGATCAGCTCCGGGATCTGCTCCGGCGCGAGACTGTGATGCGAGACATAGCTGGTAATGATCTTGGTAACTAGCTGCGGATATACGCCTTGATATTTGGAATCGGCGGCCATTCTTCGCCCCTGTTCAAGTCGCCGCGTATAAGATGGCAAGAGCCGAATAAAAGCAAGACCACTTGCCCGTGATAAAACTGGGTCAAATACTGTTGATCAATGGACGGAGTGGTGGCCCGCTGGCCGCTCAAGCGGCCATGCGGTGCTGGCGGATCAGTGACAGGATCTCGGCCGCCGCGGCCTGGATGTTGGTGCCCGGGCCGTAGATTGCACTGACCCCGGCCTTTTTCAGGAAATCGTAGTCCTGCCGCGGGATGACGCCGCCGCACACCACCAGTATGTCGCCAGCCCCTTCCTTGCGCAGCGCCTCGATCAGCGCCGGCACCAATGTTTTGTGCGCCGCCGCCTGGCTCGACACGCCGACGATATGCACATCGTTCTCGACCGCCTGGCGGGCGGCCTCTTCGGGCGTCTGGAACAGCGGTCCGATATCGACATCGAAGCCGATATCGGCAAAGGCGGTGGCGATGACCTTCGCGCCGCGGTCGTGCCCGTCCTGGCCGAGCTTGACGACGAGCATGCGCGGTCGTCTGCCTTCCTCGCGCGCAAACTTGTCGACCTCGCGCTGGATACGGCGGAAACCTTCGTCCTCGCGATATTGCCCGCCATAGATGCCGACGACCGATTGGGTCGCAGCCTGATGCCGCCCGAAGACGGCTTCGAGCGCGTCGGAAATCTCGCCGACCGTCGCGCGCGCCCGGCTCGCCTCGATCGACACTTCCAGCAGATTACCGCCTGAGCCTGTCGAAGGGCCGCCTTTCGCTGCCTCGGTCAATGCCGCGAGCGCTGTCTTTACGCGGGCGGCATCGCGGCTCGCCCGCACCTGCTGCAGCCGCGCGATCTGCACCTTGCGCACGGCCTCGTTGTCGACGTCGAGGATCTCGACGGGTGAGGTTTCGCCGGACTGGTACTTGTTGACGCCGACGATGACTTCTTCACCGCGGTCGATCGCCGCCTGGCGCCGCGCTGCGGATTCTTCGATGCGCAGTTTCGGCATGCCGCTCTCGACCGCGCGGGTCATGCCGCCGAGCGCCTCGACTTGCTCGATCAGCCGCATTGCCGCCTCGGCGATCGAGTGGGTCAGCGTCTCGATGTAATAGCTGCCCCCGAGTGGGTCGATCACATGGGGAATGCCGGTCTCCTCGGCGAGGATCAGTTGCGTGTTGCGCGCGATCTTGGCCGAGAACGGCGTCGGCAGCGCGAGCGCCTCGTCGAACGAATTGGTGTGCAATGACTGCGTCCCGCCGAGTACGGCCGCCAAGGCCTCGATCGTCGTGCGGATGATGTTGTTGTGCGGCTCCTGCTCGGTGAGGCTCACCCCCGATGTCTGACAGTGGGTGCGCAGTGCGAGGCTGCCCGGGTTCTGCGGTGCGAATTGCTGCATCAGCCGCGCCCACAGGAGACGCGCTGCGCGCAATTTCGCGATCTCCATGAAGAAGTTCATGCCGATGCCGAAAAAGAACGACAGGCGCGGCGCGAAATCGTCGATCTTGAGCCCGCGCGACAGCGCCGCGCGCACGTATTCGAGCCCATCCGCCAGGGTAAAGGCCAACTCCTGAACAGACGTCGCGCCGGCTTCCTCCATGTGGTAGCCGGAGATCGAGATCGAGTTGAACTTCGGCATGTGCCGGGCCGTGTATTCGATGATGTCGGCGACGATCCGCATCGAGGGTCCGGGTGGGTAGATGTAGGTGTTCCGGACCATGAATTCCTTGAGGATATCGTTCTGGATCGTGCCCTGCAGCTTGTCCTGCGGCGCGCCCTGCTCCTCGGCGGCGACGATGAACCCGGCCAATACCGGCAACACGGCGCCGTTCATCGTCATCGACACGCTCATCCGATCGAGCGGAATGCCGTCGAACAGGATCTTCATGTCCTCGACCGAGTCGATCGCGACCCCGGCCTTGCCGACATCGCCGATGACGCGCGGATGGTCGCTGTCGTAGCCGCGATGCGTCGCGAGATCGAAGGCGATCGACAGACCCATCTGCCCCGCCTTGAGATTGTCGCGGTAGAAGCGGTTCGACTCCTCGGCGGTCGAAAACCCGGAATACTGCCGGATCGTCCATGGCCGGTTGGCGTACATCGTGGCGCGCGGGCCGCGTAGATAGGGCGGTGCCCCGGGCAACGCCTCGCGCCACGGGAACCCCGCCGCCTCAATTTCCTCGAGATCCGCCTCGGTGTAGAGCGGCTTGACGGCAATGCCCTCGGGCGTTTCCCAATCGAGGCCCGCGAGCGGCTTTCCTTTCAACTCGGCTGCCGCCAAATCCTCCCATTGGCCGATTTCGGGGGATTTGGGTTCGCGGCTTGCTGGCTTGGCTTTTTTGGCCATCGGGATCTCCGGCGCGGCAGCGCCCATTCCGCCTTAGCCGCAATTATATGGGCCCGCCACGGTTTCCGTCCATTTTACGCCGGGGAAAAGGCCGGTTTATCTCCAAGGGTCGTTAACCTGGCACCTCGACAATAGCCGTATGGGTCGCGATCTGTGCCGCGAGGATTGACGCGATAGCATGTCGGCGAGAACCCAAAGCCGATTTCACGAAGTCCGGCTTCGGCTCGAAAATTACATTCCCCGGACCGCCGCTCGGCGGTGCCTGTGGGAATTCTTCCTGTTCGGCTTCAAGGAGGGGTGGGCGTGTCTATTCGGCGGGCTTCTGCTCGGCTTGCTGCTGCTGACGAAATGGCTGTGGCCGGCCGGCGCTCCGCTGGCGCGGTACGATTTTCTATTTCTGGCGGCGCTGATGATCCAGGCGCTGTTGCTGCTCTTGCGCATGGAGACCATCCGCGAGGCGCAGATCATTTTCATTTTTCATGTCACCGGCACCGTCATGGAGCTGTTCAAGACCAATGTCGGGTCGTGGATTTATCCCGAGCCCAGCATTTTCCATATCGGACATGTGCCGCTCTTTTCCGGGTTCATGTACGCCTCGATCGGCAGCTATCTGGCCCGCATAACCCGGATCTTCGACCTGCGCTACTCGCGCTACCCCGACCGGCGTCTGACGCTGCCTCTGGCCGTGCTGATCTACGTTAACTTCTTCACACATCATTATGTGCCGGACATTCGCGTCCTGTTATTTCTGCTGACCGCGTTTGCTTTCGGCCCAACCTGGGTTTACTACCGGCCTTACCGAAGATGGCGGCGCATGCCGCTGCTGCTCGGCTTCACGCTGATTGCGCTGTTCATCTGGGTTGCCGAGAATGTCGGCACCTTTACGACCGTCTGGCTTTACCCGCACCAGGCTCATGGCTGGGAATTGGTGCGTTTCGGCAAATACGGCTCGTGGCTCCTGCTAATGATCATCAGCTTTATTCTGGTTTCATTCGTGAACCCGTCGCGCGCGCCGGCCAGCGAGGCGGACGCCGGCACTATACCGGTGCTCGCAGCGCGTGCCGAAAGACGATTGCTGCCGTGAGGAGCAGCACGGCGCCCGCTTGATGCGCCGCCGCAAGCGGAATCGGCACGACCAGCAACAGGGTCGAGACGCCCAGCGCGAATTGCGCGGCCGCGGCAGCCAAGAGCGCGTGCAGAGCAAGCCGAGCCGAGCGGGGCAGGGGGGCGCGCCGTGCTGCCAACCACAGAGCCATCACCGTGCCGGCCGTCGTCATCGCCAGCAGCCGGTGGTCGAACTGCACCGCCGCGACGTTCTCGAACCAGTTGCGCACGAAGGGCTGCAATTGGGCGTAGCCGGTCGGTACCAAGCTGCCGTCCATCAGCGGAAAGGTGTTGTAGACAAGACCGGCATGCAGCCCGGCGACAAACCCGCCGGCCGCAATAGTCAGCGCGACCAGCGCGATGATTGCTTCGGTGGCGCGCCGCCACCCCGACCGTACCTCCGAGCGCGGCTGCTCGAACATCAAACCGAGGGCGATCCACAGGGTCGCGGCGTAGATCGCCAAGGCCAGTGCGAGATGCGCCACGAGCCGGTATTGGCTGACATCAATCCGGTCGGCGAGGCCGCTCTCCACCATGTACCAGCCGAGCGCCCCTTGCGCCGCGCCCAAAGCGAAAATCCCGGCGAGCGGCCAGGCCAAGCGCCGCGGAATGCGGCCGCGGATCAGGAAATAGAGAAAAGGGACGGCGTAGGCGAAACCGATCAGCCGCCCCCACAAGCGATGGACGTATTCCCACCAGTAGATTGTCTGGAAATCGGCGAGCCGCATGCCGGCGTTGATCAGCCGGTATTGCGGTATGTGCTGATATTTCTCGAATTCGGCCGCCCACGCCGTGGCCGAGAGCGGCGGCAGGATGCCGGTGACCGGCTGCCATTCGGTGATCGACAGACCGGAGACGGTCAGCCGCGTGATGCCGCCGATCACGACCATCGCGAAGATCATCGCGCAGCAACACAACAGCCAGACCGCGACGGCCCGCAAGGACGTCGCACCCGCCTTGGTGCGTGCAGCGGGATCGATTGTTGTTGCTGTTGGAAAAGCCACCCGCTGCAAATGCCAGCAGATGACGGCCGAGACAAGGTCGCTGGTGGACGCAGCCTATAAGCCGCCGTCCCGGCTCACGGTCAAGCCTTAGTGCAGCGTCAGGGCGTGCTTGACATGGCGGAAGCGAGCCGGGCCGAAGCGGCTGCTCTGCCGCACATTTACGGAGTGCAGCTTGCCCTCGATATTGGTGCTCCAGAATTCGAGAAAGCGGCGCAGTTCGGGATAGTCAGGTGCGAGATCGAATTTCTGCCAGATGAAGCTCTGGAGCAGGGCGGGATGGTCCGGCAAGCGATAGATGATCTCTGCGGTGGTGAGCCGGTACCCCTGAAGTTGCAGTTCGTAGGCGGTCACGTCAGCCTCTTTCGCTTGTTGTTGTGCACCGAAGAAACAAGCATGACCTTATGATTGCTCCCGGGCAATAAGAAATCCTAAACATAACAAACGCTTAGCAGCCTCCTGCCGACTCTGCTGCCAAACGCCTCGGAGCGGCCCGCCGCCTCGCCTTGAAGCGCTTGCGTCAGGGTTTAAATATTGAGGCCGTGAAACTGTTTCGGCGGCGCTTCGTTTTTGCCGATGCGCACTTGTCGTAAGGTCCTCACAACGATGAGAAGGGTCTTGTCCGCGCTCGTCCTGATGAGCGGCGCCGCTTCGATCATGCCCGCAGCGCATCCGGCCCTCGCTGCGGCGCCGATCCCTGAGGTAGGCGGCGCGGTGCCGACCTTGGCGCCGATGCTGGCCCGGGTAACGCCCGGCGTCGTCAACATCGCGGTGCGCGGCAAGGTGCGGTCCGAAAATCCGTTGCTGCAGGACCCGTTCTTCCGCCGGTTCTTCAACCTGCCGCAACACCAGCAGTCAGAGGAGCGCGAGACCCAGGCGACCGGTTCGGGTGTCATCGTCGATGCCGCGCAAGGCTATGTTTTGACCAACGGCCACGTCGTCGACTACGCGACGCGCATCGAGGTCACGACCAAGGACAACCGGCGCTTTACGGCCCGGCTGATCGGTCGCGATAGCGAAGCCGATGTCGCGGTGCTGCAGATCCCGGCGCAGAACCTGACGGCCGTGCCGCTCGGCGATTCGGACCGCCTGCAGGTTGGCGATTTCGTGCTGGCCGTCGGCAACCCGTTCGGCCTCGGGCAGACCGTGACCTCGGGCATCGTCAGCGCGCTCGGCCGCAGCGGTCTCGGCATCGAGGGGTACGAGGATTTCATCCAGACCGACGCCTCGATCAACCCCGGTAATTCGGGCGGGCCGCTCGTGAATCTTTACGGCCAGGTGGTCGGCATCAATACGGCGATCCTGGCCCCGGGTGGCGGCAATATCGGTATCGGGTTCGCGGTCCCGGCCAACATGGCCCGGCGCGTCATGGATCAGCTCCTGCGGTATGGCGAGGTCAAGCGTGGCCGGATTGGCGTGGCGATCCAGGATCTGACGCCCGAACTGGCGCAGGCCATGAATACCAACCAGACCGTTGGCGCGGTCATTGCCCGCGTCGAAGCGGGTTCGCCGGCCGAGCAGGCCGGGTTGCATACCGGCGATCTGGTCACCGCCGCCAACGGTACCTCGGTGCATAGCGGGACCCAGCTGCGCAACATGATCGGGCTCGCCCGGATCGGCGATCAGGTTACGCTGACGGTGGACCGGCGTGGCTCCGAATACAGCATACCAGTGCGCATCGAGGCAGCGACCGCGACCACGACGCGGCCGCACCCGCGCCAGCAATGAGTCGCGGCTGATCGGCAGATGGCGACGGAAACACCCTATGAGGTGCTCGGCGTCAAGCCGAACGCCACCGCTGATGAGATCCGCAAGGCTTACCGCAAACTTGCCAAGCAATTTCATCCCGATCTGAACCCGGGTAAGCCGGCCGCGGAGGCGCGCTTCAAGGCCGTGTCGGCGGCTCACGACATCTTGTCCGACTCGGAGAAGCGGGCCCGCTACGACCGCGGCGAGATCGATGAGAGCGGTGCCGAGCGGCAGCGCTATTCCTACCGGCCGCATGCCGAAGGCGCTCAGGGTCGGAAGTACCAACCGGAGGGCGAGACGGACATCGGCGATCTCGATGATCTGTTCGAAATGTTCGGACGCGGGGCCGCCCGCGGCGGCGGCCGGCGCGGAGCACGGCGTGGTGAAGGTTTTTCGATGCCCGGCCCCGACCGGCATTACTCGCTGACGATCGACTTCGTCACCGCGGCGACCGGCGGCAAGCAGCGGCTCGCGCTGTCGCCCAACGAATGGCTCGATGTGACGATCCCGCCTGGTATCGAGGACGGGCAGGTCCTGCGCCTTAAGGGCAAGGGCGGACCCGGGTTTGGCGGCGGCCCCCAGGGAGCTCCACCCGGCGATGCGCTGATCGAGGTGCACATCGCGCCGCACCCGTTCTTCCGCCGCGACGGTGACGACATCCATTTGGAGCTGCCGGTCAGCCTCGCCGAAGCGGTGCTCGGCGCGAGGGTACCGGTGCCGACCGTGACCGGTACGGTGACGATGACGATCCCGAAAGGCTCCGATACCGGCACGCGGTTGCGGCTGCGCGGCCGGGGCATCCGCCGCCGGCGCCAGGGCCGGGAGGTTAGCGGCGATCAGTATGTGACGCTGAAGGTCGTCATCGGCGCGAGCAACGATCCTGAACTGGCGAAATTCCTCGAGGACTGGGGCAAGCGGCATCCGACGGATCCGCGCCGCGGGATGTTCGAGGGGACCGCCCAGGGAGCGGCGGCGTGATCGGTCGCGACGAGCTGGTGCGCCGCTTCGCCGGGCTGAATGCTGCGGAGCTCTCCCGCTGGATCGAAAACCGCTGGATCGTTCCTGAGCAGGGCGCCGAAAGCGACGGCGAGCGCTGGCTGTTTCACGAGGTTGATGTCGCGCGGGTCGAGCTGATCCTCGACATGCGCCGCGAATTCGCGGTCGATGATGAAGCGATGTCGCTGGTGCTCGGCCTGCTCGATCAGGTCTACAGCCTGCGCCGCCAGATGCGCCGCCTGTGCGATGCGCTCGAACGGCAGCCGCCCGAGGTCCGCGAGGCGATCCGCCGCGCCCTCCCGCCGGTGAAGGGCGCGCCATAGCACCACTCCCGCACTGCGGGAGAGGTGGCCGAGGAGTTAGCCGAGGGGACGGGTGAGGGTCTGCTCTAAAGCGTCTGGAAGCGCGCCCTGGCGCCGCGCTCGATGCCGGCGGCGATGAGATGCTCGAGTTCGAGCCGGTGTCGGATCAGCTCGAGGATCCGCAATTCCTCCTGGCTCGCTTCGCCGTCGGCCGCCGCGACGTCGCAGGCGATCGCATAGGCGGTCTCGCGCAATTTCGCCGGCAGCGCCTTCCTGATCGATTTGAGCGCTTCATCGAGCCCGTTCTCGCGCCCGAGCAGGCGCGCGCATTCCTCCAGCACCTGGGGCAATTGCTGCCGGTCGAAGTCGCGGAACACCGGCAGGTCGCCGACGATGTCGCCGATGATCTTCAGCTCGGTCTCGGCCATGTCGCGGTCGGCCGCCGAGACCATCATCATCGTGCAGATCAGCGCGCCGTGAGGGTCGAGCATCAGGTCTCCTTTCGCTCGCAGGTTGCCGCACAGACCAAAACGGCGCCGCTCCTGTCAAGCCGCATCGTGCAAGAACGCCGCAGTCGCCGCGGCCACGTCGACGAGCGGCGCGCGGCTGATCGGCACCCCGGCTGGAAAAGCGGGCAACAGGCGCGACGGCAAGGCGCGGTCGAGAATGACAAAGACGCCGCGGTCGTCGGCGCGCCGCACCAACCGGCCATAGGCCTGGCGCAAGCGCAGCCGGGCGATCCGGTCGTCGTAGGAAGCGCCGCCGAATACCGGCTTCCGGGCGCGGTGCAGGATATCCGGGCGCGGCCATGGGACCCGGTCGAACACGATCAGGCGCAATGAGCGCCCGGGGACATCGACCCCGTCGCGCACCGCATCGGTGCCGAGCAGGCAGGAATCCTCCTCGGCGCGGAAGATGTCGACCAACGTCGCCGTCGACATCGCGTCGACATGCTGCGCGAGCAGCAGCAGGCCGCGCTCCTCGATCACCGGCGCGATGCGCTCATGCACGGCGCGGAGCCGCGCGATCGCGGTGAAGAGGCCGAGCGCGCCGCCCTTTGCAGCATTCATCAGGCCGGCGAAAGCAGCGGCGACCTGGCCGATGTCGTCGCGCGGAATATCCGTGACGATAAAGACCCGCGTCTGCGCGGCGTAGTCGAACGGCGAGGCTATGCGCGCGCCCTGGGGACTCCTCGGCAGATGGCGTAGTCCGGTTGCGGCTTCCGCCGCGCGCCACGCCACCTCCGCATCCGCCTCGCCATCGGTCAGGGTCGCCGAGGTCACGACGAGGCCATGCGCCGGCTGCGCCACCGCCAGCGCAAACGGCTTTCCCGGATCGATCCAATTACGATTGAGCGCGACGTCGATCTCGGCATTCTCGCTGCGGTCGAGCGCCAGCCATTCGACGGTGTCGGCCCCGGGCGGCTCGGCGAGATCGCGCAGCAACGCACTCCACGCCGCAAGCTGCGTGTCGGCGCGGCGTTCGAGGCCGCGCACCGCCGCTTCAAGCCGTTGGCGCAGCCCCGGTTCCGGCGGGTTCTCGGGATCCTCGAGCTGCTTGCGCAAGGTCGCCGCCAGCCGCCGCAAGGCGGTCGCGAGCCGGTCAAACCCGGTGGCAAGCCGAACGCCGGCCTCGATCAGGCCGTCGATCGGCGGTCGCGCCTCGGCCTCAATGCCGTACGGCGAATCCCCATGCGCCCGCGCCAGAACCTGCCGCCGCACCAGCGCCAGAAAACTCTCCGCGCCGGGCAATCCGCGGCCTTCGGCAACCCGCTGATGCCAGCCATCGGCCGGCAGCACGCGCGCTGCGACCAGGGTTTCGAGCAGCGCGGCCGAGCCTTCCTCGTCGGCTTCGACGAGATCGCCGATCCGGCGCTGCAAGCCGCGAGCCCGCGACCGGCCGGTCTCGGCGCCGAGCAGCCACCGTCTGAGTTCGCGCCCTTCCTGCCCCGACAGCCGCACCGAAAACGCCGCATCGGCAGCTTCGAGCAGGTGATGCCCCTCATCGAACACATAACGGGTCGGCACGCTCGCATCGTCGAGCCCGCCCAGCGCAGCCTGCGCCATCACGAGCGCGTGGTTCGCGACGACGAGCCGCGCGTGGCGCGCCGCCCGCACATTCTTCTCGACAAAGCAGCGGCGGAAATGCGGGCAGGCCGCGTGGATGCATTCGCCGCGCCGGTCGGCCAGCGCGTTGAGGCGGCCGCGCCCGATCAGCTCGGCGAGCCAGCCTGGAAAATCGCCGGCGACGAGATCGCCGGATGCCGTCGCGCCGATCCAGCGCGCAATCAGCGCGAGGTGCGCCGCGCCGGGCGAGGAGCGGCCGAGGGCTGCGCGTACCGCCTCCTCGTAATTCAGCAGGCACAGGAAATTCTCGCGCCCTTTGCGGACGACGACGCGGCGGCGCTTCTGCACCGGGTCGGGGTAGAGCCGGTCGAGCTCGCCGGCGATCTGACTCTGCAAATTGCGGGTGAAGGTCGAGATCCACACCGAGCCCTGGTTGCGCTCGGCCCACAGGCTCGCCGGCGCGATATAGCCCAAGGTCTTGCCGACCCCGGTGCCCGCCTCGGCCAAGACCGCCTGCGGTTCGTCCGGGTGTTGCCGTGGCGCGAACGCACCGGCGACCGCGACGGCATAATCGGCCTGCTGCGGCCGCGGCTCGGCCTGCCCGCCGAGGAGCGCGGCGAGCCGATGCCGCGTCTCGTCCGCGCCAACCGGGTCGTTGCCGGGCGGCGGGGGCGGGGCGCGCTCCTGCCATTCATCGAGCCGTTCCCAGGCGCGCAGCCCAACACCGCGGCGCTGCGCGTTGGGTTCCGCAGCCGGGAGTGCCGCGAGCACCGCCGGCCCCCAAGCCCAGCCGGCTTTCGCGGCAATCTCGGCGATCGCGCGCGCATCGGCGACGGTGTCGTTCGCGAGTTCTTGCAGAAGCGCGCGCGCGGCTGTCGCGAGCGCGACGCACGCTTCCGCCATGTCGCGCGGCGGCACGAGGCCGAGCGCCTCCGCGAGCCCGCGCGGCGTTGGCACGCAAAACCGCGCCGGCCGCACAAAGGCGAACAATTCGAGCAAATCGAACGCGGCGAAGCCCGCCCAATCTCGCGAAGGAATATCGAGGCGCCGCGCGACGGCGCGCGCGTGGCACACCATCGGCGTTTCGCCGCCCTGCATGGGGTCGAGCCGGGCGCGCGCCTGGTCCGGCGAGAGCGCCTCGATCTCGCCCTCCGGCGACAGCCACAGCACCTCGCGAAAGCCGGCAACCAGCGCCGGCACGCGCGGCACCAGCACGCTCTCAAGTGATTCCAAACGGGCCATCACTTCGGGCGCCCGCCATTCGAGCCAACACAAACCACGCTGTCATTGCGAGGAGCGCAGCGACGCAGCAATCTCCCTCGGAGCCCGCACCGCGAGATTGCCGCGTCGGCCCTGCGGGCCTCCTCGCAATGACAACAATGCCGCTGGCGTTGCGCCTCGGATAGGGCAGGGTAAAGTTGGCGCATGACCAGGATGATCTATCACATGTGTCCGGCTGAGACATGGCAGGAAGCGGAGCGCGACGGCGCCTACCACGGCACCGCCGATGATTTGCGCGACGGCTTCATGCATTTCTCGACCGCCGATCAGATCGCCGAGAGCGCGCGGCGCCACCGGGCCGGCCAGACGGGTCTGGTGCTGATCGCCGTAGAATCGGACCGACTCGGCGACCGCCTCAAATGGGAGACATCACGCGGCGGCGCGCTGTTTCCGCATCTTTACGGCCCACTCGAGCCCGCCGAAGCCGCGAGCGTGCGTCCGCTGCCGCTCGGCCCCGACGGCGAGCACCTTTTCCCGCCGCTCGATTGCTAAGGTATGCGGTTGGCTAGACAACGACTACTTGGCTGGACACCTGACGACGCATCTCCTGTCGACTCCGGGTTGAGTGTGGTTCATCAGTCGCTGCATCGTAGGTCTCGAAACCGAGGAGCAGAATCCGTTCAAGTTTGTCGGGAGCACCAAAACCATAAGCTAAGCAGTCTCTGTATTGCCTCAGACCAAAGTTGTAGGGGTTCCAGGTACCGACCTTATGTGGATAGTTCGTGGGTAATGCTACGATGCAGAAATTTGCTCCACTATTTAGACACATGTGGCACTTCAATAAATCACGCAGAATCTTTTCTTGATTGGCTTTTTCAATCTCAACCACAACAACGAGATCCTCAAATTCGAAAGCAAAATCATAGCGTTTCAAGATCGGATGAGGTAATTCTATATCGACTTTCTTCGCTCCGAGTTGGACAATGGCCCTTTCTAGCGCAACGTCGAAATGTGACGTAAGCTGGCCTTGGTTCACAGCCGGATTGGTCACCTCAAAATTAAATTCAACACGCTCCAAGCGTTCGAGAAGAGGCCTTAAAGCGTGGAACGCTGCGCCTCGCTCGGGATAAGGCTGAAAATTTCGGGCGTACGACGGAAAAAGAGCCAATTTTCACTCCGGAGAATCCGTTTCTGCGCACGAAAGCCAGAGGCTTGCGCGCGCTACTCCGCCGCCTGGCGCCGCGCATCGGCCGGGTCGCGGAAGCGGGTGCGCAGCGCGTCCCACTCGTCGGCGCCCCACAGCTGAAAGGTCTCGCGCACCGTCATCTCGCGCACCGGGGCGGGATGCCGATGGGTCTCCCGCAACTCGTCGAGCATCTTCTCGCAGATGCCGACGACGTTCTTGATCAACAGGCCGGGCACGATCGCGAGCTTGTAGCCCATGCGCTCGGCCTCGCGCAGATCGAGATCCGGGGTCTTGCCGCCGCGCACGACATTGAGGAGGCACGGCCCGTTGACGAGGCGCGGCACCGCGGCGATCTCCTCGACGGTCTGCGGCGCCTCGACAAAAGCCATGTCGGCGCCGGCGGCGATCGCCGCGTTGGCGCGCGCGATCGCCTCGTCAAACCCGGCGACGGCGCGCGAGTCGGTGCGGGCGATGACCAGGAAATCGGCGCTGCGGCGGGACTGCGCGGCGGCGCGGATCTTGGCCAGCCAATCCTCGCGCGGCATGATCTCCTTGTCGTCGAGATGGCCGCATTTCTTGGGAAAGCCCTGGTCCTCGATGTGGATGCCGGCAACCCCGACCGTCTCGTATTCGCGCACCGTGCGCACGACGTTGAGTTCGTTGCCGTAACCCGTATCGGCATCGGCGATGACCGGCAGATTGACCGCCGCCGCGATGCGGCCGCCATTCGCCACCATCTCCGACATTGTGACGATGCCGAAATCGGGGTAACCGAGGGTGGCGGCGGTGCCGGCGCCGGTCATGTACACGGCGTCGAATCCGGCGCGCTCGATCAGCCGAGCGGTGATGCAGTCATAGGCTCCGGGCGCCACGACCATGCCGTCCCGCCGCAACAATTCCCGAAACCGCCCCGCCTGGCTCATGGCACCCTCCTCACGAAACCCGTTCTGCAACGCTAGAGGAAGTCCGCTCGAAATTGAACGTCCTCTCTACCACGTCATGGCCGGGCTTGGCCCGGCCATCCACGAAAAGAAAACTCGTGGATCCCCGGGACAAGCCCATGGATGACGGTTAAGGCTATACCGATTGACAGCTTCTTCGGGGTTGGCGGTACGATCTCGGCAATCTTTGAGGGGAGCCCGCCGCATGAAGCCCGATTCCGCGCACAATATCGAATTCGTCGGCCATCACGATTTGAACGGCCGCGGCGACGGCGTGCAGATCATGGTGCACAAGGGCCAAGCCTTTGTCGGCCACATGTTTTCCGACGGGTTCACGGTCACCGATGTCCGCGACCCGCGCAAGCCGAAGCCGGTCAACTTCATCGCGGCGCCGCCCAACTCGCGCGCCTTTCACCTGCAGACCCACGAAGACCTGCTGCTGACGGTCAATTCGCCCAACATCTGGGTCTTGCAGGGCTATTCGGACCCGAACGATTATTTCAAGGCGTCGATCACCGAGACCTTCACGAAACGCGACAAAACCTTCACCGCCGGCCTGCGCGTGTTCGACATCTCAAAACCCGCGGAGCCGCGCGAGATCGGTTTCATGCCGGTGGACGGGCTCGGGCTGCATCGCCTCTGGTATGTCGGCGGCCGCTATGCCTACGCCTCGTGTCATTGGCAGGGCTTCACCGATCACGTGCTGGCAATCATCGACATGCAGGAGCCGACCCGCCCGGAGGTCGTCGGGCGTTGGTGGCTGCCCGGGATGCATGCGGCGGGCGGCGAAACCCCGAGCTGGAGCGGCAAACGCTACGCGCTGCATCACGCGATCGTCGCCGGCAATCTCGCCTATGCCGCCTGGCGGGACGGCGGCATGACAATCCTCGACGTCGCCGATCCGACCGCGCCGAAATTGCTCGCGCACCGCAATTGGTGCCCGCCGTTCGGCGGCGGCACCCACACGCCACTTCCCTTGCCCGACCGCAACCTCGCGGTGTTCGCCGACGAGGGCAATCTCGACAATTGCGCCAACGGCATCCAGCGCTGCTGGGTGTTCGATGTCCGCGAGCCGAGCAATCCGGTGCAGATCAGCGCTTTCCCGACCCCATCGGAGCAGGACTACTGCAAAAAGGGCGCGAAATTCGGCCCGCACAACCTGCACGAAAACCGGCCGGGCTCGTTCCAGAGTTCGGAGCTGGTCTTCGCAACCTATCAGAACGCCGGCGTTCGCGTGTTCGACATCCGCGACGCGTTTGCGCCGAAGGAGGTCGCGCATTTCGTGCCGCCGGCGCCCGAGCGCATGGTCGATCCGCGCCCCAACCGCCCGCGAATCATCCAATCCAACGATGTTTATGTCGCCCCCGATGGGCTGATGTACCTGACCGACGTCAACGACGGGCTGACGATTCTGCAATACAAGGGCTGACAAAAGGCTGAGCGCGCGCGTGACGCTCGACGACCTGAAGCGGGGTCTACGCCACTCGGAGACGATCGCCGTCAGCGGCGCAATGGCGGTGCCGGCACAGGCCCAGCTGTTCGATCCCTCGACCGAGATGCCGCCGGTTTTCGCAACGGCGCAGATGATCGCCTTCGTCGAATGGGCTTGCGTGCACGCGCTGGCTCCGTATTTGGCGCCGCATCAGCGCTCGGTCGGAACCCGGGTCGACATGAGCCATACCGCCGCGACGCCGATCGGGATGAAGGTGACCGCCGAGGTCGAACTCATCGAGATTGACGGGTGCCGTTTGCGGTTTAGGGTGAATTGCCGGGACGAAATCGAGCCGATCGGGGCGGGATTTCACGAGCGCACAGTTATCGAGTATCCGCGCTTTATGCGGCGGCTGATACGAAAGCGGCCCGCATAGCGGGCCGCTCGGTTGCTTTGGTCTTGACGTTCAGCCGGCGCTCGCCAAGGCGATGCCCAGCGCGACATACGCCGTCACGCCCGCCAGCACCGCCGCCGTCCTCAGAATGATGCCTTTCATGATCGGCGTCCCTGTATCTCGCTCTGCCATGAGAAACCAGCCTGACCAACCGGACGTTCCGCGACAGCCCGACTCGTTGCGTAACGCTCTGCAACCGCCGCTGCCGTAGATTTTTGCCCGCCCGACGAATTGCCGGGATCGAAAAAAGAGCCGCCGGCACGCACCGGCGGCTCCAGTTTGCTTACCAATTGGTCCCCCGTGAGGAAATCGGCGTCGAACGACTAGACCTCCCGGCCCATGCCCTCGGGCAGGTGGATCACGTCGTCGTCGATCAGGATTGTCTTCTGCCCGCCGTAATCCCCGTCGACGACCACCTTGCCGTCCTTAGTGACCCGGATGGAGGCGGCGGCGTGCCTGGAGGTGTAGGTCAGGAACTCGCCCTTCGGATGCGGGCCGTCCCAATCGCCGTCGTCGAGATCGACCGTATCGAACGCGATGACGCGGACTTTTTCGTCAGCCATGTGCCTCTCCTGTTCAACGAGCCCTACAACGGGGGCTTGGCCGTGCGGCTAGGGTGAGGCCGGAGTCCATTATTCAGATGCCGGGCCGGCAACCGTTATGCCGCACGCTGCAAATTACTCGTGGCGATGGGGCGCTGCGTGTGAGGGAGCTCACATCACGCAAAAGATTCGCGTGGCGTTCGCTGGCACGTTCTATGCACGTGCTGCGGGATGGTGTATGCGCGCTCGACACTGCTGCGCCGGATGGCCTTTGGAACGCGAGGAAAAAGCTGGCTGTCGTTCTTTGCCCGAGGGAACGGGCTTTCGTTCGTCGCCCGCGCCAGGCGGCCCAATCTACCGGAGCCGAGTGAGAGCTTCTGCGACACGTGTGCCGCGGAGACTCAGCACGAGAGCTTTGATGACGTCGGATATGGCTGGTATGCCCAGATGCGGCGTTGCCGGCGCTGTGGTCATGAAAGCGTGAGGGTGTGGCCGGTTAGCTTCTGATCCGGTTCGTTTCTGATCGCGGGGATCACATCCTTGCGGCGGCCGCTACGACGGAAGCGTTACCGTTCGCGTCGTTTTGCATTGCATGTCGAGCTGCTCTTGCAGCTCGTCAACGACCGGTACGCCGATCTTGAACTCTACCGGACCGCTCGGCCCCTGGATCGTGACGTCTCGCTTCGCCACCCAATCCCCGTCATCATTTCTGGTGAAATCGCTGCAGGGAAGCGCGCGGGCCGGCGGGCTCTGTTGGGCGATCGCGGGGAACGCCGCAACCAGGACAAGACTCGCGCCGAGAAAGAGGCGACTGTTTCGCATCGGCATCGCTTAGCCCTCTCATGACTGCGGCCTCCCGAATGCATTCCTCGTGCCAGAGGGCGATACCGAGGACCTGCGATCTCGATCGGGGGAGGCGGCCGGCGCTATACGGCTTTGATTTATGGTGCGGACGATGGGAGTCGAACCCATACCCCCTTGCGGGGAGCGGATTTTAAGTCCGCTGCGTCTACCGTTTCGCCACGTCCGCTTTATGCCGTATTACCAGATACTTACGGGGTTTTAAAGGCCCCGAACAAACCCGGATTTTGTGTTGCAAAAGTTGCAGCATAAGACCAAGGATTTCCATGGGTTCCCAACGGGTGGCGGCAAGTCCGTGCAACATGAATTGCGACATGGGGGAGGCCAGCGATCAGCCCACAAGCCTAGCCTGCAACTGGCGCATCGCCTCCTGATCGTCCTCCGGGGCCGGGAACAGGTGGCCGTAGGTATCGAACGTCATCTGGATTGTCGAATGCCCCATCAGACCTTGAACCTTCTTCGGGCTGAGCCTCTGTTCGATGAACAGTGAGGCCGCAGCGTGACGTAACGAGTGCATCCCGTATTTGGGAGCGCTGCCCTGAATGATGCCGGCTGCCTGTTGCAGCGGCACGAGCCCGTGAGTGTGGATCGTGTTGATTGCGCGCGGGCGACCCTGACTTGTCGGGAACACCAGGTCCGCATCGCCCTTCGGGCAGGCCAGCCGCCATTCCTTGAGCGCGTTGGCGGCCATCGGGGCTAGCGGCACCTCCCGCCGACCCGCCTTCGATTTCGGAGAGCCGATGGTGCCCCAGCGATCGGCGCGCTGGCGAACCGTCAATGTCGCGCGATCAAGGTCAACGTCGCCCCACCGCAGGCCGCGCAGCTCGCTCGCGCGGAGTCCGGTAAAGATAGCCGTCACGAATAGCGGGCGGAACCAACTCCGCGCCGCTCCGAGCATCGCCCGAATCTCGTCCTTGGTCGGGATATCAACGCCGATTTCGAGCGGTTTCCTATGGCGCTGCTCTTGTCCCTTTTCGCGGCGGCGGCGAGGTGTCTGCACCCGCACGACATTCTGATTGACCTTCCCGTTCTCCATAGCCGTTGCGAGGATTGCGCCAAGGCTCGCGACAACCTTCTTCGTCATGACCCGCGAGCGTCCCTCCCGAATCAGCCGGTTGCGAAAGTCCTTCACGCTCGCGACCGTCAGCTCTGACAGCTTTACGGCCCCGATCAGCGGCTTGATGTGATAGTCGAGGTGCTGTCGGTATTGACGGATGGTCGAGCGCTCCAGCTCGTCCGTTTCCGCTTCTGCAATCCACATTTCGCCGGCATCGGCAACGGTGATGCTGCCGCTCGGAGCGGTGTGGATGCCCTGCTGCACCTCGCGCCTCGCGACAACAAGCCATGCGTCGGCTTCTTTTCTTGTTTTGAACGTCTTGATATGCCGATGACCGTTCGGGTGCTTCGTATCTTTGATTTGGTCGAAATAGTCAGCGATCCAAGCGCTCTTATCCTCGCCATCGGCTGACTTCCATGTCCGCTGCCAAACCTTCGCCATGTGCTCCTCCTAGGCCCGGCGACGCCGAATTGAGCGCGGTCGAGCACTTGAACCAAAACCAATTTCGCTCAGCGCGGCGTAGCGCCCTCTTCGTTGAGCTATCTGTTCGGCCTGCTCTCTGTCGGCAGGTGTCAGGCGCGCCATCACTTCGTTCCAATGGGCATCAAACTGCGCCGACTGTTCGCGCATTCGGGCCTGGAGCTTTTCTTTCTCCGCGCGCCACGCCCGAAAAGCTGAGCGCATCCCGAAATGATCGATCAGGGCCTCGGGTGCCTCTGACCATTCGTAGCGATTCCAGCCCATGAATGTCGGGATCTGATCGCGCCGCGGTCCCATCGGCGGCACCGGATACAGAGGATCAGCCATCACCGCGTCACGATCGGCTGCCTGTTCCGGCGTGAGACATGCGCTTGGCGATAGGTGCGCAATCTGACCGTGCGCGAGCGCCTTCAGCTTCCGCCGATACCGCTTCTGCCGCTCTGCGTTGGTCAATGCCATTGATGGCCGCCCGTGACGTAACGATGATAACATAATGCGTTACGTAACGGCGCGCAAGAGAAAAAGAACAGTCACGACTGACCTGACACGCTTTGTATCGTATAGGCTCTATTGCAAATATACCAGATCGTGTTTATGGTCGGTGCCGGTGCCGGATACCCGGCGACTTCTTTTTTTGAAAGGTCGGAGTACAGCGCCCATGCCTTGACGAAACAGAACCATCCCACTCACGAACCCGGCGATCTCTCGCCGACCTCTCTTGCCGACGATCTGCTCTGGGGTGCTGCGGCCATCGCAGACGAACTGGGTCTGAACCGGCGCAAAGTTTTCTACTATTTGGAACGCGGCACGCTCCCGGCCCGAAAAGTCGGCGAGCTATGGGTTGCCTCGCGTCGGCAGCTCCGGGCGCATCTGCTCGGGGAGGCGGCGTGAGGCATGTCGTACATAAAAAACCCCGGCCGGGAGGCAACCCGGACCGGGGCGGATGCTTTACACGCTGATCACGCTGTAAGTACCCGAAACCCGCAAAAACTCAACTAGGTGCGGCGGCATCATCGTGCGTCTGATGCACGAGGCGGAGATCGCCCGCGCCGAGAGCGCCAATAAAGACATCGAGATTGCGCGGCTGCTCATCGCCCTCCGGGGATACGAGGTCGAGCCCGTAAGCCCGTTCCCGTTGCTGCACGGTGACGAGATTTTGCGCGTCCTTCACCCCGAAAGACGCCGGGGGTACCGATGAGCGACCCCGAGGATATGCGCATCCCCTTGGATGTTGTTGACCAGCTCTTGTCGCGCGAGCCGTCGCTAGTCGATGCCACGTTCCTAAAGGAATTACGGTGTCGCCCGTACACTGCCGCGGACGGCTGCGTCCCCGGCACGATGAAAGAGACGGCGCGGTTCCTCCAGTTGCGGAACGCGTTGCTCCAGCTCAACGGTCACATGGTCACGGCGAAGATTCTCGCGCCGGCGAGAGATTTCGAACCGGCCGATGATGAAGTAGAGACAGAACCTGTTCTGATCGATACCGGCGCTCCTTATGATGTCGCTCGGCTATTCGTCGAAAACGACTTCACTGTAAAGAGCGTCCGAACCCTTCATCACCACCGCGGCGTCTTTTATCGGTGGTCCGGTACCACATACTCCGGGTTGGGCGATGACGCGATGCGGTCTCGGCTCTATGAATTTTTGAACGGTTGCGAGAAATCCGACCCAAAGACCGGCGAGCGAAAGCCGGTGAAGCCGAACAAGGCTCTCGTCGGCAATGTCGCGGACGCACTTCGGGCCGCCGCCTATCTCGAGGATACGGTTTCCGCGCCCGCCTGGCTGGAGCAGGTTACCGATATCGACGCCGACGAACTCGTTGCGTGCGCCAACGGTCTGTTGCGCCTACCGACGCTCGACCTCCTTCCGCATACGCCAACATTCTACAACCACAACGCGCTCGACTTTGCTTTCGAGCCGAAAGCACCGCAACCGCGGCATTGGCTGGAATTCCTGAACCAGCTATGGCCGAACGATCAGCAGTCGATCGACACGCTGCAAGAGATCTTCGGCCTCTGCCTGACCGGCGATACAGCCCAGCAAAAAGCCTTTCTGATTGTCGGGCCAAAGCGCAGCGGCAAAGGAACGATCGCCCGCGTGCTCACACAACTCATTGGAGGGGACAACGTTGTCGCCCCTACCCTCGCAGGGATCGGCACCAATTTCGGGCTTGCGCCGCTCATCGGCAAACGCGTCGCCATCATCTCCGACGCCCGCTTGGGCGGCAAAGCGGACCAGCAGGTGATCGCCGAACGGCTGTTGAGCATTACCGGCGAGGACGGCATCACCATTGACCGGAAGTTCATTTCGGCATGGACCGCCGGCTACAAGTCCGCTTCGTCATCCTATCGAACGAGCTGCCGCGCCTCGCCGACGCCAGCGGCGCGCTCGCCAGCCGCTTTATCGTGTTGCAACTGACGAACAGCTTTTACGGCCGCGAGGATCACGGGCTCACCAATCGACTGTTGGCCGAACTCCCCGGCATCTTGAACTGGAGCATCGATGGCTGGCGCCGCCTGCACGACCGCGGCCACTTCCGCCAACCCGACTCAGCAGCCGGTGCCGTCCGCCAGCTCGAAGACCTCGGCAGTCCGATCGGAGCCTTCCTCCGCGATCGTTGCGTTGTCCTGCCCGGCCGGAGCGTCACCGTCGATCGCCTATTCGAGGTCTGGGTTGAGTGGTGCAAGGAACAGGGTCGCGACAAACCCGGCACTAAACAGACGTTCGGCCGCGACCTCAGCGCCGTTTTACCCGGCCTGAAGGTTAGCCAGCATCGCGATCTCGGCGAGCGAGTGCGGATCTACGAAGGCATCGGTCTGCCATGAGCCGGCACGCACTGGCACGCACTGACACGCGTGTTTATGCATTTTCGCGCGCGAGAGGACTGGAAATCATAGGAATGATAGTTAGAGCTACAATGGTCTGGAACGCGTGCCATCGCGTGCCACCGCTCTCCAGGTTCGTAGGGTTATATGCGCGCAAGATTGGCGGTAAAGATACCCACACACCCGCGCGATGAGAGATGGTCGGGCCTGGGCCGCCTCGTGCGTGCTGTTCCGGGTGTCCGGTCGCTGGCCGGTTTCTCGACGGATGCGCCCGCGTCGAGCAAAGGGCTACGACGATCTGCCGAAAACCCCGCCTGATCCGCCGCGCGACATCAGCGAACGCGAGCTGGCGTGGGCATTAAGGGAGCTGAATAAGGCGGGCTGGACGCTGATCCACTCGCCGGTCACGCGATGGTGGAAACCCGCCCGGATGCTCTGAACACGCAGCGGAATTAGACTCCGCACCTTAGCAATAAGCTTATGATTTAACGCTCTATTTTTGGCATGTTGCAAAGCATGTCGCAAGTAGCGTCACGTAACGGGAAGGGTTACGACCCTCCGCTATCACCCCCGCTCCGAGGGCATCCGGGCAGGGCGGGCGCGGGCCGGGCATTGGGGCGGAGGCGCACGGGTCGCGTGGCGGTGTTGCTCGGTAGGCACCACTGCTCCCGCCCCCCGCCCCGAATGAGTTTGGGCTACCCCAATTGGAACCTGCCGCCGATCGGCTGCGGAAGCTGGCCGACGATCAGATGCAGGATGCCGCTTCCGTCAACGAGGCGAAGCGACTGTTGGCGCTGATCCCCGGCCGGAACGCGATGATTACGCCATCCCGCGCCGAAGAAAACATGCGACACCTCAACGAGCGGGCGACGGGGTTTGACACGCTCGGCACGAAGGGAGCCGGTGCTGTCTTCCGGGAGACGGCCGGAGCGTTGCGCAGCTCATTGGTCGACGCCGTGCACCGCGCGGGCTTCCCTGAATACGCCGAGTTGCGCCGCGCCTATGGTGCGCTTGTCACGATCGAAGACGATGTTGGGCGTGCCACCGGGCGCGAGCTGAGCAGGGGGAGCACCATCGGGCTTACCGAGGCGATTGCAGTCGGTGAGACCGCTATGGGCAGTCCCACGGCCGGCATGGCTACTGAGGGCGTCAAGCGGTTGTCGCAATGGCTGCGCAGTCCGAATCGCGCGATTACCAAACTCTTCGAGGAAGCGGCCAGCCTGAAACGCGATCCGTCGTTCGGAGAGAAGGCTGGGAAGGCGCTCCAGCGAGCCCCAGCACTAGCGGGCGGAATGCCCGAGGGGCTTATGGGTATCCGCGACCGTATCGGTGCGTTGCGCGCCGCGAATCCGTTGCCGCAGCAATGACCGCAGACGATAATCGCGGTAACTTCCGGGAGCGCCTGGCGGCCCTGCGTAGCGATTTGCTCGCGCGCCTGAGGGTGTCAACGGGCCTCTTTATTGGCTCACACAGTTGGTGAAGCTACCGACCCGACTACAGTTTGTGAAAACCGGCCGGTTCATCGCGTTGATCATCTGCTGCGTTTGTGCCCATTGCGACAGTGCGTTTAATGCTTCTTGGCGCCGCGCGAGTTCGGCCTGATGCGACTGCTCTAAGCCGGATACGATACGACCCTCTTCACCCTGAATAGCGGCTTGGAGAGCTATGATGCGGTCGCGACTGCGGCGCGTACGCTCGCCCCATGAGATTCTGCGCTGTGCGAACGCAATCGTGTCATCCTCGGCCGCCGCGAACGCTTTAGCGAGAACCGGCACAACTGTAGGCGTGGTGTTTACCAGGCCATCAAGAAGTGCCTTGCGACAAGTTTGCGCACGCGCGTGAACAGCCATTATCGATGCAATTTCCTGCCGCGTCGGCAAGGATTGGTCGGCAAGCTGCGAAAGCGTGGCTTCTCGGGCATCTGAAGGCGAATGCTGGCGGAGAACCGCGGCCTCCGGCGAATTATAGAGTTCCGTGCCGCACGTCCGAAGTTGCTCAATTAAGGCCGTATTCCCGGTTGCCATCGCCTGATATTGCCGCTGCGCTGCAGTAGCGCATCCGGCCTACAGCCCGGCCGCCAGCACGGTTAGAACGACGTTCCGGTACCCTCTCGCAATTGGCGAACAGCGCATCGTCTCCCTCGAAGCGACCGCTAACGGCGCTGAGCGGAAGGTCACGTTAAGGATCAACTGCTTCCGGTTTTGCCCGATTCCGTTGAAGAAGTCCTCGTTTGAAATGATCGCGGCGGCGTCGATAGGTAGTGGCGGTCGCGCCGGTAATAAGCGCGTCGCCTCAGATGGCTGAGGTCGGCGCTGGCACCGGGATCAACATGG
>Ga0185299_10002205_pt1 | contig 31412 bp, 29 predicted proteins | sample PaiPotPPA55metaG_FD_128002 | JGI IMG/M metagenome (GOLD analysis project Ga0185299, IMG submission 128002) | Iron sulfur acid spring bacterial and archeal communities from Banff, Canada, to study Microbial Dark Matter (Phase II) - Paint Pots PPA... ...
AGTTTTCGAAAAAACCCCAATTCTAGAGGGGTTTTCCAACTTCAGCGACGAGATCACAGATGCCGAACCCTGCATCCAGTTGAATCTATTCGACTTTTAATGGGACAGCACTGTAGGCGAGCGAATAATCGGGCTTGTTCCGGACGGACTCCTGAAACTCCGCCTTAGCGGCATCGAAATTGCCCATTTCCCGCAGGGCAAGCTCGGCGTTCATATGGGCCACGGCGTTGCTGGGATTCTGTTTTAGCGCCGCCTTTGCTTCACGGAGCCCCTTTTCGGCATCACCGGACTGCAAATAAGCGAAGCTGACCCTGGTATGGACTTCAGGAAAGTCGGGATCTTGGCTGAAGATTTGCGAGTAGACCTGTCCAGCTTCGTCGATGCGTTGCTGGTCGATAAGGATTTTGCCCATCACAAAGCCGATTTCGGATTTCCCCGTGCCGTCGGCCATGAAATTGTTAAGTTCAGTTGCGGCAGCCGCACTCTGGCCCACGCGAATGAGGCTTCCCGCGTGACTCAAATGTTGCAAGAGGGATTGGTCGGAGTCGCTTTCTGCTTTAGCGGGGAAAGTTGACTTGGCTGTGTTCAGCGCGGCGAAAACTGCCTCATCCGCACCGGCTACTTGCAATAGTTTGGTGAAGGTGTCATCCGGGACGAAACTGATCCCTCGAGACCGGATGTCGTATGCGACGTTTTCCGAAATGATGGCGCCAGAAACCAGCGCGAGGATTTCACTTTTGCGAAGCGGTTTGGGCGCAGCGTTTACAGCAAGGTAGGAACCGCAAGCAATAAAAACCAATGCGATAAGGAGACACATGGTTATCTTTTGTACATAGAATCTCCCGGGGTAAACGCGGATTGTCTTGGGTAGCTATTTGCGGGCGAAGCGTTCGAAGTCCGCCATGTGTTTTTCCATTTCTTCGCGGGCGGCGTCGGCGGCGGAGCGGACACCCTGGATGCGCAGCTTGAATTCGTCGGCGTTCGAAGCGCGGATGAGCGCTTCGTCGAGGGTGATGAGCTGCTTGGTGTAAAGATCGAACAGCGATTGATCGAAGGTCTGCATGCCGTATTGCGAACCGCCGGCAGCGATGGCGTCATGAATCAAACGAGTTTTGTCGGCATTGATGATGCAATCGCGAACGTAGCCGGTGGCGATCATGATTTCGACGGCGGGGACGCGGCCTTGGTCGTCGGCACGGCGCACCAAGCGTTGTGACACCACCGCTTTTAGAGTTGCGGCAAGCTGCAAACGGATCTGTTTCTGCTCCGGCGGAGGAAAGACGGCGATGATGCGCTGAATGGTTTCTGTCGCGTCTAAAGTATGCAACGTGGAAAAAACCAGGTGACCGGTTTCAGCAGCCAACAGAGCGGTGGAAATAGTTTCCAGGTCGCGCATTTCGCCGACCAGAATCACGTCGGGATCCTGCCGTAGAGCTGCTCGCAAGGCAGTCGAAAAGTTTGCGGTGTCCACTTCGACTTCGCGCTGGTTAATGAAGCTGCGCTTGTCGCGGTGCAAAAATTCGATGGGGTCTTCGATGGTGATCAGGTGATCGGAGCGCGTCGCGTTGATGCGGTCGATCATCGCGGCAAGCGTGGTGGACTTACCGGAACCGGTGGTACCGGTGACCAGCACCAACCCGCGCTGCTCTTCGCAAATCTTGGTGATGACCGGCGGAAGGTTCAATTCTTCCGAAGTGCGAATCTTGGTCGGAATGACGCGCAGAACCATACCAACGTTGCCGCGCTGCTGAAATACGTTGACGCGGAAGCGGCCCAGGCCGGCAACTCCGTACGCCATGTCGAGCTCGGCAGTTTCCTTGAACTTTTGTTTTTGCCGGTTGGTCATCATGCTAAAAGCCATGGAAAGCATTTCTTCCGGCGTGATACGGGGCACTTCGGTAATAGGATTCAGCACGCCGTCCACACGAAGGTAAGGGTGGTTGCCGACTTTGAGGTGCAAGTCGGAAGCTTTTTGCTCTACGGCGCGGCGAAGAAGATCGTCAATGTTCAGTGCCATAAAAGGAGTTCTCAGTCCTCAGACTTCCGTGCTCAGTTAAAGATAAAAAGGCGAAAGAACAGCTCTGCGAAATTTTATACCGGGTAAAAGGCCTAGCGGGCCTAGCGCGAAAGTAGCATCGGCGAATGGGGCGGGCAACACAGTCGTATAGGACGATAGCGGGCTAGTTAACCCTGCGCGCTGGGACAGGGGCCTCATGCAAGATCGTCATTGCGAGCGAAGCGAGGAATGACGACCTAATTCAAAGCCGGAATTACAGAACTGTTACGCCTGTTTTCTAGTGTAGTGTCTCCAACGCTTCTTTACATTTGGCGATTTTGCTCATAATTCGTTCTACAGATGCGCTCCAGACGAACACTTTGGGATTCTGATTGTGGGTTTGGATGTACTGGTTGATAGCGGCGATCAAATCCGGGACGTTCTGGAAGGAGCCTCGACGGATGCGCCGGTTGGTAATCTCGCGGAACCAGCGCTCCACCATGTTCAGCCAAGAGCTGGAAGTGGGAATGAAATGCAAGTGAAAGCGGGGATGGCGTTTCAGCCAAGATTGGACGCGAGGATGTTTGTGCGTCCCGTAGTTGTCGACGATCAGATGCAAGTCCAGATCGAGTGCTGTCTTGACGCTGATCAGCTGCAGGAAACGGATAAATTCTTGATGGCGATGCCGCGGCATGCAATCGCCAATGACCGTCCCATCCAGCATGTTCAGCGCAGCGAACAAGTTCGTCGTGCCATTGCGTTTGTAGTCGTGCGTTTGCCGAGCCGGAACTCCCGGCCTCAGCGGCAAGAGCGGCTGAGTGCGGTCGAGGGCCTGGATTTGGCTTTTCTCGTCGACGCAGAGCACCAGGGCTTTGTCAGGCGGATTCAGATACAGTCCCACCACGTCGTGCAGTTTCTCGACGAAACGCTTGTCGCGGCTGAGCTTGAAGGTCTCGATCAAGTGAGGTTTCAGGTGGTGCTGCTTCCAGATTCGGTGAATGGTGTCTTTGCTCAGCCCCTGAGCCTGGGCCATACTTCGCGCGCTCCAGTGGGTGGCGTCGGACGGCGTCGTGTGTAGGGTGGCGTGAACCACGGCTTGGACCTTGCGGTGAGAAATCCGGGGAATACGCCCCGGACGAGGCGCATCCTTTTCGAGCCCTGGCAGCCGAAGCGCCAGAAAGCGTTGCCGCCAGAGTTGCACAGTAGGTCGCGAAATGTGCAGGGTACGTGCAATATCTTTGCTCAACAGCCCCTGGGCAGCTTGGCAAATAATCTGGGCGCGCTGAACCAATCGAAGCGGGACGCGTCGTCCCGCGGCCCATTTGTCTAGCACCGCTCGTTCCTCGGGGGACAAGAGGATGGCTTCGGCAATTCTCACTGGTAGACAGCATAAGAATACGGGAGTTATAAGTCAAGCTATTTATGCGACACTACACTAGCGTACAGCACGTCGTAAATCAGACCGGCTGCGCAGCCACCAGCGATAGGGCCGACCCAGTACACGCCCTGATTTGACCAGTGGGTGCTGGCCAGCGCAGGCCCAAACGCGCGCGCCGGATTGAGAGCGGCTCCCGTGAACGGGGCCGCGACTAAAATCCCGACGGTGTACACCGATCCAACAGCGAGCCCGGAAAGCGAACGCGAATCAATGTTGTCTTCCGAAGTGGTCGCAAAATAAATCAGCACCAGGAAAAAAGTAATCAGCGCTTCCAGACCCATGGCCGGTAATCGCGTGAAATCGCGCACCAGATCGGGTGTTCCGCCAAGCACCGGTTGCCAGGCATCTTCGCGCGGAAGAATCGCTTTCAGGCAGAATGCCGCGACCGTTCCGCCCAGCATTTGCGCCACCCAGTAGCCCAGCACTTCCATGGTGCTCATGCGCTTAGTGATCCAGAAGCCGATGGTCACTGCAGGATTGAAATGCGCGCCGGAAACGTGGCTGAAGGCCATGGACATTACGGCAATCGCCAGCCCGGAAGCCAGTGCGGTCGCCAGTAGTCCGCCGCCAGCGCCTTGCAGGAACCGTTCCGTGCAGATTGCTCCAGCGCCGAAAAAAACCAGCGCGAAGGTACCTAGAAATTCAGCGACAATTTTCTGCGAGGTGTTGTACACCGGCATCTCCAGGGGAAAGTGGGAAGAGCGAGCGTTTGGATTTTAGCTGGAGCGGTGCCGGTGCGCCACAGCTTAGTGACGATGTGGAGGGAAAGCGGTAACCGGCAAAAAACTAACTCAGAGCGCACAGAGAGCTGAGCGTAGAGAACACAACGGAAAAAAAGCGGGACGCTATATACCTCTAACGAGAAGTGGCGGCGACCGGAGCGTTCACTGGCGTGAGCCAGTGGTGCTTGTCGGACTTGCTGCCACTGGTGATGGCGAAAAACTCTTCCTGCAGCTTTCGCGTGATTGGTCCGGCAACGCCTCTGCCTACCTGGATGTGATCGACGGAGCGGATGGGAGTGATCTCGACAGCGGTGCCAACAAAGAAAACCTCGTCAACGATGTACAGCATTTCGCGCGGGATCACGGATTCTTTTACGGTGATGCCCATGTCCTGCGCCATTTTTACCACCGAGTCGCGCGTGATCCCGGGAAGAATGCTGGTGGCCAGCGGCGGCGTGTAGAGCACATCGTCGTGTACCAGGAATACGTTCATGCCGGAGCCCTCGCTCACGTGGCCATCGGTATCGAGCGCGATGCCTTCGGCGTAGCCATTGAAAGTCGCTTCCATTCGAATCAGTTGCGAGTTCATATAATTCGCCGCAGCCTTGGACATAGCCGGCAGCGTGTTCGGCGCGATGCGCGACCAGGAGCTAACGCCAACATCAACGCCCTTGGTGAGCGCTTCCGGTCCCAGATAAGCGCCCCAGGTCCAGCAGGCCATGTAGCATTCAATCGGCGAATTGAGCGGATTGACTCCGACTTCGCCGTAGCCGCGCAGCACAATCGGCTTCACATAACAGGCATTCAATTTGTTGTGGCGAACCAGCTCGCAGGCCGCGTTGCCGAATTCTTCGACCGAGAAGGCCAGATCCATGCGATAGATTTTCGCGGAGTTCATGAGCCGCTGCATGTGTTCGCGCAAACGGAAAATCGCCGGGCCCTGCTTGGTGTCATAGCAACGAATGCCTTCGAAGACCGCCGAGCCGTAGCTTACGACGTGCGAAAGAACGTGCAATTGCGCGTCGTCCCAGTTGATCCATTTGCCGTTGTGCCAAATTTTTTCGGTCTTCTGAACCGGCATAATTGCTCCCTTTATGGCAGCCACTCAGTTTGCAGAATACGGTACGCTATCCACAGCGTCAATTTTCGTATGCGAACGTACAGCGGTCAACTGGGTGTGCCGTTAAATTCGTGTAACTGGAGAACCAATTTGGCGCAATGGGCAACGCCCCGGTGCCGCGCTGTTATTCACGCGGCTTAGGATCGTCCAGCCTTGATGGGTCGGTGCCCTGTTGCTTGTCCTTAGACTTTTCACGCGTGTCCGATTTTTCCGAGTCGTCGACGCGCTGCATGGTCATCTTTTCTTCCGCGATCACCCGGCCGTAACGCGCTTCCCACACTCCGAGAAGAATGAAAGGGATTGCCGTGGCGGCGACGTACAGCTTGGCTCGGCGGCCGATTTTCGCTTCCGGCTCCCAGCGAAAAAGCTGCGAAGAGAGGAAGAGCGTTAGGACGAACCAGATCGTCAGAGACCCAAGCGAGAGAAGGATTTTCTCCGGGCCAAAACTGTTGACGATGGCATTTTTCAGTCCGTGCACAAGATAAGTGGCCGGAAGAAACAGCGCGATGTGTTGAACCGTTTTTGACAGAGAAGTGAAAGGAATGGTGGCGCCGGAAAGAAAAATCAGCGGGAGCCACAACAACTGGTTGAGGACCTGAGTCTCCTGCATGGTGTTGGTAACGCTGGCGACGACCAGGCCGAGCGAGCCAAACGAAACTGTGCCGATCGAAACCAACAAGAAAACCGAAAAGAGGTCGCCCAGGCCCGGGACGTGAAACAGAAAGCGCGCCAGAATGAGTTCTACCAACACGGTCGGAAGGGTCAAAGCGTAATTGGCCAGAATGCTGGAGACGAGCATGTCCGTAGCGGTGGCCGGCGTGACGTGAAAGCGGCGCAGGATGCCTTGTTCGCGGAACGTCACCAGCGTTGCGCTCAGGCCCCAGAAGCTTCCCATGACGTTCAGCGCCAAAACCGGTCCCAGAAGATAAGCGACGACTTGCGGTATGCCCTTGGCAAAAACGCCCGCATAAAGAAAGAAAAATCCCAGGGGCATCACGATGCTGAAAAAGAAAAACATTTTGTTGCGCAGGGCCAGCCGTACGCGCATGCGCGTTAGCGTGAGAAGGTTCGTCAATCTCGCAGCCTCCTTCCAGTGAGCTCGATGAAAACGTCTTCCAGGGAGGGCGTGGCGATTTCCAGTCCAACCAGTTCGTTATTTTGCGCTTCCAGATATTTCACCAGCGATACGATGGCCTGCGGCGGCCGCAGGCAGTGCAAGACGTAAAGGCCGTTCAGCGAACGGCAATCGGAAACTCCCTCAAGAGATTTCAGCCTTTCTTCAGATTCTTCTCGAGCCAGGCGCACCTCGATGCGCGTCTTGTCCGCGGACGACTGCTTCAATTCGCGCGGCGTGCCTTGTACGATCACTTTGCCATGGTCCACTATGGCCACGCGGTCGCACAAACGCTCGGCCTCTTCGATGTAGTGCGTGGTCAGCAAAATGGTTTTGTTGTCGCGGCGCAATTCTTCAATAACGTCGTAAATTTCGCGGCGCACTTGAGGGTCAAGACCGGCGGTTGGTTCATCCAGGAAAACCACTTTGGGATCGTTGACGAGCGCGATGGCCAAAGCCAGTCGCTGCTTCTGTCCGCCAGACAACTGGCTGTAAAAAGAATTGCGCTTTTCTTCCAGACCGAAACGCTTCAGCAAATCTTCCAGATTGCGCCGCCGTTTGTAAAATCCGGCGAACAGTTTTAGCGCTTCCATCACGCGCAATTTGTCTGGCAACGCGGTGGATTGCAGTGCCGCACCGATCTCGCGCTTCAGTTCATCGGGATTGCGCTGCGGATCATAGCCGCAAACAGAAACCGTGCCACTGTCGGCATTGCGCAGGCCTTCCAGGATTTCCACGGTGCTGGTTTTGCCGGCACCATTCGGTCCCAGCAGGCCAAAAACTTCGCCTTCGTTAACTTCAAAGCTGATGCCGCGGACAGCTTCGACGTCGCCGTAGCGCTTGGTCAGATTTTCTACGCGCAAAACAGGATTGCTCATAAGTTGTGAACAGACAGCATACCGCAAATGCGTCGCACTTCGAAAAAATGGCAATATGTTAGCCGTACTTGGCCGGGCCAGCAGAGAGCACAATTACGTTTCTACGATCACGTTAAAATCGTGAAGTGCGCGACGGCGCGCGGCGGTGTATTCTTTAAGCTTATAGTGAGATAAGGAAGAACGCATATGGCCGCGCACAATAGGGCAATTCCTACGAGGGACAACCTAAACATGGATGATCAGACTTACACTCAGCCACACCACATCGAGGATGTGGAGATTCAGGAGTGGCTGGAGTCGCTGGATTCGGTGCTGGAGTCGAGCGGCGCGGAAGTGGCATCGGAAATCCTGCAGCGGTTGCGGGCGCATGCTACGGTGAACGGGATTGACTTGCCTTTTACGGCGAATACGCCGTACGCGAACACGATTCCAGTGCGACTGGAGCCGCTGTTTCCTGGCGACCAGGAATTGGAGCGGCGCATCAAGTCATTGATTCGCTGGAACGCCCTGGCCATGGTGGTGCGCGCGAACCGCGAAGAGCACAACATCGGCGGGCACATTTCGACGTACGCCTCGGCAGCTACGTTATATGAAGTCGGCTTCAATCATTTTTTCCGCGCCAGGTCGCCGGAGTTCGAAGGCGACACCGTCTACTTCCAGGGGCACGCGGCGCCGGGAATTTATGCCCGTGCCTTCATGGAAGGAAGACTTAGCATCCAGCAATTGGAAAATTTTCGCCGTGAATTGAAGCCAGGCGGAGGATTGTCTTCGTATCCACATCCGTGGCTGATGCCGGACTTTTGGGAATTTCCCACAGTGTCCATGGGATTGAGCCCGCTGATGGCGATTTACCAGGCGCGGTTCAGCCGTTATCTGGAAAATCGCGGGCTGAAGCCGGCGACCGACGCGAAGGTGTGGGCGTTTCTGGGCGACGGCGAAACGGATGAGCCGGAATCGCTCGGCGCGGTCACTTTGGCTTCGCGGGAAAATCTCGACAATTTGATTTTTGTGGTGAACTGCAATTTGCAGCGACTGGACGGTCCAGTGCGCGGCAACGGCCAGATTATTCAGGAGCTGGAATCGGCGTTTCGCGGAGCGCGTTGGAATGTCATTAAAGTATTGTGGGGCAGCGAGTGGGATCCAATTTTGGAGCGCGATACAGAAGGTTTGCTGGTCAAGCGCATGGGCGAACTGGTGGACGGCGAATACCAGAAACTGGTGGTTTCGTCGGGAGCGTACGTGCGGCAGCATTTTTTTGGAAATGACGAGCGGCTGCTGAAATTGGTCGAACCGCTACCGGATGAGGCGTTGCGGCGTTTACGGCTGGGTGGGCATGATCCACGCAAAGTGTACGCGGCTTATAAAGCTGCGGTCGAACACAAAGGCGGGCCGACGGTAATTTTGGCGCGCACGATCAAAGGATATGGACTTGGCGAAGCGGGCGAAGGTAAGAACGTTACTCATCAACAGAAAAAATTGAATGAAGATGAGTTGCGGGAGTTTCGTTCGCGATTTGGCATTCCGCTGAATGATGAGGACTGCGCCACGGTGCCGTTTTACCGCCCGGCGGAAGACAGTTCTGAGATTCAATATTTGCGGGCGCGTCGAGAAGTGTTGGGCGGATACACACCGAAGCGCAGCATTCGTTCAAAGCCCATTGCGGCCGTACACGATGAACTTTTCAAGGAGTTCACCGAAGGCAGCGACGAGCGCGAGGTATCTACGACCATGGCGTTCGTAGCCATGCTGCGAAAAATGCTGAAGGATGTGGAAATCGGCAAGCTGATCGTGCCGATTGTGCCGGACGAAGCGCGAACGTTTGGCATGGAATCGCTGTTCAGGACGGTTGGAATCTATGCCAGCGGCGGGCAGAAGTACGATCCGGTCGACATGAACACGTTGTTGCTTTATCGCGAAGCCAAAGACGGGCAAATCTTGGAAGAGGGAATCACCGAAGCCGGATCGATGGCCTCGTTCATCGCGGCTGGCAGCGCCTATGCGACGCACGGAATCAATACCATTCCGTTTTTTATTTATTACTCGATGTTTGGTTTTCAGCGCATTGGAGATTTCATCTGGGCGGCGGCGGATATGCGCACCCGCGGCTTTTTGCTGGGCGGCACTGCGGGACGAACGACGCTTTCGGGCGAAGGATTGCAGCACCAGGACGGCAACAGCCACATTCTGGCTTTGCCGGTGCCGAACCTGAAGGCTTACGATCCGGCATTTGCCTATGAAATTGCCGTAATCATCCAAGACGGAATTCGCCGCATGTATAAGGATGGCGAAAATTGGTTCTACTATATTACCGTGATGAATGAGCAGTATGCGATGCCACCGATGCCGGCGGGAGTGCGCGAAGGCATTTTGAAGGGCATGTACAAATACCGCGCGTCGGTAAACAAGAAAGCCAAGCTGAAAGCGCAATTGTTTGGCAGCGGAGCAATCCTGAACGAAGCGCTTCGCGCACAGGAAATTCTGGAACAGAAGTACAGCGTAGCCGCGGATGTGTGGAGCGTGACCAGCTATAAAGAATTGTATGTCGACGCGATTGAGAGCGAGCGCTGGAACCGCCTCAATCCGGGCGAGAAGCCGCGCGTACCGTATGTCTCGCGGTGTCTCGCCGATTCGCAAGGCGTTCTGGTGGCGGCTTCGGATTATTTGAAGACGCTGCCGAACATGATTGCCAAATGGATGCCGCGCAGATTGGCGGCGCTGGGCACAGACGGATTCGGCCGCAGCGAAGGACGCACATCGTTACGCGACTTTTTCGAAGTGGACGCGAAGTTCATCGTGCTGGCGACGCTGCACGAATTAAGCGCGGACGGCAAAATTGACGCCAAGGTTGTCGATAAGGCCATCGAAGATTTGGGGATTGTGAAGACTAAGCCGAATCCCGTGCTGGCGTAGCGCGTTGCGGCTTCCTAATTTTCTGATTTAGAGAACGGCATGACGCGGCCTGAGACTAGTGCGTCGAGATGCTCTTTGGCATCATGCATATCGGGCTGCAGCGTGAGAGCCTTGCGATAGCCTTCGATGGCTCCGCTGGTATTGCCTTGCGCTTCGCGAGAGCGGCCTACCCAAAAACATGCTGGCGCATCGGGGGCAATGTTGGCTCCAGCGATAAAATCGGACTCCGCCGCTGCAAAATTGTTGCCACGAAACTCCGCCATGCCACGCGCCAAATAGCTGGATTGTTTATCTGGTCCCAGTTCAAGCGCTTTTGTAAACATCTTTATCGCATCCGCAAGCTGATTGTCTTCAAGCATGGCAATGCCCAGGTTGTGGTACGAGGAAGCGATGTCCGATTTGTCCTGGCCGAACCGAATCGCGGTTTCAAATTCCTTGCGCGCTTCGGAGCGGCGGTTTTGTCCGAGCATCATCACGCCTAAGTTGTAGTGCGCCAGACCGAAGTTAGGCTTTTCCGTTGCGGAACGGAGAAAGTAATCGTATGCGCGATCGGATCGGCCGGTTTGCAGATAGGCCAGGCCCAGATTATTGTCCGCGATGAAATTTCCCGTGGTGATTTGCAGCGTATGCCCGAACAGCGTCAAGTCGTCCTTCCAAAAGGCAGTTTGCCTCCACGTAAGAGCGCCAAAGAAAATCAAAAATATCGCGGCGACACCGGCAAGCAATTCGGAGCGGTGTGGAACTCGCGCTGATTGCTCCGCTATCCACCACACCATCAGCACGAAAATGCCGATCAGGGGCGTATAGGCGTAACGGTCGGCCAAAGCCTGACGGCCGACCTGAATAAATCCGACCACTGGAACCAGGCCACCCAGATACCAGAACCAGCCGGCGATTAAATAACGTCGCTGGAGATGGCGCAGGCAGAAAAACGTGAAAAGAAGAATAAAAGCAAAACCCGCAAGCGGCTTCCAGATGCCGAGATGATATTCAGGATGCGGATAAAACATGGCCAGATGCAGCGGCCAGAGGCCCTTCAGGATATATAGAAGATACGACCAGAAGGCATTGCCAGCCCTCAGCGGCATGGAGAGAATTTGATTCGGCGCGATGGCGTTGGACTGCGCGACCACGGTGATGTACGCGCTGGCAGCAGATAAGAGTAAGAGTGGAAGCTTTTCTAAAGACAACGGCCACAACTTCTTGAAAAAATAGGAAACGCCTTCGGGCCCGGTGGGAATCGGCAAACGATTGAGTGGCCAATAATCCAGAAGCAGCAGCGCGAAGGGCAGCGTGATGATCATGGGCTTGGAAGCCAGGCCCAGCGCGAACAATAAAGCCACCAGCGCGTACCGGCCGATGCCGGGTTTGCGTACGTACCAGCCATATGCGAACAGCGCGAGAAAAAGAAAAAGCGTGCACAGGAGACTTTTACGCTCAGAGACCCATGCGACACACTCGACGTTGAAGGGATGCAGCGCAAACAATCCGGCAACGAATGCGCTGCGCCAGACAAATCCAGTGGCGCCCCGCAGCAGAAAAAACAACAGCACTACGTTCAGACAATGAAGCAGCAGGCTGCTTGCGTGATGTCCGGCGGGATGCAGGCCGAAGAGTTGCACGTCCGCCATGTGAGAAATCCACGTGAGCGGATGCCAGTTGGCCATGATGGTGGCGTGAAAAGCCCACAAAACATTGGCGGCGGTTAGTCCCGGCTGAAGGTGATGATTTTCTGTGACGTAGCCGGTGTCGTCGTAATTGATAAAGCCATTGGAAAAAGTGGGCCAGTAGGCAAATAACGTGATCGCGACGAGCAGCAACGCCAATAGCCATGGCGAAGTATTGTCGTCGACTTGCGCGGCGGGTAACTCTTTAGGCGGGTCGGAGGCAGTCTCGGTGGCGAGCGCCGAAGAACTCACTCTTTCACCATCACGTAGTAATCGGGCAGCAGCTTGTGACCTTCATTGCTGAAGATGCGGAAGTTGGCCAGTCCCCACTTTTGCAGGCGGAACTGGAACGAAGTTGCCAGAACGCCGAATCCGTATTTGACGCTGCGCCAGAAACTGATGCTGGACGCTTCGGGAAAATACCGTGTGGGGCAGGACACCTCGCCCATGCGATAGCCAAAGAAAATGATTTGTGCCAGCATTTGATTATCGAAAGCGAAGTCGTCGGTATTGGCTTCCAGCGGCAGCGCATCCAGCACGGTACGCGAAAAAGCGCGATAGCCGGTGTGATACTCGGAAAGCTTGTACTTCATCAGAAGATTCTGGATGAAGGTTAAGCCACGATTAGAAATGTATTTGTAGAGCGGCATGCCGCCTTTGAGTGCGCCAACACCGAGAATGCGCGAGCCGAGCGCAACATCGTACTCGCCGAAAGCGATCATTCCCGCTAGGGAAACGATGAGATTGGGCGAATACTGATAATCCGGGTGCAGCATGATGACGATATCCGCGCCCCGGCGAAGAGCTTCGCGGTAACAGGTTTTCTGATTGCGGCCGTACCCTAAATTCTGGCGATGCACGAACGTAGTCAGGCCGAGTTCGGCGGCGACTTTCGCGGTGGAATCGTGGCTGCCGTCGTCCACCAAAATAATTTCATCCACAAAGTCCTTGGGGATTTCGCGGTACGTCTGTTCAAGAGTCTTGGCGGCGTTATACGCCGGCATCACCACGAGAATACGTTTTCCGTTCAGCATAAGAGACTGCGCTAAATCCAGGCCTTAACGAAGTCCGGAGTCGCAGCGAGCAATATGCCTCGCGGGCGCTCCAGAGACAAACCCTCGAAACTTAAAAATAATACGGTAGCGCAATACCCGCAAGCGCTGTGAAGTACGACGTTGCGAGTCCGCTAATGGCTGTCTGGAGGCGAAATAGGCCGAGAATCTGGTGGCGAGTCTACCGACATTGCGGCAAGAATTTCAGCTGGTTTGATGCGGCCAGTGGCCAGTTCCGCGATCAGCCGGCGATTAGCGGCCAGGAAGTCGTATTGGCTAAGCTCGCGCGGCAGAACCCAGGCAACTTGCTCAAACGGGCCCGGATGCAGCACCGCTTGCTGGATCGTCACGGCAAAAAATATGATCGAAAGAGAACCCATGCTGCCGCCATATTCGTGCTCGACGCGCGAAATAGGAACTGCGCGTGACAATGTCACGTCGAGTTCCTCGCGAAGTTCCCGCGCCAACGCTTGCTCCAGCGATTCGCCGATTTTGACCTTGCCACCGGGAAATTCCCATTTAAGCGGTGAAGAGTCGTCGCGCCGGCGTTGGCCGATCAGCAGTCGGCGGTCTTCACGCTCGATTACAGCAGTAACAACTTGGATGCTCATGCGGTGTCTCTAGCGAATTGTTGCAGAATCTGCTGAATTTCACGAGCGCCTGCGACCAGCGGCGGACCGGGCGTATTGAGCAGTTCGTCGCGAATGACAAAGACCCCCTTGCGACGTATGGCAGGAACGTCTTTCCATACAGCATTTGCTAGGGTTTTTCGAACATTGCCGCGATTTCCAGTCGCCGCCCAGGCCAGCAGAATGATGTCCGGACGGGCCAACGCAATTTCTTCATCGGAGACGCGTGAGCCGGCCTTGACCACCATTTTGCCGCCACAGAGCGCGATCAGCTCCGCGACCCAAGGCGGGGAACTGATCCGAGGATTGGGCCAGGCCTCGGAATAAATACGCGGCCGGCGGGAAAATTTAGGAGCCAGACGCCGGATGCGAGCGAATTCCCGCCGCATTCTAATGATCACGCGTCGGCCATGTGCTAAGCGATTCGTGATTCGCGCCAGAGTCTGGATGTCCGATTCGATATCGGCGAGCGAACGCGGGTTCAGCGCCAGGAATTGCGCGGGAATAGTAAGGATGCGCGCGACCGTCTCCGGATAGAAAGGAACTGAACCAACAATCAGCGTCGGGCGAAGCCGGCTGATTTTTTCGATGGACGAATTTCGCCAGCAGTCTCCCGTCGCGGGCAGGTTGCGAACCGCGCAAACATCGGCGCACCACGGCGTAACGGCGACCAGTTGGCGTTTGGCGCCTAGAGCGCAAAGGATCGATGTGCAGGATGGAGCGAGTGAAACGATGCGCAATCCCGTTGACCGCTTCGAAATGTGGCCAGGACCCATGGATTCAGCAGAATAGCAAAGTGTGAGCGGGGATCCGAGCTAACGAGAAAGTTTCTCCCGCATTACAGCGAAGGTCCGTACCGCCATCACTCCCAAGGCTCACGAGTCCCGTCAGCACTCACCCCGGCCTCCGTCATCCCGAGCGCAGCGAGGAATCTCTCTTTGTCCAAGATCCCGGCGAAAACGCCATGCAGCGAGAACGGGAACTCACTGGATGTAACGATAAAGAATTTCAACCAGGTCTTCGGCGGCGCGAGCTTCGCGGGAATCCACTTTGGCGGTTTTGCTGAGGACGTGATAACGGATTTTTCGCGACACGCGCGAGGCTATCGAAAAGATTCGGTTGGTAAGCCCGACCGGCGAGCGCGTCTCGCTGGCGCAATTGACCAAAGTCAGCTTGCCGGACGGCGCATCGCAAATTAGGTCTTCACCGGACGCATCGGCAATATAGGCGCGGTGCTTGATCCAAACCAGCGTATAGCGAAAGTGCGGGTCGAGGTTACTCTGACCACATCATCGGCTTTTTCTTCCAGCGTTCTCAGATCATCGCCGTAAAATCTATCGAGCAAGGCTCGCAGCAGATCAATGTGCGCGTGCTGGGGCTGATTCGAACCGTACAAGATATCAAAGAAACCGTACTGAAAACGCAGAACGGTACCGAGATTCGCGTGAAGGATATCGCGGAAGGTGTCCAAGGAGCAAAGATCCGCTTTGTGGGTGGACCTGTTGGCGCGCTGGTTTTGAGCATTTTCTTGCTGCCCAGTTTATATGTCTGGATCACCCGTGAAGGCGACCTGCTCCCTGCCTCGGAAGGCGACGCGCTTTAAAATCGCACCTGCTGGTATACGATGGAAGTTCGCGCGGACTTGGCGGAGGGACCGGCACGATGAAGCGGAAAGAAATTGTTGCTGTCATTGAGCAAGTCGGAATCGTTCCTGCAATTCGCGTTTTGTCTGCGGATGACGCGCATTTTGCCGCGGAAGCCGTGGCGGGTGGCGGAATTCCTATCGTCGAAATCACCATGACCGTGCCCGGCGCCATGGACGTGATCGCCCATCTGGTGAAGCATCATCCCAAAATGCTTGTTGGCGCGGGGACGGTTCTGGACGTGGAAACCGCGCGTCAGTGCGCAGATGCCGGAGCGCACTTCTTGACCGCTCCAGGATTCGATTGCGACATTGTGACCTTCGCGGCCGAGCACGACATGGTTTCCATGCCAGGCGCATTGACGCCAACCGAGGTGGTCACGGCGTGGCGTGCGGGAGCCGATTTTGTGAAAGTTTTTCCTGCGGTGCAAGTGGGTGGCGACGCCTATGTGCATGCGCTAAATCGTTCGCTGCCGCAAGTTTCGTTGATCGCCTCTGGCGGCGTGAATCAGCAAAACGCGGGGTTGTTTATTTTGGCTGGAGCAACGGCTATCGGCGTCGGCACGCAATTGATCCCTACCGAATCGATTGAAAAGCGCCAGGCCAAGCGGATTCACGAGTTGGCTGTGCGATTCTCCAAGTTTGTCCGCGAGGCCCGTTTGCGCCTTCCGCCGCGCAAAGAAGTTAACGCAAGCGCCAGCCACATTTCGGCGGTCAAATGCGAGAAGCCATAAGCTGCGACGCTTCATAAGTTCCTCCCAATGGCGGTTGACGGTATCTCCTGCGTGTGTTGCACTCTCTGGCGCAATCCATTTCCAAGTGAGGATTCCTATGTTTCCCCGGATTACGTTTCTCTTTTTCGTTTGTCTGACAGGTCTTGCCGCTCAGAGCGTTCCGCCTTCCGCAAAAGACGATGTCGTGCGCTATAAAGCGACGATTGACAACGTAAAATACCTGTTCGGAGTTGCGCCGCCGGTGGCCAGCGTGAAGCCCGGCAATATCTTGGAGGCCAACTCACTCGATTGTTTTGGCAATGCGCTGCAGAAGCCTGGAGATTCCTTTTCGCTGGTCAAGGGCGACAATCCTCTCACCGGGCCGTTCTACATCGACGGCGCGGAGCCCGGCGATACTTTAGTCATACACATCCTCGATTTGCAGGTGGATAGCAAGCAGGGCGTTGCCACGTTCGGACCCGGCTTCGGCGCGGCCAACGCCACTCACTACACGCCGATGATCGAAACCAAGCCACTGCCGGAAAAAATGTGGTTCTATCCGATTGACGCGGAGAAAAATACCACAACATTTCAGGCGCTCGATTCCAACTTCAAAGTAAGTTTTCCTCTGCATCCTTTTCTTGGCTGTATTGGCGTCGCTCCTGCGAACGGGGAAGCGCGCAGCTCGATTGTGCCCGCCGAATTTGGCGGCAACATGGACGCGCCGGAAGTCAGCAAAGGCAATACTTTGTATTTGCCTGTGAATGTGGCAGGGGCACTGTTTTATTTTGGCGATGGCCACGCCGCCATGGGCGATGGCGAAGTAGCCGGCAGCGCCGTGGAAGTGCCGATGCGCGTGAAGCTGCGGCTGGACTTGTTAAAAAAGAAGCGCATTGAGTGGCCGCGCTTGGAAAATGAAAACGAAATCATGACCACCGGCATCTATCGTCCCGTGGACGATGCCGTGCGCATTGCGGTGACCGAGCTTGTAAAGTGGATTCACAACGACTACGCCCTCTCCGAACTGGACGCCTACGAACTGTGTTCCAAGGTGTGCAAACTTCATCTCACCGAAATGGTCGACCCCAACTATGTAGTGGTCGCTTCCATACAGAAAAAGTTCTTGCCCGCCCGCGTTTCCGCGAAATAGTTTTCGCAACGCCGTGCGCTTGCCCGATACTGCAAATCGCCTGCATACTCGACCCATGTTTTCCAAACAGGTGCTCGATCATTTTCAGAATCCGCGCAACGTCGGCGAGCTGAAAGACCCGACCGCGATAGTGGAGGTCAGCAATCCAGTTTGCGGGGATATTCTGAAGGTCGCGGTTCGCGTGGAAAACGAGCGCATCAGCGAAGCGCGATTTTTATGCCGCGGCTGCACCACTTCAATCGCTTGTGCATCTCGCTTGACGGAATTGCTGACCGGCACAGAAATCCGCAAACTCCACGAAATTACCGTCGAACTTCTTACCACTGCTTTCGGGGAACTACCTCCGGAAACAATCCATGGTGCATATTTAGCCGCGGATGCCGCGCAAGCGCTCGCAGCCAAGGTTGGCGCGGCGCGATAGCTCGGCAAACGAACGCCAAACCCAGAATCATTTGCGTTTTATTTTTTCCATGGCGTGCGGATCATTGAGGTTCAGAACGCAGCCCTCTTCCACTGTGGCAACTTCGTGCACTTCGCGCGTATGCGCCCAGACCACAGCACGCGCACCTTGCTCCAGTGGTGCGTTGAGCAGTTCTTCAAAAACCGCCGCAGAAAAAATCACCGGATGCCCGCGACGGCCCCAGTAGCTCGGGACCACCACTAGCGCGCGCGAAGCCACGAAGGCTTCGATCAGCGCGCCAATCAGTGCCGCGCTCACCAGCGGATGATCGACCGGGCACAGCAGCATGCCGTCCGTATTCGGCGGCAAACTTCGCAGCCCGGCATGGATCGAACTGAGCTGGCCTTTTTCCCAATCGTGATTGATCACAATTTCGTCCGCCGCCAAAGCGATGTCTTTGGCGATGGCTTCGGCGTCCGGTCCAAGCACCACTCGGCGTACTCCAATCGCGGGATGCGTGGTCACACCAAGCAGATGTTCCAGAAATGGCCGGCCCTGGTAGGACACCAGAGCCTTTGGCGATCCCATGCGGCTGGATGCACCGCCCGACAAAATTACGGCGGCGAGCATAGATCTCCATTCACTGCTGCTTCGTTGCACCTGAAGCAATCGCCTCGCGGCGTTCGCGTTGCAACTTCTTGTGCCGCGCATCTTGCGCATTGCGGCGCACCGCGACCAGTTCAGCCGTGATGCTGATGGCGATCTCTTCCGGAGAAAGCGCGCCGATTTCCAATCCCATCGGGGCGTACACGCGTGCGAATTCTTCCGCCGTGTAGCCTTCCTTTTCCAGCGCCTGGTATACCGACAAAACTTTGCGCTTACTGCCAATCATTCCAACGTACCGCGCCGCGGTGCGCACTGCCCAGGCCAGCACGCGCATGTCGTCGCGATGCCCGCGCGTGACAATCACCAGATAAGACGAAGCGTTCAGCTGAATCCGCGCAAATGCATCCTCGTAACTTGTGTACAGCTCTTGCGCCATCGGGAATCGTTCTTTGTTCGCGAACTGTTCGCGATCATCAACAACGACAACGCCGAATCCGGCGGCGCTGGCGGACTTCGCCAAGGCCATCGAAATATGTCCACCGCCAAAAATATACGCCACCGGCTGCGGTAAAATCGGCTCCACAAAAACCTCGAGCGTGCCGCCACAGATCAGTCCGCTGTCATAGCTCGCTTCGTTATTCAACTGAAAAACCATTTTGCGTGGCGTTTCCTTGCTCATCACTTCGCGCGCCGCCGCCCACACATCCGCTTCGACGCATCCGCCGCCAATAGTTCCCGCGATCGAGCCGTCTTCGCGCACCAGCATTCGCGAGCTTTCGAAGCTCGGTATCGAGCCATTGGTGTGCACAATCGTAGCCAGCGCGCCGCGCAAGCCCGCTTTCCTCATGTGCACAATCTCTTCGAACAAGTCCATTAGTCAGAATCCAATTTGAGCGTAGAGTGTGCGTTCGTTCCTGTCAACGCACACCGCCTTTGCTGCGGAGAAAAGAACCGGTCTAAAGACCGGCCACTACCGTCTAGATAGACGCCGTCGTGTTTTTGTAGTGGCCGACCTTCAGGTCCGTGCCGTTCTCGTTCTTTCTGTTGCAGCCCTCGCCGTCCACGGGCCATTGAACACTGCCGATATGGTAGTTACCATATCGCTCCGCCCCATTAGGAGCACCGCATGAAAGCCATTCTCTTCGATTACCACGGCGGCCCCGAAGTCCTCCGCTACACCGATGCCCCTGAACCCGAACTCCGCTCCGGCGAAGTTCTCGTCCGCGTCCACGCCTGCGCCCTAAATCACCTGGATCTCTGGGTGCGTCAAGGAATCCCCGGCGTACCATTTCCGCTCCCGCACATTCCTGGCAGCGACATTGCCGGTGGGGTCGCCAAAATCGGCGCAAATGTCACAACGGTAAAGCCCGGCCAAAAAGTTTTGCTAGCTCCCGGGGTCAGCTGCGGAAAATGCCCTGCATGTCTAGCAGGAAATGACAACCAGTGCCCGCAATTCACAAATCTAGGCTACCTGATTGACGGCGGTTGCGCCGAATTCGTCCGCTCCCCAGAAGTAAACTGCTTCCCCTATCCAGAAAATCTCTCGTTCGAACAAGCCGCCGCCGTCCCGCTGGTCTTTCAAACCGCCTGGCACATGCTGCTAACCCGCGCACAACTTGAACCTGGCGAAGAAGTCCTCATCCTCGGAGCAGGCAGCGGCGTAGGCTCCGCCGCAATTCAAATCGCAAGAATGTTCGGCTGCCGCGTAATCGCCACCGCAGGCAGCGAAGCCAAGCTAGCCAAAGCCAAAGAGCTAGGCGCCGACGAACTAATCAATCACAGAACGCAAAAAATCAAAGACGAAGTCCGCCGCCTAACCGCTAAGCGCGGCGTAGACGTGGTCTTCGAACACGTCGGGACCGCCACTTGGGATGACAGCGTCGCCAGCCTCGCTCGCGGCGGCCGTCTGGTCACCTGTGGAGCCACCACCGGCTATGACGCCAAAATCGATCTGCGCTTCCTCTTCAGCCGCCAACTCTCCATCCTGGGCTCCTACATGGGCACCAAATCCGAATTCGCCACCGTCCTCAAACTAGTAGCCGCCGGCCGCCTCCAACCTGTAATCGATCGCACATTTCCCCTAGCGGAATGTCGTCTAGCACACGAGTATCTTGAATCCGGCAAGCAGTTCGGAAAAGTAATCCTGCTCGTAGATTAGCTTCCTTCGGGTGGCCATCGTTGCCTTGTCGTGGCCATTTTTCGTTCGGCCCCCGACTCCATGTGCTAAACTCAGCGCAATGCAAATCATACGGGGAACTGAACTGACATGGCCACAAGCCCAGCGTTAGCCGCGCGATATTGACAAAGAGCCCAAGGCGCTACCGCCGTACGTTTTCTTTGAGGTCGGCGCGACGGTTTTCCATAGGTGACGACGCTGCCGTATCGTTTCAAGACGCTGCTACGTCCGCATTCATTCGGTACAACCTGAAAGACAACCCCTACCAGGACACCTCGTTTGTCTCGCCGCTTGCTATATGCCAAAATACTCTTGAGGCCACGATGAGCGTATCCCTCGGTAAGCACGTCACACTGACCAAGCCCGACGACTTCGGCAAACTCCTCGAAGACGAAGGAATTATTTTCACCACGCTCGACAAAGCCGTGAACTGGGCGCGCAGAAGCTCCATCTGGCCGCTCGGCTTCGGACTGGCTTGCTGCGCCATTGAAATGATGTCCATGGCCGCGGCCCGTTTTGACGTCGCTCGCTTCGGTGCAGAAGTATTCCGCCCTTCGCCGCGCCAAGCGGACTTGATGATCGTGGCCGGACGCCTCTCGCAAAAAATGGCACCAATCGTTCGCCAGCTCTACGATCAAATGCCCGAACCCAAGTGGGTAATTTCCATGGGTGCTTGCGCCACTTCGGGCGGCGTCTTCAACAACTACGCCATCGTGCAAGGCTGCAATCAAGTCATTCCCGTGGACGTCTACGTTCCCGGCTGCCCCCCACGGCCCGAAGCGTTGCTCTATTCCATCCTGCAACTGCAAAAGAAAATCGACAGTGAAAAAGGGTCCTTCAAGCGCGCCCTAAACATCGCTTAGCGCCTTTCTCTTCCTGACGCCTTTCTCTTTATGTAGCAGCGGGTTTATCCCGCTGCTCTTTCGGTGGCACTGGCTCCAGCCGGTGTTCTTTCGCGTGCCAGCGACGCATTCACTCGCCTTTGCCTCCGTGCACTCTGCGTTAAATCTTCGCCTTGCCTCTGTCGCGTTGCCTGGTTTGATTTACCGTTCGCCAGGCCAGTACGTTATCGTTTCCACATTTCTCTTCGCGGAAAGATTGGCCCATCTCATCTTTCAATAGAAAATGGTCCAGGCGAAAGCCATAAGTGGCGCGCCAAAACGACAGGCGGTAAACGACAAACGGAGAACGGTAACAACCCCCATGCGTAGACTCCCAGTTCTCCTGCCCGCAACGCTCCTCCTCACGGCCACCAGTGGCGGAGGCGGCGCCATCGCGCAACCGCCGATCCTCGCTTCCGCTTCCGGCTTCACGCTAGTCTGGTCTGACGAATTCTCCTCCGCCAACGGCTCCGGGCCCGACGCCACCAAATGGAGTTACGATATCGGTGGCGGTGGTTGGGGCAATCAGGAACTCGAGTCGTACACGTCCAGAACACAGAACGCGCAAATTCAAAACGGCAATCTGGTCATCGCCGCCCAACAAGAAAACTTCACAGGAGCCGACGGCATCGCGCGCAACTACACTTCCGCCCGCCTCAAAACCCAAAATCTTTTCACGCAAACCTACGGACGATTCGAAGCGCGCATCAAAATCCCCAAAGGGCGGGGAATTTGGCCCGCGTTCTGGATGCTCGGCAATGACGTCACGCAGAACGGCTGGCCCAAATGCGGCGAAATCGACATCATGGAAAATATCGGTCGCGAGCCGGGCACAATTCACGGTTCGCTGCACGGACCAAGTTCAGTTGCGCACACTTCCGATTCGACCTCGACTGTTTCCTTGCCAACCGGCCAGAATTATTTCGATGATTTTCACATCTACGCTATCGAGTGGGAGCCCGGCACGGTTCGCTTCTACGTCGATTCGAACAACTACGCCACTTTTACCCAAGCGCAATGGCCTGCAGACGGCCAATGGGTTTTCGATCATCCGTTTTTTATTATTTTGAACATCGCCGTCGGCGGCGTCTGGCCCGGCACTCCGGATGCGACCACCCAGTTTCCTCAACAAATGCTCGTCGATTACGTCCGCGTATATTCCAAGAACTAGCGCACTTCAGAATCCGCTTGACTCCATCTTATCTTCTAGATACTATTGCACTAAGGTAACTTTGTGTTCTGAGCTTTGCCCCCAGTTTTTCGGGCCTGCATCCCTTTCTGCTCAGCTCCCGAGGCACCGCGTCGGCATTCGTTGGTTCGTCCCCAGAGAAAATCGACGCGCGTGGCGTTAAGTCCTCCACAATGAACACTTCCAAATCTGTATCAAAACAAAGGACTTTAACCTTCTTTAGAGTCAACACTTATGGAAAAAGGCCAGGGGTGGTCTAAGTCGGTCGGGCGCATCGCAGAATGTGCAATAAATTCGACCGCACAGCGAATTCAGGTGAATGACTTGAACCTATCTGGGCTGCGCCGGAGTTACGTGCATCGACACAATTACCCAATCAGTACCGTCAGGCACAAGAACTACGGTCATCCGGTGCATCCACACCCGCTCCATACTGGCCACGAGAGCGTTCTCCCACAACACGATGGCGACTAGATGGTCATTCGAGTCGACGAGCGTTTTCTCGATGACATAAGCGGCATTCTTCTTGGCATAAGGAATGAATAATGTCTCGAAGTTCTTCACGATTTCTTCGTGATTCCATCGTTTGCCATGCACGTCCACGACCTGCGCATTCTCGGCAAAAAACGACATCAAATCATTAGAGCTGCAGCACTTCAATCCCGTAAGAAAATCTTCCAACACTGGAAGTGATAGCTTCCTAAAACTTACCGGCCGTGGATTCTTGGCGAGCCTTTCTCTCAGTTCTTCGGCCTTTAGGCCGCGGCCCCGCACGATCTGAGCGCCCAACGAGCCTTCCACTCGTAGCAGCCCGAGAAGCATGTGTTCGGTCCCAACGTGACGCTGACCCAGTCTGTCGGCTTCTTCGGCAGCAAAAAGCAAGGCCTTCTTGGAATCGCCAGAGAGGGGCACTTCCATCGAAGTACTGATCGGCGCACCTCGGCTAATATGCTGCTCGATCGCAGCGCGAATCTCCGAATCCGCCACCCGCCGCGGCGCCGACGGCTGCTCGATGCCCGTATCGTTCAGGATCAATCTAAGTGCTGAGTCCTCTCGCCACAGTCCGAGCAGCAAATGTTCCGTCTCGATATAAGGATTTCCGTATTGGCTCGCTTCATATCGAGCGAAGAATATAGCCCGCCGCGCTTTTTCGGTGTAGCGTTCAAACATTGCAGACCCGTCCTGCGCAAGAAACGGCCAGGTTTGTGTGAGCACTCTCGTAGCTGAGTCTATGACTTGACTTGCGAGTTTGACAACGGGGAAGTGATGACGATTACAGTGCTGCTCCCACCAGAGAGTTGGCTTCCGGGCTGGCTCGTTTCGCGGCGCACATAAGCCATGCCAATGGCCGTCTGCAACACAGGTGAGAAGCCGGTGCGCGTGACGTATCCGGCCTCTTTTCCTGCGGCCATCAATGTTGTTCCGGAGGAGGGTGGCTCGCTAGTAGCAAATTTCACCAGCACTCGCACGCGGTTCACTTGTCCGCGCGAGCGCACGCGCTCCACAATTTCCTGCCCGGTGTAGCATCCCTTCGTGTAGCTGATATGCGAATGTTCCAGTCCCGCTTCGTGCGGAATCTGCTTGTCGCCGAAGTCGTACCCAAACCACGGAATACCTTGCTCCAGTCGCAAAGCACTGAGCGCCTGGTATCCCATCGCGCGGCCGCCGGCTTTTTCAACTGCGTTACGCAAAATTTCCCACAGCTGCGGCAAGTCTGCGCGCATCGCAAGAAATTCCGCGCCGGCGACTCCGCACGGCGACCGCTTGGTCAATCCGCACGAAACGCCCTCGACCGAAGTCTCCTGAAACGACAATTCATTTAGATTTGCCAGATCGATGGTCGTCAATCTTTTCACAAGGGCGGCCGCTCCCGGCCCTTCCACCGCCACCGTGCCAAACATCTCCGTTTCATCCGTCAGCGTGACATCGTCCATGATGATGAATTTATCCAGCGCCGGAACCAGCGTCTCGCGAATCATTGCGTGCGAAACGCAAAAAAGACTCTCTGCCGTCGCGTAAGTCTCGATCTCCGCTTGAATTCGTCCCTGCGGACTCAGAAATAGCGAAATAGTTCCATTCCCAGGCGTCAGATCCTTAATGCTGTTGGTCAGAATTGCGTTCAGATACCGCGCCCGATCCGGCCCGCTGAATCGCAAGTACGCACGATAATTCTTGTCGATCAGCACAACGCTATCCCGCGCCGCACGATATTCCACCAGCCAGTCGACAGAAAAATCGTCCGGCAGCGCGCATCCGAACCACGTTCCGATGGTTGCGCCGGAATTCTTATGAACGCTCACCAGTGCCGTCTCGATCACCGATTTTGTTGTGGCATCGCTCATCATTCTCTATTTCAAGTGTAGCAAACGCGACGCGTACACCGGATTAGCGCAACAACTCATTCCAGATGTGAGCCTTACGCGCAGGCAGGCGAGCCTACTCGCAGCCAAATGTTATAATGCAGCGTATGCCGAACGCTTCTCCGTCCAAGAATCCGCAGATTCCGCAAAACTTTCTTCACTTCACAATGCCGGTGGGCATGCTGCAATGCAATTGCTCGATCATTGCCGACCCCATAACGCGCGAAGCGCTGGTGCTCGATCCTGGCGATGAAATTCACCGCATCATGGATCTGCTCGGCCGCCACAAACTTACTGTGAAAGCCATCGTCAGCACTCACGCGCATATCGATCACGTCGGCGGCCTCAAAAAATTGCACGACTACACCGGCGCTCCTGTTTTGATGCATCGCGATGATGTTCCGCTCTATCAGGCCATGGACATGCAAGCCGCATTCCTCGGCGTCGAGCCGCCGCCGCTTGCGGAAGTCCACCAATTTTTGCGCGAAGGTGACAAGTTGCAGTGGGGCAACCTGCAAGCACAAATCATTCACACTCCCGGACACACGCCCGGAAGTTCTTGCATTTTTCTTCCCGCCGATTCAGGAAAAGTCACCGTCGCCGCGCCGCAACTTTTCGCCGGCGACACGCTTTTTGCCGGAAGCATTGGCCGCACCGACTTGTGGGGCGGCTCCATGGAAAAAATGATGGACTCGCTGGTTCACAAACTTCTCGCGCTGCCTGACGACACCGTCGTCTATCCCGGCCACGGTCTCACCACTACCATCGGCGAAGAACGCCAAAGCAATCCCTTCCTTGTAGAAAAATAATCACCAGCTCGAAGAGCGTTTGCAGAAGCTTAAAAAGTCGTCACTCCGAGCGAGGGAAAAGCCGTGATTGCGACTGGACCGCACTCAGCCGGGATCGTAAAGCCGTCACTCCGAGCGAAGCGAGGAATCTCTCTTCGACCTACGACTCGCGAACAATTTAAGCCATCAACTACTCCGCGCCTCTCTCGCCAACCGGATCTCCTCCATCACCGATTGCACCAGTTCTTTCGCGTGCACCAGCTCCTGCGTAATCATCCGAACATCCATCGCCGGCAAAGTAGGATTCCGCTGGCTCGTGCAATAAACACCGTGCTGACCAACCAGAACCAGCGCATTCGTCAGCCGGTCCAATCCCACCGCCAGCCGCCCACGCTCTTTACCAAACATTTGTTCGTAGTGCTCCAGTTCGTCTTTGTGTTCGGTAAATGCCGACATCGATTCGCCCTCTATTTCTCCGCTGTCATCGGTCGCAAAGCCCAACCCGTACCTGAACCACACGGTGCCGCATCGGGCACACTGCTACTGCTCTAAACTTTACCGCACCGTTTCCGCGGAACATAATCACTCTCGCCCGAAGAAATGTCTAAAGCCCTCGGATATTTCCCACTTTCCGTCAGGGTATTTGCCCGTTTCGCGATTCTCGGGAACAGCGGGCTGGAGCAGCGTGAACATGCGACGTTCGGACCTGGTTCAACACAAGGAAAAAGAGAAAGCCACCAATACGCGCACTTCGCAGATTGTTTTTGGCGAACGCCAGCACCTTTTGCGGGTGCTCGATTCGCTCGAAGGCACCGATTTGCCGCTGGCCCGCGCTCAACAGGAGCGCCACTCGCTCGAAGAACTGATTCACGCGCGCACTCGCGAACTCAACCAAATCAACACCGCGTGGGACGAAAAGATTGGCTTGGTTCTCAGCGCCGATGCCAAGCCGGAGATGCTTGAGAAACTCGTCAAACAGGCCCCCGAAACTGATTATTATCTGCTGCGCCTGATCAGCGAGCATCCACGCTCGAACGCAAAAACATTGCAAAAGCTTGGCCGCCATCCCTACGGCGCCATTCGCGAAAATGTAGCTCGCCATCCCAACGCCGACGCCACCACGCTCACCTATTTGAGCAAAGACCGCAGCCAGCCGCTCTGGTATCTGGTAGCTTTTAATCCGAATACGCCCAGCGTACTGCAGCGTCGCCTGCGCGAACGCCTCAAGCGCCTGGGCGAAAATCACAGCGCCATCCGCTAGCGCCAAACGCTTTCAACCGTCTGCGGCTATCCGTGTAAAATGCTCGCGGAGTTCCCACCGAATGCCGCCTGAGTTTTCTGATAGCCGCTCATCTTCATTTGCCATCGGAACTGCTTTAAACTTTTTTCGCAAAAACATTTTCGCCATCGCCGGAATCTCCGCGCTCCTTGTCATTCCGTGCTTTTGGCGTTCCCGTATTCAGGCCGGCGACCTCGGCAGCCATGTTTACAACGCCTGGCTTGCTCAGTTGATCGAACATCACCAAATCTCCGGACTAACCATCGCGCGCCAGTGGAGCAACATTCTTTTCGATCTGCTTCTTCAGAACGTCGGGAATCTGCTTGGCTTCGTCGCCGCCGAAAAAATTGTCGTCGCCTTCGCGGTTCTGGTGTTTTTCTGGGGGTGTTTTTCTTTTCTTGCGAGAGCATCCGGCACTCCGCCCTGGGGGCTCGCGCCATTTTTATTTGTCCTTTCCTATGGCTATGCCTTTCACATGGGCTTCATGAACTACTACCTTTCCACCGGTTTTGCTTTCTTCGCCCTGGCTGCGGCATGGCACGGCGGAGCGGGGAACTGGTTGTGCGCCGGCGTGCTCGCTGCGGTAAGTCTGCTCGCCCATCCCATCGGTTTTGTCTTGTTTGTGGCGATCGCATGTTACGTTTCACTGTGGCGGCTGTTGCCGCGCTGGACGCGCTTTGTTCTTCCGGCGATCGTCGTCGTTTGCGTGACGGCAGTGAAAGTTTACTTCGCGGGCCATGACACACTCGCTGCCAGTTGGCGTTCCGAAGGATTTTTTCAGCTCCTCGGCCAGGATCAACTCAATCTCTTCGGCCACCGTTACGTACTTCTTTCCTGGATAGCCCTCGCCTGGGGAAACGTTTGCGTACTCGCCGCAATTTACGATTGGATTTTCCGCGCCAAAAAGCCGTCAGCAGGTTTTCGCCTTGCGGTCGAGCTCTATCTTCTAGCGGTGATCGGCACTTTCTGCCTGCCGGAAAACTTTCGTGTTGGGCTATACGCAGGATGGATCGGCTTGCTCGTTTCGCGGCTAACACTGGTAACCGCTGCCTTCGGTTTGCTGGTTCTTGCTGCTCTTCGTCTTCCACGTTGGTCCACGCACGGAAATTGTCTCGGCGCTTTGTTATTTTTTCTTTTTCTTTACCAGGACACCGGCAAACTCGATCGCATGGAAGCCAGCGCTCGAACCGTCGTCCAGTCGCTGCCCATAGGAACGCGCGTCGTGGCCGTAGCCAATCCGCCAGACGATTGGCGCATTCAATTCATCTATCATTCGATTGAGCGAGCCTGCCTCGGCCGCTGCTTCAGTTTCGCCAACTACGAGCCGTCGTCGCTCCAGTTCCGTGTCCGCGCAGGACCCGGCAATTACTTCGTCACCACCTCCGTCGACCAATCCGACGACATGTCCAGCGGCGATTACATCATGCGGAAAGACGATCTTCCGCTGACCTCGATTTACCAGTGTGATGATGCCGATTTCACGCAGCTCTGCGCTTTACCACTCAGGGAAGGGCAGAAGACCGAAGATCCCGAATCCGAGCCCAGCCCTCCCGCACCGGATTCCGACAACTAAGCTCCGATCGCTCGTCCGGGCAAGCTGGGGGCGCAGCATGCAGCGCCCCCTATCGGAGCCGCCACCAATTCGCATCACCTCTCGGAGTCAACGGCCGCGAAAGGCAGAAGACAAATTGGCTCTTGCATCAGTCCAATATCTGCTACAATTGACTTTTTGGGAGAGACAATGCTGCCCGTACATCTCCAACCCGAAAGTCACGTTCCTCTCTATATCCAATTGCGCGACCAGCTTCGCGCGCTGGTACACGCTGGCGATCTGCGCCCTGGCGACCGCATTCCTGCCAGCCGGGAGCTCGCGACCGTACTCGGCGTCCATCGCACCACGGTCGCCAACGCCTACGCCGAACTCGAATCTGAAGGATTGATCCAGGGTCACGTCGGCCGCGGCACCTTCATTCAAGGCAATGGCAATGGCCTGAAATTAACTCCCCCGCCACCGCCGATGCTCGGCAACAATAACGGGAACGGCTTGCGCTGGGAATTGCTCTTCGCTGACGAACGCGGCGACGAAATTCTCAGCCGCTTGACGGCCAGCGCCCCGGAAGACGCGCTTTCGTTCGTCATGGCGCGCCCTGCTGTGGATTATTTTCCGGTCGAAGAGTTGCAAATTTGCGTGAATACCGTGCTGCGACGCGAAGCCACTGACGTGCTCAATCTCGGCTCGTCCGATGGCTACGCTCCGCTCAAGGAAGCTCTACTGGAGCTCCTGAGCAGCGATGGCATTACCGCCAAAGACGAAAACCTTTTGATTACCGACGGCTGCCAGCAAGCTCTCGATCTCATCAGCAAAGCGTTTGTTCGTCCCGGCGACTGCGTGGTTCTGGAGAATCCCACTTATCCGGGCGCTGGCGCCATTTTCAATGGTGCGCGCGCACGCTGCCTCGGAGTGCCCGTCAACACTCATGCCGAGCCCGGCAAGCCGCTGGGCGTCGATGTTGAAGCTCTCGAAGCCACGCTCGCCGCCAATCGCGTCAAGCTCATCGTGCTGACGCCGGATTTTCACAATCCGACTGGCACTTCAATGCCACTGGCATCGCGCCGCAAACTTCTTGAACTGGCTTCGCGCCATCAAGTGCCGGTGGTCGAAGATCACATCTATGCACGGCTGCATGCCCGCGAAGAGCGCATTCCTTCGCTAAAGCAAATGGATCGTTCGAATCTGGTCATTCACATCGACAGTTTTTCCAAAGTGGCATTTCCCGGCCTGCGCGTTGGTTGGATCGTAGCTGCGGCAGCGGCCATCGAGCGGCTTCGCTTAGTCAAACAAACTACCGACCTGCACACCGATCAACTGGCACAAGCGACACTCGCGGAATTTTTGCGCCGCGGCTACTTCGCAAAGCATTTGTCGAAGATGCGCAAACTTTATGCCACTCGTTTGGCTGCTCTCGATGACGCGCTTCGCAAACACATGCCCGAAGAGACGCGCTGGACGCGGCCCGAAGGCGGCATGTGCCTGTGGCTGGAACTTCCGCCCGGCTTCGACGCCAGCGAACTTTTGATCCATGCTAAGGAACGCGGTTTGCTCTTTGCTCCCGGGCGCTATTTTTATGTGCAATCTCATCTGCCGAATACGCTGCGACTGGGGTTCGCGAACCTGAATGAAAAGGAATTGGCCCGTGGCGCTGCAACGCTTGCTGATCTTTTGCGGATAGAAATGCGCAAACGGCAGCGCGGCGTACGCCGCGCGGAACGCAGCCGCGTCGCGCTGGTCTGAAACATTTTGCTGCTGGCGAACTTAGGGTGCGAGCTGCGCAACTGAGGGATCGAAGGGAGATTCCTCGCTTCGCTCGGAATGACGGAGAGAGTACAGCCGCATCTTGAAAGGCTAGATAGAATTCTGAATAACATGTGCGCGAAACTTATACTCGAACCTAATCCCGCCAACCACTGTTTCGGCTGTGGCGGCGCCAACGATTCGGGCATGAAGCTGACGTTCGAACTGGATCAGGACGCGCGCCGCGTCAGCGGAAAATTTACGCTGGGCCCACGCTACGGTGGTGGAGCGGGGTTCACGCACGGCGGCATCATCGCGATTCTGCTCGATGAAGCCATGGGGAAGATTTCCAAACTTTCCGACGAACGCGCGGTCACGGCTGAGTTGAACATCGAATATCGCAAACCGGTTCCGGTAGACGCCGAGATTATTGTTACTGGCTGGCAGGAAGAAGAAAAAGGCCGCAACCGTTTTCGCGTCGGCGAAATTCACGACGCGCATGGCGACTTGCTGGCAAGAGGCCGCGGGCGCTTCGTAGTAGTAGGCCAGCCCGTTGCCGCAGGCCAGGGCGGCGCAACGTAGTTCTTGGGTTTGTAGTGGCCGGTCTTTAGACCGGTGCCTTATTTTGAGGGAGAGCATCATGGCAAACAAAAAAGCAAACGGCAGCGCCCACACAAACGGCGCGCCATCCACTTCCACTCCGGTCAACGAATGGCGGGCAAAAGTCGGTCTGGCCGAAATGTTAAAAGGTGGCGTCATCATGGACGTCACCAACGCCGTGCAGGCCCGCATTGCCGAAAAAGCCGGCGCTTGCGCCGTCATGGCTCTCGAACGTGTGCCCTCCGACATCCGCAAAGAAGGCGGCGTCGCGCGCATGGCCAGCATTAAGGTCATTCGCGAAATCATGCACACCGTGACTATCCCGGTGATGGCCAAAGTGCGCATCGGCCATTTCGCCGAGGCAGAAGTCCTGCAAGCTCTTGAAGTCGACTTCATCGACGAGAGCGAAGTGCTCACTCCCGCCGACGAAGAAAATCACATCTGGAAGCACGATTACCGCATTCCGTTCGTGTGCGGTGCGCGCAATCTTGGTGAGGCGCTTCGCCGCATCGGCGAAGGCGCGGCTATGATTCGTACCAAGGGAGAAGCTGGCTCCGGCAACGTGGTCGAAGCCGTGCGCCACATGCGCACCATCGTCAGCCAGATGAAAAAACTCACTACCATGCGCGACGACGAACTGATGCGCGAAGCAAAAGAACTGGGTGCGCCGCTGGAACTCATTCGCCAGATCGCAAAAACTGGCAAGCTGCCGGTGCCGAATTTTTCCGCAGGCGGAATCGCTACACCCGCGGACGCAGCGCTCGTCCGCAGCCTCGGCGCGGAAGCTGTATTCGTAGGCTCCGGCATCTT
>Ga0185299_10002206_pt1 | contig 31402 bp, 21 predicted proteins | sample PaiPotPPA55metaG_FD_128002 | JGI IMG/M metagenome (GOLD analysis project Ga0185299, IMG submission 128002) | Iron sulfur acid spring bacterial and archeal communities from Banff, Canada, to study Microbial Dark Matter (Phase II) - Paint Pots PPA... ...
GGGCCCCATATCGGTGCCCTTGGCCATCGGATCGCCAACGCGGATCGCCTTCACGGCGGGCTCAAGCAGTTCGAGGAAGCGGTCGTACACGCTGCGCTCGACCAGGATCCGGCTCCGCGCGCAGCAGTCCTGCCCGGCATTGTCGAACACCGCGCCAGGTGCCGAGGCGGCGGCCCGCTCCAGGTCGCTGTCCGCGAACACGATGTTCGCGCTCTTACCACCGAGTTCGAGGGTCACCGGGATAATGCGCTGCGCGGCCCGAGCGGCGACCTGTCGGCCAACCTGCGTCGAGCCGGTGAACACGATCTTGCCGACGCCCGGGTGCTCCACCAGGCGCGTGCCAGCCACCGGTCCGGTGCCGGGCAGCACCTGGAAGACGTCTGGCGGCAGCCCGGCTTCGAGCGCGAGTCGGGCAAGGCGCTGAGCGGTCAGCGGAGTCTGTTCGGCGGGCTTCAGGATGACCGAGTTGCCGGCGGCCAGCGCGGGCGCGACGCCCCAGGCCGCGATCGGCATCGGGAAGTTCCACGGCGCGATCACGCCGACCACGCCGATGGGCTCCTTGAACGTCACGTCGAGCCCGCCGGGCACCGGGATCTGCCGGCCAAGCAAGCGTTCCGGGGCGCCGGCGTAGTACTCGAACAGGTCGCGCGCGTTACCCGCCTCCCAGCGTGCACTGCCGATCGGATGGCCGGAGTTGGCGACCTCAATCCGGGCCAGCTCCTCGAGCTCTTCGTCGATCAGCCGGGCGAAGCGGCGCAGCAGCCGGGCCCGATCGCCGGGGGCAACGTCGCGCCACCCGGGGAAGGCGTCGATCGCCCTGGCCACAGCGGCGTCCACGTCCGCCGCGGAGGCCATCGGAACCTCGGCGATGACCTCCTCCGTCGCCGGATTCAGCACCGAGTGAATCGACTCCGAGTAAATGAGCGCTGTCATGGCTGGGAGAGTTCTTCCTTGCATCGGCGGGAGCGGGACTTGAACTGGGCGGCTGCTTCGACGAGGGCGGCAAAGAGCCGAAGCTCGCGATCCACCTCCGGGTGCCACTGGACGCCCACCGCGAATGCGCGTCCGTCCACGGTGACGGCCTCGATCGTGCCGTCCGGCGCTCGACCCGTGACGGACAGCCCCGCGCCGAGCTTCGCGATCGCTTGATGGTGGTAGCAAGACACGTCGACGGACAGGCCGAGGACCGAGCCCGGGAGGGACTCGGGGACCAGCGACACACGTGTGCTGGTGAAGACAGCTGTACCGGCGCGGTGATCCACGACCCCTGAGACCTCGGGCAGATGCTGGTGCAGAGAACCGCCGAAGGTGATGTTCAGCAGCTGCGCTCCACGACAGATCGCGAGCACCGGCATGTCGCGGTCCAGTGCCGCAGCCAGCAGAGCGAGCTCCCATTCGTCACGCTGGTCCCGAGCCGGACCAGTCTCGGCGTGTGGGAGCTCGCCGTAAAGCGCGGGGTTCGCGTCGGGTCCGCCGGAGATGACGAGGGCGTCGAGGTTGCTGACGAGCTGGGCCACAGGTCGTCGCGTCCCAGCCGCAGATACATCTGCGGCCCTGTTGTTCTGTATCGGCGGCAGCAGCAGCGGCACCCCGCCGGCCGCCGCGACGCAGTCCACGTAGTTGTACGGCAGCACAGCGGCGTCGACATCCCACACTCCCCAGGACGCCTGCTCGCGGTAGGTGCTGATGCCGATCAGCGGAAGCTCGGTCATAGCCGCTCGAATCCCCGGCGTCGCTCCCAGTCGGTCACCGCCGCGTTGAAGGATTCGACCTCGATCCGGGCGGCGTTCAGATAGTGCGCGACCACGCCTTCGCCGAACGCCTCCTTGGCCAGGTCGCTCGCGGCGAACAGCTCGGCCGCGTCGCGCAGGGTGCCGGGGACGCGCGGCAGGTCCGCGCCGTACGCGTTGCCGCGGAACTCGGGGTCGAGCGGCAGTTCACGGTCGATGCCGTCGAGCCCGGCGGCGATCATCGCGGCCACCGCCAGGTACGGGTTCACGTCGCCACCCGGCACCCGGTTCTCGACCCGGAGCGATTCGCCGTGTCCGACGACGCGCAGCGAGCAGGTGCGATTGTCCCTGCCCCAGGCGACCGCGGTAGGCGCGAAGCTGCCGTCGGCGAAACGCTTGTAGGAGTTGATGTTCGGCGCGTACAGGAGTGTCAGCTCCCTGATGTGGGCGAGCTGGCCGGCCAGGTAGTGCTCCATCAACGCGGAGAAGCCGTGTTCGCGTTCTCCTGCGAGCACCGGCGAATCGTCCTCGGTGCGGCGCAGGCTCAGATGGATGTGGCAGGAATTGCCCTCGCGCTCGTCGTACTTGGCCATGAAGGTCAGGCTGCGGTCCTGCAGCGCGGCGATCGACTTCGCGCCGGTCTTGTAGATCGAGTGGTTGTCGCACGTGGTCAGCGCGTCGGCGTAGCGGAAGGCGATCTCGTGCTGCCCGGGATTGCACTCGCCCTTGGCCGACTCGACGTACATGCCCGCGCCGGTCATCCCGTTGCGGATGGCGCGCAGCAGCGGCTCGATCCGGGCGGTGCCGAGCATGGAGTAGTCGACGTTGTACTGGTTGGCCGGGGTCAGCCTGTCGTAGCCACGTTCCCAGGCCTGCTCGTAGCTGTCGTTGAACACGATGAACTCGAGCTCGGTGCCGGCGTAGGCGGTCAGGCCCCGCTCAGCGAGCCGGTCGAGCTGCCGGCGCAGCAATTGGCGGGGTGAGACGGCCACCGGCTCCCCGGTCTCCTCGTGAAGCACGTCGGCGAGCACGCCCACGGTGCCGGGCTGCCACGGGATGCTGCGCAGCGTACTGAGATCCGGCTTGAGCACGAAGTCGCCGTAACCGGTCGACCAGGAAGATAGATCGAATCCTGAGACAGTGTTCATCTCGACGTCCACGCAGAGCAGATAGCTACATGCCTCGGTGTCGTGGGCGACCACCTGGTCCAAGAAGTACTCGGCCGACATCCGCTTGCCCTGCAGGCGCCCCTGCATGTCGGTGATCGACACCTCGACGGTGTCCACGGCGCCGTCCGCGACGAGAGCGCGCAGCTGGTAGAGCGAAAGCAGGCCCGCTCGACGTGCCGGGGCCTCGGGATTGCCAGTGTTCATGGACACGCGCCTCCGGGTGCCGCTCCGTGCGGTCAATTGGACGACACGGCGTCCATTGGGCATCCATCAGTCTGTCCCGGATGCGCCGAAAGTCAATACCTGGCAAGGGAATCCGTCCCGCCAACCTGCACCGGTCGGTCGAGGCCGGTCAATCCAGAAATCCGCGAAGCAGCACCGCGGTGCCCTCCAAATGCTCGGCCATCGCCCGGCGGGCCCGCTCCGGATCTCCGCCGAGCACGGCCGCACTGATGGCGCGATGCTGGTCCGCCGAATGCCGGAGATTGGCCTCCAGCATGGGAATCGCGTCCAGCAGGTCGTTGACGCGCAGTCGCGCTTCCGCCACCGCGGCGCCGAGTTGGGTGGAGCCCGACAGCTCGGCCAGCGCGAGGTGGTAGCGGGTGTCCGCGATCCGGTAGTCGGCGGCGTCCGCCAACTCCGCGGCGTCCATCCGCTGGGTCAGCAGCCTGCGTTCCGCGGCGTCCAGCGGGCGGGCCGCGGCGGCCTCGGCCGCGCCGGTCTCCACCGCGTGGCGGAAGACGAGCGCGTCATCGAGGCCGCCGGGCATCCCGTCGATGAGGTCCCGCAGCCGCTCCGGTGACGGCGGCACCGGCCGTCTCAGGACTCTGGTTCCGCCGGAACGGCCGCGGGTGCTGGCGGCCACGATGCCCTCGGCGGCGAGGGCGTGGATGGCCTCGCGCAGCGTGTCCCGGCTCACCCGCAACTGCGCCGCCAGCTCGCGTTCCGGCGGGAGCCGCTCCCCCGGCCGGATCGTGCCGAGCTTGACCGAGCGCAGGATGCGCTCGACCGTCTCCTCGAACGCGTTCCCGGCGCGCACTGCCTGGAACACCGGGGAGCCCGCGCCGGTCCGCTCGTCCGCCGCGTCCGCTGACATCGGCGCTGCCGCCTCTCCGCCGCCCGGTTACGCCTGCCTGTTTTCCGGCCAGTTGCTTGGCCCGCTGCCGGGCCATTGTGCTCGCGACGACGAGCCGCGTCCAGAGGCTGCGCCCAGGCGATTTCTCGGCGGATCGCCGACCTGGACCGTCTAGCCGGTGACGCTGGCGGTACCGGTTTCAATGTGACCGGTGAAGCGCCGCGACCAGGCGGAGTCGCTGCTCACGGTAATGGTGAAGTCGTACCAGCCGCCGGCGTAAGCAACCTGGTTCCAGTAGTCGGAGGCGCTGCCGCCGGCCGCGACGGTGTAGGTCCACGGCCCGTCGGTGCGGTAGTGATTCGACGTCACGGTGAAGGTGACCGAGGACGTCGACGTGTTCGTCATGGTCAGCCACAGCGATTCCTCGTCGAGGTTCGGCGAGGGAGCGTAGTGGCTGGTGACTTCCGCGTACTCGCCGGCGGTGGTGGCGTTGCCCTGGAAACGCCGTAGGAAGCGGTTCGGGCCGGTCATGGTCAGGTCGTAAGCGCCGTTGCCGTAACCGGAGCCGATGTTGAAGTAGTCGGTAACGACGCCGTCGCCTGAAGACGCCGAGTACGCGGGCACCGTGTACTGCCACGGCCCGCCGCTGCGGTAGTTGTTGGCGTACACGGCGAATGTGGCCGCGCTGGTGGCGAGGCTGCCCTCGTTGGCCATCTTCAGCCAGAGCAGGATCTGGCCGTTCGAGCCGGTCTGGATGGACGAGACGTAGCCGTCCGGCTGGTAGGGCAGGGCACGCGCGGATCGGGCGCCGGACTCCTGAGCGGGCAGCGCGTTGGTGTCCGCCGACGGGTTCAGCTCGATGTTGCACAGCGACTGGCTGATGGTGGACGTGGTCGCCGGCAGGCTGGTCGGCAGGCCGTAAACCGGATTGGCGAAGTCGAAGGCCCCGGTCAGGTCGCCGCACACCTCGCGGCGCCAGGCGCTGATGTTCGAGCATGCGGCGGGCGTGCCGAGGGCGGCGGTCCAGGTCTCCATGAAGCGGATGACCGAGGTGTGGTCGTAGGTCTGTGAGTCCACCCAGCCGCCACGGGTCCACGGCGATGCGATGATCATCGGGACGCGGTAGCCGAGCCCGATCGGGGTGCCGTTCTGGATGAACTCGTTCGCGGTGCCGGCCGGCGGGACGGGCGGGGGCACGTGGTCGAAGAAGCCGTCGTTCTCGTCGTAGTTGAGGAACAGGACGGTGGAGTCGAAGACGTCCGCGTCCGCGGCGAGGGCCTGGAGCACCTCGTTGACGAACTGGGCGCCGTCCTCCGGCGGGGCGTCCGGGTGCTCGGAGCACTGCTGGTTCGCCACGATCCAGGAGACCTGCGGGAGGGTGCCGTTCACCACGTCGTTCTTGATGGCGGCGGCTATGTCGGTGGGGGTGGAACCGGTGGTGGAGGCGACCGAGCCCATGCCGTTGACGTAGAGCGGAGAGCTTGTGGCGGCATTCGCGAACTGCTTGAAGTAAGCCAGCGCGTTGTCGCCGAAGTTGTCGCTCGCGACCTGGTAGACCTTCCAGCTCACGCCCGCGTCCTGCAACGCCTCGGCATACGTCTGCCAGCTGAGTCCGGACTCGGAGCCGCCGTCATAGGCCGGGCCGCCGGCCGTCCCGTTCGGGTCGATCATGCCGGACCACAGGTAGGTGCGGTTCGGTCCGGTGGCGCTGAGTATCGAGCAATGGTACGCGTCGCAGATCGTGTACGCGTCGGCGAGACCGTAGTGGAAAGGAACGTCCGAACGGGTCAGATAGCCCATGGTGCGGTCGGAGCCCTTGGCCGAGATCCAGTCGTCCATCTTGCCGCCGTCCCAGGCCTCGTGCTGGGTGGACCAGCCGTGGTCGAGCGAGCCGTCGCACTGCGCGAGGGTCTCGGCGCTGGCGAAGATGTTGCCGGAGCCGTTGCTCAGGTTCCACGGGTACTGCCGGCCCGAACCGTTGGGCTGGTTGAAGACGCTGTGGCCGCCGGAGAGCAGGACCGTGGCCCGGTCGCCGAAGCCGCGCACGCCCTGCAGGGTGCCGAAGTAGTGGTCGAAGCTGCGGTTCTCCTGCATCAGGACCACCACGTGCTTGACGTCCGTGATGGTGCCCGTCGTGGCGGCCTGCGCCCTGGTCGCGCGCAGCGGCACGACGCCGAGGGCCGCGCCGGTGCCGACGGCGGCCGCGCTGCCTATCAGGGTGCGACGGGAGATCGGGGACATGGCGTGGGTATGCCTTTCGTCGCGAGACTCACGCCGTAGTGGGTCGGCGCGGCACCGCCCGCGTGCGGATGCACGTAGCAACGTGCCGCCGAATCCGCATACTTGTCCAGACAAGGTGCGTGTCATGGCAGTGAAACGCCAGTGAACAGTGCGCGCGGGCGGATAGCCGCCGGAATGCGCACGGGGGTTTCGGTGCAGCTCAGAGGCTAGGGTCGGCCGAGTCCTTTGGTCGGGTGGGGCGCTCCGGGCGCACGGCTCGATCGGTCGCCGCGCCGCGCGCCGGCGGGGAGGCGGGTGCGGGTGTCACAGGCTGCTGATGCTGGGGCTGAGGCAGTGGCCGGGGCAGCGACTGGGGCTGGGGCTGTCCCGGCGCCGTCGGCGGCACGGTGGTCGCGTCGGCGTCGGTCACCGGACGCATGACGGCAGTCGCCTCCGCATCGGATACCGGCCGAATGACGGTGGTCGCCTCGGTGTCGGCCACCGGACGCTCATAGCCGGTAGCCGCCGAGTCGGACACGGGACGCATGAAGGTGGTCGCCTCCGTGTCGGCCACCGGACGCACCGCTGTATTCATCACAGTGTTCATCACTGTGGTCGCCTCTGCATCCGGCGCGGGGCGTCCGGCAGCGTTCGCCCAGGTGTCTGCCACGCCGGGCCGTTCCGGGGTTCGCGACGGCGCCGTCTGCCCGCTACCGAAAGCCGACTGCCCAGGCCTGGCGAACCCGTGCTTCGCAGCACCGGAATTCTGCGGTCCGAGCGCGACCGGGGGGCCGTCGCCGGGGCGCATCTGCGCATGCAACTGTGCCTCCAATGGCGACTGCACCTGCGCTTTAGCCGTCAACTGCGCCTGCGGTACCTGCTGCGCCTGCGCCTGCGTCAGTCCCTGCCCCTGCTCCTGTTCCGGCTTCTCCGGCGGCCCGATGCGTTCAAGAACCGCGTAGAGCACCTCGACCGGCACCTGCGGGTCCAGCGCGTGTTCGAGGAGTGCATCGAGTTCGGCGGGCTCCAGGGCATCGATGTTCTCTACATCCATGCCAGGACAACGGGAGGGCCCGCGTGCGAGTCACCCTTATTCACCCGGCTGGAGCCGGTAATCATACGAACCGCTCACGCGGCGGCGAGCGCCTGCCGGGCGATCTCGATCTCCTCGTCGGTCGGGATGACCAGGACCGCCACCTCCGCGCCGACCGGGGAGATATACCGCTCACCGCGCTCCGCCGACTCGTTGCGGTCGGGATCGATCGCGATGCCGAGCCGTTCGAGTCCGGACAGGCTCAGAGCTCTGGTCTGCGGATCGTTCTCGCCGACGCCCGCGGTGAAGACGATCGCGTCGACCCGGCCGAGCACCGCGTAGTACGCACCGACGTACTTGCGGATGCGATGACAGTACACATCGATGGCCAGCCGAGCGCCTGAATCCCCTTGTGCCGCCGCCTTTTTCACGTCTCGCAGATCATTGCTACCCGCGAGTCCCAACAGACCACTGTCATGGTTGAGCACGCGGTCGACGTCGGCGGCGTCGAGCCCGGCGACCCGTTGTAGGTACGCCGGGACGGCCGGGTCGAGGTCACCGCTTCGAGTGCCCATGACCAGGCCTTCGAGCGGGGTCAGGCCCATCGACGTGTCCACGCTGCGGCCGCCCTCGACGGCGCTGACGCTGGCGCCGTTGCCCAGGTGCAGCACGATCGTGTTCGTCTCCCCCAGCGGCCGGCCGAGGAACTCGGCCGCTCGACGCGAGACGTAGCCGTGCGAGGTGCCATGGAAGCCGTAGCGGCGTACGGCGTAGCGCTCGCGCCATTCGCGCGGCACCGCGTAGGTGAATGCGGGTTCGGGCAGAGTCTGGTGGAACGCCGTATCGAAGACGGCGACCTGGGGCACACTCGGAAACGCGCGCCGGGCGACTTCGATGCCGGTGAGGTTCGCCGGATTGTGCAGCGGCGCGAGCGGAATCAGTGACCTGATGCGTTCGAGCACTGCGTCGTCGAGCACCGTGGCGCGGGTGAACTCGGAGCCGCCGTGCACGACGCGGTGGCCCACGGCGGTCAGGCTGATCCGGTCGAGATCCGGCCCGGCCTCTCGAAACGCGGCGAGCACCGCGTCCAGGGCCTGTTCGTGGTCGTCGAAAGCACGCTCGAGCTCGTACGGCTTGCCGCTCGCGGGCCGGTGCGTCAACGAACCGTCCGGCCCGCCGCCGATGCGCTCGACCAGGCCCGTCGCGAGGCGCTCGCCTCGACCGCCGTCATCGAGTTCGAGCAACTGGTACTTGATGGAGGAGGAACCGACATTGAGCACGAGCACGGCCTTCGTCATGCGGCCCATTCTGCTCGGCGGCCGGTACCGCGGCGAGGGCCGGGGTCCGGTAGGGGCGGGGCCGGTCAGCCCATTCGGCGTACCGGCGGGGGCGGACGGTGCGGGGTATTGAGCAGAATTGGCACGTATGCCAGCCTTGCACGTACGGACGAACCACTCGGGAAAGGGGCCGGGAATGGCCGCCGGAAACACGGGTCCGCTGACCAGGGAAGACCTCGACCTGATCGATGCGTACTGGCGGGCGGCGAACTACCTGTCCGTCGGCCAGATCTACCTGCTCGACAATCCGCTGCTGCGCGAGCCGCTCAAGGCCGAGCATGTCAAGCCCCGCCTGCTCGGCCACTGGGGCACCACTCCGGGCCTGAACCTCATCTACGCCCACATGAACCGGGCGATCAAGCAGCGCGACCTGGACGCGATCTATATCGCCGGTCCGGGGCACGGCGGCCCGGGCCTGGTGGCCAACACGTACCTCGAGGGCACCTACAGCGAGTTCTACTCGGGGATCGGCCAGGATGAGGCGGGCCTGCAGCGCCTGTTCAGACAGTTCTCCTTCCCCGGCGGCATCCCGAGCCACGTGGCGCCGGAGACGCCGGGCTCGATCCACGAGGGCGGCGAGCTGGGCTACGCCGTCTCACACGCGTACGGCGCGGCCTTCGACAATCCGGACCTCGTGGTGTGCTGCGTCGTCGGCGACGGCGAGGCGGAGACCGGGCCGCTGGCCGCGTCCTGGCACTCCAACAAGTTCCTCGACCCGGCGAAGGACGGCGCGGTGCTGCCGATCCTCCAGCTGAACGGCTTCAAGATCGCCAACCCGACCGTGCTCGCCCGCATCCCGCAGGAGGAGCTGGACAAGCTCTTCGAAGGGTACGGATACCGGCCGATCACGGTGAACGTGACGGACCCGGAGGACCACGCCGCCGCGCACCAGGCGTTCGCCGCCGCCCTGGACGACGCCCTGGACGCGATCAGGGATATCCAGCGGACCGCCAGGAACCAGCAAATCGAGGGCGGCCCCGAGTCGGTACAGCGCCCGGTGTGGCCGGTGATCATCCTGCGTTCGCCGAAGGGTTGGACCGGACCGAAGGAGGTGGACGGCAAGCGCACCGAGGGCAGCTGGCGTTCGCACCAGGTGCCGCTGGCCGGCTTGCACGACAACCCGGAGCACCTGCAGCAGCTCGAAGCCTGGATGCGCTCCTACCGGCCGGAGGAGCTGTTCGACGGCGACGGCGCGCTGGTGAAGGAGCTGGCCGCGCTCGCGCCGGAGGGTCAGCGGCGGATGGGCGCGAATCCGCACGCCAACGGCGGCCTGCTGCTACGTGAGCTGGAGATGCCGGACTTCCGCGTGTACGCAGTGGGCGACGTGGAGTCCGCCGGCCACGGCACCACGACGTCCGAGGCCACTCGCGTGCTCGGCGGCTTCCTCAGGGACGTGATGGAACGTAACGCGGAGCATCGCAACTTCCGCCTCGTCGGCCCGGACGAGACCGCCTCCAACCGCCTGGGCGCGGTGCTCGAAGTCACCGGCCGGGCCTGGATGGCCGAGGCCGAGCCGGACGACGACGCGGCGCTCGCGCCCGACGGACGGGTGATGGAGATCCTCTCCGAGCACACCTGCCAGGGCTGGCTCGAGGGCTACCTGCTCACCGGCCGGCACGGCTTCTTCTCCTGTTACGAGGCGTTCATCCACATCGTCGACTCGATGTTCAACCAGCACGCCAAGTGGCTCAAGACGACCAGGCACATCCCATGGCGGCGGCCGATCGCCTCCCTCAACTACCTGCTGACCTCGCACGTCTGGCGCCAGGACCACAACGGCTTCTCACACCAGGACCCCGGCTTCATCGACCACGTGGTGAACAAGAAGGCTGACGTCATCCGCGTCTACCTGCCGCCGGACGCCAACACCCTGCTGTCCACGGCGGACCACTGCCTGCGCAGCAAGCACTATGTGAACGTGATCGTCGCCGGCAAGCAGCCCGCGCTCAACTGGCTCTCGATGGACGAGGCGATCGTGCACTGCACGCGCGGCATCGGGATCTGGGAGTGGGCCTCCACGGACGCGGGCCAGGAGCCTGACGTGGTGATGGCCTGTGCCGGCGACGTGCCCACACTCGAGACCCTGGCGGCCGTGGCGATCCTGCGCGAGCGCTTCCCCGAGCTGAAGATCAGGGTGATCAACGTCGTCGACCTGATGCGGCTGCAGGACAACACGGAGCACCCGCACGGCCTGACCGACCGCGAATTCGACGCGCTGTTCACCACGGACAAGCCGGTCGTCTTCGCGTACCACGGTTACCCGTCGCTGATCCACCGGCTCACCTACCGCCGGCGGAACCACAACAACATCCACGTGCGCGGCTACAAGGAGGAGGGCACCACGACCACGCCCTTCGACATGGTGATGCTCAACGACCTGGACCGGTTCCACCTGGTGATGGACGTCATCGACCGCGTCCCCTGCCTCGCGTACGAGGGCGCGCACCTGCGCCAGGACATGGCCGACGCCCGCCTTGTCGCCCGGGCCTACACCCGCGAGCACGGCGACGACATCCCCGAGGTGCGCGACTGGACGTGGCCTTTCGCAGCGATTTGATAGGAGTACCGCGGGTCAGAATGGAGCGGGAGAGCGCCACAGGGTAACTGTGGCGCCGGCTCCAGAATCAAACCGGTGCGCCGTCCTCGTTCGCGGGCCAGTCGCCGTCGCTCATGATGCACGCGGCCAGCGCGAATCCGGCCATGGGCGCCGCGATCTTGTATCTGGTCAACTGCTACTCCTGTGGTCCGTACATGCTCCAGACTGCCCGTGAAGGGCGCCGTCACGAATGAGGATTTCAGGACGCCCTACCGAGTGCCTACCGTGCGGAGGCAGCGGTCGAACCAATCACGGGTGCGGTTGAGCAGGTCGATCCGGTGGGTGCGCTCCATGATGCCGTGTCCCTCGCGCGGATAGACCACGAACTCGTGGTCGACTCCGAAGCGGCGCAGTGCCCGGTGGAAGAACACTGCCTGGCCTAGCGGCACATTGGTGTCGTCCTCGCCGTGCACGATCAGTACCGGGGTGCGGATTCTGGAGGCGAAGCTGATCGGGCTGAGCTCGTCGTGACGGTGCGGGCCCGGTCCTTCCCAGCCGTGGCTGCCGCCGAGGCCGGCCTCCAGCGCACCCTGTTCGCCGATCGCGGCCTGCATGCCCCAGTCGCTGATCCCGGCGCCCATCAGCGCGCCCTTGAACCGGTCGGACTGGCTGACCGCCCATGCCGCCATGAATCCGCCGTGGCTCCAGCCGCCTATCCCGAGCCGGTCCGGATCGGCGACGCCCTCGGCCGTCAGCAGGTCGATCCCGGCAAGGATGTCGGTCCACTCCTCGATGCCGACCCTTCCCGCGACCGCGGCCGCGAACTCGTGGCCGTGTCCCTCGCTGCCGCGCGGGTTGGGCAGGAAGACCGCGTAACCGGCGGTCGCGAGCCACTGCGCCGGGGAGTAGTACGGGTTGTTGAATCCGTCGGCCCAGCGGTCGTAGGGGCCGCCGTGTACGAGTGTGATCAGCGGGAAGGGGCCGTCCTCGCGCCTTTTGCCGGCCGGGAGGATCAGCAGGCCGTCGAGGTCGAGTCCGTCTTCGGCTTGGTAGGAGAGACGCTCCTGGGTGCCCCAGCTGATCTCGCGCAACTCGGGCGTCGCGTCGCTGAGCTGGGTCAGCGGGCCCTGCGCGGATCCGGCGTATACGTTCACCGGCGCCTCGGCGTTGCTCGCCAGTGCGGCGATCGGACCGGCCGCGTGACTGGCCGTCAGGGAGGTGATCCGGCCCGTTCGAGTTGACAGGCGCTGGAAGGTCCGGGTTTCGGGGTCGAGCCGGTGGATCGCGGTGTCGAGGCCCTCGGCGAACAGGGCCAGCGGTGCGCCGTCCGAGACCTGCGCCAGTTCCGTCGGGCAGACGGGCATGTCCGCGGTCAGATTGTGGTGTTCCGTTGCGGGGCCGGTCGGGGGCAGGGCGATGTCGAAGACCGCGCGGCCGCCGACCGTCAGCGGCGGGGTCATCGCCAGATAGGCCAGATGCCAACTGCCGTCCACCTGCCACCAGGTCGGGGAGCCTGCCTCCAGTTCGAGGCCGCCGAGATCTCGAACGTCGCCGGTCGCGGGATCGACCAGGTGCAGCTCGGCGGTGAAGGCGCCCGGGTCGGAATCCGGATGCGCCCAGCTGACGACCGCGAGGGGGCCGCCATCCGGTCGCTGGGAGACCTCGAGCACGTGCCGGTCGCCGAGCCCTTCCACCACCCGCAGTTCTCGCGTGCCGAGATCCAGCAGGCGAAGCCGGGCGAGATTTACATAGGGCCTCTCCGCCCGCCAGACGATCGGATCGCCGCTGTCGGCTCCGCCGGATCCGTCCTCGTCTTGCTCGTCCTCGGCGAGCAGCGCGACGGTCTTGCCGTCGGCGAGCGGCCAGTGGTCCACGATCCCGGCCTGCCAGTCGGTGAGGGCCTCCGGGATTCCCTCGTCTGTGCCGTCCGTGCGTACCTGGTGCAGTTGCCCGCCGGAGCGGAACAGCAGTGACGTCGAGTCCGTAGTCCAGCGTGGGCCCTGGCAGGCCATACCCGGCGCGGTCGCCACGGGAGGTGACGTGCCGTCACCGGGGCTCACCCACAGCCTGCTGGTCCGCCTGCCGTTCGGATCAGTGAAACCGACGCAGTAGGCGACGCGCGCTCCATCCGGGGAGATCGCCGGGCGGTGCGGCATGGCAGCGTCCACCAGCAGTTCGGCAGTCAACGGTACTTCAACAGTGGTCATGCGTCGCGAGTCTATTGCGGGCCATCGGGTCCGCGGTCCTTGCGTTGCTTGCGCGGATGGTGCGGCATACCGCTGACGAGCTGTTTGACCCGGTCTTCCAGGCCCACGCGCGAGCCCCTGCGCTCGGCCTTCTCCCGCTTTCGCGAGTCGGCGGCGTAGAAGCGGGAGAACCAGGGCGAGCCCGGCTTGGCCAGGCGCAACGCTGCGAAGACGGCGAGCGGGAGCACCAGCACACCGGCCGGCCCGAGGAACAGCCTGCCTTTGAACAACGCCACCGCCACGAAGGCCAGGGTCAGGAAGAGGTAGCCGAAGTAGAACCACAGGTTCTCGCCCTGGCTGTGCGAGACCGGGTTCGACACGACGAGCGCGAGTGTGCCGAGGCCGGCCACGCCCACGACCGCGTCCACCGATTTGCGGCCCTGCTCCTCCCAGTAAACGTCCGTCAGGTGCAGCCAGAGCGCGAACTCGTCCAGGGTGAGCGCCGCGCCCGCCGCGAAGATGCAGGCCAGGACGGTGCGTGTGACGCCGTGTGGCGCGATGATGAACTGGATCGGACCGGTCACCAGCATGATGACGATGCCGGGCACGAGGTGGTGCACGTGGACCGCGCCGACGCTGACGTTGCGGAAGGGGCCCCGGCCCGAGCGGATCAGCCGGACCACGCCGCGGGTGAGCGTGAACGTGCCGACGAAGCTGCAGAGCATCGCGAACTGGACGACGCGGCTGCTGCTGTTGTTGCTGTGCACCTCGACCGTCACCTGGGCCGTCGTCACGACTTCGTGAAGGGTGTTGTGCCTCGACACATCAGCCAAGATGCGGGCCAGGGCGAACTCGCGCGGTGTCACCCCTCCAGTCTGCCTCTAACGTGGGCCGGAGCCCGCCCGGAACGGTCGTGTCGGCATGCGCGCATACCTGTCCGAACCTAATCTCATGACTATGCGTCAACAGCATTACGGCGCCGTGCGCGTCGTGGCGACCGGACCGCTGGACTGGTCCATCGTCACCGGCGTGGTCCCGTTCGTGCTGACCGTGCTCGGACTGGCCGCCCTGTTTTACCTGCTGTGCGGCCGCGATCCGCGTTGGTGGGTCCGCTGGGTCCCGGCGGTCCTGCTCGGCACCGCGCTGGTCTCGATCGTGATCGCACTGGTCGTGGACCGGGTGTGGCAGCCGTTCCCGGACAATCTGCCGACCGACGTGGTCATCTGGATCGGTGTGATCATCGGCGCGGTGACGCTGGGGCTGATCCAGCTCTTCCGGCGCAGGGGCTGGCAGGTCAAGCTGCTCGCCGCGCTGGCGACGGTGATCGCCGCGATCTACGGGCTCAACCAGATCAACCGGGTCTACGACCAGTACCCCACGCTGCGCAACGCGCTCAGCGCCATCACCACCCACGCGACCCCGCTGCATGACGTCACCGGCGACAAGACTCTGGTCGTCGCGCCGAAGGGCAAGTACCTGTCCGAGGTGTGGCGTGCTCCGGCGAACATGCCCGCGGGCGGAACGCTGACCTCCGCGCCGATTCCGGCGACGAAATCCGGCTTCTCGGCCCGCGACGCGTGGATCTACCTGCCGCCCGCCTACCAGGCGACGCCGCGCGCGCAACTACCGGTGCTGCTGCTCCTGGCCGGAGAGCCCGGCTCCCCGCGCGACTGGGTGGACGGCGGCGACATCGTGACCATGATGGACACCTTCGCGTCGCAGCACCACGGCCTCGCGCCGGTGGTGGTGATGGCCGACGACACGGGCTCGGAGTTCGGCAATCCCATGTGCATGGACTCGAACCTGGGCAAGGCGCAGACATACCTGACCGTGGACGTGCCGAACTGGGTGAAGAAGACGTTCCAGGTGGACGGGGACGTCTCGCAGTGGGCGGTGGCCGGCTTGTCCTACGGCGGCACGTGCGCGCTGCAGCTGTCGGTGAACGACCCGAGCGCATACGGGGACTTCATCTCCATCTCCGGCCAGGACCAGCCGACGCTCGGCAGTTTCCAGGAGAGCGTCGCCAAGGCCTTCGGCGGCGACTCCGCCGCATTCCTCGCCGTCGACCCGCTGACGATCATGAAGACGAAGAAGTTCCCTGACACGAACTCGGTGATCGTCGCCGGCGCCGAGGACGAGACGTACAAGCCGCAGCAGCAGAAGGTGTACGCCGCGTGCAAGGCGGCGGGCATGAATACCATCTACATGGAGCTGCCGGGCGGCCACGGCTGGCAGGTCTGGCGCCCCGGCCTGGCGCAGAACCTGGTGTGGCTGGCCCGCGAGTCCATGCTCTCGCCGAACTGACCCGCCACCCCGCCTCCTGGTGGTCTCAGCCCATCAGCTTCCGGCTGAGGCGGACCATCTGGGCCGCGTTCGTGTGCGGCAGGTACGCCCGGCCGATGGCGTTGCCGATCGCGGGCAGCGCGGCGGGGTCGGGGTAGCACATGTAGAGCGGGAAGTACTGCGGCTGGAACTTCGCCTTGAAGGCCAGCAGCGAGCGGAAGCCGTACACGGGCTCCAGAGCCTTGCCCGCCACGTCGAGCACCCGCTGCAGCGGCACTGACTGCGCACCGCGGTCGATCCGGGCCAACGGCGCGCCGGACAGGCTCAGGAACTGTGCGCCCTCCTCCTTGAAGCCGAGCGCGGCCGAGGCGATCAGGAACTCCATCACCCCGCGAAAGCCGTCCGCCGCACGCCGCATGAAGTCCAGCGTCCAGCCGGCCGGCTCGCCGTCCTGGTACACCGGCAGCCAGCTGGTCACCCCGTGCAGCGCACCCTGCTCGTCCAGGGCCACGAGGCAGCGCACCCGCGGATCCTGGAGCTCGGCCAGGCCGCCGAGAGTGAAGCCCATCTCCGGCAGGCCTTTGTCCGCGACCCACTCCTCCGACAGCTCCCTGATGTGCTGCTGCACGCTCAGCGGAGCCGTGGGGAAGGTGAACCACTGCGCGGTGATCCCCGCCTTGCCTGCCTTGTTCAGCGCGGTACGCACGTCCTGCCATTTCTTGCCGGTGAACTTCAGCTCCGGCAACTCGAGCACCGTGTCCTCGGCCACCTGGACGGCGCTCCAGCCCAGGGCGTCGGTGACCGTCTTCGTCTCATCGGTGACGCTGTAGAAGCAGGGGCTCCAGCCCTGGCTGTCGCAGTACCGGGTGAACTGCTCCACCGCCGCCGCGCGGGACTCCGCTTTGCCGTACGGGTCGCCCGTGGTCAGGGCGATCCCGGTGATCACGCGGTAGGCCACCGCGGCCGTCTCGTCCGGGCTGATCCAGTAGGAGTTTCCCGGCCACGTCGTCATGTAGGACAGCGCCGAGCCGCCGAAGCCGGTCAGCAGCTTGTCCGCCTTCTCCTTGCCGCCGTCGGTCCTGGTCGCCGTGCGCCGGAAGGTGACCAGCAGTCCGCCGAGGGCGATCACCCAGAAGACCGGCCCGACCGCGATGTACAGCGCCTTCGCCGCGCCGCCCTCCGGCACGACCGCCGCAGTGTCCCGGTTGACCAGGAACAGCCAGGTCGGCGGGAAGAGCCGCTTGGGGTAGTCCGCGATCAGGGCACTGATTGTCGCGTCCGGGTCCCACTGGTCGCGGGCCTGGTAGGCGAAGTTGACGTAGACGGCACCGACCACGACGAAGGCCAGCACGACGGTGCCGAGCAGCTTCCACGCCGTCCACTTCGGTGCGCGCAGGGCGAAGTGCCGGCGCGTCAGCAGCAGGATGATGACGACGCCCACCGGGATGCACATGATCAGCCCGGTGTAGACCTTGACGGCGGTGACCACGCCGGCCGGGGTCGTCGGGTCGTTCTGGATGCTGTTCACGATGATCTGCGCGTACCGCACGGTCACGGTGCCGAGGACGACCTCGAAGAGGATCGCCGCCCACCAGGCCATCCGGCGCCCGCGCCACAGGCCGTAGGCGATGACGGCGAGGACGAGCACCGGGACGAACAGCACAAGTACCGCCGGGGTTCCGGACAGGACGTGCTCGGCCCGACTCGCCTGGCACGACGCAACGTCGTAGTCCGCCGAGGTCTTGGTGCAGTAGTCGGTGATGTCGCTCTGGCTCGGCACCTCGTCGATGAACAGGTTGACCAGGATCGCCATGGGGCCGAACGGGTTATTGGTGATCCAGGTGATGGCCGGCCCGAGCGCCGAGGTCAGCGCGAACAGGGCGACCAGGACGCGCGTCTCCGCGTGGGAGCTGGCCAGCCGGAACGTGCCCCGGCCGCGCTGCAGGACGAAGAGCCCGATGACGAGTCCGATGAAGGCCGAGCCCGCGCGGGCGATGTCGATCACTCCGCCGTCGTAGAACAGGAACAGCAGCGTGCCGGTGATCAGCAGCAGCCTGGTGCGGCGGCGCCACAGCGCGGTCATCCGGCCGCTGAGCGCGAGGCCGAGCCCGACCAGCCCGACCGAGGGCCCGACCGAGGTGTTGTCCATGGCGCCCACCGTTTCCCGCAGCCAGATGTCCCCTGCGTACGCGCCGACCTCGATGGCGGCCAGGCCAAGGGCCGCTCCGCCGATCTGGCACAGGGCCAGCAGCCCGACCGACCGCCACGTGCCGAGCCTGCGCTCGGCCGGCACCACGAACAGCAGGATCAGCGCGGTGTTGGCCAGGTAGGCCCAGAGGTTGACGCACCAGAAGCCGTAGGTGACCAGCGTCCATTCCCGGCCCGAGGTGAACGCGGTGGTGTCCAGGCCGATGTGGCCGAGCAGCCGGGCGCTCGGGCCGTGCGCAACGCTGCCGGTGACGATCGCGATGATCCAGAGCGCGGCGACGAGGATGAGCGAGAACGGTGCCTGGCGCACGATCCCGGCAGCCGAGACACCGGCGCTCCACCAGCGCCGCGCGAGCCCCTGGGGCAGGTGTCGCGCAGGCGGCCTCGCCTCGTCGACCTCGGCCGCGTCGGTGCTCGTCATACCGGAGTGCTACCGCAGCTTGCGGACGATCATCTGACGAACCGTCCGTTTGAGTCCGACGATCACTCGTTCGCCTCAGCGCGATTCAGTGTGAGTTCGTCTCGGTCATGTGCGCGTAGACGATCGTGTTATCTACGTAACTGCTCTTTGCGTAGTCGAAGTCGCCGCCGCAGGTGATCAACCGCAATGCGGCATATGAGACGCTGCCGTAGACCCGGCTGGTCGGGAACTTGTCCTTCGGGGACTGTTGCACGGAGTCGACGGTGAAGACGGTCACCACGTGGTCTGCCCGGGTGACTGAGATCTGCTGTCCTGGCTGGACCGAGCCGAGGTTGTAGAACGCGCCGCGGAATCCGCGCGTCTGTCGGGAGTCCACATGCGCGTCGATGACCGCGGGCCCCGCCTGACCGGGAGCCGGCCCGCCGTCATACCAGGCGGCCTTCTGTGCCTGGTCGAGCGGCGGCACGCCGACGCTACCGTCCGCATCGAGGCCGACCTTCACCAGGTCGGCGTGGATGTCGGCGTCGGGGATGTCGATGTGTACCGGCAGCGAGTAGCCGAGCGGATCGGCGAAGACCGATCCGGGCGCCGGCACCGGCGGCAGGTACGCGGCGGCAGCCGGGTTCGGCGGCCCGGAGGGCGCCTGCTGCGAGTGCACGATCTTGACGGCGCCGAAGACGACGACGCCGAGGGCCAGCCAGCCGAGCGCACGGCTGGCGGGCGATCTCGTCCCGTTCCCGCCCACGCCACGCTCCTGCGGCCGCTTACTGTGCTGACGAGCGCCCCGTACCCACAAGTAAATCCGCCCATATCATCGCCACCGGCATTCGGGTGACGCGGCCGACTCCCAAGATGCGGGCTGCCGCGCCGCCGCATACGGTGAAGGCGCGGAACGGGAGAGACGCTGGTGCAACGCCAGCCGGCTCCACTCGAGGGGCCGTAGTTCAACTAGTAGAACACCCCGTTCCGTTCAGACTTCGAGCCCCGCCGCAGATCTGCGCGGCGGGGCTCGGCTCTGCGGTACACGTCGGGGAGCGATGACACCTCAGGGCTGCAGCACGCCGTTCACCAGCAGCGGGTTCGGCGCCGAGGTCACAGCATTCTGGTACAGGGTGACCATGGCGGGACCGAGCGCGGCGGCATAGGAGACATCGTCCCGATCGCCGCCGAGCCGGTATCCGCCGATGACGCCGGCCAACGTGCCGATGCCGGTCCCCGGGTCCACGCCGGTCAGCAGCGGTCCGCCGCTCGTACCGGCCGGGAAGTTCGCGCAGGCGAACCGCAGTTGCCTGGGCGACCGGTGTTCGATCGCGGCCCGGCACGCCACCGGGCGCGCCAGATGGTAGGGGTAGCCGAGCAGCACGCCCAGGGTCCCGGCGGCCGGGACGGTCGGCCCGGAGAACCGCTCGGCACCGGTGACCAGCTCAAGCGGCACGCTGGACATGGGTCGCGCGACGTCGACGAGGGCCAGATCGTAATCCGGGTCCTGCTTCGCCGCCCACTGCGGCGGCACCGTGATCCGCGTCGGATACCAGACCCCGTACGGCGCACGGCCCGGCGCGTAGTCGGGCACGTAAGCGATCGACAGCGGCCCCCGGACGCCGAGCGTCACGCCGGTTACGCAGTGCGCGGCGGTGGCGATCACGTCTCCGGACGGCGAGTCCACGGCCGCCGCCGAGCACAGCCTGGCGCCCGGGGTGCCGTCGGGCTTCTGCCAGACGAGCGCGCCGAGCTGCGGAGTCCCGAAGAACTCGCGGCCCGCCGCGGGATGCAGTGGTGTGCGGCCGGTAAGCAGCGCGGACGGCGGTTGCATCGCGACGAGCTTCGGCTGCGCCGCGCTGAGGTCCGGACCCGCCGGGAGCGCGGACACCGCGCCCAGCGTGGTGCCGAGGGCGGCGAGCGGCGCGAAGATCTTGGCGCACAGGAGGGGCAGCAGAGTCACGCCGGGGTGCTTACCCGTCTGGACGTATACTCAGGCTGAGCCAAGTGTGTGATTATCCGTCAGAGTTCGGGCCCGGGCTGTGCCGACAGTGCGCCGCCGCGTTCCTCGTGGCCCTTCTTGACGTCCGCGCCGGCCGCGCCAACCGCACCGTCCTCGCCGTCCTCGCCGTCCTCGCCGACCGCGCTGTCCACGCCGTCCACGCTGTCCACGTCCTCTTCCTCGTCCTGGTAGTCGTCGCGCGGCCCGAGCTCCGCGTCCCTGCAGCGCGACCAGCGCCACAGCACTTCGAGCACCAGCGCCGCGACCGCCGCGACGACGAAGGAGAGCAGCGTCTGCTGCCACGCGCCGAACTGGAGCTGGAAGATCCTTCGACCGGCCGGGATGACGGTGACGAGCACGAAGCAGCCCGCCATCGTCCCCACCAGGAGCGTCTTCCACCACACCAGCGGCCGGGCGACCAGCAGCAGCACCGCGAGGCTGGCCGTGAACAGCGTGATCATCGCCGAGGTCTGCTCGGTGGGCAGGCTCGCGCCGGGGGCGAGCCTGGCCAGGTAGTAGGACACGAATGCGGCCGCTCCGTTGACCATGCCGGCCGGCACCGCGAAGCGCAGCACCCGCCGGACGAATCCAGTGCGCGCGCGGGCGAGATTCGGTGCGAGGGCGAGGAAGAACGCTGGCGTGCCGATCGTGAGCGCGCCGATGAGCGTGGAGTGCCGCGGCAGGAACGGATACGGCAACCGACCGATGCCAGTAAGTACCACTAGTAGGAAGGACTCGAAGGACTTGACCAGGAACAGGTTCGAGACGCGCTCGATGTTCCCGACCACCCTGCGACCCTCGGCGACGACCGAGGGCAGGGTGGCGAAGCGCTCGTCCAGCAGCACGATCTGGGCGACGGCGCGTGCGGCTCCCGAACCCGATCCCATCGCGATGCCGATGTCGGCGTTTTTGAGCGCAAGCACGTCGTTCACACCGTCGCCGGTCATCGCGACCGTATGCCCGCGACTCTGCAAGGCGACGACCATCTGCTGTTTCTGCCGCGGCGTCACCCGGCCGAAGACCGAGCTGCCCTCGATCTGATCGGCGAAATCGGCGGAGACGGTCTCCTTGGTCGGCGCCACGTCGAGCGACGCGGACGCGGCGGGTAGGGAGCGCGCGTCGAGCGGGTGCTCGGCTCCCGGTAGGCCGAGCGTGTGGGCGACAGCGCCGACTGAGACGGCGTTGTCGCCGGAGATCACCTTCAGGCGCACGTTCTGCTTCTCGAAATACCCGAGAGTTGGTGCCGCATCGGCGCGGATGCGTTGCTCCAGGGTGATGAGGGCCGACGGTCGCGGGGCAATGTCGGCATTGCGCTCGTCATCTGCGGAGAGCTCGTCCGCGGACGCCGCTAGCAGAAGGACGCGCAGACCGCCGGAGCCTAGTTGCTCGGCCCGTTCAGCTGCGGCGGTGCCCGCGCCGAGGATGTCGGGGGCGCCGAGCAGCCAGGTACCGCCGCCGCCGTCTGCGAATGTGGCGCCGCTCCATTTGCGGGCAGAGGAAAACGCGGCGACCGTCTTCGCGGACCACGCGGGAGACGGCGCCGGACAACTCTCGATGACGGCCGCCATGGTGGCATTGGGCCGTTCCTCCAGGGCGCCGAGCGCGCCGAGCACCTGCCGAACCTGATCCTCAGTCAGCCCGTCGTCCAGCACCTCGATGTCCGCCAGCCGCATTCCGCCCTCGGTGAGCGTGCCGGTCTTGTCCAGGCAGACGGTGTCGACGCGCGCGAGCCCTTCGATCGCCGGCAGTTCCTGCACCAGGCAGTTGCGCCGCCCCAACCGCACCACGCCGACGGCGAAGGCCACGGAAGTCAGCAGCACGAGGCCCTCGGGCACCATCGGCACGATCCCGGCGATAGTGCGACTGATCCCATTGCGCAGGCCGCCGGCGATGCTGGTCTGCACGATGATCTGCAGAATGCCGGCCGGCACCAGAAGATACGTCAGGAACTTGATGATCTCGGCCACGCCGTCCCGCAGCTCCGAGCGGACCAGGGCGAACTGCTGCGCCTCGGCCGCCAGCTTGGCCGCGTGCGCGTCGGCGCCGACCCGCGTCGCCCGCATCGCGCCCTGCCCCGCGACGACGAAGGAGCCGGAGAGCGCCTCGTCCGCCACGGCCTTGCGCACCGGATCGCCCTCGCCGGTGAGCAGCGACTCGTCGACCTCGAGCGCCGCCGACTCGAGGACCCGGCCGTCCACCGGGACCTTGTCGCCGGGGCCGAGCAGGATCACGTCGTCGAGCACCAGGTCGGACGCCTGCACCTGCTGCTCGGCGCCGTCCCGGCGCACCCGCGGGCGGGCCTCGCCGACGATGGCCAGGGAGTCGAGCGTGCGCTTGGCCCGCCACTCCTGCACGATGCCGATCAGGGCGTTGAAGATGATGACGAAGCCGAACAGCGAGTCCTGGATCGGCCCGACGATCAGCATGATCACGAACAGGGCGCCGATCAGGCCGTTGAACCAGGTGAAGACGTTCGCCCGGACGATCGCGGCGAGCGAGCGGCTGGACGCGGTCGGCAGCCGGTTGGTGCGTCCGGCCGCGACCCGTTCGTCGACCTCGGCCCGAGTCAGGCCGAACGCCGCGTCGGCCGGGTCCTGGGCCTGAGCTGGGGCGAGACCGGTGCCGTCCACCAGGTCACGCTATGCGGGCGCGGTTCGGCGTGCCTGCCGGGCGGTCCGAACGGTGGAAGCCACACTGGGCCCGTGTCCTTGCTCCACGTCCGCGTCCACTGCCCGGCAGACCTCACCGGGCGGGTGCTCGACACGCTCGCGGAGTGCTCCGGCGCCGTCCACCTCACCAGGAGCGTGGATACGGGCGAGCCGCCCGCGCCCGACCTGGTGTGCTGCGACCTGGTTCGGCAAGAGGCCGACGAGGTGCTCGAGCAGCTCAGGGAGCTCGGGCTGGAGGGGCGGGGCGCGGTGGTGGTGGCTTCCGTGGACGCGGTGATCTCGCCGTGGGCGGAGCGGGCCGCGGCGCACACGGGCCACGGCGTCGCCGACGCAGTGATCTGGGACGACCTGGAGTCCATCGCGGAGGGCTTCGCCGAGCTGAGCCGCAGCTACCTGGCCTTCATGGCGATCGCGATGATGATCGCGGCCTGCGGGATCGAGCTGGACAACCCGATCCTGGTAGTCGGCTCGATGGTGGTCGGCCCGGACTACGGGCCGCTCGGCGCGCTGGCGGTCGCGCTGCCGCTGCGCCGGTGGCGGCTCGCGGCGCGGGCGCTCGGTACGCTCACGGCGGGCTTCGTGGTGGGCATCATCATCGCGGCGTTGTTCGGCGTGGTGATGAGGGGGTTGGGCGTGTTCACCGCGGGCTCCCTTCAGGAGCCACATCCGAACACGGCGTTCATCTGGCACCCGGATGCGTTCTCTTACGTGGTGTCCTGGCTCGGCGGCGCAGCGATGGCGCTCTCGCTCACGTCCGCCCAGTCCTCCTCGTTGATCGGCGTGGTGATCTCGGTGACGACGATCCCAGCGGCCGGGGCGGTGGCGCTGAACCTAGACGAGGGCTGGTACTCGGCCGGCAGCGGGGCGATCGAACAGCTGCTGATCAACCTGTCGGGCATCGCGACGGCGGGGACGTTGATCCTGATCGCGCTGCGGTGGGAGAGCCAGTGGCACCGGCGGCGACACAGGGCCCTCCTAACAAAATGAATCCGCACGTCCACGAGCGTCCACGAGAATGGCAACCGTGGCGAACGAGACCAGTGAGATCGCTCTGAGCAAGCAGGAACTTCGCGCGGTCACCGCTTATGCCGCCGGATGTGCGCAGGAAGTCCTGGGGATCTTCGAAAGAGCACAGCCGAACGACTTGCGACCTCGCGATGCGATCGAGGCGGCATGGACGTTCGCTCGAGGTGGCGAACGTGGGAAGCACCTCCGCGATGCCGGTTGGGCGGCGCACAAGGCGGCCCGAGACACAGACACCCCGGCTGCTGCCGACGCGGCGCGAGCTGCGATGTCCGCGGCAGCTGCCGCGTACCTGCATCCGCTGGCCAACGCTCATCAGGTGAAGCACATTCTGGGGGCCGCGGCCCACGCGGCGCGAGCGGCCGAACTCATGGCGGGCGATGCTCGAGATATCGGCGCCGAGTACATCGAGCAAGCTCGCCGGCGCGCGACACCAGTCGTCATCGATGTGCTGCGCCGCTACCCGGCGGCACCGCCCGGCGCAGGGCGCGTCGGCGAGTTGCTCCGCGGTCTTGATGTGGCCCTCCGCCGGCCTGCCGGCGGCTGACTGGACCTTCACTTCCGATACCGCATCGCGACCGCAGCGAAGGCGGCCTTGGGCTCCCACTCCATGTCGGGGTATGTGTCCCCGCGCCGTCCTTCCAGCAGCTTGACGATGCCGAGACTGGCGCGGTCCAGGTCGTCGCGGGGATCGCCGTCGGGGCGGTGCGGAAAGCCCGGAAGTGCGAATAAAAATATGAACGCGCTGTCTACGCCCTCGGTCTCGAAGATCTCCAACAGCTCGCTCAGGTACGCGGCCTGGCCGGCTTCGTCGCGCTCGTATACGTCGGTCAGCCGTACCGGTGCCTTGGTCTCCGGGTCGTATTCGACCACTTCCAACACCCGCCCGCCCCGGTCTCCCGCGCCCCGGTACGCAGCCGTGCCGAAGCCGGTGACGGCGAGCGGCTTCGGGCCCTGAGCCAGGGTGCGCACCGCGGCACGGAACATGTCGGCCACCTCGGCGGAGCGGATCAGCTCGAACGTCACGAAGTCGAACGGCGTCCAGTCGACCTGCTCGTATTGAATGGCCGCGTAGGTCAGCTTCCCATGGAAACGTTCGCGGACCGCGGCCACGGCGTCGCGCAGGAACGCGTTGATGCGCACGCCGACCCGGCGCACTGACTCAGCCCGCTTCTCGGGCCGGCTCATCAGTCGCGCAACCCGGTCCTCGGGATTGTCGCCCGGCAGGAACCCGCGATTCATCACGCTCAGCTCCACCCCGGCGACGAACACGACGGCGGCACCCGTGTTCCGGAGCCGTTCGGCTCGCTCGGCGCAGTCGCGGAAGAGCTCGAGGATCTGCTCCCGCTCCAGCTCCAGCGGATAAGGCGAGATCCAGACCTCCATGCCGAGCTCGGCGGCGAGACCGACGGCCAGCTCCAGCCGATCCGGATCGCCGCCGATGATCTGGACCGCATTGCAGTGCAGGTCGTCGCGGATGATGGCGAGCTCCGCCCGGACCACCGCGGGGTCGAACCGCTCGCGGGATATCCGGCCGTGCATGACGAATCCGGTTTCGTAGGTCATTCCTCTTGCTCGCATGGCATCGTCCTTCCTGTCGGTTCCGGCGACGGGTCGAGACTTCCAGCAAAAGTGCGTGCGCGCAAGTTTGCGTGAGCGCAGCTATCTGTGGAAGGCTGGCATCGTGACGACACCACCGCCGGGGCTGCGGGAACGGAAGAAGCAGGCCACCCGCGAGGCGCTGCGCGAGGCGGCGCTGCGCCTGGCCGTGGAGCGCGGACCGGATCAGGTACGGGTCGAGGACATCGCCGAGGCGGCCGGCGTTTCGCCGCGCACGTACAACAACTACTTCGCCAGCCGCGAGCAGGCGATCGTCGCCGCCATCACCGGGGAGCGGGAGGCACGGATCGCGGCGGCAGTAGCGGCACAGCCCGCCGGAGTGCGCCTGGCCGACGCCGTCACCGAAGCGGTGATCGAGCAGTACACGAACACCGGCGAAAACGAATACAAGGTGATGCTGCTGATCACCACCCGGACCGCGTTGCGCGACGCATTCCTAGACACCACCCTCGGAATCGAGCCACCGCTTACGTCCGCGATCGCCGAACGCCTCGGGGACGTTGGAGCGCACACCGCCCGCGTCCTCGCGGCGAGCGTGGCCGCGGCAGTGCGCATCGCGCTGGCAGGATGGCTCCGGCCGGACGAGGCCACAGGGACTTCCGGCAACCTTGGCGGCGCGGGGCTGGTCGTGCCCGTCGGCGCACTACCCGACCTGCTCCGCACGACGTTGGCCCCGCTCGCGCCCGCATTCGACGCCGCCGAAAGGCCTACTCAGCCCTGATCAGCCCTGATCACACTGATCTCGCTGCTGCCCGGCGCCTGAGCGCGATCCAGCCGACCCCCAGCGCCAGGGCGATCAACGGGATCGAGGCGACCGTCCACGCGCCGGTGGTGCCGCCGTCCACTCCCATCTCGACCACAACGGCGGCCAGGACGGCAATCGTCAGAAGATTGATCCAAGGCCAGCCGCCGAGCCGGAAGGCCGGGCGGGCCAGCCGGGCGGGCCCCGCCTGCAGCCGGGTGCGGCGCACGAACAGCAGGTGGCAGACCATGATCATGGTCCAGGTGCTGACCACGCCCAACGCGGCGAAGTTCACCACGATGTCGAAAGCCTGACCGGGCAGCCAGGCGTTGAGCCCGACGCCGAGCGTGGAGATCCCACACGTGAACAGGACGCCGCCGTAGGGCACATGTCGCGAGTTCATGGCTGCGGTGAACCGCGGCGCGGAGCCTGCCGCGGCCATCGAGCGCAGCACCCGTCCGGTGCTGTAAAAACCCGAGTTCAGGCTCGACATCGCGGCGGTGAGCACCACTAGGTTCATCACACCGCCGACGGCCGGGATGCCGATTTTCGACAAGACCGTGACGAACGGGCTCTGCGAGGCCGAGTAGCGGTTCCAGGGCAGCAGCAGCGCGAGCATCAGTACGCTGCAGACGTAGAACAGCCCGATTCTCCAGGTCACCGAACGCACCGCGCGCGGCACCACAGTGGCCGGGTGCTCCGTCTCTCCGGCGGTGATGCCCACCATCTCCACTCCCGCATACGCGAAGACCACGCTCTGCAGCACGGCGAAGACCGGGAATACGCCGAGCGGGAAGAAGCCGCCGTTGTTCCTGATCATGTTCAGGCCGGGGCGGCCGCCGTCGACGGGGTGCCCGCTGCCGAGCAGCCACACACCGATCAGCAGGAAGGCGAGGATCGCGGCCACCTTGATAATGGCGAACCAGAACTCGATCTCGCCGAACAGCCGCACCGAGACGAGGTTGATCACCAGCACCACGACCAGCGCGAACAGGGCGAGAAGCCACTGCGGTACGCCCTGCAGACTGCCCCAATAGTGCAGGTAGAGAGCGACTGCCGTGCTGTCGGCCATTCCGGTGGTGGACCAGTTGAGTACGTACATCCAGCCCGCCACGTACGCGCCGCCCTCGCCGAGGAACTCGCGGGCGTAGCTGACGAAGGAGCCGGAAGACGGTCGGTGCAGAGTCAGCTCGCCGAGCGCGCGCACGACCAAGTAGGCGAAGACTCCGGCAATCGCATAGGACAGCGCCAAGCCGGGTCCGACCATCGCCAGCTTGCCGCCTGCGCCGAGCAGCAGTCCTGTGCCGATGGCGCCGCCGATCGCAATCATCCCGATGTGTCGGGGCGCCAGGCTCTTGGCGTAGCCCTCGTCGCCCGCGTCTACCGGGACCTGGGGCGGCTGCGTCAGGGTCGGAGTGGAAAACTCCACATACTCTTCGGCCATGTCGCCCGAGCCTAGGGCCGGGTGTCGCCCGGGGCGGGGAGCCATGCCGCCGCTCGTGTGCGAGACCTGTCACTGTGTACGGATGGGATTCGAGATCGGCCCGGCCCGGCCGGGCGAGTGGGCTCAGATCATTGACTGGGCGGCCGCGGAGGGCTGGAATCCGGGCCGGCACGACGCTGAGCATTTCCTTGAGCAGGATCCGGCGGGCTTCCTGCTCGGCCGCCAGGACGGCGATGCGGTGTCCGCGATCAGCGTGGTGAACTACTCCCCCGACTACGCGTTCCTCGGCTTCTACCTGGTTCGGCCCGACCGGCGGGGCCAGGGTCTCGGCATCGCGACGTGGCAGGCGGGCATGGAACACGCGGGGACGCGCACGGTGGGGCTCGACGGAGTGCCGGACCAGCAGGACAACTATCGCCGCTCGGGCTTCGCCCCCGCGTACACGACCGTCCGGTACTCCGGCACGCCGAAGGTTCCGGACGGCGAAGGGGCCGAGGTCGATGCTGACGGCATCGTCCAGGTCGCAGGGCTCGACCTCGAGCCGCTTGCCGAGCTCGATGCCGCCAGCCACGCCGCCGACCGGCACGAATACGCGATGCGTTGGGCGGCCGATCCACGCCACACCACCCTCGCCCGGTTCCGTGACGGGCTGCTGACCGGCTACGGAGTGCTCCGCCCAGCGCACCAGGGCCTGCGCATCGGCCCGTTGCTGGCCACGTCCCCGAGCGACGCGGCCGCGCTTCTCGCCGCGCTGCTTCGGTCAGCCGGGGATGCGCCGGTCGCCATCGATATCCCCGAGCCGCATCACATCGCGCGCGCCATGGCCGAGCGGTACGGACTGGCACCCAGTTCACGTACCGCCCGGATGTACACCGGGCCCATTCGAGCCCTGCAACACTCGCTGGTGTACGGCGTGATGTCGCTGGAGCTCGGCTGAGATCTGCCCGCTAGGCCAAGGTCAGGCGCGGAGCCAGGACCTGCCGGGCGATTCTGAGCATCAGGAGCCGTACTCCTGGATGTCGGCGTCGTCCGGCTCGAGCAGGCTCGGGCCGTCCTGCCCGTCCTGCTCGCTCGGGTCGAGCTGCTGAAGCAACTCGACCGGGGCTTCGAGCATGCGACCCTCGAGGTCCGAGGATCCCTCTAGCTGCGGCAGCGCGTCGCCGAGCCCGTGCAGGTACTGGGCGACGGCCGCCACGGCGACCGCGCCCTGGCCCACCGCCGAGCCGATCCGCTTGACCGATCCGGCGCGCACGTCGCCCGCCGCGAACACGCCGGGCACGGAGGTCTCGGCGAGGTACGGGACCCGGGCCTCGGACCACTGCTCGGGCAGCATCTCCGGCCGACGGACCACCTCGGTGTCGGTCAGGATGAACCCGAACTCGTCGACGCCGACGACGCCCTGCACCCACTCCGAGGTGGGCACGGTGCCGAACATGATGTACAGCCCGGTCGCAGAGATCACCTCGGTCTCGCCGCCGGCACTCTCGAGCAGCACCACCTTCTCGAGCCTGCCGTAGCCGCGCACCTCGCCGACCTCGGTGTCCGGTCGCACCCTGATGTTCCCGGTCGCCTCGATCCGCTCGGCCAGCCGCTCGGACATCCCGCCGGCCCGCAGCTCGTCCTCTCGCACCACCAACGTGACCGAGCGGGCGTACTGCGCGAACTGCAGCGCCGCCTGTCCTGCCGGGTTGCCGGAGCCGGCCACGACGACGTCCTCACCCTGGGCCTGCTTCGCCTCGGCCTCCGAAGTGCCGTAGTAGACCCCTGCGTTGTGCAGCTCCTCCACGCCAGGTGCGTCCAGTCGGCGCCAGGTCATCCCGGTCGCGATCAGCACGCTGCGGCCGACCACCGAGCTGCCGTCGTCCAGCGTCACCAGGTGCGAGCCGTGGCCGGGCACGAGCCCGGTGGCCACCTTGGCCGCGCACCACTCGACGCCGAGCCGCCTGGCCTGGGCCAGCGCGCGGTGTGCGAAGTCGGCGCCGCTCAGGCCGGCCGGGAAGCCCAGGTAGTTCTCGATCCGCGGGGTGACCGAGGCCTGGCCGCCGGGGCAGTCGTCCTCGATCACCACCACGCTGAGACCCTCGCAGGCCCCGTACACGGCCGCGGCCAGGCCGGCCGGTCCGCCGCCGACGATGATCAGGTCGTACGACTTCCGGGTGGCCTCCTGGGTCAGGCCGAGCGCTCCGGCCAGCTCCGCGACGGAGGGGTCGAACAGGCAGCGGCCGTCGTCGAGCAGCACCGTGGTAGGCGCCGGGCTCGGCAGGTTCAGTTCCCTGGCCAGTGCCTGGGCCTCCGGATCCTCGCCCAGGTCCATCCAGGTGAACGGGACCAGGCTGCGGGCGAGGTAGTCCTTGACCGTGTAGGAGGTCGCGGCGAAGCGGTGCCCGAGCACGGTCACGCCCACCTGCGCGGTGGAGTGCTCGGCGAACCACTCGCCGAGCAGGTCGTCCACGATCGGCAGGATCCGCTCCTCGATCGGGTGCGCGGGCAGCACCGCGTAACGGTCGGTCTGCGCCTGGCTGATCGCCTGCAGGGCCGCGTCGGCCTGGTCCATCGAGGTCAGCAGCAGCCGCTTGGTGGCCGGCGAGGACCGGCGGATGTGGCCGAACAGCTCGATCGCGGTGCCGTCGGCGAGCCGGTGCGCGCAGACCGCGAGCCCGATCGGCCGGCCCTCGATGCTCAGGTGCGCGAGCACCTCGGCCGCCTCGCGCAGCCCGCCGGCGCCGTAGACGCGGCAGGCCTCGCCGAGGTGTCGGCGCAGGCCCTCTACCGTCTCGTCCCGCTCGATCGGGTCGGAGTCCACGACGAGGACCGAGGCTTGGGGGATGGTTCCAGGCATCAGGACCGCCTCTCTCGGCGAAGGTGGGTCAGTTCCGAATGCAGTCGGGTGAATCCAGTGGTTGTCGAACACGCTATGAGTCAAGGAAACCCGACATCCTCGGGTGTCCGCGCGTCGAATGCGCTGTTAGGGAATGTCCGGGGCTGGGCTTGGACCCGTCCGGGGCCCGGCCGCGGGGTCAGCGGGCGTGCACGGAGACGAAGTCCCGGTCGGAGGGCGAGAAGTAGCGGTCGGCCGGCTGGTCGAAGTCCCACATCTTCTGCGGCGACGGGTTCTTCGGGTTCTGCAGGCCGTTGTAGGTCATGAACGAGGTCCAGTCCGGGTTGATGTCGAGCTCCATCCCCTCGACCGCGCCGGCCGCTTTGAGCAGCTTGGCCAGGGTGTAGACGGACAGCTGAGTGCCGCCGACGTAGACGATGTCGCCGTTCGCGGTCATGCCCAAGCCCGAACGGGCGATGTAGTACCAGCCTCGGATGGTATAGCCCCAGTCGGCGCCCGAACCGTCGAGCGGGCCGACGGTGACTTCGCCGTTGTCGACCAGCATGTTGAGATTCTCCCGGACGGCCGCGACGTTCGGGGTCATGTTCAGCTCGCGGCCCCATTCGCCGATCTTGAGCGAGCCGTCCTTGAAGAAGACCTCCGCGGCTTTGCCGTCGACGAGCGGGACCGCGGTGCGCCCGTCCTCGTAGAAGCCGCCCATCGCGTCGTCCGGGTCGACCTTGAACCCGCCGTTCCAGGTGGCCACGAGGCGGGGCAGCTCGTCCTGGGAGAGGTAGTCGGTCTCGTCCCAGTTGCCGCCGGGCTGCTGGTAGCCGGGGTGCAGGGTGAAGGACAGAGCCTTCTGGTTGAGCCAGCCCACGTAGGCCAGGTTCGAGGTGTGGTCGGC
>Ga0185299_10002207_pt1 | contig 31393 bp, 19 predicted proteins | sample PaiPotPPA55metaG_FD_128002 | JGI IMG/M metagenome (GOLD analysis project Ga0185299, IMG submission 128002) | Iron sulfur acid spring bacterial and archeal communities from Banff, Canada, to study Microbial Dark Matter (Phase II) - Paint Pots PPA... ...
ACGCCAGAGGTGGTATTCGACGACAAGGAACTCGGCCTTCGAATGCGCGAGCAGCTTCAATTGTTCGGCGGGAGTGAGTTTGTAGTCGAGCGGCACGAGCAAGCCGCCGCAGAAGAAAATCGCGTAGGCGGAAATCAGCCACTTCGACTGATTCGTCATGATAATCGCCGCGCGCATGCCGCTTTGGAATCCGGCGTCTTGAAGCGCGTGAGCAAGCGGCAGCGCAGCTTCCTTGAATTGTCGATACGTCAGGCGCGCGTTCTCGCGTTCGCGATCGACTTCGATCAGACAGGTTTCGTTCGGCCAGCGATCGAGTGCCGCGCGTAGCGCTTCTCCAAGAGAATTGAATTTACGAAGGTCCAGCATCAGCAATTGGCCACAGAGACGCGGAGACACAGAGAAACAAAAGGAGTCAAAGAATAAACCTCTTAACGCCGTCACGCAGCAACCGGGAATTGAAATTCAGCAAAAGGCCTATTTTCTTGTCCGTCGCTTTCAGATACGTGAGCACCTGTGCTTCAAAGACGGGGTTGAACCGTTCCACACTCTTTATCTCGACGATGACCGCATCTTCCACCAGCAAATCCAGGCGATACTCTCGCAGCGTCCTTCCTTTGTGTAGAATGGGGAACGTGACTTGTCTCTGATGTTTTAATCCTGCATCCGCAAGCTCAATACACAGCGCTTCCTCATAAGTGTTCTCGAGTAGCCCGGGGCCCAGGTTCCGATGCACCTCAATGGCACAACCAATAATTCTTTCAGTGATTTGGTTTAGATCATCCAAGCTCTGTGCCTCTGCGTCTCCGTGGCTCACAGGCGGGACTGGATTCGCTCCGCCAGGGTGCGGAAGTCGCTTACGCCTTGGAGTTCGTAGTCGGGGAGCTCGATGTGGAAATGATTCTCGAGGTGTGTTAGGAGATCGAGAGCTTGCAGACTGTTGATGCCGAGCTTTTTGAAGAAATCGTCGTCGGGACGCAGTTGCTCGCGAGGGACATTAAAGTGCGAGGCCGCGAGCTCGAGAACTTCGGAGGTTGTGTTTTCCAGCGTACGCATAGTCGATTATCTTGCCACAATTTGGGCCGGGACGCCTGAGCCATCCGGTCTAAGTGATGCTGCGGGTGATTACGGAAGGTAGGGCAGAGCGTCCTTACTTTCAACGAACTTGCGCAGGCCTGTCTCGACGGCTGGGCGCGCAAAAAGCTCGCAGAAAATCTCAATTTCATGGCGAAGCTCGTCGCTGGGGATGGGCTTGATGAATTTCTTGGCGGCAATCGCTGTCTTGCGATCGAATTTTTTCAGCTGTGCCGCGGTGGAGCGCGCGACGTGCAGCGCGTCGCCCTCGGCAACGATTTGGCTTACGAGGCCGATTGCTTGAGCTTTCGTGGCGTTGATGCTGCGTCCCGTAAGGAGCAAATCGCGGACGACGGCGTTGCCGAGGTCGCGCTTGAGGCGCGGAATTCCGCCGAAGCCGGGAATGAGGCCGAGGCGCAACTCCGGAAAGCAGAAACGCGCCATCTTGTCGGCGATCATTAAATCGCAGGTTAGAGCCAGTTCGAAGCCTCCACCGAACGTTACGCCGTGAACGGCTGCAATTGTGGTGAGCGGCGCAGCATCGAGAAAATTCATGACGCGATGGGTTCGCTCGATGAAAGAGCGCAGTTGGGACGCACGTAAGTTGGCAGGCAGTTTCTGGGACTCGCGGTAGAGTTCGCGCAAATCGGCGCCCGCGCAGAATCCCTCCGTGCGCGCGCTGGAGATGATGAGCGCGTGCGCGTCGGTTTGCGACCCGGATAACGCCATCACGAACTGCTCCAGTTCACCGAGAGTGGCCGAGCCGATCTCGTTGCATGGCGCACGATCAAGGAGCAGCTCGATCGCGCCGTCCAGCAACTGCCACGAGAGCGTTTTGCCTTGAAAGGGTTTCATGCGCTTTTCTTTTGGTAGATTTGTTCGATTTCGGCGGCAAAACGCTCCGCAATCGCGGTGCGCCTTAGCTTACCATTCGCCGCGAGCAGGCCATTTTCGATGCTGAAGGGCTCGGCCACGATGTGAAAGCCGTGAATTTGTTTGTAGTGCGGCGCGTCTGAGTTCAGGGCGTCGACGGCGGCTTGAATGCGGGAATCGGTGAGGCCGTTTCCGGAGTTTGGCGCGATCAGAGCCGAAAGAAATCCGCGTTGATTTCCTTGAAGGACTACATGCTGCGCTTCCGGTAAATGCTTTGCGAGCGCATCTTCGAGAGGCTCGGGAGCAACCTTGTGTCCGGAGTTAAGAATGATCAGATTTTTCACGCGGCCGGTTATTCGCCAATTTCCGGTGGCGTCGACTTCGCCTTGGTCTCCTGTGTGGAACCAGCCGCCTTCGAGGGCTTTTGCTGTGTCCGGGGGGCGCTGCCAATAGCCGGGGAAAATATTGGGTCCGCGCACGATGATCTCGCCGTCTTCTGCGAGCGTCATTTCAATTCCGGGAACAGCTACGCCCACGCGGCCGGGCTCAACGTGTTTTGGATCGTCCAGCGTGCAGATTCCGGTTGTCTCGGTGAGTCCATAGGCCTGAAGGACGGGAATGCCTATCATCATGTAAAAAAGCTGGGTTTCAAGCGCGAGCGGCGCTGAGCCGCAAATTAACGCTTTCAAATCGACGCCAACGCTACTTCGAATCGCGGGGAACATCATGCGATTGGCGAGCCAGAGCCAGAGTCCATCGGGGAAGCGGCTTTCGTTCTTTTGGCGGCGCAGATACGCCTGCTGGGCGCGCGAAAAAACTTTTGCGGCGAAGCCGCCGCGCTGCTGGAGCGTTTCTTCGATTCGGCGGCGCACTCGTTCGAGGAGCGTTGGAACGTTCAGGAAATAATCTGGCGTCGCGATTTTTAGTTCGTCGGCGAGCTTTGAGAGATCGTGCGAAAGCGTGAGCACGCTGTTTCGTGAAAGAGCCGTGAGTAGAAGCAGCCAGGAGGCCGCGAAAGAGAAGGGAAGGTAATGAAAGATATGGTCGGGGGCCGCGGTACCGCGATTGAACTGCGCCATCAGCTGATCGAGCCGGGCGTTGGTGCACCCGAGCATGTAAGTTACGTTTGCGGAATTCAGCACAACGCCCTTTGGCTCACCGGAGGTGCCGGAGGTGTAGATGATCGTGACGGCGTCGGAATCGGCGTGTCGATTGGGAGGAGTAGGCGAGACGGCGTCGCCGATAAATACACTTTCGAGCAGGGAGACCTTCGGGCCGCCGGGCCAGAGCTTTTGAATTTCCGCGGCGATCACGGCATCGGCGCAGCAGACGCGCGCGGGCGTCGAGTCTTTCATCATGGCGACTAGTTCGGCAGGCGCTTGTCGCGCGTAAAGCGGAACTACGATGATCCCTTCGGCCATCATGGCAAGATCGAGCGCGGCCCAGCGGATGCTGTTCGGTGCGAGGAGGGCGCAGCGGTCGCCTTTCTTGAGGCCGCGCGCGACGAAGAAGGTTCGCGCCTGCCGCACGAGGGCGAGAAGTTCATCGCCTGTGACGGAAATAACTTTGCCGCCACGGACCTCTCGAATCACGGGCGCGCTTGCGGCTTGTTGAAGCCTCTCGAATATTGTTTCAAGGAAGGTCATGAAACGAGGACTCCGCTGTGGTCTTCGAGAAGCGCGCGCAACGTGGGACCAAGCGGCGGCAAATATTCTTCCCAACCTAGCACGCCGCTCCGAATCGGAAATTCAGGGTAGCGCCGAGCGACCTGTTCTTCGAAATAAACTCCCATACGCGCCATGAGCTTGAGATTCTGGGCGACGGTGCGTTGCATGGCGTCGCGAATTTCATCGAAGTGGGCGTCGAGCGAGCGCAGGGCCGCCACGATTTTGTCGTCCAATTCCGCGTCGTCCACATTCATCAGAAGGTGTTCGTGTCCGCGCTCGCGCATCAGGTTGCGGATGCGTTCGTCCATCGTGACGCCCGCGGACGGGACGCCCGCTGGCATCGAAGTGACGATCGCGTGATAGCGCGACGACAGCATGTGATCGGAGGCGCGCAAAATGCTCACGAGTTCGTACATGTCGTGGCGGTCGGAAGCGAACACGGGCGCGCCGCCGAGTTTTTCCGCTACCTGAGTGCACGCATCGAGGTCCAATTTTTCCATTCCTACTAGCACCGGGAAAACCTGGTGCGATTGTTTGTACTTCTCGACGCCACGCGCAAACGCAGCGAGATACTTTTCGTAGGCGGCATTCACATCGCGGCCGGAACGATGAAAGTAGATTGTGCGGTAGTGGCTTTTTTTGTAGGCGCCTGCGGCGGAGTGAGCGATCCATTTTCCTAGCGAAGCCCTGACCGGCCACCAGAAAGGATTGATGGGACAAAGCGCGAGCACCGGCATCTTGCCGTCCCAGCCGGCATCGTGAAGAGCTTTACGGCCGTACTCGGGGCCGTGCGGTTCGAAGGTCCACGCGGTGTCGGTGCCGAGTTCGGTTTGCACGCCTAGTTTGCCGAGAGTGGCTTGCGATTCGATGTTACGCGTGATGACGAGCGAATCGCTGCAGTAGCGGCGGCACATTTTTTGCAGGATTGAGTCCATGTAGCCCGCTTCAGCACCGTACGCGATGCTCAGTTTGTTCTGCGCCGTGGCGATGCCGAGCGCGCCGATCATCATCGTCGTGAGCGCATTGGCGAATTTGCTCTTGAACATGGAACCTTCGCAGGCGACCACGCCATCGTTTTTGCGCACTTCGGAATGCAGGAACATCGGGTAGACGTCGGGCAAGTGAACTTGGCGAGCATCGCCGAAATATCCGCGTGTGTAGTCGAAATTCTGGGTCATTACACTGAGCGAAAGATTTTCCGGGCCCAGGATGCGGCGTACCTGGCGAAGCATTTCCTCCACTCGCACGTCGGAGCCTGTGTTGCGCGTGCCGTTGTAACCTGCGAAGAGAAGCTTCAGTTTCGTGCCCGGCTTCCAGGCTTCGCCCGCGCCGAGCGTCCATTCGAATTTGTTGAGCTCGATGAGGGCGCTGACCCAGGCCTCGAGCACGTAGTCCATCATCGACGGGAATCCTGGGCGCTGTTTTGAGTTTCCGCAGCGGCAGCGGAGGTTGCCGAAGCGTCGGGCCAATCGCGGTACTGATATGCGAAATTATTTTCACGGCTGAAGCGCAGCAGGGGATAACAATACTGGGAAAAGGGCGCGGGGCGCCGGCCCATTTCCGCGACCACGCGCGCGTTGTCGAATACCGTGTTCCAAACAAGATATGGGAAGAAAACCTTCAGTAGCGTTGCGGTCCCTCCGACTTTTCCTGCGGTGCCTGCCAGTGCGTTCAGCACTTTCGACGAAGGGCCTTCGAGTTCCGGAACGAACATCGGCGCGCGTTTTCCCTGCGCTTGCGAAAGCGCTTCAGTTAGAACCGCGAAGGTTTCAGACTCACGGCCCGATGAGAGGTGATAAATAACATGATCCGGCTTTTCTTTCTGATGCAGCGTGGCCACTGAGTCGGCGACGAAGTCCACTGGGACGATGTCGATTCGATCGTTTGGGCGGAAGGGAAGCACAGGCAGGCCCGCGAGAAAAACAAAGGCGCGAACCATCTCGAACTGATTGGTTTCAGGGCGGCGGCTGTCGCCGAGGACGATGCTCGGGCGAAAAATCGTGCGCGGAACGTCGTGGAGCAGTTCATGGACCATGTGCTCGCAGAATTTTTTCGTGCGCGCATAGGGGTCGTAATCGGAGCGGTTCCAGTCGATCGCGGTGTCTTCCTGCACCACTTCATTTGCGCGGTGCCCGGCGACGGCGACGGTGCTGACGTGGCTGAAGCGGCGAAGGCCGTGGTGGTCGCGAGCGCGCATCGCGAGTTGCACAACTTCCAGCGTGCCGCGCAGATTTACGTTGAGGCAGCTCTTCTCGGATTTGCGGTTGAGCGACGCTGCGCAGTGAATTATCGAATCCGTGGTGTGAACGAGCCTGGCGTATTCATCGTTCGCGAGTCCGAAGCGAGTGTCCGTCAGATCGCCGAGGAAAATATGGATGCGCGAGTTCGCGAAGGATTCAAACTGCGGGGAATCCATGTGCAGCTGAAACGAGCGCCACAGGCGGCCCCGAGCTTCCCGCAAATCGCGCGCACGCACCAATAGATTCAGCGGTTCAGAGTGATCCGCCAGCAGGTTCGACGCGATATGAGCACCAATGTAGCCGGTTGATCCGGTGAGAAGGATTGCCACGTTGATTGGATCTCAGGGCGCCGCAGCCGGCCCCGTTCCCGCCACTCCAGCGGCGCTCGCTTCCGAACGAGCCGCGAGAGGCACACTGCGACGGGGACGAGCCTCGGTTGGACGGCCTTCGATGAGAGGATAGCACCACTTTCGCAGCGCTGGAATGTGGACGTTGATCCAGTAGTCCCACCAATCGATAGCCCGCGCGTCGTAACCGAATTCGGTGCGTTCCTCGGGCGGCAAAGCGGCGCTCAGCCGCTCGACGTTCGCCGCTTCGAAGACGTGGTCGTTGTGAAGGATGAATGGCTCGAAGAGTGCGACCAGCTTCGTGACTTTCTCAAGCTCGCGTTCCTGCCGCGCGAATGGGGAGCGATCGAAGATCGGCTCCACGCTGCGGTTGATCGCTTGCACGATGGCCTTCTGCGCGGGCGCGGAAATAGCGTCGTAACGCGCCTTGGAAACTGGAATCGCATCGAATTTCGAACGCAATCTGTGATGGAAGCCGTTCTGCGCGCGGTAAAATTTCCGGTGGCCCAGTCCCGTCAGCTCGATGGAGCGGCGCATGTCGCACGGATTCGTCACCGAGGTGGCCAATTGATAGACGCGGGCGTGGCGGCGAGTTACCAGAGCCGCGGCTATCAGCGTCATCCCGCGGCACACCAGGTCCACCGGGATGAGGTCAAGACACTTCCTCTCCGTGGTCGGCAGCTGGCGAAAAAAAGTGCCGAGAAGATAGGAAAGCGAGGCCGAAGTGTTGATGCCCTCGTTCCAACCGAGGAAGGGTTGTCCGATCGAAGTTTCCACAATTGAGGGCCTAACTACGGCGATTGCGGCATCGGGCGAGCGGTCGAGAAAATTGCGAATCAGCGACTCGCTGATGCCCTTTGTGAGCGTATAGGTGTTCGGCCAGCCGAGTTCATTCGCGCGGCGCGTGCCGGCGTCGGTCAGCTTTTGGCGAAGCCAGCGGACACGGTTCTTGCGAATCTGGTTTTCGAGTGACGCGCCGTGCAGGTCTTTGGCGGCGTGCTCTTTTTTCATCGCGTAGCCGCGAAGCTCTTCGAGAATTTCGGGTGATTCAGCACGCGCTTCCGTTTCGTGAATCAACCTCTCCAGCGATTGCCATTCCTTCTCCGCATCAAAATTGGCGACTCCTGCGGGCGTGAAATTCTTGGGCAGCTCTTCGAGCACGCGCCCGTCGCGGTAGCCAATCACGTAGCAGGTGGAAAGGTGCAGCAGCGCGGCGTGGCTGCACTCGCGGACAAAGTCGAGGACGTGCACCGTCGCTTGGACATTCGACGCGAGCGCGTCGCGCAGATCCGGATTGAAGTCCGTCAGGCCGGAGCTGTTGACGATGAGATCGAGCGAGCGCGCCAGCCGCTGACGAATTTCTGGGGCGAGGCCCAGATGCGGTTTGCTACCGTCTCCCTCTACAACTTCCACGCGTTCGCGCAGGAACTGCGCGAAACCCTCGCCGTGCTGCGCGGCGAGGGCCTCGAATACAGGCGATTCCTCAATGACGCGCTGGAATCGCTCGAGAGCCGTGGTGGAGCGGTTTCGCCGAACCAGCAGATAAATTCGGCCGATGTCAGGAAGGTCGGTGAGCAGGTTCGCGAGCCACACTTTGCCGATGAAGCCGGTGCCGCCAATTAGAAGAATGTGTTTTCCGCGCAGCGCGTCACGAACGGAAAGAGGCGGCCTGTTGGCGGCGGAGTCGAAGTGGACCACTGGCAGCGTTACTTTCGGCGCCGCCTTCGTGGCCCGCTGAATTGCCTCGTCGAGAATTTTTGGATTCTCTTCGAATCCCAGATTTCTTATCAGTTGTGCTCGCGATACGCGTCCGTTGGCCTGGCGCCCGGTGAGTTTTGCAAGACCGCCGCGAGGGCGAATCACGGGATCGAGCAATCTTCCTGTGGCGAGGCCGCCGCGGAAATCGAGGCGATTTGAAATAATGCGATTGACGCCCAGATGATTCGCGAGCGGGCGCATGATGTGGTCGAGACCCTGACTGACGAGAACAACCTCGCCCGTTGCCATCGCTTCTTTCAATTGCGCGATTCCAGGCGGCTTTAGACGCGGCTTCAGGAAATACTCGAAGAACTCCTCGCCTAAAAGGTCCAGGCGATCGCGGCTTACGCCGCGAAGCACGGTATGCAGAAGGCGTGTCGCGAACACGCGGTTCGAGGCATAGAGAACGGGACGCGCGACCGCAAGCACGCCCATCGCCCCACGGCGCGCCCAGCGTTCGAGGAAACTTTGCGCATTCCAGGTGAAAAATGCGACCGGCCGGACGGCAGTGAGGTTCAGGAGGCTGCCTTCGACGCGCCAAAAGATTGGTTCGCGCGCTTGGGATTCAAAGATAAGCTCGCGCTGCGACGCGGTCGAAGTTGAATTGGGTGATTTCGATGACGCCATGGTTGGACGAATGCAAATATACGTGTAAACAATAAAAGCTAGCACGCTCTCCTGGCGCAAGCAAGCGAGTCGGAATTCTGGAAGTTGGTTTCCGGTTACCTACGCTAATCAGGCATTTGGTCAGTTCAGATCGTGCAACGTAAGGCGCACACCAGAGCGAATTGCCACACGCTTTCCACTTAAACTGCATGCCACGGTTACTGTGGGATCAGTCTTCATCGCATTCGGGTCTTGCCAAGTCGTCGAAGGAAAGTCCGCGATCTTCTTACCTGAAGGAATCTCGAAAGCCCGCACGGTATCGTGCGTCGCGGCGATGAATCTTCGTGAAGTTCCGCAGAAAACGCCCCGCCCCCACCAGTTTTCCATGCCGTCGTCCGTGATTTGAAGATCCAGCTTGCCAACTACTTCTCCGCTACTGCCATTCTTGATGATGACTTCCCGCGGCCCGTCCACAAACATCGGATTCGGAAACTCGACGACCCACGCTCCGTCCAGAGAACGATGTGAGTTGGGCCCAACGCTTACGAGCAATCGACCCGTTTTTGGATCCACAACGTTGCCTCCCACGCGATTGTTCCAAAACTCGATTTTTCCGTCCTTCGTTACGCCTCCTCCGAAAATTCCACCAGCGGAGAAGAAGCCGCTCATCTGTGTGGCAACGAGCTTCTTTGTCCGCCAGTCGTAAAGGGTCACAACCAAAAGGTCACCGGGCCGACCTGACTCCGTGAAGACCGAAACGAGCCGTCCGTCTCCTGAAATGGCCACAAAGGGCCGTGGATCATCGGGGTCAAACCAATTCGACGGGATTTTCTGAGTACGCCCCGTTTCTGTATCGAGTAAGAAAGGATTAACGCGCTCTTCCGGCCGATCTGTGTCGACGGAGATGATCGCTATTCGTCCATCGGTAGTGGCTGAAAAGAATTCCGTGTATGGCTGCAGATTCAACTCGTGGCTTATCGCGCCCGTGGCAGCCACATAAGTGATTGCACGGACACGCCAGAATCGGTCCGCATCCTCTAAGACTACCCGTCTAACCTCACGGAGTGCCCTCCCGTCTCTGCTGAACGCGAGATTCTCGGTGTATGCCTCGCCGGCTCCCGCCGGGTCAGCGACGCTCACGTCCTGGGCTGCGCTGCCGGAAGCTGTGCTCACAAGCACCGTCGCAGACACGACCGTCGCAAGCAACAATCGGCACATTGTGGAGTCCCCCTTCCCGGCCGCGCGCCAGCGATTCGCTCTACTCACGGCGAGTGCGTTTTATAGGGCAGTTTGGATGCCACTGATAGAGGTGTGCCGCCCCAGCAGATAACTCCAATTATTCCAGCAGCACGAAACGTTTCCTACCAAGCGAGAGCTGAGGCGCCCATCACACATCTCGATCATCGTTCTTATAGGGACACGATGCGTGTGGAATGTCGACCTAGTTCAGGAGTGGTTTCAACTTCCTGGATGAGTCGGATTGCTGGAAACTGGCCCACAATCGAAATTGGGCAAGCTGGTGCATCCATCCGAATCAATGCGCGGAATCCGGATATTCGAACCGGAAGCTCGGGATGGCCGGGCCTGCTACACCGCGAGTGTTGTATTCTAGCATGTACTTGAGGTGGCGATCGTCATTCGGATAGGCGACGCCATCGGAATAGGGATACGGCACGAGCGTGTGGAACGGCAGCGGCGAGACGGTATCGCCGTGGGCCGCATAGAAGTCCATGTCTTTCGCGAAGCCGTCGGCATAGAAGAAATAATCGCGCGTCCACCCATCGGGCAAGGGCGGAAGATGTGCGGCGTCGAAATCGACCGCGACTTCGTCGCCCGAGCCGTAAATTACGTATTCATCGTCTGACGAACGCACAAGGTCCGTTACGTCGCCGTATCGCGTGTAATTTCCAATTTGCCGCGAGTACGGACCGGTGAGACTCACATCCTCGTAGATGTAGGTTAGATCGTTGCGCGGGTTGTGCTCCACCACGCGCGGATATCCGCGGAATCGCAATTTCGCTTCCGCCAGAGGGATTTCCGTGGTTTTGAATGCGAGGTCGGGCGGCGAATTGTCCACTCGAATGCGGTCCCAGTAAATTTTCAGATTCGTGGTGATGCGGATGAAACGGGTGCCCGGCGGTAGTTTCCCGGTCAGGTCGGCGATCATGGTGCGGGCGAGGCCTGCGGGGAAGCCCATATCGTCCATGACGCGGACCCATTTGCCGGAATCGTCCTGCGCTTCGACGAACGGCGGAATGGGCTGAATTCCCGCCTGCCACGCCGCGTACATCGAATTCGCGGAAAAATAGTCGGTGAAGCCGTCCATCAAGAGCCGCACCGGCCGCGCGGAATCCCACGGACCCAAATCCAACTTGATCGCGTGCATGCCGGCAAAACCCTGATATGGCGCATCGGGAAAGTCGCTTACGTATTTGCGGTCGCGTTCGAGAAGCAGCGGCAGAATGTCGCGATCCTGATCGTCCCACGCTCCGGCGGGAGCATGCGCGTCGCGGCTCGCAATCACTTTGAATTTCGGGAATGGCGGATTGCTGGCGAAGTATTCGTTCGGATATACCTCGACGTCCGCGGGGTGGTCCACTGCGAGCAGGCGCGCCTGATCGAGATAGTCGAGCTCTTCCATGGGCTCGAGCATTCGAAAGCTGATGCGGCCGTTCCGCACTTGTACTTGCGAGCCGGAAACCTTGAAATACTCGTCGGGGTCAGGCGTGTCGCGCTGGTTCGGGCCGATCCAGTGGCCTACGATTCCAGGGCCAACCATGTCGGCGAGAAATTCGAAGTGCTCGCCGTTCCACACAAAAACGATCGGACACGAGCTTCCGCGCCGGTCAATTTCCGCCACAGCATCGAGTTTATCGGCTGGGACTTGAATCTCATCTTGTAGAACGCCGGTGGGCCAGAACAATCGCACAACGTCCGCCGAGCGTTCGGATCCGAGTCCTGCAACAATGTCGGACGGGCCCTGTCCGAGATAGCCGGACGCGCCTGCCACTTCCCATTTCTGTTGAAGCGCTCCGGCCGACAGTTCCACTTTCGTGCCGATTCCCGTCTTGTTGTCGTGCTCGCCTTTGAACGCGAGGCGTAGCCAGTTATTTCGATTTCCGCCGATATTTTTCAACAGCACAGGAGGCAGGTTATTTTGGGTGATTAGGAGGTCCGCTGAACCATCGCCTGAGGAATCGAACGCGATCACGGCGCGCGGATTGCGAAGCACGATTTTATCAAGGCCCGTCTCCTTGGTGACGTCGCGAAAGCCCGCAGGCCCCTCGTTGCGCAGCAGCACGATGCGGCCTTCGCCGGAGAAATTTTCGCCGACGGCGACGATGTCCACCCAACCGTCATTGTCGTAATCAAGGGCTGCGACACCCCACCCGCGCATCCAGCCGGTGTAGGGAAGCACGACGCGTTCGAACGATTTGCCTTCTACGTTGCGCCACAGCGTGAGTCCCGGAGTATTCCAGTGCGTGAAAGCGAGGTCCATCCAGCCGTCTTTATTGAAATCGAGAGTCACGGCTCCAGCCGTTGGCGTGGGCATGTGGATGGCCCAGGGATTGGCCGGTTTGAACGCTCCTTCGCGCTGGTTCAGAAATATTTCGGGACGATCCTGTCCTGTAACGACAAGATCAATCGCGCGGTCGTTGTTTAGGTCGCTGCCGATTGCGCCAACGCTCGGAGCGCTGCCAGCAAGCCCGGCTTCTTTCGTCCAATCCGTGAATGTGCCGTTGCCGTTGTTGCGCCATAGGACGTTTCCCGGCGTCTGCGCTCCCGCGGGGAATGAAAAGGGCCGCGCCGGATTTTCGAGTGGAAAGTCACGGAAGCGAGTGATGTAAAGATCGAGGTCGCCATCGTGGTCGTAGTCGATAAACGTCATTCCGAGCGATAAACCGTCTGTATGAATCCCTGCCTCGGCGGTGACGTCTTTGAGAGTACCGTTACTTTCGTTGTGATACAGCGCCACCCGTCCGTTCGAGCTGACGGCTAGATCCGGGCGGCCGTCGTTGTCATAGTCACCTACGGCGCAGCCCATTCCTGCGCCGCTGAAATCCAAGCCCGCCGCCTTCGTCACATTCGTGAATTTGCCGCCGCCCAGGTTTCGATAGAGTGCCGCGTTACCTTTGCCATCGGCGTTCAGGAGGAAAATGTCGGGTTTGCCGTCGCCGTCGTAATCGAACACGCACGCACCGCTTCCAAGAAAGTTCGATAGCGAGCCCGACTGCTTGTCGGATTCCGGCGCCGAGCCGACTGTCGCTGTTCCTTCGCCCCTTACGACCACAGGAGCGCGTTTCATCCCGGGTGGATGGAGGCGCGTCGCGGGTGCCGACGAACCTGAACCGAGCAGTCCCGAAGAAGATGAAACATTTTCGAAATGCACCGGACTTGCCGGGGGAACAGGTTCAGGCGCACGCGCCATGGATTGCGCGAGCGAGTATTTTCCTTGTTCGCCGTAAATGAAGCTGATGGGCTTTCCCAATTTGTCAGCGGTGATGTGCTGAAAGCGATCGAGGTGTTCCTTCGCGTGAACCGTGTCGCCAGCTCGGAGCATCGCTTGCGCGAGGCCGAATTCAGCCGACGCGTGAAACGGATTGAGCTTGATGGCAATTGAATACGCGGCGATTGCTTTATCGTATTGCTGTTGCTGCGAATAGAGCAGGCCTAAGAAATAACGGCTGTCGGCATCGTTGGCATCGAGCGCCGCAACTTTCTCGAAGGCCTCGATCGCCGTATCGGGGTGGCCTTCCGCTTTTTCTAGCAGCCCCAAGTTGAACCGCGCACGCGGATTGTCCGGCGCGCGCTCGGCGGACTTGGCTAGTACTTTTCGGGAATCGTCAAACCGCTGCATATTCAGCAGCGCGATTCCCATGTTCAGGCACCCGATGTCAGTTTGCGGATCGAGAATGCAGGCGCGCTGAAATTTTCCCAGCGCCTTCTCGAAATCCTGGCGATTCATCAGCGCCACGCCAAAGTTGTTTTCTCGAACGAGTTCTGCTCGCGGATTCGGCGCAACGGTTGCCGTGTCCACGGGTTTCGTGGGATGCGGATGCGTTCGTTGCTGGCCCACGCCAATAAGTGCAGAAGAAAACACCAGAACGGCAGCTGCAAATCGCGCAATTCGCTTCATCTCAGTTTCAACAACCCCTTAACGTTTCGCGAGCGGCTTCGCGGCAAAAATTCCCGAGCCTTCTTTCACAGTAATGATCTGGTCTGTAGTCACGTTTGACGCGCGGTCCACCTGCCCGCTGGGCCAACCTACTTCAACTGCGTCCGCATGTGTGTGGCCGGCAAGGCCGAATGTAAGGACAAGCTCGCTTGAAGAAAGATAGCTCGAGCCGCTGCGAAGCATTTCCGATTGCACGTCGCTTCCGGCAGAGACCTTCACCACCGCGCCAATGCCGTCGCGATTCGATTTCGTGCCAACGAGTTTGACGCGGAGGCTGTGATTCTTCGCGCCCGTATTGCGAAAGAGAACAGCCGCACCGCCGTTCGTCGTTACCGCGATGTCGAGTGCACCGTCATTGTTAATGTCGCCGTAAGCGGCCCCCCGCGCCACGCGTGGCGTTCCGAATGCGCGGCCGGACCCGGCCGTCACCTCGTCGAATTTCCCATTGCCCAAATTGCGGAACAGGTGCGGGGGTTCCGCATATTTCACGCGCCGCTGGACGCGCTCAATGGCGTCGTCGATGTGCCCGTTTGCGACGTACACGTCGAGCCATCCATCGAGATCGTAGTCGAAAAAAAAGCAGGCGAAGCCGAGCGTGAGCAGCGACGCGCGGCCGATCGACGAATTGGGCGCTTCATCGATAAACAGTCCACTCCGCTCGTTGTGGTATAGCCCGAGCATCTGGTTGGCGAAATTTGTGATCAGCACGCTGGGATAACCGGAGCGGTCGTAATCCGCTGCGTCTACGCCCATTCCGGCGCGCGCCACGCCGTCCTCGCTGTACGCAACCCCCGAAGGCACTCCCTTTTCGGTGAACGTGGCGTTGCCATTGTTGATGTAGAGTTTGTTCGGCTGCGTATCGTTACTCACAAGGATGTCGGGCCAGCCGTCCTGATTCGCGTCGAGAATCGCGACGCCCAGATTTTTCGAGGTAGGATCGTAGAGCCCCGCCTTCTGCGTCGCATCTTCAAACGTGCCGTCGCCGCGATTGTGCCACAAGCGCAGCGATGTTCCCTTGTACGACTCCGGCGTGCAATACGATTTTGTTTTGCCGTCGATGGTGCAGTAAAGGTCTGTTTCGGGTGTCCACTGCACGTAGTTTGCGACTAATAGATCGAGGTGCCCGTCGCGGTCGTAGTCCACCCACGCAGCGCTGGTGCTGAATTCGCTTGGGCCCCAAAGTCCAGCTTGTTTAGTTACGTCCGTGAAAGTTCCATGACCGTCGTTGTGGTAGAGATGATCCTGTCCGTAAGCTGTGATGAAGATGTCGTCGTAACCGTCGTTGTCGAAATCGCCGATGGCTACGCCCATGCCTTCCATTTCCACGGCGAGGCCGGCCTTCTGCGTCACATCCGTAAACGTCCCGTCGTGATCGTTGTGATAGAGCGCGAGTGTTGAACGGCGCTGGCCATGTCCCGGCCAATCCGCTCCGTTTACGAAAAGAATGTCCTGCCAGCCGTCGTTGTCGTAGTCGAGGAATGCCACGCCGGACCCCATCGTTTCCGGCAGCCATTTCTCTCCGAACGCGCCATTGTTGTGGACGAAATGAATTCCGGCCGCGCGCGTGACGTCTTCAAAGTGTACGCCCGCCACAGCCGTTGCCGGTGACGGCTTGCCGTGTGCGGCGCTGTTTAAGGTTCCGAACGCGATTCCAAGTGTGGTTGCACCGACGCACACGGCAGTCAGCCACCCGACTTGCCAGTGCGCCCGCATCAATCTGACTCCTTCAGCACGCTTGTGTTAGTGACATATTTCTTTGCGGTGGCCTTTTGCCTGCCGGTCGTCGCGACTGCGGAATCATGTTCGTGGATGGGCTGCCGCTCGAGATTGTCGCCGGGATGACTGCGACGATACGGGCCGGTCAACGTTTGCGAGGATTCATCCGCCTTGAAGCGGAGGTAGCGCTTCTGAAAATCGGCGGCGCGCTCCGGTTGATTCATGCCCGTGTAGCACAACATCAAATTGTAGTTCGCCTCGAGGTCTTCCGGATCGACCGTGAGCGAAGCTTCGAATTCCGCGACCGCGTCCGAATAACGTCGCTGCAGGAAAAAGATGCGCCCGAGATCGTCGCGAACCACTCGATCGCGCGGATATTGAGCGATCACTTCGCGCAGATTCGAGATGGCATCTTCGTAACGCCCTTCGTTACGGAGTGCTCGCGCATAGAAATATTTCGCCCGTGCGAGGTGCGGGTTGAGCGCGATCGCGCGCTCAAGCACTTCTTTCGCAGCCGTAAGATTTCCTTCCTGCAGACGCACGCGCCCAACGTTCACCCAGCCGTCCGGATTCGACGGGTCCATTTCCGTGATTTTCGCAAACGCAGCGTCTGCCGCCTTTAGATTTCCTTGCAGAAGTAGCCCAATGCCGTAATCGTTCCAGCGCTGCCATTCGTTTTTGTCGAACGCTGTCTTCGGTATCGGCGCTGCCGATCCTGCCGGCAGTACTTCCAGATCCACGGCATCCTGCGCGACAACCACGATCGGCACGTCAGGAATCGCGTGAGCGCTTGCGGAAACTTGCGCGAGATCGCCCGTGAACGCCACGCGCCGGTCGTCGTAATCCTTCGAGACGTTTCCTGCTCCCGCAGCTTCGGAAACCCCCGCGAACGAAAACTGCGTATTCCACCACGCAAACTTCCGATAGTTGAGCTTGGCCGCGAGGTGAATGTGGCCGCTCACGTCCCTTGGCACTTGCAGCCGGAAGTGCGCTGTATCGGCGGCCCCCGGCGGAATCAGGTGCGCGTACACGGTCGCGCGGGCGGCCCATGCGTTACGCTTGTTGATGGCATTGCCATGCGCGTCCACTAGAAGCGAACGATAGAAATGTGCGCCCGGTTCGACGGGCCCGTGCCCATTGTCTTCCACCATGCCGCTCCAGAAAATCGCGTGGCCGCTATCATCGGTGGCCTTTAGTTCGAGCCAGCAATCGAATGCGTCCACCGTGCCGCCCGGGAAAAAGTGGCCCATCTTCAGCGAGCGAACCACCACGTCCACGCGCACTGTGTCACCCGCCCGCACTGCTGCCTGCACGCGGTTCAGCGGCGCGGTCACCGGTGGCGCCTGCATCGCAGGCGCGACAGTCGTCTGCGCTTGGGTTTCCGCTTCCTCGCCCACCGCAAACGTGGTCTGGATTTCAGGTTGAAGAGGTTCCGTGCCGGCGCTCCGCTGGCCCGCCGGAATGTTTTCCTCGGATGAGATCGCGAAGATGTCAACGCGCAGCTCGCCGTCGGCCAGGAAAATTTGGGTTTGAGAGAGTTGCGTTGCATCTTGATTCGCAAACGGCACCGCCGTATTCGCGGCAAGGAATCGATGCGAATGGACGTAGCCACCTACATTTCCCGCATCGTGCGACGCAACCCGCGTCATATGGCAATCAGCGCAGTCCTGCGGCTTCGGCGGATAGTAGAACGACCGCGCGCCCATTCCAGAAACGCCGCTCGCCTGCCAGTTATCGTAATCGTTGAAGCCGCGAATCCAGCGGTAATTGTTCACCGGCACGTCCAGGTGAACTTTATGACACGCCGAGCAAAACTCCGACGTCTGCGCGCGCATGAACGGCTTCAAGAATGTCCGTCGATGCGGCTCCGGATTTTCTTCGATCAGAAAATCGATCGTATGGCGCACGATTGGGTTATTGCTGGCGACAAGCTTGTGCATGGCCGGATATTCGAGCACGAAATCGCCTTGGCCCATCGTACTTTTTACTTTGCGAATCGAATGGCACACCATGCAACCCATGCCCGCCTGTGCGGGCGCTGTGGAGATGCGGTCCTTGATGGGCGTATTGAAATTGCCGGGGAAAAATAGCGCGGCGTCGTGGCAACCAGCGCACCATTTCGACGCCTGTACTCCATCAACCTCCTGCATGTATTCAATGCTTTTTCGGTACCACTGATTGTTGAACGAAGAAAAATGGTGCATCGAGCTTTGCCATTGCTGATAGATGTCCGCGTGGCACCGCTGGCACACCACCGAATCCATAAAGTAATCTTCTGGCACGGTATCGCCGGAGGATGTCTGCGCGGAACTTGGGAAAAAATGCCCGCCTGGACCGTCGCCTTCGCCGTCCATGCTCGCTGGAGCCATCGGAGGGTTCTCGATGCGATAGGCGCGCTGCCAGGGCACCGTCCTCACCCACCACGCCCCAGACGCGATGAACGCCACAACGATAAGAAACGCAAAATTTCGCAACGCCTCCTTGCCGCTTCCACCCGCAAGAAGCCCGCGCTTGGCGGCCCAAGCCGAGACAAGTAGTGTCCCGCCGGTCAGGCATGCGCCGATGTGAACATAGAGCAGAGGCAAATCGCCGCGCCGCGTGCCGGTATAGATAAGCAAGGCACCGAGCAAACCGCCGACCGCGACCAAAATCCACCCGGCGCGGGCACTCAACGTCGCGCCTCGCAGGATCGATCGTGCCGCGAACGCCAGCGTGGCCAAAAATAGGATCCCTGCGACGAGATGCAGTACGACCCCAACGAAATAGGCGATGTTCGCTGAAGGCCACGCGAACAAGTACGCGGCAGTCAAAAACAGCGTCGCCAGCAGTAGGGAACTAAGCCGCCTCATTCATGATCCTGCGGAGGCGCGATTGCCGGAAGACTCGCGGCATGGAACGGTTTTGTCATTTTATGAAGGCCGAATTTTCTACCCTGCGCAGAGGCAAGTCAACGCGCTTCTGACTGGCTGAAACTGGCCTTCTGCCTCCATGGTAGACTCGTTGTTTTCGTCAGCGCGGAGTAGTGCGAATTGAGCGACGTCGTCTTCAGTTCTATCGTCGAAATGGCGGCACAGATGCGCGTGCGAAAGATCTCTTCGGTCGAACTCGTCGAAGCGCATCTTTCCCGCATCGAGGAGCTGAATCCGAACCTGAATGCTTTTGTCGAGATAGACTCCGATCGTGCACGCGCGCATGCTAAAGCAACGGACGAGGCGCTTACTCGAAACTCCGGCACGGCTTCGCCTGGACCCCTCCACGGCGTTCCCATATCTATCAAGAGCTCCATCGACGTCGCCGGACTGCGAACCGAATGCGGCAGTCGCTTGCGAAAAGGAATCGTCGCGCACGAAGACGCGCCACTCGTCGCGCGATTGCGCGGGGCAGGCGCCATCGTTCTCGGCAACACAAACGTCCCCGAATTCCTCATGGCCTACGAAACGGATAATCTGCTCTACGGCCGCACCAATAGCCCTTGGGATCTCGAACGCACGCCCGGAGGCTCGAGTGGCGGCGAAGCGGCTGCGATTGCGGCGGGCTGCTCGGCAGGCGGTATCGGCAGTGACGGCGGTGGTTCCGTCCGCATCCCCGCGCATTACAGCGGAATTTGCGGCCTCAAGCCTACGCCCGGTCGTATTCCGTGCACGGGCCATTATCCCGGCTCGGCAGGCCCGTTCGCGCAACTGGGCGTCGTCGGACCGATGGCGCGCACTATTCGCGACGTTGAACTCCTTTTCGAAGTCGTGGCCGGACCCGATTCCGGCGATCCGTGCGCTGCGCCGGTTCCGCTGCGGCGCCCGAGCGAAGCCGACATTCGCAAACTCCGCGTAGCATATTTTGAAGACGACGGCGTCACGCCAGTAACGCCGGAGACAGCCGCGGCGGTGCGCGCCGCAGCCGAAGCTTTACGCCAGCAGGGATTTCAAGTTGAGCACTGGATGCCACCGGGTCTCGAACGCATCTGGCGGCTTTGGTGGAACTTGTTCGGCCTTGCGGGGCAAATGGCGTTCGAACAAACGGTCGCTGGACGCGAGGACGAGCTGAGCCCGGTTCTGCGAGATTTTCGCGCACGAGTTGCTGTTGAGCCTCCGCTGACAGCGGGGGAATTGCTCAACACGCTCCTCGAACGCGATGTGATTCGCATCGCCATCCTCGCCAAAATGGAAGAATTTCCGATTCTGATTTGTCCGGCATGCGCTGTTCCCGCCTTCCGTCATGGCGAGCGCGAGTGGACCATCCAAGGCCGCAAAGTCGAATACCTCAAGGCGATGAGTTATTCGCAATGGTTCAATCTCTTAGGAAATCCCGCCGCAGTAGTTCCGGTGGGCAAATCACCTGAGGGCCTACCGATAGGTGTGCAGATCGTGGGCCGTCCATGGCAAGAAGAAGAAATTCTCGCTGTAGCCGCAAAGATCGAAGATTCCTGCGGCGGCTTTCGCCGTCCGCCAATGTGACGATGCAGCCAATCGGAGAATCAAACAGATGCTCTTCATGGTGAAGGTCTCACGTACATTGACAGTTGGGTCGGGCCGAATTTCAATCACTGCTTTCAACTTATCGAATGCGACGACGCGCAGCTGCTGCAAGAATGGGCGAAGCAGTGGCAGGATCTCGTCGAGTTCGAGTTTGTCCCGGTTCTACGCAGTAGTGATGCTGCCGCGACAGTCACCTGAGCACTGCAGTGGAGCGGCGACTCGGCGGCGATGCGGCGCGATAAGCGGTTCGCAGCAAATCAGGCAACACTTCTGATTTCACGGTTGCCAACCGCACCAGCACCCACGGATATTCGCGGTAGTGGTCCGTGATGTAATAAGTCTCCGGTTCCGACGCAATTAATTCTTCGCGCTGATCAAACGGCATCTTCAGGACGATCGCGTCGCCTTCTTCTCGAAGCCGGACGAACAACTTTTTTTTCACTTTAAGCGCTGGCGTGCCGTAGGAAGTGCCTTCCTCGACATTCGGTAGCTGAATCGCCATGCGGCGGATCACATCGTAGGTGACTTTCGCAGTTTTCTTCATGGATTGCCACGGTCATCCACTGGCGCGCGCGATCAACAAAATTGCCAGCAGGTAAAACATGAACATCAGTGCGAGGTATGCCTTCGCCTTCCTTGTCGCGCCGTCAAACTCTTTCCAAACCAGAACTCCCCACAGCGCCGCCACCATCGGCGCCGACTGCCCAATCGAGTACGAAATTGCCACTCCCGTGAAGTTTGCCGCAACAAGATTGAACACAGTGCCAACTCCCCAGATGCATCCCCCCAACAGTCCCAGCAGGTGGCCGGTTCCCGGGCCCCTGAAAAATCCGCCAAAATCGACTGGCTCGCCAATGAGCGGATGCTTCATGAAATAGGTGTTCCACAGGAAACAAGAAAGCAGCGCGCCCAATGTGAGAAAAACGCAAACGCTGTACGGCCCGAGAGGATTTCCGTGAGTCAACGCCCGCGTTGAAAACGGCGCCCACAGACCCATCAGCACTCCCGAAACAATACAGGTCACGATGCTCTTACGCGAAACTTTCCTGCCGATCACGCTCATCTCACCGTACGCTTTTCCGTCGAAAATCACCGCCGCAAGCGCGCACAACACCCCAGCTGCGAGCATTGCGAAATTTCCCTTCGGTTGCTGGACGTAACTCAGCACAGTCCCTACCACCAGCGCGATGCCAATCGCCAGCGGAAAGGCTACCGAAAGTCCCACCATGTCGATTCCTGCGACCAGCAAAAGATTCGCGAGGTCGAAGATCACTCCAGCCAGCAGGGCCCAGCCGATATTCGAATTGTCCGCCGCGAGGGCGTTTGCCAAAAAGCTTGACGAGTCATGTCCGCTGCTGCCCATCGTAAGCGCAAGAATCAGCGACATCACAAAAATCCCGATCGCGTAATCCCAATAAAAAAGTTCGAAGCGGTAGTTCTTCACACCCTTATAGGTGTTCGCCCAAGAGCCCCAGCAGACCGCCGTGATCACCATCATCACCAGCGCAACGCTTGAGCTTTGCGGAGTAAACATGCAAATCCTCTCCTCGGCGTATCGAATCATGCCGTGGGTTCAGAACGCAGGCGCACCCGCCGGAGCTTTCGCTTTGATAAACGCGATCACCTCGTCGCGCCTCGACATCGCCCGCGCGCCCACCTTCGTGCAACACAGCGCGGCGCACGCATTCGCAAAAGTTCCCACCTTCTTGAGATCCCAACCCTGAAGCAGCGCGTACGACAATCCGCCCATGAACGCGTCTCCCGCTCCCGTGGTATCCACCACGTCCACTTTGAACGCCGGCACTTGAACCTTCTCTTTGTCGCTCGCGATCAGGCAGCCATCATGTCCCATCGTGATCGCTACAAGTTTGGGGCCCAGCTTCAGCAGTTTGGTTGCGATTTTTTCGTAGTCGGCATCGCCCGTCAGCTCGCGCGCGGCTCCTTTGCACGGTTTCAGCACGTCGACAAACTTCAGCGTATCGGCCAGCTCCTCCTGCGTGCCCAGGTTCGACTGCGCGAAAAAATTCGGCGACACATCGAGATCGAAGAAAGTGCGCACACTCGCGTCTTTCGCGACGTGTAAGCCTTCCTTGACTGGCGCGATATGAAGTTGCGACGCCTCTGTATGAAAATGCTTCGCACTTTTGATATGTGCCGCGAATCGGTTGCGCACCTGAAACACAGAGATCTTTCCGGTCACATTCGGAAACATGTAGATGCAACGTTCTCCCGCTGCATCCACGGGAATCCATGTGAGCGACGAATGCTCGCCCTTTGTAACTTCAATTCCGGAGAGATCCATTCCATCATCCTTGAACGCTTTCTGGATGATCCGCCCGTTCTCGTCGTCGCCGATCAATCCAAGCCATCCCGTCGGCGCGCCCAGCCGTGCCACCTGCGTCAGATTGTTGGCCGTTACTCCGCCGGCGTGGATTTCCATCCGCTCGGCGTTGATCTTTTCTTCCGGTCCCAATAGTCGCGGAACGATCGCAAAATAATCCACCGTGCAACTTCCGATTCCAACTACATTCACCGCCTGGGTCATGGAATTCCTCGGTCCTATTCGCTAGAAAGATGCGCGCCGGGTGCCGCACATACCATCAATTCGATAGACATCTTCTCAAATCTCTCGCGATTTGGCTCGGTGGGAATCGAAATCATTTCGGACAGGCGCTGCTTATAATTCTCCCGCGCATTCGAGTCAAGTGAAAAGCCATATCCGAGCCCGGCGCTCCGATCGTGATGCAAAAGTCGATGCGGCGCTCGGTGCTATAATCCGCGCGTGCTTAACGGAATTCACGCGCGCCGCTCTTCCACGCTTCACGCGTGCGCGCTTCTTCCCGCGATATTCTTCGCCATCTCCGCGGTACCACCTCAGGATCCTTCACGTCACCGATCGAACGACGCCCAAAGCCTCGCGCAGCGCGCGCAGGAAGCGGCCCGTCGCGGCGACTGGCCCGCGTCAGCCTCCCTCTACCAGCAGGCAATCGAACTCGCTCCGCGCGATCCAAACCTGCGAATCGGAGTGGGCGCCGCCTTCACTAGGAGCGAGCGATACGCCGACGCGATCGCAAGTTACGAAGATGCGTTGCGAATTTCTCCGCGAAACCTGGCGGCCGAACTTGGCCTCGCGCAGAATTATCGCAGCGTCCACAACTACGACGAGATGCGCCACATCCTCCAGCGCGCGGTGCGCGAGCATCCCAATTCCGGGGAGCCGCTTTCGTTACTCGGCGATCTCGATCTCGAGATGCAGACCTACGACGCGGCAATCCGGCATTTGAGCGCCGCGCTCTCGCTTGATCCCGCCTCGAACGAAACGCGCAACCGCCTCGCGTCCGCCTACAAATCCAGGGGCGACGTTCCGCGCGCGCTCTTGCAGCTTTCAAAAGTGATCGCGCGCGACCCTAAAAACGCACTCGCATATTTCCTGCGCGCGCAGATTTTCTCCGACCGCAATGAAGACGCCCGCGCTCTCCCCGACGCGCAAAAAGTGGTCGACCTTCAGCCGCAGAATCCTCGCGGACGCGTCCTACTCGCCAAAATCCTGTTGCGTGCTCCCGAGAACTCCGCTACCTCAGAACTCACCGCCCGGTGTTCGCATGGCGTCGCCGCGTTGCAGCCGCTCGTCGAGACTCAGCCCGGCGACTCCGAGACTCTTTTCCTCTTGGCCCGCGCCCAGCGTTGCGCCGGCAACTCAGAAGAAGCCGGGCGCACCCTCGCGTCGTTCGAGGCCGCCTCTCAGCGCGACCGCACCACAAAAGAAAACCAGACGCAGGCGAAGCATCTGGTTCAGCAGGCAAACGAACGCGCGCGCCTGAACGATTTTCCCGGGGCAGTCGATCTATTGCAGCAAGCGCTCGAAAAAGACACGGCTTATGGAGCGGCTTACTCGCAGCTCGCGAAACTCTATTATTCGGCCGGCGATATCGACAATGCGAGCCATGCCATTTCGCACGCGCTCGAACTCGCTCCGTATCAACCGGATTTCTTGTATGTGGAAGGGAAGATTCTACAGAAGCAAGGCAAGCTCGATGAAGCGCTCGCAGCCTTCGAGCGCACGACGCTCGTCAATCCAAACGAATCCGACGCCTATTTCGAAATGGGCGTCATCTACGAGCAGCGCAACGATCGCGCCCGCGCCATCGCAGCTTACAAAAAGGCCGTCGCGCTGTCACCCGATGATCCAGACTATCGTCACGCTCTCGCGGTGCTGGCTAACCACGCACCATCTCCCTAATCGTCAGTTCGCCGCGATCAGAAGATGAACTTCACTCCGCCCTGGAACGCAAATGGCGTGCTACCAGGTGCTACCTGGTTGATTGAACGGTATCCAGCGTAAGGCCCGCCTGTCGCAAAATTCGCTCTCGTGAGTGGCGCCGTGAGCGGCCCGCAACTAAAGCCCTTTGCTGTTTTCGGTGCCCCTAGCGAGTTATTCGGCACGCAATTGCCTCCGGCGCCGTAGTCAATCGTGGCGCTTGTATCGGGGTTCGAATAAAGATTGCTGCGGTTGGTTAGATTGAAGAAATCCGCCGAGAACTGCAGCCGGTATCGCTCTCCGACGCGCACGTCCTTCTGCACTCGCGCATCGAGCTCCACGAAGCCCGGTTGGTTGAACGGATAACGGTTCAAAAGAACCGTCTTGCCGTTGCCGAGCAACACAGTCGGGCGATCGTTGTTGTGGCCGTTGTTGGAAACCGCGTCACCGTTGATGTCCCCGGTAAAGCCATTCTCATTTGCCGCACAATCGCAACTCACACCTGTGCCACCGGTGTAGAGCGGATACGGCACGCCCGTGTGAGCAATAAGACTTGAGCTGACTGCGAAGCCCCACGGCAGCTCGTAAACTCCCGCGGCCTTGAACTGGTGTTTGATGTCCAGGCTGTTCCGGCCGTAATCAATGTTGATGTTGAACGGATCCTGCGTCCCGAAATAGGTGTCTGTGTCCCGCTCGGACGAACCGTTGTCCTTGTTCTGCGACCAAATGTAGTTCGCGAACACTTGGAAGTGGTTCGAAAAGCGCTTTGTCAGGTTCATCACCAAGGAGTGATAGTTGCCGCGGCTGAAGCTGGCTGTGTCGCCTGCGCTCCCGAGGGTACCGTCAAGAGCACCGCACAGTATGGCGCGTCCGAATGCGTCGGTCGCAAAGGCACCAGGGCACTGGACAAAATTACGCGACCATGCCTCCTCCGTCGGGTACCCTCCGGTCCGCAAGTGAGTGGAATGAACGAACGCGTACGTGACCGTCATCGTGAGACTGCGCGCAAGCGTTTGCTCTACCCCCCCTGTCACGCTTGAGACGCGCGGATTCTGAAAACTCGGGTCGATGAAATCGCCCTGAGACGAAGGAGACGGGCACCCAAACTGCGTCCCGCAAAGCTGATTTGCGCCCAGGGTCGTAGAGGTTGGGTTGAGATAAGGGAAGCCGGCGGTTGAGGTCACTATCCCAACATTATTCACAGTCTGGTCGGGAAATAAGCAGCTGCCGATGCAGTGGGTAAGGTTGCCTGCTCCCGCCGTGGGCGTGAAAACTCCCGTAATGGCCGGGGCATAATAGTAGCCCCAGGCTGCCCGCACAACGGTCGGGTGCTCCCCTCTTCGCGCGCTCCAGGCAACCCCGATGCGCGGACCCAACTGATTGAAGTCCGCAGGCCACCGCTGCGGCACCGCACTTTGCCGCGTTCCCGCTCCCAGAGGCCCTACGCCAACGAGCACCGTAGTTCCCACCAACGGCGTCTGCGGCTGGGGGTTCCAAGTGCCATCCCAGCGCAAGCCATAGGTGATCGTAATGTTGGGAGTGATCGCCCATTTGTCCTGCCAGTAGAGCCCCACATCGGCCTGATAGTTGGGGAACTCTGTAGTAGCCGGACCCAGAAACGAGAGCGGCAATCCATTCAGTGCCACACCTTGGCTGAGAAAACAGCTAAAGGTCGCAATGCACCCATTGGCTCCGCTGAAGTTTGCGTTGTTGAAGTCAGTGAAGTCGAAGAAATCGTACTGGCCGGCGCTCCAGCCCACGAAACTGTCTTTGCGGTCTTGGAAAACATCAATGTCGCCGCCGAATTTGATGTCGTGCTTTCCGAAGGAATAGGAGAAGTTGTCCGCCGCCTGTAGCTTGCCGTCCTGGTTGTTGATGGGCAGGAAGAAGCGGTTGCCGGCGCCAAAGGCGAACGCATGTCCAACCGTCAGATCGGGCACTGACCCATCCGCGATCGTAAGTCCAGGCGATGTGCTGTTGGGATGCCGCTCCCGCACCTCATCTTGAATGCTGAATCGGACTTCGTTCACCTTCTTCCCGAGCACAGTGTTGAGGGAGAACGTAGCCGCGGCGCCCTTGTTGATGAAGTTTTCCGTGCCGTCGAATGGCATCGGGATTTCGTTCTGGCCCACGCCGCCGCTGAATCCATTGGTGTGGTTGCGGGTAAAGTAGCTTCGGATGGTGAAATGGTTGGCGGGACTGAACTGATAGTCGTAGTGCCCGAGGATCGTGAACAGTCTTTGAAACTGTGTGTGTGGTCCCTGAAAACCAGCCAAGTTGCTGACTCCGTAACAGTCTTGGAGAACCGAGGGAAACGGAGGTGTCGATGGGACAGGCGCGCAACCAGGTGGCAACAGTGCGGCATTCGGGCCGGTGCTGGGAAGGTTCTGGGGTATCGGAACCTGACCTACGCCGCACCCCCCTGGCACACAGTCTGCGAATGTGGGCCCGGTGATACTAGATAGTTCGTTGAGACACTGAGTTTGCGCACCGGCAATGATGCTCGGAGGACAGAAATTCGTCACCAGTGGGCCATCTTGACGCTGGATGTCTGTCGCGATGAACAGAAACTGCCGGTCCTTGTGGATTGGGAAGCCGATGGAACCACCAAATTGGTTTTGGTTGTTGATGTTAGGCGGGTTGCCGATGCCATCGTTCGCAGTCAGCGAGCTGCCGCGGTAGAACTCGTGCGCTTCACCGTGAATTTCGTTGCTGCCGGATTTCGTGATCACGTTGATCAGGCCGCCGGTGGCGCGGCCGAATTCAGGCGCGAATCCGTCTGTGACTACTTGGAATTCCTCCACCGAGTCGAGCGGAATCGTGAAATTCTTCGTCTCCAGCGACCCAACAAACTCGCCGAAGAAGTTATTGAAACTGTCCTGCCCGTCTATCACCAGCCCAGTGAAATCGCTTTGCTGTCCGCCCAACCGAATGCCGCCGCGTAAGCCTGGTACCACTTGCGCTGAGGAGCTTAGTCCGGCTAGGTCGCGGTAGTCGCGGCCCGAAAGGGGCAGGTCGTTGATATCCTTCTCGTTAATCACTTGGTTGATTCCCGCTGTGGACGTATCCACCGCGCCCGTCTCTTCCGCCGACACAGTCACCGTCTGCGTCTGCCCTTTGACAGGCAGGGTGACGTCCAACGCCAGGCTCGCGCCAATCTCCACGTGGATGTCGGTGATGTTAATCAGCGCGAACCCGCTGGCCTCCGCCTTCATCTGGTACACGCCGGGCAATAGCGACGCAAAGTCGAAGAAGCCGCTTGCATCCGTTGTCAGCTCATGCTTGTAGCCGGTCGAGGGATTGGAGATCGTCACCCTGGCGCTAGGCACGATCGAGTGCGAGGAGTCGTACACAAAGCCGCGGATCTCGCCGCGCTCCAGTGTCTGCGCCGGCGTGGGAGATGCTGTGAAAAGCAAACCCGCAAGCATCAAGGCCAGAAGTACACTCTTCCAAATCTTCATTGTGACTCCCTCCAATGCGTCCCTTGCATTCCCTCAGATGGTGCTGCCTTACTTTCCCTGCATTCTGCTTATCAGCAATTGCACGAATCTTTCGGCATCGACTCCCGTGCACACTTGAACGTTCGGCTGCACCTTATCTATCCCTTCAATGGCGTAACGGTCCCCTCGCAGCACGTTTCGTTCGACCTCATTCGCGCGGTTGGCCACCGTTTCACCGCGCGAAAACTCTCCGCGCGTCTCCACGTCCACGTGCATCGCCTGCGGCTTCACTATCGTCGGATCGATCGTCGCGCCCACGGCGAGCGGATCATACATCGGCGCTCCCGAGTATCCATATTTCTCCGACAGCGTCACTAAAAAACTCAGCACCGACACCAGAAAATCGTTTTCGGGCCCATGGCTCTTCGCCAACTGCTCCACGTGCCGTCGCGTGAACACCGTGACATTGCCGACGTCAAGTCCCACCATCGTCAGCGGCCAGCCCGCTTGAAAAACAATCTGCGCTGCTTCCGGGTCGCCGTAGATATTCGCTTCGGCTGCCGCATTTACGTTTCCGCCGGAAATCGACCCGCCCATCACGATCACTTCTTTCACCAGCGGAACGATCGACGGATCCTTCAGCACCGCCAGCGCGATATTCGTCTCGGGACCAATCGGCACCAGCGTTATTTCGTGCGGCGCCGCGTGCACCATTTGAATGATCAGGTCCGGCCCGAATCGCGCGTCCGCCTTGCATTGGCTCGCCGGCAGCTCGACATTCGCCAGCCCGTTCTTCCCGTGCCAGAATTCCGCCGTGATCAGCTTTTGAAACAGCGGATGCTGCGCCCCTCCCGCCACCGGTACATCGCAGCGCTTTGCCAGCGATACCAGCTTCAACGCGTTCTCAAGCCCTTGCTGCGCCGTCACGTTCCCTGGGACCACCGTCAGCGCCCGAACATCCAGCTCCGGTGAATTCAGCGCCAGAAGAATCGCAATTGCGTCGTCCGTGCCGGGATCAGTGTCGATGATTACCTTGCGCGCCTCGCTTCGAGGCGAAGCCTGCGCAGTAACGCTGCACAGCATCGCAGCCGCGGCAAGAATCGCGCTCACGAACATCAGCTGTTTTCGATTCACGGGAAACGTTGAGCACTTCCGGCACGCCCGTTTGCAAACGAGGCGCGGCTTGCCGGCGCAAGATAAAGCCGCAGAAAAACTACAGCGAATTTTCTGATCGACGCTCGGCCCAAGCACCCACCGGGGGCCGAAATCGCGGGTAGCCTATCCCCGGTCGTCTGTAGTGTCAACATTAAACTGAGGTTGCGAGCACTTTTCCACAGCTCACGATTCCAATTTGAAACACATCCGCGCTTCTAGGTCCTGCTAGAATTCGTTGCGCAATGCGCCTGCTTTCACCTCCTCGCCGCTTGACGTTTGTAACTCTCGCCACCCTTCTGGTCGCTACGGCGGATCTCACCGCCCCCGCGCTCGCAAAACTCATCCCATCACGCGTCGCCATTGCAGCGCGCGAGCTGCTGCAGCAAAAGCCGGTCCCTCGCATCGCCGACGCCAATCCGTACAACGTCCAATTTCGCGACGTCACGCGCGAGTCGGGCATCCACTTCCGCCACGAGCGCGCCGCGTCGCCGCAGCGCCTCTATCTCGAGACCATGGGCGCCGGCGTCGCCTGGCTCGACTACAACCAGGACGGCTACCTCGACGCCTTTTTCGTCAACAGCGGCTTTACGCCGTTTTTTCATCCCGCGCAACCGCCTCAGCCCGCGCTCTATCGCAACAATGGCGACGGCACATTCACCGACGTCACCGCCTCAAGCAAAATTCATTCCGACGGCACTTTTTTCTTCGGCGTCGCCGTCGCTGATTATGACAACGACGGCTTTCCCGACATTTACATGACTGGCTATCGCCACTCCGTCCTGCTCCACAACAACGGCGACGGCACCTTCACCGACGTCACCGCCAAAGCCGGCGTCGGCGACGACGGCAATTGGGCCACCGCCGCCGCGTGGTTCGACTATGATCGCGACGGCAAGCTCGACCTCCTCGTCACCAACTACGTGAAGTACGACGTCGATCATCCCGTGCTATGCGGCGACACGCGCCAGGGCCTGCGCGATCTTCCGCATTCCAGCGCCTACTGCCATCCCGACAATTTCGCGGGCACGTCGATGCGCCTCTACCACAACAACGCCGACGGCACCTTCACCGACGTCACCGAAAAAGCCGGCCTGGTCAACAACGACGGCAAAAGCCTCGCCGTGGTCACCGCCGACCTGAACAACGACGGCTGGCCCGACATCTTCATCGCCAACGACACCCAGCGCAATTTCCTCTACTTCAACAATGGCGACGGCACGTTTCGCGACGCCAGCTTCACCTCCGGCGCCGGCTTCAGCGAAGACGGCCGCCCCGAGGCTGGAATGTCCGCCGATGCCGCGGACGTGATGAACAACGGCCTGCTATATCTTTTCGTCAGTCATCTCGATCACGAACTGAATCGCTTCTATCGCAACAATGGCGATGCCACGTTCACCGACGCCACCATCTCCTCCGGCATCGGCCGCAGCAGTTTTCTCAACAGCGCGTTCGGCGCGCGCTTCTTCGATTTCGACAACGACGGTTGGCGCGACCTGCTCGTCATCGACGGCCACATTCTCGACAACGTCGCGCTCTATCATTCCGACGTGAAGTACGAGGAAGAAAAGAAGCTCTACCGCAACATGGGCAAGGGAATTTTCGTCGACGCCACGAAAACGCAGGGCGCCGATTTTCGCGCGCCGCACGTAGGCCGCGGCCTCGCCGTCGGCGACTACGACAACGACGGCTACCTCGACTTCCTCGTCAGCAACAACGGTGAAGCCGCCCAGCTTTTCCACAACGACGCTGGCAATCCGAAGAGGATTGTCATCCCGAGCGAGCAACGCGAACGAGGGACATCTCCCTCGTCCACCGCCTCCCGTCAGGGCACGGTTTCAACCGTGCCGAAAAGTGCCGATAAGAAAGCGGCTTCAGCCGCTGAGGGCGCGTCTCCGAATCACTGGTTCGCGGTCCGTCTCATCGGCACCAAATCGAATCGCGACGCCATCGGCGCGAGCCTCAAACTTACCGCCGGCGATTTCGTCAGCTACGACCAATCGAAGGGCGGCATGAGCTACTGCTCGGCGCAGGACCCGCGCATTTATTTCGGCCTCGGCGCGCGCGACCACGTCGACGCGCTCGAAATCCATTGGCCCAGCGGCGCCGTCGAAATCTTCAAAGATCTCGCCGCCGATCAGATCTTGACAATCACCGAAGGCGCCGGCGTCCAGCGCGACAAATTCCCCCGCGCCCGCCCGCGATAGCATTTTGTAGCGCTGGCGTCTCGCCGGCTCTTTTTCTTCCGTGCGATTGCGCAGCGAGCGCATGTCATCCCGAGCGCAGTCGAGGGACCTCTCTTGCTTTGGTTTTTTTCTTGTGCTTTGCTTCCGCATGTCATCCCGAGCGCAGTCGAGGGACCTCTCTTGCTTTGGTTTTTTTCTTGTGCTTTGCTTCCGCATGTCATCCCGAGCGCAGCCGAGGGACCTCTCCCGCCTTTTTTTTCTTATGCTTCGCTTCCGCATGTCATCCCGAGCGCAGCCGAGGGACCTCTCCCGCCTTTTCTTTCTTGCCTTGCCTTTTGCTTCTCCCGTTTTTCCCTCTTCGCTCTCCTGTTGTACAATCCCGCGATGGAAATCCGCACCATCAAGCCGTTCCTGAAGTATTACGACGGCGT
>Ga0185299_10002208_pt1 | contig 31379 bp, 27 predicted proteins | sample PaiPotPPA55metaG_FD_128002 | JGI IMG/M metagenome (GOLD analysis project Ga0185299, IMG submission 128002) | Iron sulfur acid spring bacterial and archeal communities from Banff, Canada, to study Microbial Dark Matter (Phase II) - Paint Pots PPA... ...
GGTCCAGCTCATGGAAATGCTCGATGCGATCTATCAATCCAGCTTGACGGGTAGGGAAGTCAGCCTCAGGTAACCCGGCGAAGCTGCGGCTATAATGACCGAACCATGCGTCTTGCATACAGGAATACAGACCGATGAAACGCTTGATTATATTGAGCGCCTTTCTGGCGCTAGGGCTGGCAGATAGTTTTGCGGGGCTAGTTCCTCGCCTTCCGAACGATCCCGATCTTGTAGTTCTTGGGCGTCACCGAGAGTACTACATGGTGCCTTCGGATTCCGGCAAATGGTGGCATTGGGGCCTGGTACGAGCCCCGGTCGAGGAACCGAGGATGTTCACCCAGGGATTTGGCGATGACGCTATCGCGATTCCGTTTGATGCCAGTGGCCGAGTAGCCTTCGCGCCAGTTTATATTTACACCATCAAGCCGGAAGGCTGGCAAAGGCTGCGCCTTGCGGCACTGTTCGAGGGCGTAACCGCTCAGGCGGACGTTCGCGCGCTTTTTGGCCGGCCCACGATCCAAACCCGCGTTCGCGGCTATGAGGTGTGGTATTACGAGATTCGGGTCTATAACCCGTTTGAGGAATTTCCCGATATCCGCGGGCGATGACAGCGAATGTCAGCGAACGAGCCTTTTGCCGTCGCAACCTCTCACTTGAGCCCCCGCGGTTTTTCGCGCATCTTCGCGGCTCAGCACTAGATCGCTGTATTATGAAGGCATTCGAGATCAGGCAATCTTTTTTGGATTTCTTCCGGGAAAAACAGCACACGATTGTGCCATCTGCGAGCTTGCTTCCCAGCGCTCCAAATCTGCTGTTTACGAACGCGGGCATGAACCAGTTCGTACCGTATTTTCTCGGCCAGGAGAAACCGCCATACACCCCGCCGCGCGTTGCCGATACTCAGAAATGCATACGAGCCGGCGGCAAGCACAATGATCTCGATGACGTAGGTTTCGATACCTATCACCACACGTTCTTCGAAATGCTTGGCAATTGGAGCTTTGGGGATTACTTCAAAAAAGAGGCCATCAATTGGGCCTGGGAGCTTTTGGTCGAACGGTGGAAGTTCCCGCCAAACCGCCTTTACGCCACGGTCTATGCACCGGGCGAAGGTGATCCTGCAGCATTTGACGAGGAAGCCCACGAGTATTGGGCAATCGCCTTTGAAGGAGCTGGTTTGAATCCGAAGATCCACGTCGTCAACGGCAACCGCAAAGACAATTTCTGGATGATGGGCGATACCGGGCCTTGCGGTCCCTGTTCGGAGATACACATCGATCTGACGGCGACCGGCGACACAGAGGGCAGGTTGGTCAACCAGGGAAAGCCGTCATGCATGGAAATCTGGAATCTGGTTTTTATCCAGTTCAATGCCGATTCGGACGGCGGATATTCGCCGTTGCCCGCTAGACATGTGGACACCGGACTCGGCTTCGAAAGGGTCGCCGGCATTATCGAATGCACCAAAGATTTTCGGGATTTCAACCGCCCAATTTCCAATTACGAGAGCGATGTCTTCCGGCCGATCTTCCGGAGAATCTCGGACCTGAGTGGCAAATCATACAGAAGTACGCTGCCCGGCTCGCGCTCTAACCTCTCCGAACAGGAAAAAATTGATGTCGCTTTCAGGGTGGTGGCGGATCATATTCGCACCCTCTCCTTTGCTATCGCGGATGGAATTCTTCCTAGCAATACGGATCGCAACTATGTCGTGCGACGAATCCTTCGCAGAGCGGTAATGTTTGGTCGCTACCTCGGCTTTGGTTCTGAGGGATTTCTTAGCAAATTAGTCCCAACAGTGGTCGATAACTTTGGCTCGGTTTTTCCGGAATTGGAATCAGAGAAAAAGAAGTTAGTTGAGGTATTAGATAGTGAGGAAGTTTTATTCAATCACACCTTGGATCGCGGTTTGCGGATTTTCGAGGAAGAATTCAACAAACTAATCGGCAAGACTTTTCCGGCCGAAGCCGCCTTCAAACTGTATGACACCTACGGGTTTCCAGTCGATCTCACGGAGGTGTTAGTTCGGGAGCGTGGTCTGACAGTCGATCTCGAAGCGGTCGAAAAGCAGATGGAAGAGCAGCGGAACCGCTCACGAGCGGCACAGGAAAGGGAAGTGATTGCCGCGATCGAAGAGACGGTTCCGACCGAGTTTGTCGGTTTTTATCGTGATGAAGCCGAAGCACGTCTGGTCCGGGTGGTCAGCCAGGAGAATCAGACATTTGCGATCGTTGACCGGTCGCCCTTATACGCGGAGATGGGAGGACAGGTCAGCGATACGGGCGAAGTCGTCTTGTCGGGTGGCGATGTGGTGCCGGTACAGGGTGTAGCTAAGCAAGGGCAAACGTTCTACCTGAAACTAGCCAGACCGATCGAAATTAATGTTCCCGAGGAAGTCTTTATTAGGGTAGACCGTCCTCGGCGCCGGATGATTGAGGCGCATCATACTGCCACCCATCTGCTTCACTGGGCTTTACATGAAGTTGTTAGTAAAGAAGTAAGCCAAAAGGGTTCGTATGTTGGACCCGATAGGCTGCGTTTTGATTTCAATAGTAATCCTGTTTCAACGAAACAATTGCGTGAGATAGAGGAGTTAGTCAACGATCGGATTGTGGTGAACGATACGGTTAGCTGGATCGAATTGCCTTACGGAGAAGTTAAATCTCGAACGGACATCATGCAGTTTTTTGGCGAAAAATATGGTGCGGAAGTTCGGGTTGTGCAGATTGGCGGCAATGCCGGGCGGCTGGATGGTTACTCCATGGAGTTATGTGGTGGTACGCACGTACTACGGACCGGGCAACTTGGTCTATTCAAGATCGTTAGTGAAGGAGCAATTTCAGCTGGTGTCCGCAGAGTGGAAGCTCTCACAGGTCTTGTTGCCTTTCGCCATCTGCAGGAGCAGTTAGATCAAAGGGCAGCTAAGATTGAAGAATTGAGTCGTGAGTTAGTTGAGCTTAAAAAAGCGATAGAAAAAGAGCGGACCCTAGTTCTTCAGCGTGAAGCAGAACAGATAGTAGGGAAACTTGCCGTCGATAAACGGGCTATAGTGGAGGTTATCGAGGGTGCGACTGGGGATCAACTTCAGTTAGTAGCGAACTTGTTAAAGGCGAAGAAATTCGGGGGTGTCGCGATCTTGTTCGGCAGAGGCAATGAACAGATCCATGTGTTGGCGATGGTGGATCCTTCGCTGACCAAAACGCTCCATGGCGGTAAGATTGTCCGGGAACTTACTGCGATTCTCGGTGGAAAAGGCGGCGGACGCGCAGACCTGGCGCGCGGCGTTGGCAAGGATCACACGAAACTGGATCTGGCGAAAGCGCGGGCCCTGCAGCTAACGGCAGGCATCTGATTGTGGCATCGGCGCCGCGCCTGTGCGTAAAAGCTTCGATAGAACGTGGCCGTGTCCCAAGTGGAAAGGGATCGAGTACGAGTACGATTGAAGGGAATCAGAAGGCATGGTAGCCTTTCTCCCTTTCCAATGAAGGTGGACCTGCAGGAATTCATCGCGGATGGCGCTCGCCGGATTACGCCGGCCCATTTGGACAAGCTCGTTCGCTGGTTGCCGGAAATTCGATTGGCCGTGACGCAAGTGACAGAATTCCCGAATCTCCCGGACCAAGTCGAGTTTCTGGCGGAAATTGTCGAAGATTTTCATGCCGGCCTGAATCGATCGATCCCATTTACGGCGATTGCGGAATCCGCTTTTGCCCTCTTCTACCTACGCAAAGGCGTCGATATTCTGCCAGACGCCATTCCGAGAACGGGCTACGCGGATGACGCGGCAATCATCACGGCGGTGTTCGAGAATTACAAACGCCCGTTCCTGAAACACGTCCTTGCCCGCAACGCGCGTAAGCCGATCGATCCGGATTCTGATGCCTCAGCCTGAATCTGGTGCGCGATACAGGGTTCGAACCTGTGACCCCTACCGTGTCAAGGTAGTGCTCTACCACTGAGCTAACCGCGCGCTTCCCGGTGGAGCGATAATAAAATGCAATTCCTTAACTCGGCAACCAGTTTCCGCTGGATGCAACGGAGGAAATGGATCCGCGAAACACGCGAAAAAATTCAAGAAGAGAGTTTCAGAGGCGGAGGTCACACGAAGGACTATACCGCGCCATAAGAATCGACGCGTACATTGCAGGCTAGCAATCGGTTGGCCCCCGGACAATTTTCATATTTCCTTTGTGACCTTTGTGACCTCTGTGTGAGTCGGTCCCTTTTTGATTACTTCTTCTTCGCCGCTTCCTCGTCCAAAGCGGCTTTCACAGAGACCTCGAGCTCATCATAGAGCACCTGATCTGCGCGCAACGCCTCTTTGGCGGCATCTCGCCCTTGGGCCAATTGCTGGCCTTTGTATGATATCCAGGAGCCGCGTTTCTCCAGGATATTTTTCTCCAGGGCCAGGTCCAGGAGTGCCCCGACGTTTGAAATCCCCTCGTTGTACATGATGTCAAACTCTGCCTCGGTGAAGGGGGGAGCGACTTTGTTTTTGACCACCTTCACTTTAGTCCGGTTCCCTATCACGGTTCCGTCGGTCTGTTTGATCGCGGAGATGCGCCGAATATCGATTCGGACACTGGAATAAAACTTCAGCGCCTTGCCACCCGGCGTTGTCTCCGGATTCCCGAACATAACGCCAATTTTTTCCCGAATTTGATTGGTAAAAATGCACGTGGTCCGAGCTTTTGAGATGAGCGCAGTCAATTTTCGGAGCGCAGCGCTCATTAGACGGGCCTGAGCCCCGACTGTGGCGTCGCCGATTTCACCCTCAAGTTCGGCCTTGGTCACCAATGCGGCAACGGAATCAATCACAATGACGTCGAGAGCGTTGGAGCGAATCAAAGTTTCGCAGATGCGCAGTGCTTCTTCGCCAGAACTCGGTTGCGACACCAGGAGGTCGTCGAGATTGACACCGAGCCGCCGCGCGTACTGCGGGTCCAGAGCGTGCTCTACATCGATAAATCCAGCCAGGCCGCCGCGCTTTTGCGCTTGAGCAATCACAGTCAGCGTTAAAGTCGTCTTTCCGGACGATTCAGGTCCGAAAATCTCAATAACTCGACCCCGCGGAAATCCGCCGACTCCAAGCGCGCGATCAATCAAAATGTTACCGGTGGGGATCACTTCGACGGGGACGATATGATCGTCGCCGAGCCGCATGATGGCACCTTCACCGTAATCCTTCGCGATTTGCTGGAGAGCTAGATCCAGATTCTTCTTGCGAGCGGCGTACGCAGGATCGGGAGATCCAACCTCGGGAATTTTGGCTGCCATGATTCCGTCATGATTAGCGAGGACGCAACGGAAGACAAATCAGAAAAAAAGAACGCACGGAACAATGAGAACCTGGACAGAAGGAAAACAAAGAAAATTTAACAGAAGGTAACAGCGCGGCGGAGCCGCGACCACAAAGGCCGCGGTGTCGGCGAGCCTGAAGATTGGAGTGACACGCTCGCAAGGTCCGCGAAGTCAATGTAGGCGAAGCGTCCCGCTTTGCTTCTGGAAAACCGTCGTCCACCGGTACCCGAGTGGAGGAAGAGCAGATGCACAGAAGGCCGCAAAGGACACGAAGACCGATCAGGAATTGGGCTTCTGTCACGACCCCGCTCTGCCTAGGAATGGGGCCCGCGAAACACGCGAAAAGACGCGAAAGAGGATGAGAGGTGTGGGCTGGGAGGCCCATGCCACATCGCGCGACCCGACATTCGACGCGGTAGGGACGCGCTCCTGCGCGATCCGGCGTGGCATGTCCAAAAAACGTGCAACGGCAATATTTGACCTGTCCCTCCGAGTTGGTCCTGGTCCTCAACCGCGCAGATTCCACGATGCGCCCAGAGTCCGGGCGCCTGCGGGATCCCCAACTCTTTGCTTCCTTTGCTACCTTCTGTTCAAACTCTTCTCTCTGCTACCTTCTGTAGAAGTCGGAACTAGTGCACGAAGTCTGAGGCTCGTTATCAGCGTTGGGAGCGCTGCCGGATGACTCAGGCAATCTCAATCACGAGTTTTCCCGTTGTTTTTCTCCCTTCCAAATCGCGGTGCGCTTGGGCGAGTTCGGCTAAGGGGTAGGTCCGTTCGATCCGAAGTTTGAGCGATCCTTGGGCCACCCAGTTCAGGACTTTTGTCGCACGCTCTCTAAAGCTGTCTGTATCCGCGACGTAGTGGGCTAAGCTCGGGCGAGTAAGAAAAAGCGAACCTTTCTGGGTGAGCACCAGCGGATCAATAGGTGGGACAGGGCCACTCGACTGACCGAACAATACCAGCATTCCCAAAGGACGTAACACGTTCAAGCTGCCTTCGTAGGTCGTTTTGCCAACGGAATCGTAAACAACATGAACGCCCTTCCCGTCGGTGAACCGTTTAACCGCCTCTACGAAATCGGTCTTAGTATAGAGAATTGTTTCATCTGCACCGGCTTCGCGGGCGAGATCAGCCTTTTCCTGAGTGGAAACCGTGGTGTAAACTGTGGCGCCCTTTTCTTTCAGGAGCTGAATGAGTAAGAGCCCGACGCCGCCGGCACCGGCGTGAACCAATGCGGCTTCGCCGCTTTTTGCAGGATAGGTGGTCTCACAAAGGTACTGGGCGGTCATACCCTGAAGGAGAGTTGCCGCGCCGGAGCGGTCGTCGATCCCGTCGGGGAGTGCGACCACTTTCCAGGAAGGAACGGCCGCGAACTCTGCATAAGCTCCCGGATGTTGGGTCCAGGCAACTCGGGTACCGGGTTTGAAGGAGGTTTCAGAGCCTGCCTTCTCGATGACGCCTGCGCCCTCCACACCCGGAGTGAACGGGAGAACGGCTTTATACAGGCCTGTCCGTTGATAGACGTCGAGAAAATTCACGCCTGCGGCATGAACCCGCACTAAAACTTCTCCCGATTCGATTTTGGGGATCGGGACTTCGTCCAATTGAAGGACCTCGGGCCCGCCATGGGCGTAAATTCGGATCGCTTTCATAGGGGTGATTGATCCGTCAGCCTGGGGCGGTAAAACGCCTGAGTCAAGTAAGCGAAAGCTTCTAGCCTTTGCTCCTCAACGCTTTTCTTTTTCCAAAGGAGGCAAAGGCTGGAGCCTTCGTTTACACCGGCACAGGCAAAGGCTGGAGCCTTGGCTTACACCCGCCCGCGGCGGAGGCGGCTTTGAGGCCTCCGCCTTTTCCAATCTTCTCTTCCTTTGGCGAATTCCTAGTCCACTGTGATCTTGCGCGGTCTAACGCTATCTGCCTTGGGCAGAGCCAGGGTTAGGATGCCCTGCTCGATGCGCGCGCTGATTTTGGCGGTGTCGATGGCCGGATCCAGTTCGTACACGCGCCGGAAGTCATTGTTCCGGATCTCGCGATAAACTGGTTCACCGGTAAGCTCACTTGTACGGCGATGCCCGACAATGGTCAGTTCACCATTATCGACCGTGATTTCCAGGCCGGACTTATCCACGCCGGGCATTTCGGCCCGGATGGTGTAACCCTCTTCGTTGGATTCCACATCCACCAGCGGCGCGGCGTACTGGACCCGCCGCTGCTCCTGGGTCGCGAGATTTGCTGATTCGTTTTGCTGTTGAGCAACAATATTCATTAGTTTTCTCCAATTTTTTAGAGCCGACGCGGCAAGGCCCCGGCGTCGGTTGAGTTTAGCTGAGGGCGACTTCGATCTGTTTTGGCTTGGCTTCTTCAGCCTTTGGTAAAACGACCGTCAGAATTCCATCCTTGAAGGTCGCATTCACTTTTTCGGCATTCACCACCGCCGGCAAAGTCAGGCTGCGCTGGAATTTGCCGAAGAATCTTTCCGTGCGGAAACCTTGATCGGCGTTCCCCTGGGGTTTGCGTTCTCCGGCGATCGTCAGCGTGTCGCCGTGCAGAGAGATTTCGATCTCTTCCTTCTTCAAACCCGGAAGTTCGACTTGGACAGTGAACTGATCTTTGTCGTGGTAGACATCCACTGCGGGAGTCCACCGGCTGAGCGAGGCAAGGGGCCGGAAGAATGAGCCAGAAGGGGACTCAAACACGCGGTCCATTTCCTCGCGCATATTAGCGAGCCGATCCAGAGCGACCGACAGATCGCTTTGGGGATAACGTTGATAACGTACGATGTTCATAACTTCTCCTTTTCAAAAATTTCAGGGACAAGTGGGAACAAAGCTTATCGTATGCCAGATATTTCAAAATATGTAACACATTGATAACAAGAGTCTTACGATTTGACTAGGAAAGGAAGTACTCTAAATATGCGCCATAATGGCTCTATCTGAGCGTCAAAATGTCCGACGACTGATCCGCGTCATTATGACGCTTACTGAAGGAAGAGTGGATTGTTCAACTGAGTTTGTTGGTTGGCTCCGCGCCGGCTTCGGAAACGAAATCGTAACCAGGTTCTAGTTGCAATATGTTGCGCGAGGTTTTATAGAGAAATGATAGTTCCATATTTATCGTAAATATAGTATTGACTACAGGATGGATTCGAGCCAACAGACTTCAACCCCTCCAATTGAACGCTTTTCTCATCGAAACATGAACATCTCCTTTTCTTCCCCGCGATTTCTCTCGCTGATGCTCATCTCCGCCTTCTGTTTCCAGGCTCATATCGAGGCACAGGCGTTGACGAATATTTACTTAGCCGTAAGACACGACGGGATCGCTGGAACGGGAACGGCATCCAATCCTTTCGATGCGAGTACCGCGGCCAAGTATGATCTCCTATTGGCGACGCATTCGCAGAATACGATTTTTAACTACGCACCAGGCACCTACCAAACAACCGGTTGGCGTTCCCGAACGCGAAAGTCGGCCGGAACCAACTGTCAGCACTTGGGGGCAGGCGTGGATCAGACCGTGATCCAGTTGGTTGGCGCAACTGACCCCACTCAAGACGGAATCATCTTTGGCACCGACTACGACGCAACCGCGGATGGATTCCAACTGCGGAATCTCACTCTGGATTGCAACGCTTTAGGGAATCCGAAATTTACGAGTCATATAGGCGCCGTTGGCGCGGTTAGTACGGCCGGGAATAATATTTTGATTCAGGGAGTAAAGGTGATCGGTTTCGGAACGGGGCTTGTTGGCGTCGAATGCTTCGCGGTTCTAATCAACCCAGGACCTGCCCTCAGTTGGCGTTCATTCAACAATATCACCATTGATGGCTGCGTTTTTACTAATCCAGCTCAAGGCAATCAGGACGGCCTCACCTGTGTAACGATCGCTGCGGAAGCCGGCGTGACGCTGACGAATACCTCGATTACCAACTGTTGGTTCATCGATCTTGCATCCGACTTTTCATATTCGCATGCATTCTTTGCTGAACGATGCACCGGGAATTATGTCCAGAACTGCGAAATAGGCGCCTATACTGAACCGTCCAGCGTCCAACCGGATCTCTGGGTGATGCAAAATAATACGTTCGTGAACGTATATAGTGCCGCCTATGTGCAATTTCATCCCACCGGGAAACTCCAGGATCTGGAATTCCTGTACAACACGGTTGTGCTGCTGAACACCACGCTTCGGACGTCTGAGGCCGTGGAGATAGCTGAGCCGGTGGAATCTATTAGCGGTTTGCGCAATAAACCTCAAATTGTTAATTTGATTATCGAAGGCAACAAAGTTCAGGCCGCCAGTTTGACGGACCAGACTAACCAAGGGTATCTGGGATTCCAGATTCAGAGCGAGCATCAGAAATATTTCATTGATAACTTGACGATCATTAATAACCAGTTCTCACTGGCAAACAGTAAGAACGGTCTACAAATAATTTTGACCGATGCGCCGAACTTTGTATTGAGCTCGCAGATCGCGAACAACGTTTACTATGATGGTTCTCCAGTGATCGTCAATCTGATCCCTCCGCAGTAATGAAGTCCGTCAAAGATTCCAGAGGGTTTTGACTGGGTGTACCGACCACGCGCCCTCCCTTCTCAACGAGTCGAGCTGATCCTTAAAATCGCCAACATTTCGCACATACCTGTTTTGTTCGCGAAAGTTCCGGACGCGAAATCCGAGATGATGAGCAACAGTGGGTTGGAAAAGCTCGAGGTAGATCCGGATCTCTTCCGGTGAATTGGCGACTGCCTCAAACGCTTCCTTGCGCCAAAATGATCCGCTTCCGAACATCGTAAGAACGACATGTTTATCCGGACGAACAGAAATCTTCTCCCAAAACCGTAGGAAAGAGGGATCTGCTAGGTGATATAAATAGTGCGCATTAGATGAACCATCGATTCGCGCTACATGGAATCCAGCGACATCACATTTTTCTTGTTCAACAAAACAGATCATTCGCCGGTAAAAATCTTCCGCGAGTGGAACGTGATCATACTCAATGAAATGGACATACCTGCAGTCCTGCGATTTCAACCAATCCCAAGCTGCCTGAAACACAGGAGCATAGCTCTGTTTATCGCGCTGATGATCGCGCGTCTTGAGCCTCGGTGAATCGATCAGTGCTCGATGGGGATGCGAAAGGCTCGCAAAATGCTGTTTAGAACCTCCAAAAGCAAGAAAGACCTTGGACCGGTTTGTGATTCGATCCCAATAACGAACCATCCGGTCGACGCATTCAGGCTCTTGGTGCGTGAGAAGAACTGTCCGTACTTCTGACATTGGGATAGTCTGGCTCAGGTGCAACGGAGAACGCCAATTCCTGCAAACCATAGGTAAGCCGCGTCTGCGGCAAAAATTCAGCCCGGATTCCTTTGACCAAGCCAAAGATCGCAAGCTTGCCCTTCCGGGGCAAAATCAAAACGCGCCCAATCGACTCGCCGGTCCGATGATCAATGAGCTGCGTGCCGAAAGTGCGTGCGACCCATAGGAGGAAACTTCTCGCGAGCTTCTGAGCGCTTTTTACCGCGGGAAAACTGTTTCGCATATCAAGGTGACTTGTCGTAGGGCTACAGCGCCAGAAAAAAGCAGAATATTGGCCTTTTTAAAGGGTTTTTTTTCAGATCTTGGGATCTTGTTACTCAGACATTGAAAGGCTCGGTTCGAGTGGTGTAGTTAGCTTCAGGGATGAAAATTCTGATTGATCATCAACTCCCGTTTGCCTTGGCGCATGGCGGGTTACAGATCCAGATCGAACAAACGAAAGCGGCGTTGGAAAAGATCGGAACGGCCGTGGAGTACTTGCGGTTCTGGGACTCCGAACAACAAGGGGATGTTCTTCATGTTTTCGGGCGCTTTTCGAAAGCCTACATCGAGCTGGCTCATCGCAAAGGTAGGGCAGTAGTCATGTCAGACCTTCTGAGCGAGACCGGCTCGCGCTCGCAGCGAGCTCTTCTCGCACAAAAGGGGTTGATCTACGCCGCGCGAATGCTGCTTCCGGGTAGTTTCCTCAGTCGAATGGGATGGGACGCATTTAAGGCGGCAGATGCCGTAATTGCGCTGACTGCTTGGGAAGCGCGGCTGATGGTGGATCTCTTCGATGCCGACAGGTCAAAGATCCACGTCCTGCCGAACGGCGTCGAGGACTGCTTTTTTTTCGAATCGCCGCCCGAAGTCCGAGAAGACTGGCTTTTGTGCACCGGTACGATTACGCCGCGGAAACGAATCGTTGAACTTGCCAAGGCTGCCGTTGCCGGCAAAGTCAAAGTTCGGATCGTGGGTAAGCCTTATTCTGAACGCGATCCTTATTACCAAGAGTTTCTTCGGATCTGGGGGACCAACCGCGAATTCATCGATTTCTCCGGCCCTATACGTGACCGGACGGAGCTTGCGCGAGCTTACTCCCGGGCGCGAGGCTTCGTGTTGTTCAGCCTTTTCGAAAGCCTCAGCCTCTCGGCGCTCGAAGCGGCTGCCGCGGGATGCCGGCTCCTGCTCACGGACCTGCCCTGGGCTCGGACGACATTCGGCGAGCATGCCGTTTACTGCTCGCCTCGCGCGACAGTCGCCGAAGGCGGCCGGATTCTGAAAAATTTCTCGGAGGACATTGCTGCTCAGCCTACGCCTCAAAAACCACTGCGCTGGGTTCAAGTGGCAGATCGCTTAATGATGATTTATGAGGCGGCGCTCCGCAGATCTCTTGAGACCACCTGACCCGATGATCAATTCCGGCGAAGGTTTTGGCGCAGAGGCGTTTCGAGGCTCTGAGCTGAAGGGCAATTGGGAGCCGAGACGGACAAATATTTGGTACCCTGGGTAACCTGACTTATAGAGTATAATAACACGGATGCGCGCAGCGGTTGAAGTGCGCCATTGAAGCTATGGAACCTCTATGTTAAAAATTTTCAGTTTGTCTGTAGCTTTTGCGATTTCTGCTTCGGCATCTCTCGAAGGGCAGAGCACACTTTATCTTCGGATCAGGACGGATGGCAGAGCAGGAAGCGGAACTAGCAACGATCCCTATGATTGCAGCACTCCTGACAAGTATGACGCGGTGTTAGCCAAATACCCGCAAAACACGACCTTTCTTTACTGGCCCGGGACTTTTCAGACTCGCGGCTGGTATTCTCAGAAAAGGACGTCCGCCGGCGCAAACTGCAAACACATCGGCGCCGGAGTTGACCAAACGATTATTCAACTGGTCGGAGCAAGCGACCCGAACAGCCAGGATGGGACAATCTTTGGAACGGATTACAACAAGACCTGCGACGGGTTCGAAATCCACAATCTGACCATAGACTGTAACGCGTCCGGGAATCCAAAATTTACAAACCGCTTAGGTGCAATCACGGCGATTAACATCAATGGCAGCAATATCCTGATCCAAGGCGTGAAAATCGTTAATTTCGGCACCTCCGCCCTGGGTCGTGAGTGCTTTGTCGTGTACATTTGTCCAGGCACGCCGCTCAAATGGAGAACGTTCAATAACATCACAGTTGACAACTGCATTTTTACTTCGCCGGCCACTGGGAATAAGGATGGCGTGGGCTGTGTATTGATTGCATCGACGTCGGACGTTATCATGACGAACTCAGCGGTTACGAATTGTTGGTTCGTAAATGTCGCTTCAGACTTTCCTTACTCTCACGCGTTTTACGCGAAAAGCTGCACGGGAAATTACGTCCAGGGGTGTCAGGTGGGCAGCTACTACGAGCCGTTAGATTATCGACAGACTCCATGGCTCATCGCGGATAACGTATTCACGGATGTACAGTTTGGGGTACAAATTTCATTTCACAGTACAGGGAAGGTTCAGGCCCTAACTTTTGAGGACAACACGGTTCTGCTGAAGAATACTCCGAATACGCTCGCCGCCGCGGTGATGATTCAGCAGCCGGTAGGAACTCTCGCAACACCCATGCCGGAATTAGTCAACTTGGACGTTGAAAACAACCTCATTCAGGCGATGGGAATCACGCAATTTCCGAACGGTGCCTACCGTGGAATTCAAGTTGCCGACGGCGCAACAGAGACTTACTTCATAGGTAATTTGACAATTGTTAATAATGTGTTCTCGTCTGGAGGAAGCAAGAACCAAAATCAGATCCTGGTTTCTAATGCGCCGAACTTCGTGCTCCACTCGACAATTAACAATAATACCTACACTGACGGTACCCCGGTCGTCACGGCGGCGCAATCTTCTCCGCACTAACCCGCGAAAAAAAATCACACGCTTTAAGAATCGACGAGCTCATTGCGGGTTAGAAAGCTCTTAAACAGACGCTGCGCGTCCGTCTAAGAGCAGGTTTTGAAATTAATGAATCGGCTATCGGATTGCGCCCTTTGTTCTGGCCCGTCACTCGCTGAAAAATTCATGCGAATCATTCAACTCACAACTGACAATCGCGAAGCATTCCGGCTATATGACAAGGCGCAGCCTTGGTTCGGTGCGGCGCCGGAGGCTTTGCTACAGGGTTTCGCAACGCTACCTGGTATCGAGGTCCATGTCATCTCCTGCGCGCAACGGCGCATGCAGGCGCCTGATAAGCTGGCAAAAAACATCTGGTTTCATTCGTTGCTCGTCAAGAAATCGGGCTGGCTACGCACCGGTTATCAGGGTTGCATACGGGCGGTCCGAAGCAAGGTTCGGGAATTGCAGCCGGATGTCGTGCATGGGCAAGGCACAGAGCGGGATTGCGCACTTTGTGCCACCCTTTCTTCTTTCCCCAATGTGGTTACGATCCATGGCAATATGGTAGAGATCTATCGTCTGTACCATCGAACCTTGGGCAGCTACTACTGGTTTGCAGCGAATCTGGAAAATCTTACTCTGCGGATGACCTCAGGCGTATTCTGCAATTCAGCCTATACCGAGAACCTCGTACGGCCGCGAGCCAAACGGACCTGGAGAGTCCCAAACGCGATCCGAGAGGCGTTCCTATCAAATGCGACTGAAGCGCGACCGGAAGGTACCCCATTAATCGTAAACGTCGGGGTAATCTCGGAGCGGAAGCGACAGGTGCAAATTCTTGAAATCGCCGACGAGCTGTTTCGCAGAGGTTATCGCTTCGTTGTGCATTTCGTGGGCAGCCTCGATGAGCGGTCGCCGTACGGCCGCCTGTTTGGCGAGCGACTCCGCGTCGCGCAAGCAAGCGGATATGCCAAATTTGCGTGGCACCTGGAGGTTCAGCATTTAGTCCAGCTTTTTGACAGTGCTCACGCGATGATCCACTTCCCGAGTGAAGAAGCCTTCGGTCTGGTCGTAGCAGAAGCACTGGCGAGAAATCTGAAGTTATTCGGGTCGCGTGTGGGCGGGATCCCAGACATCGCCAATGGGGTAGAAGGGGTAGACTTGTTTGAGTCGGGAGATGTGGGCGAGTTGAGCCAGGCCTTACAGAAATGGCTGGAAAAAGGGTTTCCGAGACCCAAGTCCGCGGCTGATGCGATCCGTTCCCGATACCGCCCGGCAACGGTTGCGGCCCAGCATGTCGAAATCTATCAGCAAATTCTCCAGAAACGATAGACGGCACTTGTCAATCCGCTTCGCAAAGCCATTCAAGCTGCTTTTCGATTAGGTTGGTTGGCACGGTCACCCGGAACGCTGCGTCTCCCTGCAAGACCAGATAACGGTGCTGCAGGTCGCACAATCGCGCGATAGTTTCATAACATCCATTCAGAAAGTTATGCGCAAGGATCTCAAAAACTTTCGTGCCCGCATCGCACCAGAGCACGTTTGTCAGAGCTGCTCCGTGGGACGCGCAAATCGCCTTGGCTTGGCGGAAGAGTCCAATCTGTTCTGCGAAAGAGAGATACTCCAGGTCCACAATCGTCCAGTTTCGCTGCTCGAAAAAGCGGCCTACCTGCGCCTCATTCGCCAACCCGCGCGTTTTTCCCTTTCTCGTGATGAAAAGGTACGGTTGCGGAGACTTCGGAGGTATCCCGTGCGGAATCAGGTTGCTGCGCAGGAACTTGACAGCGTACGGGTTGCTGACCCCGGTCATCGCGGTTGGACCGGAGAAGTAGTAGTTCTCAATTTCCAGATGGCGTTCATCCGTTTCGCGCGTACGAGCGATGAGCCCGAGTAGCCGCAACGAGTCTTGTTCGTAGGGGCGGGGTTTAGTTGGTATCAGTATTCTCGTGTCGGGAGGAAACTCGTCCAGGCATGCAAGGCGTGGCAGAGCATCCATGATCCAATGGAAATACGAAGCTTGGTATCTCCCGAAAAGACTGGTCCAATTTCCGGCTAGTCGAGTTGGCCTCGGCAAGGAAAAATAATTGTAGCTCGGGTCATTTTGATAACAGTGCTCATTCCACAACGACTCGATCGCGAGGCGCTTCTTGAACAGCATCAGAGCCAGGCTCGGACCAACGAGCCGAGCGGACGGGATTCGAGCCCAGATGATAGGCCAGGGGTCAAACTTTTTGAGATCCCAACCGGCTCTTGCAATGATACTGCCCGGTGCGGGCTCCGAGATCGGCTGAGCCTCCAGCACGAATCGTCCCTCAACCTCCTTACGGCGAATCCAATCTGCGAGGCAAACCGTTGCAGCAGGTGGACCAAGACGAATAAAACCCTTCGTGCAAACGCGCAAAGTTTCCGTAGTGAGTCGGACAAGCGTAGAGTGGATTCCGCGAACTAATTGATAAGCCCTGGGAAACCTGCGCAGCAAGTCAAGAAAGCCTGTTGAAAGGGATGCTTCAGCCATAGTATTCAATCCTTGGCAACTCGAAATCCCAATGCGGAGAATGCGTTGCGAAACCGGTTCTCCCACGTGTGTTCCCGAATGGCACGCTGCCGTCCCGCCTCTGCGATCTCGCGGCAGCGCTCCGGCCGCCTTATATAAAAAGACCAAATCTCCGCAAGGTCGTGGATATCACGATAGCAAAGTATCTCCTCGCCGACCCGAAAGAGTTCCGCCAGTTCCCAGTCAAAGGTCGTCAGGTAACAGCCACCAGCGCCCGGACATTCAAAGTCGCGATTTTTCAGGTTGGTGACTTGTTTACCGTTGATATTATACCCTATGCCGAGGTTGATCTGGCTAGCCGCATAAATCGTCCAGCCGTCATCAACAAAGCGAGGATTTCTCCAACCAGAACCGAATACAGCGACCTCAATCCCTAGTCGTTCCAAACTTCGAATAAATTTGCCCCGCTCCGGTTTGTAGCTTCCGACAAAGCTGGTTTGATAGCGATAAATTTCGGTTGTCGGCAGCCTCGACGAATCATAGTGAAAACCTGTCGGCACGTAGAGACAAGGGAATCCATGAGCATGGTAAAGTTCAATCATGCTCCGCGTGTTGCTGAAGTTGCAGTCGAATTGGCTCGCCCAGGCTCGATACGGCCGATCCGTACGCTGGAAAATCTCGAGATGTTCAAAGTTCGTTTTGTCATCAAGATTCAATCCTACGAGCGGTGCACTCCACGTCTGTCGTAGGAAACTCAAAAGCGTTTCCGACAAAAGGCTGCTGCGCAAATAAACAACGATCAGATCATAGTTAACGCATTTTAGGGAAAGTAGTTTCTGCGTAACCCGGTCGACGTCGAGGTGCTCGTTAAAGGCATCAGGCGTAACGCGCGCTTCCCGGACGTCCACAAAATCGACTTCACAGATTTTTCGAAGCTCGGGCAAAAGCTCGCGGTGTTCCCACATGTTTTCGCAAATGAGTAGCAGATGCCGGAGATGTTCAGTCTTCGGGCGGACAGCAACACGGCTTTCCGAAAACTGGGTTTTGCTTGTGGATACCAGCAGGCGTCCGTATTTGGAGGCGAACAGCATTGACCTGACGCTCAGCCAACCTTCGAAGAGAAATCCTTTCAGGAAAATCCGGATCAACGATCTGAACCGCAGCGAAAGATTCATAAGGTTTCGTTTGCGTTTATCTCGGGTTTTGGTCAGCTCGCTTGGAAGTGCGGCGCCTGTAACGGATCTTTGCGAATTTGTCGGTTATCGACGGCAGGGAGCCATGAAGAGTTAACGCTTTTTCATTTCAGCGATAGAGGCGTCTCTGCTCTCGCCGCTCGATGACGCCGCTTCCCGATAAGACCATGAGCGAAGGCGCGGAGTTCACTGCGCATCTCGGGTGTGACGCCCGCCATAAGCGCGAGTACAATGCCGAAGGTGCCTGCGGAAGCCGCCTTGGTCAAAAACGCGGGTAAGCCCGCGAATCCCGCGCCGAGCCAAAAGATAGCACTTCCGCAAAGAGCGAAAACAACAACGTAAAGCAACGCCCGACCCGTCCACCCAAGCGTCACGTCAAATACGCTCATGCTGAAGTGTTGCGAGACGCGATAGGCGCCGTAGAGACCGCTGCAGAAAAGATTTCCCACGATCGCGGGGACAAACATCCCTGGAAAACCAAAGGCTGGCGCGAAAAGAATGCTACCGAAAACGACGCACCCACCCTCCAAAAGAATTAGATATTTGTATCCCTTGATCTGTTTCAAGAGGCCTGGAAAGCCTGCATAACAATGGGTGATACACCATACGAAAAGATAGGCACCCGCGCACACGTCCGTCCAAAAATCCCACGAGATTTTGCCTTGGGTCCAGTATGAAATCAGCGTCCGGTTTCCCAGCGCGCCAAGCACCCCAAAAAGGCCGGCGCCCACCGCCGTTAAATTCAGGACAGCTGGAAAACGCTCCTTAAAGCGAAGGATTTCTCCTCGAACGAGCATTTCTGAGAATCCGGGGGTGGAGAAATCAAATATTTTCACCACAATCTGCTGAGCCAGAGCGAACGACTTTGTGCATATCGACCAGACCGCAGCCGCGTCCAGTCCCATCAGGCGTGAGACCAGGACTATTTGACTTGCCGATATAAGCTGATTTCCGACCTGGAGGATGAATAGATCCCTGCTAAAGCTGAAGATCTCCCAAAACTTCGCCTTGGTGATCCTTCCCCATTTTCCTCTTGCAGGCAGAAGACCCAGCTTGATCGTAGAAATCGTTGTGATTCCATCCTGCACCAACGTACCCGCTAAACTGGCGAGCACGAGGCTGTAATATCTCAGCCCTGCCGCAAAGCCAATCCAAAGAGCGATCCCGCTTGCCACAAAAATTCCGATCGATGCGTAGTTGACGATGTCCGAGCGTTGATGGGTCCAGAGCGGAAACCAGAGGGGGGTCATGGCAAAATGGCCCGCCAGGACTGCGCACTGAAGAAACAGAAGTATTTGAAAGCCGGAGCGCAGGTTGCTTGGGATCTGCAGAAGATCCGCCAAAAGATTACCGCCGAATGCGCCGGTAAGAAGAATGCCAACTGCTTGGAACCCGAATGCGATCCATGCAGTTTTGAGGACGGAACCATAGTCCCCCCCATTCATGTCGTCCTTATAGTCGACAAGAATTCGCGAGACCGATTGCCCGACGCCAAAATCCAGAAGAGTGAGATATCCTCCGATTTGAGTAACGACCGCCCACAGGCCAAATTCCTCCCGAGTGAGATAGTGGAGAGCCAGGGGAATCGATGCGGCGCTATAGATGGCATTGGCCGCCATCGCCAGATAGCCCGAACCTAACGACGAAGCGAAGCGCTTTGTCCGGCTCATAGGATGATTTTCAATGCTTGACAAATTTGTCGGCGGGTTTCACGAATCGAGGCCGCTGCCTGAGGAATTTTCGGATTGACGGCGATCGCTGAAACGTGTCGATCTGCGGTGTTCACACTTTGTCCCCGAGAAACGGTGAGAACACACTATTAGGTTGTCGAGCGAGCCTCCTCGAGCGACACCGTATTAACCAATTTTGCCTCACGCACCTGCGCTGTTTCGTCGAGTGCCTTGGAAATGACCTTCAGCATCCCACAAACGAAAAGCGTGTTCGGAAATCCCGAGTCAAATCCTCCAAAGACCAGAACGTATTGGAATGGTTCGTAGATGGCCGGGATGCCAAATAGCAGGGCTACGGGAAAGTAGTCAGTCTGCTTGCTGCTCCGAATAAGTTTCCAGCTGTACAAAGCCGCCGCAACCAGCAAAGCCATATAAAGGAAAAGCCCGACTCCTCCCACGAATCGAAGTGCGGAGAGAGGTCCGTTATGGAAAGCGCCTTGTATCAGAAAGGCTTCCTGTTGGGCTGCGCCGATGAATCCGGTTCCTCCCTGTTGCTGCTGTTCCATGATCTGTAATTCGTAATCGCTGAAACCGAAACCGTCGCCTAAGAGCTTGTTATGGATGTAAGTGTCGCTCTTGAGGACGACGTCCCACATATAGTAGCGCCATTCGCTGGAGCCCTCAGCATCGCTCGCAGCGCCTTCGTCCCACTTTCCCGGCAGAAAAGAGAGTGCTCGCTGAGCTGTCAGTGGTAGCGCAAGACCGGCATTTTGAGCGCAGACGAGCCCTAATACGACGAGCGCGATCGCTGTCATGACAAGTAGCGTCCGTTTGAAACCTCCCCAGAAGTAAGCGGCGAGGAGGAACGCAACGGACAGATAAACAACGCCAGATCGGAATCCGGAGAGCGCAAAACCGGCGCAAACCGCTAGGAAACAGAGGAAACGGAGTGGATGCAGGGGCGAAAGCAAGGTGATAGGCGCAAAATAGCTGACGAGTGTCGCAATCCCAGCCTTGGCGCCCGGAAACAGGTCCATGACTCGTGTACCGTCGTCCGGCCCCTCTTGCGAAAGATATTCCGAGGTGTCTACTCCTGAGTAGATCCGGCTAACGACCGGGACGGTTGACGGAATAAAGTGAGTTAAGGTTCCCAGTAGAGAGACTCCGATCTGGGGAGCACAGAAAAGCACGGGCAGGATCCGAGCGAGCCCCGGCCGCAGGGTAACTCGTGACAATACGATGAACGCCAGGAAAGCAATTAACGAATCCAAATAAGGGCGCCCTCCCACAACGTGGGACCCTAACGCGGAAACTCCGGCCGGGTTCCGAACGAAAACGGTTGCCAGATAGCCCACGTTGAGGAACACGAGCCAGTCCAGAAATTCTGATTTCGCGTGTCCGCGAATGGCTCGCATAGCAAATAGGATGACAAAGCCGCCGAACGCCACAAGCACTGCGATGTCCCTGACGCTAAAGGGCAGCGGAGCAAAACCGAGCCTGCCGGTGAGATACCAGAACATCGGGATCAAGATCCAGATGTTCGTCTGCAACGCGACCAAGGCGGCCATGACCGAAGCAACTCCAAATCCTAAAATAAGGAAAAGAGGATCATCAGATCCTATCAATGTGCCGGTAGCCAGTGCGCAAACAAGTCCGGTCGTCACGAGAATGCCCGCAACGATGCGTGCGTCAGAGAAACTTTGGTTGTCGGGCGCGGGCATTACTACACGGGAGCGGTGGTCTTGCCTCTTAGTAGAGCAGTCTTCACAAATGATTCAAGTGACGGTCGGCCTCACTGCCTGGTGAAGTTTGGGAACGTGAAAATGGTTCTTGTGGGAAATTAGTCCAAATTTATAGTGACAAGCCGCGCCCTTAAGCGCCTCGAATCTGCCACCCCTTTAAATGACCGATGCGAATCCTAAGGGAACGATGCCTTAATCCTGCTCAGGAGGTGCACTCAGGCTATGGATTCCCATACTGAGCCGGAAGGAGGATTTTACGTCCTGGATCGCAACCATGCCAGGGAGCCTCAGTCCCGGGCTCTGGAGGCGCTCTCAGTAGCCTCGGCTTATAACGATTGGATTTTTTCGGTCTTTGCCGAGTTTATCGGTGATCGGGCTCTCGAGATTGGCTGCGGAACGGGAAACCTGACACGCCCTCTGCTCGAGAAGGCAAAAGAGGTGACAGCAATTGATATCGATGCTGCGTATCTGCGAGTTCTGTCGCGAACCGTTCGAGTGCCGCAGGGGCGCGCGCTCACTGTCAGGAATCAAAATTTTCTTGAAGATATGACGAATCTGGCCGGATTCGACAGCATTGTTCTGATTAATGTTTTGGAACATCTTGCAGAGCCGGAGGAAGCGTTGCGGAGAATCTATGCGGCATTAGTGCCTGGCGGACGAGTTATCGTGCTGGTCCCTGCCTTCAATTTTCTCTTCAGCCGTTTCGATGAACTGATCGGCCATCACCGACGATACACTCTTCGAGCTCTAGCAAGCGAACTAACATCTGCCGGTTTCAGCATAAAGAAGAATGTCTATTTCAACTTCTTTGGAATGGCAGGTTGGTGGTGGCGTTTCTGCGTGTTCAAGAAAGAATGCCTCACCACGCACGCAGTGCGGTTCTTTGAGACATTGACTCCGTCGCTGCGGGCAGTTGAATCGGCTGTTCGTCCACCGGCCGGATTATCGGTTATCGCCGTCGGTGAAAAACCGCTAGGGGAAGGGGCTGGTATTGCACGTGCAGATAATTCGGCTTAGACGGCGGCAATCAAGCCGAAACCAACCGCGAATTTGGCGTTTTCCATCGTAACGCCTAAGTTTGCGTTCATGGCTGAATATTTCAGAGAGAATTCACCGGATTGCCGTGCACATCCCGGACTCGTACTTCAGCCCTATTTGAATCGACATTGTTATGTTGAAGGAAGCTTCGCACCACTGTGGAGGGAGAAATGATCATTTCCCGGCCCGATGGGAGGCTGAAAACATTGTTCTCGAGAACAAGCTCGCCGACCGAATATCTTGCGTCCTGGCTAACCAAAACAATTCCGGCTGCTCGCTCAACTTGCTGTTTGGAAGGCTGTGCCAGGCTAATCCGATTGTTTCGGAAAACGACTTTCGCGACGGTAGGCCGCTGATTGCCTGGCTTCAGGCCGGAGTCGTCTACTGCGAATGCGGCAGAAGTCCGTTGCGGGTCGACTCTCAAGACCACATCGTTATCCTCGAATTGAACCGTGTTCAGACTGCCCGTAGGATGCCAGTTGACCATTACCGCCGTCATGATGTCGCGGAATTTGTTGTTCCGAATGGTCCAGGTCCCAAATTGCCGATCATCCGGTTCCAGATAAAAGCCGGTATCGCAACCGATCACCACGTTGCCTTCGCATAATGCAGCCCCGAAAGCGTGTGAGTAGCTGAAATCGGACTCCAGATTGATAAAACGACAGTTGACGATCGCGCCTTCCAAGCGCGCGGTAGTTGAGGCTGAGATCGCTGCGCAGCTTAAACCATCCTTGTTGCCAGTGGCCGGCTCGGTAAACAGGGAGTTTTCCAAGCGGATGTTTTCGTATTGACCGCCGTCATGACCGGGACCCGCGTAACAATAAACCGGAAAGCATTCCACCCCTCGCTTTCCTGTGCCGAAATGCTCAACCTTCAGATTGGAGAACAACAGGTTATTGCCAACAACATTGACTGCGCCGACTGCTCCGATCCCGTTGCGAAACTTGGGGTTGCCGGAGGCGTTGCAATCAAGCGTGAGATCGTGGAGTTCGAAGCCATCCACCGTTGCGTCGTAGTCGGCGTAAAAAATCACACCGTCTGCGGTGGGATCGTGGGCCCCGACGAGGCGGATGATGGTCCGGTCTACACCCGCTCCGAAGTGGTGGCATTGCGGATTCGCGGTTTGGCGACTTCTGGAATAGCCTCCTTCGGTTTCATAAATTCCTGGAGCGTAAAAGAAGTTAGTGTTCTCTCGAAATCGCAAAAGAATCTCGTCGTATCTCTCCCTTGAGCTCGCATCGAGTGGGTCCTGCGCCGAGCCTGAACCTGCGTGCCCGTCTCGCCGGACCGCGAGATAGACATCTCTGGCCAACACGGCCGGCGCGAGCGACAACATTTGTGTCCCGATGGCGACCATCAGAATAAGGAATTTGCTGTACCCGTGCCCTAGGATCTGCACGCCGAAAGCTGCTATAGAACTTTGTTTTTCCAAATGAACTGGGCCAGATCGACTTGGTTAGGCTATTTCGATTTCTGCGAAAGAACGACCTTCCAGAAGACTGCTCTGACAATACATGAATCCTAGCAAATGAAACCCTGACCTGGTAATCAGTACCGTTTTATCCGGCTTTCCGAGGGGTTACCGCACACGCACGCAACGTAAGCGTTTTCGATCGCTGCGAGATAGTTCTGAATGCTGTACGTCTGCGTTATCCGGTCGGTTGCCGCTCGACTTAACCGTTTAAGGATTCTGCGGTCGGCGTCGATACTAACGATGATTTTTCGGATCTGTTCAATAACGTACCGCGGCGAGAGCGGCAGGATTTTGAAGCCGCACTCCTCATTAACGATCTCTCCGGGTCCACCCGTATCGAGAACGATCGGAACGCAACCTGCCAGCATCGCTTCCATCAGAGTGATTGATGCTGTGTCGCGCAAACTAGGCATCAGATAAACGTGAGTTTCCCTCAATCGCGTAACGTAAGCATCACCGTAAAAGCCATCACTGAAATGAATGGAGCTGGAGAGTCCAAGCCGTTCTGCTAAACTGGCCAGATATCTACGCTCGGGTCCGTTGCCGCCGAAAGCATATTCGAATGGCACGCCAGCCGCGCGGACTTCGAATAAAGCGCGAATCGCCAAAGCAATGCCCTTCCGGCCTTCCAACATGCCGCCAGCAAAAAAGCGCAAGGTTCCCTCAAAACTCTTTGTTTCGTGATCGTCGCTGAATTTGGCGATAGACTCCTCAGTAAAAAAGACCTGTAAAAGACGCGAGATCCCCATTTTGCGGCCGCGCAATCTATCCGCTCTGGACTCGGTTTCTTTATTGGCGACGAAAATATGAGACGAGAAACGAGCTGTTCTCCGCACGTTACGCGAAAATGTGCTCACTAAATCAGACACTTTTCGGAGAATTTCGAAAGCGGCGCCCGGCGCACTTAGTATTGGGACAAATGGCAGCGGCATATACTCGCCCCCGCCGATCGGACCCCAAACGAAAGGCAAGCCAAGGCGGACGAGGGGCGAGCCTACTCGCCAGGTGGCATATGTTATGTGATGGACGAGGTCAAAACCGATTTTTGCATGAAGTTTCCTGCCCAGGTCCAGCAGCCCATTATTCCACTCCAAGTAATTGAGCCAATTCGACAGCCGGGCAACGAGCCGATTTGGATGCCATGGAGTCAAGAAGGTTCTATCGAACTCTTCTTGAGACCGCCCATGATAGATAAAATGGATGCTCGCCGGCACTTCCCCCTTTGTGACTGCGGCTTGAACGCCCTCTCTCCCTTGTTTGTTGATGATCACCCAGAGCTCGTGATTGCGGCTGAGCGCACGAACGGCACTCCATCCGACGTACGCTTCTGAGCCGAAAACCGGGCTACAAGCAATCGCGGTAACCAGAATTTTCATGTCGAGGAGCGCAGGTTCGAGTTTGGCGCGCCAACTCTCCCTAAATGCAGCGACATTTGCAAATAACAAACTGGGTGCTTCCTATGCCGGGCATCCGGATCTGCTAAACCGCTTCTCTTCATGTAGAATTCCAGAGCTAGAAGTCCCTGTTCGAGATCTGTCACCACTTAGTAGCGAGAACTAAATAACTTCCGTACACTGCAAGAATCGGAAATTTCTCACCAAGTTTGCGGCTCATTCGACCACTGCCAAGCACGGTGATATCAGAAAATCCGATATCCATCAGACGTTTGCCGAGACGCTCGGGATAATGCTGTGTCACATGGGAGGGATCGAGCAGAACACTGAGACTCCTGAGTTGGTTTTTCAGGTAGCGTGGATTCGGCGTGGTCATCATGAGGCGGCCTCGCAATGCCAGCAGGCGAAAGAATTCACACAATGTCGAATAGACCTGCTCCGGCGGAACGTGCTCAAGGAATTCTCCTGCGACGATCGCATCATACGACCCTGATTCCAGGTCGATCGCGTTGGTGAAGGAACAGATCCGGCGGTCGTAGATCTCATCAGCTATGGCGTCCAGTCGCTCCTGCACGCAATCCAGCCCGTCGATTTTGAACCGGGGAAGGAGTCTTCGTAAGACTGCGCCGCCGCGTCCGGTGTTGCACCCGACGTCCAATACCCCTTTGGCCTTGGGGGGCAGATGGCGAACAAACTGAGCATAACGTTCTTCGGTGAAATCATCCACCTCGCTGGAGCTTTGGCCACGATTGACCGCCACCAAATCTGGCTCGTTGTACGGCATAATGTGAAAATAGTGATCGCTTCAGGATTTAAGGATCGTACGCGCGTTCTTAGCTCGGATTTGAAAGGCCTACTATAACCTAAGCCGTCGAGCAAACGAGATTCAGCAAAACTGTGCGGTGCAAGACCTCAAATTGGACCTTAGCCTTGCCGCGAGCTTCTGGAGTCTGTGAGGTAGACTAAGCCAGATAGCGGCATGTATAATCGCTGTCGAGGAAAGACCGTCCAAAAAAGCGTCCGGGATTGCACGCGCAATTGATTCGGCTTATACGGTGACGATGGCTACGAATCCGACTTGCGAATATGGTCTTTTCCATAATAACGCCCACTTTTAAGCAGCCCGATTGGCTTCGGCTATGTGCTGCTTCCGTTGCAGACCAGACCGGAGTGAGGTTTGAGCATGTCATCCAGGACGGCGGCGACGGACGAGGCTTGCATTGGCTCGAACGTATGCCGAGGGCGCGTCTCTTCGTTGAACCCGACCGTGGCATGTACGATGCGTTGACGAAGGGCATTCCGAAAGCGAACGGCGATATCATCGCTCACCTGAACTCAGATGAGCAATACTTGCCGCGCGCCCTGGAACTGGTAAACCACTTCTTCATCGAAAATCCGGAAATCGAAGTGGTTTTCGGTGATGCGATTTTGATTGATGCTGGCGGAAAACCACTCAGTTATCGCAGGATTGTTTCGCCCTTGCGTTCCCATACGGTGGCCTGTCATCTTGGCACACTCACTTGCAGCACATTCTTCCGGCGGAGCGTAGTGGAGCGCGGGTTGTCCTACAAAGGTGACTGGAGAGACGTCGGGGACGCCGCTCTGGTTTTGAGTTGGCTCGATGCGGGCATAAAAATGGCGGCGATTCATCGGCCCCTCGCCGTCTTCACATTCACAGGTGTGAACAGAGGCAAAGGAGAAACAGCGAAAGAAGAGCGGAGTTTGTTTCGACCTCAGGGCTCTCCACAACGCTTGATGCATCCGGCTCTCATCGCGACTCAACATCGGGTTCGCAAACTGCTTGCCGGCGCTTACCGGAGGCGGAATCTCAGCATCGAAATCTTTACTCTGAGTTCCCCTGAGCGCAGGCAGAAAATCGTGGCGCACGAACTTGGGTTTGGTTGGCCGGCGAAAACGGTTGCATAGGATTCGAGCAAACTCGATCCAGGAGAACTCCGTGAGGAGCCGGACAGCGGAATTAGAACTTGATTCGCCGAGCATCGTGATGGCTAAAGCCTTAGTTTCATTCTACCGATTTTGGCACGGAACACTTCACTTGCCGGGTGCCGGGAAACTTTTATCTTGGGCGGCCGGACGTAACCGAGAGCTCCAATCTTTCCGATTGAGTATCCCGAGGATAGGCGAAACGGCGGTTGATTTTCGTGACAACTCGGCTTTTTACTGGCTGAACTGTTTACTAGGCGACCGAGCCGAAGAACACGGGCTGAATGTCGTAATTCGTCGCTATCTCAGACCGGAATCGACCTTCTGGGATGTCGGCGCCAATGCCGGTTTAATCTCAGCACTGGTCTTCGCCAGCGATCCCACAGTGAATATCATCTCAATCGAACCTAACCCTTCCCTTGCTGCGCGTTTGAGACTTTTGTTCGCAAACCATAATAGGGTCCTTGTATTGGAACGTGGACTGTCGGCAATCAACGGAGAGGCCTCGCTTTTTATTCCAAACGGTGCAAGTTCTGTCGGCACATTGGAGGCCCGAGAAGGCGCGCTAGGGAAGACCGTGAAAGTGCTTTTGTCTCGTGGCGATACCCTCCTTGACGAGTTTCCTGGATGGCCACCTCCAGCGCTCATTAAAATTGACGTCGAAGGACATGAATCGGCTGTATTTCAGGGTCTAACCGGCATAATATACGATCATCGACCCATTATAGTCTTCGAACACTTGTTTTTACTAGATGAGATAGTCGAACAGCTAACTCCTGAGGGCTACGAACGATTCTCGATCCATGATGAAACTGGGGAGTTAATTCCACGAATAGACCGACGGTTAAGTCATAATAGTTTGCTCCTGCCCGTCGAACATGTAGGTTAGTGATTTCCTCACGCCTGGCGAAACATGGGCCATAAAATAAGCACTCACAGGCTGGTATGTCGCTTTATGAATCGTTAAGGATTGCGCTCAACCGTCTCGGCGTCGACATTTGCCGAGTGGGCCCCGAGCGTTTGGGCAGGATCCTATCCTTGGATCTTGATACCCTGGCCGGAAATCCCGAAGTCATTTTCGATGTCGGTGCCAATACCGGGCGGGCCGCCCGCTTCTTCCTTAAGCATTTTCCTCGTGCGAATGTTTATTCTTTCGAACCGTTCCGGGCGTCTTTTGATGAGCTTCGATCGGACCCGAGATTGGCTTCCATTAAGGCCTTTAACGTTGCGCTTGGTTCCAAAAGCCAGGAGGCGACTTTGCACTCCTTTAAGGGATCTGAGCTGAATTCCCTTTTAACGCTGGACTCGAATGCATCGACATTTCTGGAACCCGGTGAATTGGAACATCTAAACGCGGTCACGGTCAGGGTCACTACTCTCGATGATTTTTGTGAGCGACATTCGATCGCGAGAATTGACATCCTAAAGATTGATACGCAGGGTTTCGATCTCGAGGTGTTGTGTGGGGCACAACGACTTCTCGCCTCGAAATGCGTGCGAGTGATCCAAGTCGAAGCGAATTTTGTATCGCTTTATCGTGGGCAACCCACATTCGGCCAGATTGTGGATTATTTATCCGATGCTGGTTACGGACTGGTTGGTCTATATGATGTCGCAAGAAATCCAGCAGGTGACATGAAGTGGGCTGACGCCGTGTTCTGCGAGAACATCGTTCATAGCGGAATCGACGCTTGATCGGAACCAAGTGACACGGGGTTGGGCAAAAGAAATTCGTAATTTTCGCAAGACAATCCCCTCCGTAGCAGTTTGGCGACCAATGGAAGCTTTTGCTCATAAACAGGTGGTAAAAGGTCTTGATCCTTACGATAAACGCATCTAAGAAAACGCGCCGGCCGAGACTGCGTGCGAGTCGATCTACTCAAATCAAACGGACACTTCATGAGTCGAAAAGAATATACGCGAAATAAAGTCAGAACCGCTTTCGAGTTTGTACGGCGGATCCGGAACTGGCCGGCTGCATGGGGAATGAAAATTCGACCAAGGAGAGGGGATCTGCGATTTTTGACATTTCGCGACGGTCTTAATTTGATGATTCGCGAGGGCACTGGAGACGAGGCCGTTATGCACGAGTTGCTGTTCGCCGGGGGATATAGACGCGCTTTTTCGTGCGTTCGGCAAACCAAGGACTGCGCCGTTCTCGATTTAGGAGCGAATATTGGTCTCTTTTCTTTAATGGCTGCTCGTGTCAACCCGAACGTTCAGATCTACGCTTACGAGCCAGGACCCGAAAATGCCGATGTCATGCAAATCAACTTGCTGGCTAATCCCGCTCTGAAGAATCGCATCAAGCTGTTACGAAAAGGAGTGTCAGGACTTGAGGGTCAGGCAGAATGGAGCTTCGATGCTGATAACCCGGGTGCATCGGGTCTCTTTCACGATGGTTCTCGTAAGCTAGAGGTTGAACTAATATCTTTGGGCCAGGCTTTGGAAGAAGCTGGCAAGCGGGAGGTGTTCATTAAAATGGATATCGAGGGTTCGGAATACGACGTCATTCGCGATACGCCCGAGTCAGTCTGGAATCATGTTAATGGACTTGCTTTCGAGTTGCATGATGATCCAAAGAAAATCGTTACGCGTGATGATTTTCTGGCGCGCGTCGAGGGACTTGGATTTCGTGTGGAAGAGGAAGACATCATCTCGTATTTTGCGCACAGGCGCTAAATTGCACCGACCGGTGTAGCCGCAACGACAATCGAGTTCGCACTCCTTGTCCTCGACCGAATTCAGTTCGCTTTTTTTTGGATTGACGTTCTTTCGGCAAAAATTTATCTATGGATATTCTTGTAAATACGGTCGCATTTATCAAATATGATAATCATAGACAGAGTCGTCCTCGGTTTTATCGCTTGCGTCAGCTGGAACTTTTCCGCCGTCGCCGCGGATGTGCTTACTTATCATAACAACAACGCTCGTACTGGGGTGAACTCTGATGAGATCGCGCTCACGCCGCAGAATGTTCGTGCCGATAAGTTCGGGCTAATATTCAAACTAATCGTCGACGGACAACTCTACGCCGAGCCACTCTACGTATCCAGCGCGCCGATATTTAACGGAAGCCAGTTTCTGGGCCGTCATAACATTGTTGTTGCGGCGACCGAACACGATAGTGTGTATGCGTTTGACGCCGACTCGGGTAAGCTATATTGGCAGGTTTCGCTGATCGGGGCTGGTGAGATCGCATCCGATCCGCGAAATTGTCCTGCTATCCTAGATGAAATCGGAATCACTTCGACACCGGTCATCGATCGCGGCATTGGACCGTACGGCACGATTTACGTTCTCGCGATGACGAGGGCGGCAAATACCCTAACCTACTTTTATCGTCTGCATGCCCTGGACCTTTCGACAGGAAAAGACGTTCAACCTCCCACCTTGATTCAAGCGTCTTACCCAGATGCCGGTGGCCACGGTCCGAACTACGATCCTGCTACTGGCAACATCAATTTAAATCCTGGCTACTCTCAACAGCGCGCCGCTTTAGTGCTTGCGAACGGTCTCATCTATACGGCGTGGGCGTCGTTCTGTGACGTCCCGCCTTCTTCCGGCTGGATCATTGCGTATAACGAAAAGACGCTAGCTCAGGTCTACGTTCTGAACGCCGATCCGGATGAAACGCCTGCGATCAATCCCCCGTCTTCGGCGGCGGGATTCTGGCAATCCGGGGCAGGCGCGGCTGTAGACGAACAGGGTAATCTCTATCCGGTCACATCTAATGGACCATTTGATACCAATTTTAACCAGAACGGCTTCCCGATCACCGGCGACTATGGTGACACCCTCCTAAAACTTTCGCCGAGCCTGAAAGTAACAGATTTTTTTACGCCGTCCGATCAACTTTTGCGGACCCTGGACGATCTGGACTTCGGCGCCGGCGGATCGATGATATTGCCGGACTTATATGACAGCAGCAATCAAGTTCACCACTTGGTTGTTGCCACCGGCAAAGAACCAACTATGTACCTCCTTAACAGGGACAATTTGGGCCGGTACAATCCGGCTGGAGACGTGGTATACCAGAAAATTCCAGGCGTGTTAGGTGCGTTCGGAGTCTGGGCAGCTCCAGCGTACTTCAATGGAGCCTTATATTTCGGGCCGAGAGATACGTTTATGAGTCGTTTCACGTTTAACTCCAACGCGAAACTGGATCCTGTCCCGGATTCTGTTACTTCTACCAGCTTTCCCTTTCCTGGCACGAACCCGACAATTTCCTCTCTCGGAAATACCAACGGCATCGTTTGGGCCGCCCAACTCACTGCCGACCCGGGCCAGGGCCAGGAGGTTCTGCATGCCTATGACGCGTTAGATTTGGGGACTGAACTTTACAATAGTGCTCAAAGCGGAACTCGCGACCAATTCGGAGCATCGAGCAAGTTCATCGTCCCGACTATTTCGAATGGAAAAGTGTACGTCGGCGCCACTGGTTTACCAGGCACTATCGTTGGTAAAAATCCTTCGTCCGGCACGGTTGGGGTGTTCGGGCTATTTAATCCGACCCCGGCGACGGAGGTGAGCAGCATTATTCAAGTTAGTCGCGGAGGCTTCCGCTACTTGCCTGCAACCGGACACTTCGTCCAGTTAGTCGCCCTTACGAATATAGGAGCTGCACCCGTCCCGCTTCCAGTATCCCTCGTCCTGGATAACCTGAGCACCGGCGCGGTCTTGGCCAACGCTAGCGGCTCTACAACGATCGTTAGTCCCGTAGCCAGCCAGTACCTCAACGCACCGCTGACGACCGATCTGGAGCCATCACAAAGTGTTACCGTTCAGCTCGATTTCATTGATACGCTGAGACAGCCTCTGATTTATACCACCCGTGTGTTAGCTGGAGTGAACAGCCGGTAAAACGTTTTCATAACCGAAATAAATTTCCGTTAAATTAACTCACCACTAAATGCAATCTGCACCTATGTGTAACAC
>Ga0185299_10002209_pt1 | contig 31372 bp, 28 predicted proteins | sample PaiPotPPA55metaG_FD_128002 | JGI IMG/M metagenome (GOLD analysis project Ga0185299, IMG submission 128002) | Iron sulfur acid spring bacterial and archeal communities from Banff, Canada, to study Microbial Dark Matter (Phase II) - Paint Pots PPA... ...
AGCCGCCTAACCCGCGAACCCCCCGCGGCATAGCGCCAGGTCACGACCGCAGATCGAGTAAAGAGCCCCTACAGGCGGTTCGCCGACGTCCCAGGGCCAACTACCTCTCACCGGTCGAGTACGAGAACCGATACCAAAGCCCCTCAGACAGCATCAATCATAGTGCTGCACTGATACCTGTAGCCGTATGAAGCCTAGTGTCCACTTCCCGGGGGGCGGCCAAGTCCTCGACCTCGACGCCTTCCGCACCCGAAGGAACGATCGCGTCAGTGGCGTGATCCACGAGTGTCACCAGGCAGCCCGACCTGTAGGAACGACATTGTCGGCAAGCACAGCCCGCACGGTCGTACGCTCAGAACGCACCGGGGCCTCCCGTTAATTTAGGCAATACCGGCCAGGCTGCGCCCGACCGGCAACCGACGACAACTTGCGAGCGAGGCCCCGGCTCAGCCAACCCGGCACCTACATACCGTCTAGTTGGCGGGTGCATCAGGCGAGCACTGCTATATCAACGCCGTGGACTTCCCCGATCCAGCCGCACACGCGGCCCATCTGCAGACTCTGTCGCAGGACGAGGTCCGGTACGCCGAGTACCTGGCTTGGCGTACCAGGCCGCTGCGTCCCGCGTTCACCCGCCTGGTCGCGAACTCTCGCTCAAGTCGGCGAGCGGTGGCCGGGACGGCGTGGAGCCGTCCCGGCGCAGGGTCGGTGATTGGCGTGTCAGTGGTTGAAACCGCCGACGGAGGCGGGCGGGTGCTCGCCCCTGTGGGCATCGAGTGCCGCCACGGCTGCAGCGATGTCGTCGATCAGGCGCTGCGTAAGGTCAGCGGACAGGCCGGCCCGGCAGGTGACCCGCGCGACGCTCACGTCCTCGGCTCCGTCCGCGAGCTGGTAGACCGGCAACTGCCAGCCGCGCTCACGCAGTTTGGCCGAGAGGTGCTCGAGGCCCCAGGTCCGCGGGTCGCCCGGATCCTTGGCGAAGGCGACGAGCGGGAGCATGCTCCCGTCACCCCAGAGCGTGAAACCGTGACGTGCCACAGCCTCCGCGACTCTGGCGGCCACCTGCCGCTCCCGGGCGACCAGCGCCTCGAAGCCGCTGCGCCCGAGCCGGAGCATGGTGGCGTAGCCGGCCACGATCGGGGCGGCCGGGCGGGAGAAGGTGAGCGAGAAGGACTTGACCGGCTGGCCGCCGAGCAGATTGACGTCGAAGCAGAGGTGCTCGGGCAGCAGGTCGGTGTGCCGCCAGGCGACGAAGCCGAGGCCCAGGGTCGCACCGCCGTACTTGTGGCCGCTTGCGTTGATCGAGATCACGCGCTCCTGCCGAAAATCCCACAGCAGATCCGGGTGGCTGAAGGGGGCCACGAAACCGCCGGAGGCCGCGTCGACGTGCATTGCGATATCCGGGCCACCGCGCGCGGCCAGCCCGTCGAGCGCGGCGACGAGTGCGGGGACGTCGTCGAACGCGCCGGTGGACGGGTATCCGAGGGTCGCGGCCACCCCGATCGTGTGCTCGTCGACGGCCGCGAGCACTGCCTCGGGCTGCAGCAGCGGGACGTTCGGCACGCGCGGCACCGGGATCCTGCGCGGCTCGACGTCGAAGTAGCGGCAGGCCTTGTCCCAGCACGGATGCGCCGCGGCCGAATACACGAGGTTGGGCACACCGGTCCCGCCCGCCTCGCGGAACCGCTGCCGGGCGGCGAGCACCGAGAGCAGAATCGCCTCGGAACTGCCCGTGGTGGCCACCGCCGCGTAGTCGCCGGGAGCGTGCCAGAGATTCGCCACCATGGCGCACAGGCGCCGCTCGATCTCCACCGACGCCGGGTACTCGTCCTCATTGGTGATGTTGACGCGCGCGGCCTTCGCCGCCAACGCATCGATCGAATCCTCACCCACCGTGGCGCAGAAGGTCGCCAGGTTCAATCGCGCGTTGCCGTCGAGGAGCAGCTCGTCGCCGACGACCTGAGCGGCCGACTGCGGGCTCATGCCCTGCCGTCCGAGGCGGTCGCGCGGGATCTCGCCGGAGAAAGCATCCTCATAAAGCGGGGAGAGGTCGAGGTTGGTGTTCGCGTGCTGGTGTTTGGTGTGCACTGTCACATACTTGTGATAACCGTCTCAGGGCAGCGCGAATCGGCGTCCGTACGGGTTGACACGATCGAGTGGTCGCGCAGGCAGGGCGCATTCGCCAGGGTTCGCCACCCTTGCGCACGGAGGGCTTGCGGGGATAGGCAGATAGGTCCAGTCGCGATTCCCGGGCTGCAGCGTTCGAATTCAGTCATACATTCCCACGGTTTCGGCTCACAACTTCGCGCGCTCGATTCTGGATAACTTCCAATCGAGGAGTCGACGGTGTTGCATCGCAGCGGGTCTGTCCGGGCTCACCGCGTACGCGGCGAACTTCAGCGGCAACACCGTCACCCCGATCTCATTGGCCACCGACACCCCCGGCACCGCGATCCCGATAAGCACGCTGCCCGCCGACGGTCGGCGCCGAGATCCCCGTGGGCGCCGGACCCCAAGACCTGGTCGTCAGCCTGGACGGCTGTGCTTGCCGACAATGGCATCCACACAGGTCAGCTGAGTGTGGGGTTGCAACCTCTGCATGGGCTCCGCGATGATCGTCGGCCATGTGTCTGCGGTTCGTGTTCCTCACTGCTCTGCGTGTACCGGCGTGGTTGCGGTTGTCGCGGCGGTCCTCGGCGTGGAAGGATACGGATATCTTGCTGCTGCCTCACCAGGTCGCCCTGCTTGAACGTCGCAGCACCACCCATCCGAAGCTGACCCGGGCCGATTGTGCGCTGTCCGCTGCGCTGCTCGCCGTGATACCGCGTGCGCGCCATAGCGGGTTGAGGCTTCCGGTCACGCCCGCGACAGTCCTGCGTTGGCACCGCGACCTGGTCAAGCGCCGCTGGACGGCGAAGTCACGACCCGAATCACCGGGCCGCCCACGCTGACATCCCACGATCACCCGGCTCGTACTGCGCATGGCCCGAGAAAATGAGAACTGGGGCTACCGACGCATCACCGGAGAACTGGCCGGCTCGGCATCACCGTGGCGCCGTCCATCGTCTGGGAAATCCTCAAAAAGCACGGCATCGACCCAGCACCGCGGCGCAGGGGCCCGACGTGGACAGCGTTCCTGCGCACCCAGGCCGAGGCCATCATCGCGTGCGACTTCTTCACCGCCGACCTGCTCGACCGCACCAAGGCCTACGTCATGGCCGCGATCGAGCACGCCACCCGCCGCATCCACATCCTCGGAGCCCACTACCTATCCCACCCACGCATGGGTCGCCCAGCAGACCAGGAACCTGCTCATGGACCTCGATGAGTCGACCGACCGGATCAAATTCCTGATCCGCGACCGCGACATCCTCTATCCGCCCCAGCTCGAGCACATCACATCCTGTCCGATGCCGAGATCACCAACATACGCAGCGCCGTGCGCGCACCACGGATGAACGCGATCATGGAGCGCTGGATCGGAGAGTGCCGCTGAGAACTACTCGACCGCACCCTCATCTGGATCCTGCCGCACCTGCACCGCGTCCTGCGCGACTACGAAACCCACCACAACACCCACCGACCGCACATGGCACTGGCCAGCGCAGCACCGGACAAGCCTCTACCGGCCGAAATCATCGACCTCGACGCCTTCCGCACCCGAAAGCACGACCGAGCAGGCGGAGTGATCCGTGAATATCACCGAGCCGCTCGACCTGCATGGACCGCATTATCGGCAAGCACAGCCAGATCGCGCTGCTCGAGCGCCGCAGTACCACCCGCCCCAAGTTGACGTGGGCCGACCGCACATTCATCGCGGCACTGCTGGCCGTGATACCGCGCACACGCCACGCTGGACTACACCTGCCGGTCGCGCCCCCGACGATCCTGCGCTGGAACCGCGACCCGCTCAGACGCCGCGGGGCTGACAGTGCTGATCCCATCCACGCAACTGACGGCGAAGCAGTTACGGTGCTTTCTTTGCTTCAGGCCGGAGCCGAGCGTGTCCAGGCACGCGAGCGGGAACACCTGCGCGAGCCGCCGCAAGAGCGCGCCCGCCGTGAAGAGGATGCTCGGCGCGGGCGCAAACGAAGGCTCGATACGCTCGCAGACGGATACCGGTCAGGTGGCTCCCTCCCATCAACGTTGTGGACTCGGAACGCTCAGTACGAGGAAGGCTGGTTGAAGATGACGGCCACGCTGCTGATCTTGCCTTCGCGGATAGCGAGGTAGCTGGTCATGACCAGCACCTCGGGCAGGTTGGTCTTGTCGTAGTCGCCGTCGTACTTGGCGCGCACGATGATGTTGCCGTGGTGATCGATGACCTCGCGGACCACCATGGTGACATGGTCGCCGACGAACTCCTTGGCCATGAACGCGCGGATCGCGTCGGTGCCCCAGATCTCGCGCCGGTTGTCGTTGATGTAGGCGTCGGGAGCGACAGTCGCCATGATGCACGCGGTATCGAACGCGTTGACCGCGGCGATGTGCTCGGCAACTATGGCGGGACGGTCGGTTCTCGTGCTGGACATGGCGGGGATCCTCTCTGCTGAGCCGGCCTGTCACCAAGCAACCTGGCTGCTCACACAGTGTGAGGGTCAAGGTAGCGAGGTCGCGCTGACCCTCACACTGCTGGAGCGTTGAGAATGAGGGGATGGGCCACGCGCTGACGATCGGTGACTTCTCCAAGGCGACGCACCTGAGAGGGCGTTCGGTAGGTCCGTTTTGTGCTGTTTTGTCTATCTCCAGGCCAGGGCGGCTTCGTCCGTTATGCGTTTGCTGACGTTGTCGATCATCGCGATCCGGATCATGGCTTCGGAGCTCTCGTCGAGAGTCTCGTAGTCGCGTGCGAGTCTGCGGTGGACGAGGGGCACGGCCAACGCCACGGTGGACATCGCGACGAATATTTGGGTGAGAGCAGGTGCCGGATCTCCTTCGGCTCGCGGGGCGCGTCGTCCCGGAGAGGGGGATGGACTCGCGCCGCGGTCGGCCGGGGACCCCGGCCGACCGCGGCCGGGGGCGCGGCCCGGCGGTGCTGAACGCTGCCGATCAGCGTTCGATCAATGAGCGGGGAAGCTGAAGTAGTGCAGGCTGACGTACGGCGGGTTGCCTCCGGCACCGGACTGGAACTCCAGGTAGACGTTGTGCGTCCCGGTCGTGGTGGTGATGTTCGCCGGGATGGTGCGCCAGCTGGTCCAGCCGCCGGTGTTTCCGATCGCGAAGCTGCCGATCGGTGCGTTGCTCGGATTGTCCAGGACCACGTTCACCAGGCCGCTGACTCCGCCGGATGCCCCGGACGCGGCCCGGGCGTCGAACTGGCTGGAACCGGTGCCGAAGTTGACCCCGGGATACTCCAGCCAGGTGCCGTTGGACAGTTGCGCGACCTGGTTTCCGTCCACACCGGCCGGGTTGGTGTCACCGGCCGCGCTGACTGGCGCGGAGCCTTGAGAAGTGCTGAAGCAGTCGGCGGAGATGTTGGAGGTCGCCGTCGTCGTGCACTGTTTGCCGCCGGGCGGAGTGGTCGTGGGCGGGGCGGTCGTCGGCGGGGCGGTGGTGGTGGGCGGGGTCGTGGTCGGCGGGGCGGTCGTGGGCGTAGTGGTGACGCCGCTCCCGGTCTCGTACACCGCCACGTAGCCCACACTCATACCGGCGCCGGAGCTGGTCGCGCTGGTGGGTGTGGTGCAGTTGCAGATTCTGTTGGGGTAGGCGCCGCCCACGGCGACGTTGAGGATCATGAAGAATCCGTGGTCGACGGCGGCTTGCCAGGTGGCGACGGGGACTTGGTTTTCATTGACGGTCCATTGCAGGTTGCCGTCGGTGTAGAAGCGCAGTTGCTCGGCGCTGGTGTTGGTGCGGTCCACGATGATCGAGTAGGTGTGGTAGCCGGTCTGGCAGCCGCCGCAGGCCAGCAGGTTGCTGCTGATGCCGTTGGTCTCGTTGCACGGGCCGCCGGGGTCCACTCCGCAGTGGAAGGTGTGCGAGACCTCGCTCAGGGCATTGACGTCCTCCATGATGTCGAATTCGCCGATGCTAGGCCAGTTGGTGGCGCCCACGCCGCGGGCGGCGGAGCCCATCGCCCAGAACGCGGGCCAGTAGCCAAGGCCGTTGCCGGGATTTGGCTGCTCGATGGAGGCGGTCATCTCCATCTCGCCGCCGGGCGGCGCCGCGAAGGACGAGTTCTGCGTCTCGATCCGCCCGGAGGTCCAGTTGCCCGCCGCGTCCCTGATCGGATTGATCACCAGGTGGCCGTTGCCGTCCTGGTAGACGTTCGCGGTGGAGGTGGTCTCGCTCTCCACTTCGCCGGTGCCCCAGTTGCCGGCGCCGCCCGGGTAGCTGGTGCCGGTGTCGTAGAGCCAGTTCGCGGTGTTCACGCCGGTGCCGGCGGCGCCGCTGAAGTTGTCGCTGAACACGGTGGTCCAGCCGGCGGGCGGGCCGGGGACGGCGGAGGCGTTGGCGGCGGGCACCGCCACGACGGTGAGGATCGCGGCGATCGGCGCGAGCGCCGCGAGGATCGCCAAGGCGGCGCGGCGCCGTGGATGGGCAGTTTTGAGCATCATCGCTCCTGCGGAAAACGTAGGGCACGCACCGGGGATAAGCGCGGTACGCGATGGCCGTGAACGTGTTCCGGCCGGATGGGCACATAGTCCGGAAACGTTTACGGACGTGATTGGCCGTAGTATCCGTGCGGATGGTGGGACCGTCAACGGTTTCCGGTGTATTAACGGGGACTACTTTCACCTGACGTCCGACCCTTCCCGAAGCGATCTTGATCGGGTGACGCCGTCCTGCGTCGCGGCGACCCCGAGATCTTGCCCGCGACGTGCGCAGTGCGCCGCGCCGCCACCCCGGCATGCCCGACCAGACTCCTGGCATGCCCGACCAGACCCTTGGCGTCGGCCGCCACTTTCAGCCCACGCGCCCACATACCCTCGGGCACCTGAATAGGTGCACCTATCCTCGCTCCGAATCGTGTCTGGACGACCGAATCCGTGCAGGACAAGGGCTCCTTTCACATCTCAGGCACCGAACTTATATCCGAGCTGCCGCGTACGCGGGATCGGCGCCTACACTTCCAGCGCTACCGGTCGGCTTGGCCGCCCGGGCCGAAGGACCCGCCGATCGCTGCGCAGCCGTGCCCCGAGTGAGGGGGGACGCAGAGAGCGAACACCCGGGAGATCACGAGACGCCGGGCACAGCCGGGTCCGACGGCGTATCGGCGGAGGTTGTCGGGTGCGAGGGGATTGACACGTCTGACATCTCGGCGTAAAAACCCTTTACGAAGAGAGCGCTCTCCAGTCGTCGTCCGCGACGATGCGGCGCCGGGTGAAGCGGTTTCATCCCGGCGTGCAGGAAGTGATCCGGGGCGATCCTGGCCGATCTCCGATAGGCCGTCGCCGCCTGATCGTCGATTACCTGCCCGAACGGCCCACAGGAACCACTGTTCTACGGCGACACCACACACTTGTGCCCGCATTCCAGGAGCACAGGGTTCTTGTAGCCCGCTCCGGAAACGTTTCCGATCCAGAGGTTTCGACCACAGGACTTGGAGACACAGCAGTTGTCTCACGATTGGGGCGTCGCGGGGCCTTCGGTCGCTCGACGAGGAGTTGGATATGCGCTCATCAGTACCCGGCATGCGGGTGCGCCGCGCCGAGAACTCAGCCCAGTGCGTCGAGACCCGCGGTGCCTGGCCTGCGAGCGGCGTGCCGTTGCAGCAGTACACCTGCAGCGGCACCCCGACCCAGGCACGGAGCCTGATCCGGAAGTAAGCCGAGAAGCTGGCCCGGCCGGCTATCAAAGGAAGAACTTCAGAAGAAGAACAGAAGTCTGAGGAGATCATGATGAGACCCTTGTCCGCACTACGGCTGCCTGCGCCTGGGCGGGGTTGGCCCCGCCGATCCCGTTCCCGTCCCAAAGTCCGTGTGGCCATTCTGGTGGCGGCGTTGTCCACCCTGGTGGTGACGGGCGCGAACCCCTCGGCCTACGCCGCCACCGAGGGCCCCTACGGCGGGATCGCGGCGGCGGTGCCCGGCACCGTGCACGCCTCGAACTACGACACCGGCGGCCAAGGCACGGCCTACAACGTCACCTCCACCAACGGCACCGCGAACACCTACCGTTCCGACGGGGTCGACCTGGAAGCCACCACCGACACCGGTGGCGGCGACGACCTGGGCTGGACCGCGGCCGGACAGTGGTTCAAGTACACCGTCAACGTCGCCACCGCCGGTACCTACACCGTCGGATTGCGCCTAGCCGCCCCGACCGCAGTGGCGGACGCACTGCACATCGACAACAGCGCGGGCACCAACCTGTCCGGAAACATCGCGGTTCCGGCCACCGGCGGCTATCAGACCTGGACGACGGTCAACGCGACCGTCGTGCTTCCCGCCGGAACGCAGACCCTAACGATCGACCAGGACGCGGCCGGCTGGAACATCAACTACCTCACCTTCACCAGCGGCGGTTCGTCGCCCGACTACACCCAGAGTGCGACGCAGCTCAGTGCGACGCAGGCTCAGCTCACGTTCACCCCGACCACGGCAGCGGCCTATGTCGACGTGCACTACCTCGTCAACGGTGCGGGGCAGCAGAACTTCAGGATGACCAACAACGGCGGCACCTGGACCCAGACCGTCAGCGGGCTGACGACCGGCACAGTGCTGGAGTACTGGTTCACGTATGAGAAGAACGGCCCGCAGTACGACACACCGCACTTCACCTACACACAGGGCGGGAGCAGCGGCGGCACGGCCGTGACTCCGACGTTCAGTCCGGGCGGCGGTTCGTTCACGACGGCTCAGTCGGTGACGATCTCCGACTCGACCTCCGGTGCGAGCATCCGCTACACCCTGGACGGAACCACGCCGACGGCGTCCTCGACGCTTTACTCGGGTCCGATCAGCGTCACGGCGACGACGACGATCAACGCGATCGCGATCGTCTCGGGCCTGACGAACTCGGCGGTGGCCAGCGCCACCTACACGATCGGCGGCAGCGGCGGCAGCGGCGGCAGCCTGGGCCCGAACGTGATCGTGATCAGCCCGAGCGAGTCGGTGGCCACGATCGCCAGCCAGCTCAACGCGATCGGCACCGCGCAGAACCCGAACCAGTTCGGCACGCAGCGGTACGAGATCCTGTTCCAGCCCGGAACCTACGGCTCGGCCGCGTCCCCGTTGGACTTCCAGATCGGCTACTACGAGAGCGTCGAGGGTCTCGGCCAGAATCCGGGCCAGGTCGTGATCAACGGAACGATCGACTCCTGGAACCAATGCACCAACGGCGTTCAGACCCAGTGCTATGCGACCGACAACTTCTGGCGGTCGATCTCGAACCTGACCATCAACGTCACCGGCCTGACCGGCTGCTTCGCCGGTGAGGACGTCTGGGCCGCCTCGCAGGCCGCCCCGATGCGCCGGGTCGAGATCAACGGCAACGTGACCCTGATGGACTACTGCGACGGGTCGCCGGACTGGGCCAGCGGCGGGTTCATCGCGGACTCCGAGCTCAACGGCACCGTCGAGAACGGCTCCCAGCAGCAGTACATCGTGCGCAACACCAACATCGGCAGCTGGACGAACGGCGTGTGGAACCAGGTGTTCAGCGGCGACCCCGGCGCCCCGGCGCAGAGCTTCGGCACCACCCCGGTGGCGGCCGGCGGCCCCCAGCCGTACACGACCCTGGCCACCAGCCCGACGACCGAGGAGGCGCCGTACCTCTACGCCGACTCCTCCGGCAACTACAACGTGTTCGTGCCCTCGGTGCGGACCAACTCCAGCGGACCGTCCTGGGCCGGCGGCAACACCCCCGGCACCTCGCTGTCGCTGAACACGTTCTACGTCGTCAACTCGGCCAGCACGATCGGCCAGATCAACGCGGCGCTCGGAGCGGGCCAAAACCTGCTGTTCACCCCCGGGGTCTACAGCTACAACCAGACGATCAACGTCACCAAGCCCGACACGAAGGTCATCGGCCTCGGCTTCGCGACCCTGGTTCCCAGCGCCGGGCAGACCACGATCAACGTGGCCGACGTCAGCGGAGTGAACATCTCCGGCCTGATCCTCGACGCCGGCCCGGTCAACTCCCCGACCCTGCTGACCATCGGCACCCCGGGCTCGACCGTCAGCCACGCGAGTGACCCGGTCAGCGTAGACGACGTCTTCTTCCGGGTCGGCGGCGCCACCGCCGGATCGGTTACCGACGCGTTCATCGACAACAGCAACAACTCGATCCTGGACGACATCTGGTCCTGGCGCGCCGACCACGGCGCCGGCGCCGGCTCATGGACCTCGGACACCGCAGCCACCGGCCTGACCGTCAACGGCAACAACGTCACGGCCTACGGCCTGGCCGTCGAGCACTACCAGCAGTACGAGACGGTCTGGAACGGCCAGGGCGGCGAGGTCGTCTTCTTCCAGAACGAGAACCCATACGACGTCCCGAACCAAGCGTCCTGGATGGCGAGCTCCACCCAGAACGGCTACCCGGGCTTCTACATCCCGAACAGCGTCAGCACGTTCCAGGGCTACGGCATGGGCGTCTACTCCAACTTCACCGCCGGACCGGCGATCGAGAGTGCGATGGCCATCCAGGCCCCGACCACCTCGGGCGTCGTATTCCACGACCTTTTGACCGTGTGGCTCAACAACTTCGGAGGCATCCAATCGGTGATCGACGGAACCGGCGCGGCCGTCAGCTCAGCCGCCCCCGGGCCCAGCAACGTGGTCACCTACAACTGAGCCGATCCGCCCAGCGATGAGGTCGGCCGACTGCGCAGGCTACATCGCATAACTCGGCAACTCGTAACACTCCACGCCCCCGGCTTGGCCGCCCAATCGAGCGGACAAGCCGGGGGTGCCTCGGACGAGGGCCTGAAGCGCGGTTTCGGCACGACAACCGATCCCGCACCGCCTCCGCGCGACCTCGGCCGCCGGCTCCGGCATCGGCATCGGCATCGGCATCGGGGCTACCCCAACGAAGGTCTCACCGAACCGTCCCGCACGAGCCGCGCACGATGAGCTGAGTGGGAATGAGAAGCGGTGCGACCGCAGGGTACGTATTCCGTTCCGAATCGCGGCCATCGTCATCGCCGGATCCGATGGCGTTCAACAAGGTCTTGACCGCACCGGCACCGATGCCGACCCGATCCTGGGCGACGGTGGTCAGCGAGGGACGCACCAACGACGCGGCCTCGATGTCGTCAAAGCCCACGACCGCCATGTCCGTAGGCACCGAGAGGCCGGCGTCGGCGAGCGCCTGCAGAGCGCCGATGGCCATCTCGTCGCCTGCGGCGAAGATGGCCGTGGGCGGTTCGGGCAACGAGACCAGGCGCTGTGCGCACTCGTAGCCGCTGGACAGGAAGAAGTCCCCGTGCTCGACGTACTCCGACCGGGGATCGAGGCCGACACAGGCCATCTGGTAGCGGTACCCGGCCAGGCGTTCGGCTGCGGGCATCACGACGAGCGGACCGGTGATGGTAGCGATCGCACGGTGGCCGAGGGAGTGCAGGTGGCGGACTGCGCTGGCCGCGCCGGTGCGGTTGTCGGAGGTGACGTACGTCGTGCGTTTGCGTTGCAGCGGCAAGTCGATGGCCACGCAGGCTATGCCGGAATTGACGAGCGCTGTGATCGCCGGATGCCCTTCGTCGACGCCCATCATGATGACGCCGTCGAGGCTGTGCTGCCGGGCCGCACGCACGTACACGTCCACGCCAGTGGCGCCGCCGGCGATCGACAGGACCATGAGATGAAAGCCGCTGGCGGTCAGCGCCTGCTTGATCCCGACGAACAAGTCGAGCAGGAAGGCAGGCCGACGGCCCTCATTCGCGTAGCCGGTGTCCCAGATCAGGCCGATCATGTCCGAGCGGCGCCGGACCAGTGTGCGGGCCGGCTGATTGGGCGAGTAACCGAGCTCCTCGGCGAGTTCCAGGACGCGGCGCCGGGTCTCCGCGCTCACGTCCGCACGGTCGTTGAGCGCACGTGACACAGTCGCCAGCGATACCCCACTGCGGCGGGCGAGTTCGCGGATGTCCACCACAGTGGAAACGTATCCGGTACTCCTTCAAATGGGAAGACCATGCCGGGTCTTGGAACTTAACCGTGTATTGAGGTCTTGAGAGTGATGTGCCCTGGGTTTGGTGGAGTCGGGATGCTCGACAGTTGTTGATCCATTAACTATGGAGTTCCCATGCCCTGCTCCTATCCGCTCGAGTTTCGTCGCAGGGTCCTGGATCTGGTCGCCTCCGGGCGTCCGATCAAGCAGGTCGCCGAGATGCTCGGCATCAGCGACCAGACCATCTACAACTGGCGTCGCCAGCGCGGCCGGGGCGCGCAGGTTCAAGGCACGGTGAACGCGGTGTGCGTTGTGGTGCTCGACGTACTGCTCGAGCACCCGCCCGAGGTGACGTTGCCCGAGCAGCAACATCCGATCGGTACACTCTGCGCGTACCGTGCGCACCCACCGTTCCGCGAACGCGTTCATCCGCGGGCACTGCGGCGCCGAACGCAGCACCTCGATCCCCTCAGCGGCGAACACGGCGTCGAATGCGTCAGTGAACTGCCCGCCACGGTCCCGGATCAAATACCGGACGCCGCCTAACCGGTCGGCCAGCCGCCAGGTGAGCTCTCGGGCCGCCTGCACCGTCCACTCCCCGTCGGATGCGGCGTGACCCCGAGGATGTGCACCATCCGATCCCGCACATCCATGACAAGAGCACGTACACACGCTGCAGATTCACCAGATCCACATGGAAGAAGTCGCACGCCATCAGGGTCTCAGCGTGGGCGCGGGTGAAGGAGCGCCAGCTTTGCTCACGGGAGCGCCGCGGAGTCGGAGGCAGCTTGCGGGAACGCAGGATCCGGCGGATCGTCGAGGCCCTCACCCGATGCCCGAGCCGACGCAACTCCCCCTGAATCCTGGTGTACCCCCCCAGGCCGGGTTCTCCCGCGTTATCCGGACGACCAGGTCGACCAGTGCCGGCGGGGTCGGCGGGCGACCCGGCGGCCGAGGCTGGCGCCACTTCGCCGCCACCAACCGCCGATGCCAGGACAACAGCGTCCCAGGCGTCACGATCCGGTGCGCCCGCAGTTGCTTCGGCAACAACCGCGCCAGCGCCGCAATCACAGCCCTGTCACTCCACGTCGGCTTCGGTGGACCGGCCTGCCGCCGCAGCACCGTAGTCTCTTGCCACAGCACCAATATCTCGACGTCCTTCGACGCCGGCGACCGCGCCAACAGCACGAATCAGGACAAGACCGTCACGAAGCACCGATAGACGAGACTGAGACGCACGAGCAGAAATCCTGCCACACACCCCGACATCCCCGCAGGTCAGGAGCCAAATGGCAGTATTGGCACCCTACAGGCTCACGCAGCGGCGCCGCAGGCCGCAGGCACCCGCATCTCACAGTCCGAGAACGCATGAGCCATGGTCTGGTGCCCGAGTTCCACGTCATGCCATCCGCCCGTACGGGCGATAATGCCGGGCATGGGTAGACAAGATGCACGTCCTGTGGTGATTCTTGCCGACGACGATGACGCGATCACGTCCAACCTGGCTCCATTCCTCGAACGGGCCGGGCTTGCCGTGCACGTCGCCTCGGACGGCGAGGCCGTACTGGAGCTGGTGGAGCGGCTCGACCCGGACGGATGCATACTCGACGTGCTGATGCCTCGTGCCGACGGTAGGGAGGTACTGCGCCGGCTGCGCGCCGACGGCCACTGGCTGCCGGTAATACTGCTGACGCAGGTGGGTGAATCGACCGAACGCGCGATCGCCCTGGAGGAGGGGGCGGACGATTACCTCAACAAGCCGTTTGACCCGCACGAGCTGTTGGCGAGGTTGCGCGCGGTGCTGCGCCGCGCGCGGCCAGGGCGCAGGCCGCTGTCCGCGTCGCCCGCGCTGCGGGCTGGCAGCTTGCGGATGGACCGGATTTCGCGCCGGGCCTGGCTCAGGGACACCGAACTACTGCTCACGCCGAAGGCGATGCTGCTGCTCGACTACCTGCTCACTCACCCGGACGAGCTGATGACGCGAGACCGGCTGCTTGAGGTGCTGTGGGGGTTTGAGTTCCCGGTCGGAACGCGCGCCGTGGACAACCGGATCGCGGAACTGCGGCGGGCGCTCGGCGACGAGCCCACGCGCCCACAGTGGATAGCGACCGTGCCCGGCCAGGGGTATCGGTTCGTTGCGCGAGTGGACGAGGTGCGATGACGAGGCTGGTACCCGGGAGTCTGCCGCGGCTGCTCGCTCCCTGCCTGACCGGCATTGCCCTCGGCGTCGTCTTCCAGGTGACTGGACCCGGAGTCAGGCTATACGTGCTGGTGTCGCCTGCCCTGCTGGCGGGCATGGCCGGCCTGCTCGGCACCGTGGTTCTGGCCTCCTTCACCGTGATCCGGCAACGGTCCGCCGCGGCGACTGACGCGGCGGTGGGCGACGCGGTGGCCAAGGCGGCCGAGGACCGGCTGCGTTTCCTGATGCGGCTCGATCACGAGCTGAAAAACCCGCTGACCGCAATCCGCGCCGGGCTGGCGAACATCGAGCAGGCCGGGCCCGTGGTAACGGCCGAGACCTCCGCAGGCGCCGCCCTGGCGAGCGTGTCGGCGCAGGCGAACAGGATCGCCCGGCTCGTCGGCGACCTGCGCAAGCTGGCGGACCTGGAGACTAGGGAGATCGAGGCCGCAGCGGTGGACCTGCCCGCTCTGCTGCACGAGGTGACCGAAGCCGCCGACGCGATCCCCCTGGCGAGCGAGCGGGTCATCCGGGTGAACGTGCCGCAAGCGCCGTGGCCGCTCCCGCTCGTCGAAGGCGACCGGGACCTGTTGTTCATCGCGCTGCAGAACCTGGTCGCCAACGCGGTCAAGTTCTCCGCACCCGGCGACACGGTGGAGGTACGTGCCAGCGAGGACGGCAGCTGGGTGCTGCTGGAGGTTGCCGACACCGGGGCGGGGATCCCGGAGGACGAGATCGGGGAGGTCTGGCACGAGCTCGCCCGGGGCCGCGCGGCCCGCAGCGTGCCCGGTACCGGTATTGGGCTCGCCCTGGTCCGTGTCGTGATCACCCGGCACGGCGGGCAGGTCGCGATTCGCAGCCGGGACGGGCAGGGCACGGTCGTCAGCATCCGGCTTCCGGTGCAGGGCCGTACCGGAACCGCGCCCGCTGTCGCAGTTCTGCGACAGCGACGCGATCCCCGCGGCAAGGTGCGTGCCTAGTGTGAACTGGCAACGACCGGACTTACTGGAGGCATTCGATGAACGCGTACCGCCGCATGGCCATGACCGTAACGACCTGCGCGGCGAGTCTGTCGCTGGCCGCTTGCACCGCCGGGATAACCTCTGCGAACCCGGAAACGTCCCCTTCCGCTGCCGCGAGCCGCGCCGGATCCTCGCCGGCCGCGTCCCCCTCGCACGCGACGTCGGCCTCCGCCGGTGCGGGCAGTACGGTCCGCGTGGACGCGCCTATCGACTCCTTCCCGATTCCGCGCGGAGCGCAGGTGGTGGCAAACATGCCCTGCGGCAAGCAGGTCCTCCTCGAGCTGGGCTCGGTGACTCCCGCTCAGGCGTCGGACTTCTACACTGCGGCTCTTCCCCAGGCGGGTTACCAGATCACGGACAGCACGCTGAACTCCGACCCCAACACCGGGGCCCCGCAGGGAATGGCGGAGCTCACGTTCACCGGCCACGGGTATACGGGTTTGATCATCGCAATGGCCAACCTCGACGCGGAGGCTTCCGCTGATCCTTCCGTGGCCGCCCTGCCCGGCAGCATCGCCAAGAACGCCGTCGAGATCTCGCTGACCCCGACCGGTACGGCCGGCACACCCACGTGCCCGAGCTGACGCTGAGGACGTGGGCGACAGTGTCGTCGGTCCTTGGCACAATGCGGTCATGGACCTTGCGGCGGCGGTCGAGGAGTTCGTCCGTTCGCGCGCGGCGTTGAAGCAGCCCGCGAACACGCTCGCCGCGTATCGGCGGAACCTACCTGGCCGCCGTCGGTAAGGTGCTCGCGCGGCGCGCGGGGTGTTCCTCGGCGGCGGATCTGGCGCTGGATCAGGTGACGGGTCGTTTGCTGCGCGCAGCGTTCGCCGACTTCGCCGAGCCTGTCGTACACGGAAATTGGATTCCGCCTTCTGGCCCCGGGCTTCCCGGAAGGTCTATGCAGCTGCCTGATATTCGCTATTGAGGCCGCCGAGGACTCGTTTTCGACGGACTCGCGCGGTCTCCAGGTCGATGACCTTCGCGATCGGGTGGTCTGGAACCTCGTCCGGAACGTGCTGGCCGATGCCCTGGTGCGGGCGGGCGGCGTTGTAGTGCGCCGCGTATTGAGCCAGCGCGGCGCGCAAGTGTGCCTCGTTCAGGATCAACAGGTGGTCGAGCACTTCGCGCCGTAGCGTGCCGACCAGCCGTTCGCACACGGTATTCGCCCTCGGCGCCTGCGACGGCCTTCGTAGGATTCGTATTCCGCAGTCCTCGAAGACCGCGTCGAACGCCTCGGTGAACTGTCCGCCGCGGTCCCGGATCAGGAACCGCATCGCGTCGAGACGTCCTCCCAGCGCCATCGCCAGGTTCCGGGCCTGCTGCACGGTCCACGACCCGTCGGGGTTTGCCGTGATCCCGGCGAGATGGATGCGGCGTGTGCCTGTCGGGTGCCGAAATTGGCGTATGGGCAGTGACTGCGCAGATGCGTGGAGGGTATGGCGTGATCGTCGCTCGTGTACGTCCGACTTGTCTACCTGGTGTTCGTGAAGGTTTCGTCGTGGTTGGTGCTGCTGGCCCGGACTTCGGCATCGAAGGACACCGAGATACTGGTACTGCGCCACGAGGTGGCGGTACTGCGTCGACAAGCCGGTCGCCCGAAGCCGACCTGGATTGGCCGGGCAGTGATCGCCGCTCTCGCGACTGCCGCCAAAGCACCTGCACGTTTGTACCGTGCACAAGATCGCGGCCTGCGGCAGTTCGCGCAGCCGGCCAACTCGCCGCGCTGCGCGTAGATCGCGTGCAGCAGCAGCCCGTCGCGGCCGTACGCCGCGGTCAACGCGTCGCGCTCGGCCGCGGTGCGCGGCTGGCGCCAGGCCGAGACCGGCGGGCCGTAGCGGGTGGCCCACGCCTCGAGGTCCACCGTCTCGGCCAAAAACGCCGGGGCGAGGGTGGCGAGCGCCTCGAGAAATGCCCGCACGGCTTCGCCGGCCGACTCCATACTGTTGAGATCCCGCACCGCAGCGATCACGTGCGTGGAGTCCGTGCGCTGTTTGCCCCCGGCCTTGACCAGTCCCAGCTCGCGGCAGCGCTCGAGCAGCCGGTCGAAGGCGAGCCGGGCCAGATCATTGCGGACAAGCCGAGCCCGGAACTCCGCCAGAACACTGTTATCAAAACCTGGATCATTTAGTTCGAGACTGAGGGCGTACTTCCAGTCGATCCGCCCAGACACCGCGGCCACGGCCTGCCGGTCCGTCAAATGCTCCACCAACTGCAGAACCGTGACCAGCCACAAGAGCGCTCACCGAATTAACCAGCAGCACCCTTCAGCACATGCGGGTGAGCAGCGGCATCGCACCGTCGCGGTCCTGCACGCGGGCAGCGGTAACCAGCACCGTCGGCAGCTGCCCGAGCGTGTCCACGGCGACGTGCTCGGCCTGTTTGAGATGAGTCGGTCAGCCTCCTGCGGCGATCCAGGCGGCGGGCCCGCCGATCTCGGTCCATCCCTGCCCCGGCCCGTTCCATCGGGCCACGTAGTCACCATCGGGCCCGAGGCCGTAGAGCGCGGTCCGGCTGACCGCGAACTGCTGGCCGTACCCACCGATCACCGTCCAGTTTCCCGGAGTGCCGGAGTACTGCTCGATGTCCTGCTCCGAGCCGACGGTCATGTAGACCCCGTCCCCGCCCGCGTAGAGCAGGTCACCGCCGCTGCCGATCACGGTCCAGGACTGGCCCCCCGTCCACTGCTCGATCAGGCCGGTGGAGGTTCCCGCGTAGATCCCGGTGTCGCTGACGGCGATGTCGCCAGAGGCCTGGGCGGGACCGCCGATCTGCGTCCATGAGCCGGGTGTGCCGTTGTAGAGCTCTACCTTGCCGTTGACCGTCCAGGATACCAACCCCGCGCCGCCGGCCGCTATCGAAGCCGCGCGGCCGCCGATCACGGTCCAGCCCTGCCCGGGCCCGTTCCAGACGGCCACGTAGCTGTAGTCGACGGCGAGCCCGTAGAGGTGCTGGTTGTCCATGACGAACTGGGACCCCGGTCCGCCGATGGTCGTCCAGCCGCCCGGGGTGCCCGAGTATTGCAGGATGTCGCCCCCAGTGCCCATCTCGAACAGGCCGGGCGCGCCGAGGTAGACCGCGGCCGCCGGACCGCCGACCTCGGCCCAGCCCTGCGCGGGGTTGTAGAGCGCGACGTACGCGTCGTTCGGACCGAGAGCGGCGACCGTATCGGCGTACAGCGGGGTGCCTGCGGCCGCCGGGCCGGCGCCGAGGAAGCCGGCCGAGACCGCGAGTCCAGCGGCGAGTGTGAGCCTGACGAAGGACATGAAGATTCCTCTCGAAGCGGTTATTTCCATCAATCTCGAGCGGCCTGCATGGAATAAGCGGATCCACCGATGACGCGCCAGGGCGTACCGCTGCCGGATGGGTATCGCCCGAGCCGAACGCCCAGTCCAAGAGATTCCAGTTGACACGCCAACCCGGCGGGGCCGCTGCGCGATATGCCGCCGGGTCGGCCTTGCTGTCAGGACCCGTCGACAGCCAGCCCCACCTCACCCCACCCGGCCACGCCTCCCACGCAGGGCCGCCGATGACAGTCCACGTCGTGCCGCTGTCCGGTTACACCTCGACTCCGGCGGCGATGCTGGTGTCACCGACGACGAAGCCGTATACGGACGTGTGGCTCACCGCGCCACCAACACGGGAAAGCCACCGATCTCTGTCCAGCTGAACGGGTGCCGTTGTACACGTAGTCGGCGCCCGCGGCCTCGACGAACAGTCCCGCGGAACCGGCGGCCTGTACGTATTAGTAGCCGGTAATGCCGCCGTTGTCGAGGATCTGCTGCCAGGTGGTGCCACCGGTCCATTACTGAAGCCCACTGAGGCATTCCGCGCAGCGCAGCTTCACGCGTTGCAACTACCGGGCAGGGCTCGGTCGTGTTCGAGGTGGAGCACGACGAGCGGGGCCTTGGTGGTCTCGCTATACGCCGAATCCTGAGGTGCCCGCGATTACCAGCGACCGGTGACGACTATCGCAATGCCCTTCGGCCCGTTCAACGCCGCCCATCTGTTCGCCATGACCGCCCCTGCCAGTTTCGTTGTGATCTTCGTTGGTGGTTGCGCGCGGGTTGCTGGCGCTGACGCTACTCGCTGGATCACATTGCCCGATACATCGAGTAGTCGTGCCTCGTCGGTCACGATTTAGGCATTCGGCTGCGGTGCCTAGCCGCCGAGGTTACCGTGCGACTCGCTAGTGGCGGAGACGGAGGGGATTTCTATGCGCATCGGTCTGCGATTCGGGCTCGGACCTTTACGGTTCTATGTCCCGATAGCCAGCACGAAACGGCGACGACGCCGCAGGGGACGGGGGAAGACGACGACCGCGCAGTACTGGAGGCACGGGACGTGCACGATCCACCACCGCACCCCGGAGGCGGCCAACCGGTGCAAGGGGACGCGGTAGAAGTCACCGTCATCCCCCGCAGCACCAACGCCGCCGCCCGGGACGAAACCTTCGGCATCCCCCGCACGCGATCAGGATGATCCTTGCTGGCTGCCTAAACTGGCGTCGCCGAGGAGAACCATAGGAGGGCCTGAGGATGACAGTGTGGCAGGAACTGAACACCAGAGTGCACGAGCGCCTGCGCGCCATGAACGACGGCCAGCAGGCAATGTTCTCCTGCGCGGTCGCTGAGCGCCTTATGCGTCGGCATAAGGCACTGCCCGAGCAAGACCAGCAGGCCTTCACCCTTGCACTTCGCCCCCTGCTCGACGCGTCCTAGAGCAAGGCCTACGGCGATCAAACGTCATTCACCGAGATCAAGCGGGCACTCGGCGAGTTCTACCTCAGCGAGTACTGCCACAACGACGGCCAGGACGGGCCGGACGACGCAGTCGAATCCGCAGCCGCCGCAGTCATCTATGCCGCGGAGTTCGCCATGCACGGATGCCTCGAGTTCGCCACATGGGCGGGGTTACGCGGAGAAGAAGCCGCCGACCAAGCCGGATGGGACTCCGACGAAGAGCTCGACGAGGACGCGGAAGAAGACGAGCTCGTGCACATCGAGCTGCGCCAGCAACTGGAGCACCTCGACCTGATCGACTGCCATGCGGACGACCTGCGATATGCCAGGAACGGCCGCGACATCGCAACGGTCAACTGACTCCGCAACGAGATCAAAACAGTGCTCTCGGACCGGCCCTGACCTCGATCCCGCTCCACTGAGGACACCGAACAGCACGCACGATCGCCACCCATTGCCGCGGCGTGGTACCGCACCGCAGGTGACTCCACACGTGCCAGAGTCATGACCAAATCCCGTTGCCCTTGTCAGTAGCCTTTCCTCGTGGACAGGGCTGAGCGTGCAGTCGGGGCGGTGGTCGGCTCCGCGGTGAGTGATGCGTTGGGCGGGCCGTTCGAGTTCGGCCCGGAAGGGGCGTTCTCCGCGCGGTTCCCGACGCCCGGATCGGGCCGGGAGATGTGCGGCGGGATGAGCTGGGAGCCCGGCGAGGCCACCGATGAAATGCAGATGGCGGTGCTGGTCGCCGATTCGCTGCTCGAGCGCGACGGTCTTGACCTGCCGGACATGTTCGCCCGCTTCCGACACTGGGCGGCCTCCGAACCGAAAGACATCGGACTGGCGATCGAGGCCGTGCTCACCGACGACGCACCCTGAGACCTGGCCGCAGCCATCTACTTCCAGGTCGCCGGACGCGCGGCCGGCAACGGCTCACTGATGCGGGCCACCACCTCAGCCGTCTACTTCGCACCGCAAGACCGCACGGCGACGATGGACGCCGCACGCCGCATCGCCGCGCTCACCCACGGGGATCGCGGAGCTTGGGAGGGCACCGCCGTCTTCCACGCCCGAAAGCACGACCGAGCAGGCGGAGCGATCCGTGAATATCACCGAGCCGCCTGACCTGCATGGACCGCATTATCGGCAAGCACAGGTCAGCGCGGCTTTTCTTCACGGCTGCCCGGGACGAGTCAGAGTATTGCGGCCCGACGCGGCATCAAAGGATCAAGCTCTGCTCGGCAACGACCGGTCACAAGAGCGCCGGAACGGCTCGCTATCGTGGCGCCATGAAACTCCACAGCCGACAATGGGGCGCCGGCGAACGTGTCGCTGTCCTGACGCACGGCATGATGGCCGACTCCGGCAGTTGGTGGCAGGTGGGACCGGCCCTGGCCGATCGAGGCTACCGTGTGATCGCAGTCGACCTTCCCGGTCACGGCCACTCACCCCGGTCCGACCAGGCCACTGTGGAACTGTTCGTCTCCGCACTGGTGGAATCCGTACCGACCAGACCCGCACTGGCCATCGGCCACTCCATGGGCGGCTCCATTCTGGCCGCCGCGATCGATCGCCTACAACCGCAGCGGGCTGTGTACGTCGACGTCCCGTTCGCCGGCACCACGGCCACACCCGTGGACACTGTCGCCCTCACCGCACAGCACCGCGTGGCGAAGTCGAGTCGGACCCTCGAGTACCTCCAGGCCAATCGATCCTGGTGGAGCCAGCAAGACATGATCGCCGAAGCCGAGTCGGCGAAACTGTGGGATGTGGCCACCGCGGTGAGCCTTTCGGCCACCGCCGCAGGCCGGGACCACACCCCGAGCACCGCAATACCCTCACTCATGGTCCGCGCCGATCCCAGCCAGTACGTGTCCCCGCAATACGCCGAACAACTAAAGACTCGAGGCTTCGACGTGCGCTCCGTCGCCGGTGCGGGCCACTCCGTCTGGTACGGCTTCTTCGAAGAGTTCATGGCGGTGCTCGACAGCTGGATCTGACCCGCCCGATGCGGGGTCCGCACGAAACGACGTCACGGTGCGCAACGTGACGCTACCGAGAATGGCTCAATGCGGAGCGTACGAGTTGCAGCGCGGCCCGTGGGTCAGGTTGCGCGGGCGTTGATGAGGGTGGCGAGTCCATCGAGGACGCGGTGCAGGCCGAAGGCGTAGGGCGCGGTGAACTCCCGCTGGATCAGATCCGGCGCCGCCGCCGCGCCAGGATCCAGCTTTGTCAGGTTACTCCGTCTGCGCCGGGTGACCCCGGCGATCCCGTGCTCCCGCATCAACCGCGCAACCCGACGCTGCCCGACCGCAACGCCCCGACGCTGCAGTTCGCGGGTGACCCGCGGTGCCCCGTAGGCCGGATGCGCCGTATGCACCTCGACGACCAGCTCCGTGAGCCTCTGATCGTCGTAAGCGCGCTCACAGCGCTTGACCTCGGCACGGACCCAGCCGTGGTAGTTGTACAGGTCGGTGATCAATACACGGCACAGCAGCCTGATGCCGAGCCGCTCGCGCCGCGCATGAATGAACGCGAACCGCTCCCGGGCCGGCGCGTGGTGGATCAGCGGCTCCGCCGCCTCCAGGAGAACTTCGTTCTCCCGCCGCAAGTTCTGGATCTCGCGTTCGCTGCAGCGCAACTCCTCCCGCAACTCGAAGACAACAGAAACAAGATCACGAAAGCGGGGTCGGCGCGACATGACCGAATCCTGCCGCACCGTCACCCACGACCGAGATCAGGTTGCCGAACCGAGACGCAACGACAACGACAACGACAACGACAGAAGCAACTCCAGACCATATGACCATGCATGGACAAAGCAAGGGTGTGTGAAATGACGGAGCAACTCCATATGTCGTACGTCAGACTTTATGGCACAGGGGTTTCTTGACCTCTGCGCCAAGGAGCTGAGATGAGTCGTGCGCCGGTGTTCCCGCTGAAGCAGAAGACGAGGATCGTGCTGCCGATCCTTACCGGGGAGCGGCCCGGCAGTACAAGGTCTCCGAGCAGAGCACGGGCACTGGAGGCCGGCAGTTCCTCGAGGCGGATCGGGCCGGGCACGTGCGGGCAGGGGCAAGAGCGCGTCGTCCTCGGCGCGTGATGCCCAGCTCGGCGGGAGAACGAGGAGCTCAAGGCCACCCTGGGCGAGGCGACGGCCGCGTTGCGGCTGTGGAAGCGCTCTGCGGAGTACCTACCCCTTTCGAGGACCTGGAGACATCTGATGCCTTGTAGTTGTCGGGACGGCGAGGTGGCGCTCAGATCACTGCGGCGGCCGGCTCGGGGACGTACGGGCGCGAGGTGCCGATCAGCGATTCGATGCGCGCGGCGGCGGCCGCCGCGGAGGCGGAGAAGTCGGGGCGGTAGCGGTTCGGGACGGGGTCCGTGGCGAGTATCGCCTCGAGCGCCGCGGTGATGGCGTCCTCGGTCCACAGCTTCGGGGGGAGCCACCGGGCCAGGGACCGGGCCTGCAACCGTCGGCCGTTGTCGGGCCGGTCGAAGTTGTAGGCGAGGATGAGCTGGGGGGTGCCGCTGCTCAGGGCCCGGGCGACGGTGCCGATGCCGCCGTGGTGGATGATCGCGCCGACCCGTGGCACCACGTCGGCGAACGGAAGCGAGGGGTACCAGGCGGCGTTGGCGGGCAGATCCTCGCGCCGACCGCCGACGACGATCGCGCCGCGCCCGACTTTCGCCGCGGCGGACAGGGCGAAGGTCTTGAACACGTCCCGGCTCAGGCCGCCGGAACTGCCGCTGATCAAGATCGGGGCCGGGTCTCGGTCGAGCAGGGCATCGAGCCCGTCCGGCAGGCCGCCGGACTCGGCGCCGTCGTCGAGCATGAATCCCACCGGGTGCACCCCGCTCGGTGCCGGGGTGCCCGCGCGGTCGAACCAGCGCGGCCACATGCCCAGCTGCAGGTCGGCCGAGTCGAGCCAGCCGGCCCAGTCGGTGACGGGAGGCAGACCCAAGGGGGCGCGCAGCTGCTCCTGGAGCAGCTCGGCCAGGATCTCCCGATGCGTCACGACCGCGGCCGGCATGGACATCAGCATGCTCGGGGTCGGCGACACCCAGGCGGCGGGCAGGCCGTAGAGCTCACGGGCCGTCAACGCGGACAGGCCCGAGGAGTGTCGCGCCACCACGACCGCGTCGGGGTCGTCGCGGTGCTCGCCGATCAGCTCCACCTCGCCCCTGACGGTCTCGTAGAGTCGGTTGCGCCGGTAGAAGGCGAGCACGGACTCCGGTTCGAGGCCGCGCAGCTGCCCGACCAGAAACGCCTCCTCGTCCTGCTGCTGCCGGCGGTACTGCTCCACGGTGTCGATGGGAACGAACTCGACCCCGGTGTCCCGCGCTGCATCGGCGAACACGGCATGTGTCAGGAATCTGACCCGGTGGCCGCGCTCCCGCAGCGTCCGGGCGAGCTTGATGAAGGGCAGCACGTCCCCCTTGCTGCCGTGCGTCACAAGGATCATCGTCGCCATCGCCGGCTCACCCCTCAGCGGTCTCGGTAGCGGTCCGGCCGGGCAGCGCGACGGCGGCGAGCACCGCACCCGCCGCGAGGCAGACGGCGGCCGACACGAACGCGGAGTGGAAGCCGGAGGCGGTCAGGTGCCGGGCCGCTCCGCCGGCGCGGGTCACACCCAACGCCACGCTCACGAACACGGCCAGGCCCAGCACCCCGGACAGCTGGCTGACGGTGCCGCTGACCCCGGAGGCGAGCCCCGCGTCCTGCTCGGTGACGCCGTGCATGACGGACTGGCCCAACGCCGGGTTGGCCATACCGAAGCCGAAGGCCGTGATCACCAGTCCGGGCAGCAGCTGTGTGGCGAAGCCGCCTCCGGGCGCGGCCTCGGAGAGCAGTGCGACGCCGGCGGCGGCGATCCCGAGGCCGGCGATCAGAGTCGTGCGATAACCGAAGCGGCCGGTCAGCCGGAACGAGGCCATCAGGCCTGGCATGAAGGCCGCGCAGAACGGCAGCCAGGCGAGTCCGTTCTGGATCGGTGAATAGCCCAGCACCTGCTGCATGAACACGGCCAGCAGAAAGAACACGGCGGACGAACTGCCCAACAGGAACAGCATGGTCAGGTAGCCGGAGACGCGGACCCGGTTGGTGAAGAAGCGCAGCGGCACCAGCGGCTCGGCCTTGACGGCCTGAAGCACCAGGAAGACCGCGAGCGCGATGGCGCCGACTCCGATCGGTGCCAGCACGCGCGCCGAGGTGAACGGGGCCTGGGTGACGGCGAGCAGTGCCTGCACGCTGCCGCCGACCGCGGCCACCAGGAATATCGCGCTGACGAAGTCGAGCCGCTGTCTTTCCTCGCCCGAGGCACGGCTCTCCACGATCAGGCGGCGCACCAGCAGCACGGCGACGATGCCCGGCAGGATATTGATGAGGAAGATCCAGCGCCAGCCCGCCAGTTCGGTCAGCAGACCGGAGGCGATCACGCCGACGCCGGCGCCGAACCCGGCGAGACCCCCCCAGATCCCGAAGGCCTTCGCCCGCTCCTTCCCCTCCGGGAAGAGCAGGGCGACGATCGAGAACGCGGCCGAACCGGCCAGTGCCTCGCCGACACCCTGGGCGAAGCGGCCGGCCAGCAGTGCTCCCTGGTTCCAGGCCAGGCCGCTGCACAGTGAGGCGGCCGTGAACACGGCCGTGCCGAGCTGGAACATCCGGCGCCGGCCGCGCAGGTCGGCGATCCGGCCGCTGAGCATGACCAGGCCGGCCGCGGCGATCGCGTAGCCGTTGACAACCCAGGTGAGCCCGGCCTCGGAGAAGCCGAGTGCCTGCTTGATCGACGGCAGCGCGACGTTCACGATCGTGTTGTCGATGACGATCATGAATTGGACCACGCCGAGCAGCGCCAGCGCGGCCCAGCGTCGGTCGGTGGGTGCGGCGGGCTCGGCCGCCGGAGTCGGGGGTGCGGGCGAACCGGGCTCGGCGGACATCGGGTCGGCGGGCACGGACTCGGCCTGGTCGGTAGTCATAAGTCAGCCTTCTCTTTCCACGGGCCGGTGCCGCGGCTCTCGCGGGCGCGACCTCAGCAGTGTCCGTCGACGCGGTTATCACCCGGTTATCCCGCACCCGGCGGGTAACCGGCGCATGACCGCGGCCGCGTACGGTCCCGGCGTCGCACACACCCCGAAAAGGAAGGGAAGCGCGCATGTATGAGCCCTCCACCGCCGGAGTCGGAGCCTCGCCGGCGTCGTTCGCACAGCAGCGCCTGTGGTTCCTGGAACAGTTGGACGCGGATGGTTCCGCCTACGCCGTCTCCTACAGCCTGCGGATGCGCGGGGCACTGCACACGGACAGCCTGCGCGCGGCGTTGCAGGAGGTGGTCGACCGACACAGCGCCCTGCGCACGGTCTTCCGGCAGTCCGGCGGCGACCTGTTGCAGTCGGCGGCGTCGCGCTTCCGGCTGGACGTCCCGCTGGTCGATCTGACCGTGGCGGGTGCGCCCACGCTGCGCGACTACCTGCGCACGGCCGAGTCCGCGCGTTTCGATCTGGCCACCGGTCCGCTGATTCGCGCCGCGCTGCTGCGCACCGATGTCGATGAACACGTACTCGCGCTGGTCATCCACCACGCGGCCGTGGACGGCAGGTCCCTGGAGATCCTGCGCGAGCAGCTCGCCACCGGGTACGCGACGCGCCTGGCCGGACGGGCGGCGGGTCCGGACGAGGCGGAACCCGGCACGTTCACATATCAGGACTATGCGGGCTGGCAGCGCGACCGCGTCGCCGGCCCGCAGGCCCGCGCGGACCTCGACTACTGGCGCACCGCGCTCGCCGGCGTGACCGCTCTCGACCTGCCCTCCGACCGGCCGGCACCGGACCGGCCGACCAACGCCGGCGGCTACCTGACCCGCGAGCTGCCGCAGTCTTTGGTGGACGGCCTGCGCGCACTGGCCGACGCGCACGGCGCGACGCTGTTCCACGCGGTCGCCGCCGCTGTCGCCGCCCTGCTCTCCCGATACACCGGCGCGCACGACGTGGCCCTCGGCACCACCGCCCCCAGCCGCGACCACCCCGCGGCCGCCGACGTGATCGGCCCGTTCGCCAACACCGTCGTCCTGCGCACCGACCTGAGCGGCGAACCCACGTTCCGCGCCGTGCTGGCCCGCACCCGCGACGCGGATCTGGCCGGCGCCCCGCACGCCGCCGTCCCCTTCGACCTGGTGGTGCAGGCGCTGCGCCCGGACCGCGGCTCGGGTCGCAATCCCCTGTTCCAGGTGTACGTCGGCGCCGACGAGTTCGAGCTGACCGGAGCGCGGTTCGTCGGCCTGGAGACCGACGAGCTCCCGCCGGAGACCGACGCGGCCAAGTTCGACCTCGGATTCGGCCTGCACGTGCGGCCGGGCGGCGCCGTGCTCGACATCGGATACAGCGCGGATCTGTTCGACCGCTCTACCGCCGAGCGCGTCCTCGGGCACCTGCACAGCCTGCTGTGCTCCGCCGTCGCCGACCCGGATCAGCCGACCGCGTCGATCGGCCTGCTGCCGACCGCGGAGCAGGACGCGATCCTCGACGCCTGGAACGCGACCGAGCGTCCATACCCTGACACTTCCTGCCTGCACACGCTGTTCGAGGACAGCGTCGCGCGCACGCCGGAGGGCATCGCGGTGGTCTGCGGCGAGCAGTCGCTGACCTATCGCGGGCTGGACGAGCGGGCCACTGCGATCGCCCGCGGTCTCGTGCGCGCGGGAATCGTGCCAGGTGACATCGTCGGAATCTGCCTGCGCCGCTCGCTCGATCAGGCCGCGACGATCCTGGGCGTGCTCAAGGCCGGCGCGTGCTTCCTGCCGCTTGACCCGGACTATCCGGCCCGCCGGGTGGCCTACATGGTCGAGGACAGCGGGTGCCGCGCCGTCGTATGCGCCCCCGAACTGCGGGACCTGGCCGGCGAGCAGGCGCTGACGCTCACGGTCGGCGAACTCACCCGGCCGGACGTGGACTGCGCGCTGCCGGATGTCACGCCGGAGGAGCCCGCGTACGTCATCTACACCTCGGGCTCCACCGGTGCCCCGAAGGGCATCGTGCTGCGCCACCGCGGCGCGGTGAACAACTTCACCGACTTCAACGACCGCTTCCGGATCGGGCCCGGCGACGCGCTGCTCGCGGTTTCGTCGCCGAGCTTCGACATGTCGGTCTACGATCTGCTCGGCACGCTCGCCGCGGGAGCCACGACGATCGTGCCCGAGCCGGCCGCGGTCCGCGAACCGGCCCGCTGGGTCGAGCTGATGTCCCGTCACCAGGTGACCGTATGGCACTCCGCGCCCGCTCTGCTCGAGCTCGCGCTGGACGCTGCCGAGGCGGCCGGCGACCCGTTCGGCGCGGTGCGCCTCGCTCTGCTCGGTGGCGACTGGATCCCGGTGACGCTGCCGGACCGGCTGCGCCGCGCTGTCCCGGACTGTGCGGTGATCAGCCTCGGCGGCGCGACCGAGGCGTCGATGGACTCGGTCGTCTTCGAGGTCGGCGAGGTCGACCCGGCCTGGACCTCGATCCCCTACGGCCGCCCGATGGCGAATCAGCGGGCGTACATCCTGGACGGCGGGCTGCAGCCGCTGCCGGTCGGCGTGCCCGGCGAACTGCACCTGGCCGGCGTCGGCCTCGCGGCCGGCTACCTCAACCGGCCGGACCTGACCGCGCGGCGCTTCGTCAGGCACACCTTCGCCAACGGCCGCACCGAACGGCTCTACAAGACCGGCGACCTGGCCCGTTACCGGCCGGACGGCGTGATCGAGCTGCTCGGCCGACTGGACTTCCAGGTGAAGGTGCACGGCCTGCGCATCGAGACCGGCGAGATCGAAGCCGTACTGCGGCGGCACACCGCCGTGCACGAGGCGGTGGTGGTGCCGCGCGGCGAGCGCGGGCACACCGTGCTGGCCGCCGTGATCGTGCCCGCCGAGGGCCACCGGCCGGTGCCCGCCGACCTGCGCGCCTGGCTGGAGCAGGCGTTGCCCGTCTCGATGGTGCCGGCCGTGATCCTCACCGTGGACAAGCTGCCGACCACGCCGAACGGCAAGGTCGACCGGCGCGCCCTCGGCGGACTGGCCGCGCAGCGCGCGGCCACCGAGACCGAGGGCGGGGTGCCGAGCACCCCGGCCGAGCTTCGGGTGGCCGCGGCTTGGCGCAAGGTGCTCGGCATGGACGAGATCGGTCTCGACGACAACTTCTTCGACCTCGGCGGCGACTCGTTCACGGCGGTGCGCGCCGTGTTCGAGATCGATCGCGCCATGCTGGTCGTCGAGCTGTTCAAGAACCCGACCGTGCGCGACCTCGCGCTGCGGGTGGGCTCGGTCGGTGACCCGGCCGCGGCCGACATCCTGCAACCGTTGCGTCCCGGTCCGGGCGCGCAGGCGCCGGCCGTGGTGTGCGTGCCCTACGGCGGCGGCAGCGCGATCGCGTTCCGCGACCTGGCCGAGGAACTTCCGGCGGAAGTGGCCGTGTACGGCGTCAGCCTGCCCGGACACGACCCCGGCAGCCTCGACGCGGAACCGTTGTCCTTCGACGAGGGCGTACGCCGCTGCGCTGACGAGATCGAGGCGAAGGCCACCGGACCGGTGGCCCTGTACGGGCACTGCGCCGGCACCTGGTTCACCATCGCGCTGGCGCGGGAGCTCGAAGACCGCGCCGTCGACCTTGCCGCGGTGGCGGTCGGGGCGGCGCTGCCGTCGGACGACCCGGAGGGCTCGCTCCAGGCGGAGACCGTCACCAGCAACGAGGAGTGGGCCGACGTGCTGCGCTCGATGGGCGGTCTCGACGGCCCGCTCGACTGGGCGAGCCTCGACCACATCATGAAGATCGGCCGCCGGGACCACATCGGGTCGATGCGGTTCCAGGCCGACTCGCGCGCCTTCGCCCCGGAGCCGGTCAGCGCCCCTGTGCTGTGCGTCTTCGGGGACGAAGACCACACCTCCGAACGCTACCGGGAGCGGTACCTAGACTGGCGGTTGTGGGCCGAGGACGTGTCGGTCGCAGGGATCGAAGGCGGCGGTCACTACTTCGTGCGCACCCACGCCGCGCAGTTGGCCGCGCTGATCACGGGTCAGTTGGCCGAGGCCGGCGTGGTCGACCTGGCGACCGCGGCGGTCGGCTGACCGGCCGGCCGCGACCCACGAACCGAGCGACGGAGCGACGATGACCGCACCCGCGACCATCTCAGAACGCAGATTGACCCTGTCATATCTGAGCCGGCAGCTGCTGTTGGAACGCTCGCGCGCGGACTGCGCTGCGGCGGTACGGCGACTGGTGGGTCTGCAGGGGCAGTACTCGCCGTCGCCGTACCTGGCGCTGCTGGCCCGACTCGAGGGGTTCACCGCCGAAGGTCTGGAAGCGTGCCTCGCCGCGCGCTCCGTGGTCAAGGCCACGCTGATGCGAGGCACGCTGCATCTCGCCGCCGCAGAGGACTTCGCGCTGTACGCCGAGATCTACCGCGCGCAGTCCACGGCACACTGGCTCGGCCGGTATCCCGGACTCGACCCGGACGCCGTGGTGCGGCGGGTCGAGGCGGCGGCGCGCGAGGGGCGCACCGGCGAGGAGCTCGCCGATCTCGTCGAGGCGGCGGCGCCGGGCGTGGTGGAGCGCCGCCGGGACCGGCTGCACATCGCCCGCGGCCTCGTGCCACTCGTCCAGGTGCCGCCCGCGGGGTACTGGCGGTGGCATGGAAACGCCTCGTTCTCGGTCTGGCCCGAGTCGGCACCGGTATCCGGGCCGGAGGCGGTCGGCCGGTTCCTGCGCACGTATCTGACCGCTTACGGTCCGGCGAGCCCGGCGGACGCCGCGCGCTTCGCCGGGCTGCGGGTCGGCGCGATGAAGGCGGGGATCGACCACGCGGGCCCGCTGGAGCGGCTCACCGGCCCGGACGGCCGGGCCCTGCTCGACGTGCCGGACGCGCCGTGGCCCGACCCGGACGACGTCCCGGTCGCGCCCTTCCGGCTGTTGCCGAAATGGGACTCGGCCTTGCTCGCCCACGATGTCCGAGCCCGCATCATCGACGCGGACCTGCTGGAGCGCGTGGTCAATCGCGCGAACGGCGATGTCGCCGCGACGTATCTCGTCGACGGCCGGGTGGCCGGCCTGTGGACGAGCGCCGTCGAGGACGGCACCGCGGTGCTCACGCTCAACCCGCTCGGCAGCACGCCGATCCCGGACGACGCCGAGCGCGAGGCGGCACGGCTGCTGGGCTTCGCGCATCCGGAGGCGGCGAAGCGCCGGGTCGCCGTGACGGAGTCGAGCACGACCACGGCCACGGCCACGACGACCACCACCACGTGAAATCCGAACGCATTCGAACAAACCTGGGAGGACCCGGTGCCCGCCACCGCCGCACAAATCAGGGAACTCACATCAAAGCAGCGCGCCGCGCTGCTGGCCCGGGCGCGGGCCGGGGT
>Ga0185299_10002210_pt1 | contig 31367 bp, 21 predicted proteins | sample PaiPotPPA55metaG_FD_128002 | JGI IMG/M metagenome (GOLD analysis project Ga0185299, IMG submission 128002) | Iron sulfur acid spring bacterial and archeal communities from Banff, Canada, to study Microbial Dark Matter (Phase II) - Paint Pots PPA... ...
CACTGTGTTCGAGAAAACAAGCACACTGGAGCGAAAATCTGATCCTGACTTACTCGCGTCTTGGGTTACCTTTTTAGATGACCCATCCAGCGGCCGTTTCGGTTACCTAGTTAAATGACTTGACAGGCAGGGTTCAAATTGACCCACTACCAACACATCATGTTATAATTATTCACGATAGTGAATAATTATAACGTAGGCATCGTCGGCTTCCGGGGCTATAGCGGCGCCGAGTTGGTCCGCCTCCTCACCCGCCATCCGCGCGTCGAGCCAGTCCTGCTCGAACACCGCCACGACTCCGAGCACCGCCCTCAGCCGATCGGCGTCAAGCAGCCCGCATCTCGATCATGCACTCCGGAAGCGGTCAAGACCGAACATCTCGCGCTGGTGTTTCTCGCCACGCCGGCCGACGTATCGATGGAACTTGCGCCGCAAATGCTGGACGCGGGCGCCAAGGTAATCGACCTGAGCGGAGCGTTCCGGCTGCGCGATGCCGGCACGTATGCGCGTTGGTATAAAGAAAAGCACACCGCGCCCGAGTTGCTCGCCGACGCCGTGTATGGATTGCCGGAGTTCTGCCGCGACCGCATTGCCCAGGCACGGCTGATCTCGAATCCCGGATGCTATCCGACCGCGGCCAACCTGGCTATCCAGCCGCTGATCGCGAGCGGCGTGATCGACCGCGCCGCCGGGATCGTTTGCGACGGCAAGTCGGGAGTCAGTGGCGCGGGCCGCAAGCTAAGCCTAAAGACCAGTTTTTGCGAAGTAACGGACAATTTTTCGGCCTATTCAGTGCTGGATCACCGGCACGTGCCGGAAATCCTCATGGTGTCGGGGATCGAGGAGGCGGAACTGAGCTTCACCGCTCAACTCATTCCCATCGACCGCGGCATACTGGAGACCATTTACTTCCGCGCGCGGAATCTTACGAGCGCCGAAGCACTACTCGACATTTATCGGGCCCGCTACGCAAACGAACCGTTCGTCCGCGTCTACCCCCTTGGGGATATGCCGGACATCCGCGGCGTCGCTCACACCAACTTCTGTGACATCGGCGTCAAGCTCGACCCCGCGACGGGCCGCGCGGTGGTTGTCAGCGCGATCGACAATCTGGTGAAAGGCGCAGCCGGGCAAGCAGTGCAGAATATGAATCTGGCGCTGGGCTTCCGCGAGACCGAGGGGCTGTTGTGAAGGCCCTTATCAAAATCGGCGGCGCGCTCCTCGATTCGGTGGAGTCGCGCCAACGTCTGGCGGCGGAAATTGGACAAGCGGCCGAAGACGGTCTCAAGGCCGTCGTGGTTCACGGGGGGGGCAAGCAGATGACGCGCTTCCTCGAGGAGCGTGGCGTCGAGAGCCGCTGGGTCAATGGCTTGCGCGTGACCACGCCGGACGTGCTGGACGCGGTCCTCAAGATATTCGCAGGCTCGGTCAACCAGGAGCTAGTGGCCGCTTTCATTTCGAAGGGCGTGCAAGCGGTCGGGCTCACTGGAATGGATGCGCTGTTGACAGAGGCGCGTCAAATGAATGCGGATCTGGGCTTCGTCGGAAAACCAGTGCGATCCGATGCGCGCTTGCTCGATTTGCTGCTGGAAAACTCGTACCTTCCGGTGGTCGCTTGCCTGGCAGGCGATCGCCACGGACAATTCTACAATGTCAACGCGGACCAGATGGCCGCGTCGGTTGCTTCGGCAATTCGAGCGGAAAAGCTTTTCTTTTTGACGGATGTCGATGGAGTCTGGGGTAATGACAAAGTGATTTATCCCACAATTACAATTGACAAATGTAAAAAGCTAATCGAGCAGGGAATCGCCAGCGCCGGGATGCAGGCCAAGCTGGAAGCAGCGATGGAAGCGTTGCTGTCTGGCGTCAATGAAGTGGTCATCGCACCTGGCGCCGTCGCCGGCATAATTCCCAAACTGCTGTCCGGCCACCAGATTGGAACCCGGCTCCTCGCGGAAATAGGAGTTCCAAGCAATGGCTAGTCTCAGTCTGACGGAATCGCGAGCGCAAGGGGAGTCGAATGATTTAACCCTCCGCAAGGCCACTATGGGCGACATCCACGCATTGCTAAATCTAATAAACGATTACGCCTCTAATGGAATTATGTTGCCGCGAACTGAATTTGAAATGTCAGAAAACATTCGCGATTTCTCGGTTGCATATCTGGGAGAACGGCTGGCAGGCTGTGGCGCGCTGCACTTTTACACTCCGACCTCGGGCGAAGTGCGATCCCTGGCCGTGGATCCAATTTTGAAAACTCGAGGCGTCGGAAGACGCATTGTGGAGGCGCTGGAGAGAGAGGCTGTAGAAAATCAACTACACGCGATCTTTGCGTTCACGTATGTTCCGGATTTTTTCCGGAAAATGGGTTTTCGGGAGGTTGAGCGGGGGGAACTGCCACTAAAGGTTTGGAAAGATTGCCTTCGCTGCCCGAAATTCCAATGCTGCGATGAAATCGCCATGCTAAAAGCGTTGCGCCCCCACCCAGTACTCGGGGCTGGTACTGAACCCGAATCCGTCATAGTGCAACTCCCGCAATTAAAGCAAGCCGGGTAGCTTGTTTTGCTTCCGATAAATTAATTCGCGCTCCACTTGAGAATTTTTGCTTGGTTTTACACTTGTAAGGAGTATAATTTTTCAAGCTAGTAAAAGTCCCAGGATGGGAATGCGGGAAAATATGCGAGCTCAGACCATAGATGTGAAGGAAGCGACGGGGAGAGTCCTTTGCTGCACAGTTTTTCGCGCGGGCGGAAAGAAGTTGTTGGCAAAGGGCCACGTGATCAGCGAAGAAGATGCGCGCATGTTGGCGACCGAAGGCATGAGCGAAGTGTGGGTCACGGAGTTGGAAGAAGGTGAAGTTGGCGAGGACGAGGCTGTCATGCAGGTCGCGAGCGAAATCGGTTGTGGATCGCTCGAAATTCGTCTCGCTGCGGGAGGGAGAGCCAATTTATTTACCACGGAGCCGTGTTGTCTGCTGGTCGACGACGAGTTGCTCAAGCAGATTAATTGCACGGCCAGCGTCGTAATCGCTACGATGCTGAATTTCGCTTATGCCAAAGCTGGTCAGCGCGTGGCCACTGTCAAAAGCACTCCTTTTGCCGTCGCCAGTTCGCAACTGGAGGCTGTGGTATCGATCATTAAAGAAAGAGGGCCGATTCTGCAGGCGCGGCCCATCCGCTCCCCGGCGCTTGGTGTACTGTACACGGACCCGGCCAGCGGAGAACGAGCCCGCCTGCTGTTCGAAAGCATTATGCGACAGCGATTGGAGCGATTGGGGACCAGCACAGCGTTTGTGCTCGCCTCGCTGGAGGATGAGGGCACGGTCGCGAAATCCCTGCAGCACTTGCTGCGCGCCAAACCCACTGCTGTTCTGATTGCATCCACCACCGCGCCGGCCGGGCCCGACGATGTCGTAGGGCGCGCAATGTTGCATGCCGGTTGCCACTTCGAACGCTTCCTGGCGCCGGTAGAGCCGGGCAATCTTTTGCTGCTGGGCTATAAGGACGAAATTCCCATCCTGTCAGCTCCGGGCTGCTTTCGCTCGGCTAAACCGAATGTGGTAGATTGGGTGCTTCCCCCGATGTTGGCCCGATATCGTGTTTCGGGTTGGGAGATCGCGTGCCTTGGGCATGGTGGTCTGCTAGCCTGATAGGCTCCTCCACTACCACGGGCGGTGACCTCCGAGCCGCCTGTGGGTGCTCCTCAGCCGGGCGCCCGACCAGCGCCCGGCTCTTTTTGTCTGGGGAGGGGGTTGTAGGGGTAGGAGTTGGGAAAAAACATGGGATCCGCAGCCGAGGGAGGAGCAGCTTGCGGCATAGCTCAACCCATGGTGAGGCGACCTCGCTAACGCGGAGTCGCCAGGAATGCGTGAACCTCGCCGTTTATCAAGCCCTGGCCCGCGATCTCTCCTGCATCATTGATCGAACTAGTAGCCTGCAGATACCACGGCGAGCCGGCCGGGATGAGAGCGTTGAGGTCGTACATCACGCCATTCTTCCAGAGGAGGGCGCGCATGTTCCCCATCGCGTCTGCCGAAAGGAGAGCCACATCGCCTCTGTTATTAATGGTGTTGCAACAGCCTGCCGCGGTCACGACGGTCCCAGGAAAAATGCCGAGGTCTTTCATACCTGTCTCTCTGGTCCACAGGAAAGCGTGAATGTTACCGTCCTTAGATGATTGCGACGCCCCGGCTACTTCACCTCGGTCATTGATGCTGGAAGGAACGTTAAACGTGCCTCCCAGGCTGCCGAGGTTTATGGGCGAACCGTCTTTTTCCCAGAGCACGGCGTGCGGCTCGAGACTAAACGGGCTCACAGGCGGCGCAGAGGTGTTCGAGCACAAACCCGACACGCCGACGGCCTGGCCTTTGTCGTTGATCCCGAAGGCGAATCCGACGGTGTCGCCGGGGAGTGGCGGGAGTTCCCGGATCGCGCCGTTTGGCCCCCATATCACAGCTTCAAAACGGAGAACTTGAGAAGGCGTTGCGGTTGCACAGGTTGGATCGGAAGTGCCATTCTCGGCAAGCCCGGCTACCTGGCCTCGATTGTCGATCCAATAAGCTTGACTGTTGTGGCCTCCCTTTAGGGGCGGAAGCGCCGTCATGGTCCCATTCTTCCAGATGGCCCCGAGGCATTGACGGTGAGTGCCGAAAGCGCAAAAGTCCTCACCATTCGGATCGGTCTCGGCGATTTCGGAAACAAGCGCCGACTCGCCACCCGCGTTAGGACCGCCCGCCTCGCTGTTGCAGGCGGGGCATTTTTTTGGTCCGTCCAGTGTGCCGAGGTCGATCAAGTGGCCGCCATACCAAAGGAAGGCGGTTTGGTTCACGCCGCCGGTCTGGCTCGAGGTCGCGGCACCCCCAGCCACCACTCCCGCATTGTTAATGCCATAAGAATAGCTGTACGTACCGCCCAAGGTGCCAAGGTCGGTGATGGTATAGCGTGGCGCCGGCTGCGCTATTGCAAAAGCTGCGAGCAAGCTGCTCGCGACCATCGAAGTCAAGATCGTTTTCATATGTGCCTCCAATTCAAGTAGGCGCAGGATGCCCCAGGAAGTGATCACGCAAGCGATCTTAATTTGATGCCGAGGATGCGGGAGTATAATTCAGAGGCAATGCAGAGGGCGGCAAAGCGCGGTGAGCCGGCGGCGGGCGATGTCAGCACGCTTCTCCGCGCCTGGAGCGACGGAGACCGGAACGCGCTCGAAAGGATAACCCCCTTAGTTTACGAGGAGCTCCACCGCCTGGCGAAGCACTACATGAGACGAGAGCGTCCCGGCCACAGCCTGCAGACCACGGCTTTGGTGAATGAAGCCTACATGCGCTTGGTGGATTATAAACGCATGCAGTGGCAGGATCGAGCCCATTTTTTCGCGGTTTCGGCCCAGTTGATGCGGCGCATTCTGGTGGAACATGCGCGGCGGCGTAACCTGAAACGGGGCGGCGGCGTGCTGCATGTCTCTCTGGAAGAGGCGGCCACGGTGGGCGGCAATCGGCCCGCGGACCTGGTGGCGCTGGATGACGCCATGAACGCGCTGGCGCGGTTCGATCCACGCAAAGTGCAGGTAGTGGAAATGCGCTTCTTTGGCGGGCTCACCCTGGAAGAAACGGCCGAGGTTCTCAAAATCTCGTCCGTCACGGTGAGACGGGATTTGCGTACCGCCAAGGCTTGGCTGTATCGCGAGATCACCGGTGGGCGCGAGTCGGCGGGCGGGAGCACTGATGGACTCGGAACGCTGGAAACGAATCGATAGCCTGCTGCACGCCGCCTTGGAGCGTCCGCCTGCCGAGCGCGAAGGGTTTCTACGGCAGGCCTGCGCGGGAGACGAGGGGCTGGAGCGGGAAGTCCGGTCCCTGTTGGCCTCCGATCAGCAGGCAGGAAGTTTCCTGGACAGTCCGGCGGCGGAGTTGCTGGAGTCAGAGGAATCCACAGTAACGCATCTGGCCGGCCAAACCATTTCCCACTATAAGGTTCTGGAAATGCTGGGCGCCGGCGGCATGGGAGTAGTGTACAAGGCGTTCGACACGAAGCTGAATCGGCTGGTAGCCCTGAAATTCCTGCCGCCGCATCTGCGGCATAACGATGAGCTGAAGCGGCGCCTGAAAGAAGAGGCCCGCGCCGCGTCGACCTTGGATCACCCCAACATCGTAGTGATCCATGATATCGACGAGGCACCGGGTGGCGACCTGTTCATCGCCATGGCGTTCCACGAGGGCGTGACCTTACGCGCCCGGATCGCGGCGGAAAATACGGACGCAGGGCTGCCGGTGGCCGAAGCTTTGCACATCGCCCGGCAGATTGCATCGGGGCTGGCCAAGGCGCACGAACGCGGCATTCTTCATCGCGACATCAAGCCCGGCAACGTCATCGTCGCTAAGGACGGCGTGGCACGGATCATTGACTTCGGTCTGGCCAAATCCAGCGACGCCACGGCAAGCGTGGATGGCTCCACAAAAGGGACTCCGCTGTACATGTCTCCCGAGCAGGCATCCGGAAAGGCCCTCGATTGCCGTACCGACCTGTGGAGCCTGGGAGCGGTTCTTTACGAGATGCTGGCGGGCCGGCCGCCATTTACGGGAGACGGGCACCTTCAGGTTATGCACGCCATCGTGCACGACTCCCCGCCTCGGTTACGGGAGCTTCGGCCGGAACTGCCACTGGAAATCGATCGCATCGTTTCGCGGGCGCTGGAAAAGGAGCCGGCCAAGCGGTATCAGTCGGCCGCGGAGATGGTACGCGATTTGTCGACAGCTCTTGCCGCCACGGATGCCTCCGCCCAAGCGCCCATCTCATCGCGCGCCGCCAATACCATTCGCGCGAAGGTAATTGCACCTGCCGCCGCGATTGTGCTGGCGGTTTTCGCCGCGGGTTACTTGTATTTTCCCAGGGCACTTCACGGCAAACCAAAACTCACGGACAAGGATACGATTGTCCTCGCGGATTTCACAAACAGGACGGGCGACCCCGTATTTGACGAGACGCTTCGCCAGGGGCTGGCGGTACAACTGGAACAGTCGCCTTTCCTCAGCCTCGTGTCCGATCAACATATCCAGAAGGCGCTGCGGCTGATGGGCCAGCCGGCGGATGCGCGACTTACTCCGGAGCTCGCTAATGAAGTCTGTGAGCGAACGGCGGGCGCCGCCGTTCTGGATGGCTCGATTGCGCCCCTCGGAAGCAAATATGTATTGGGGTTGCGCGCTAAGAACTGTCGCACTGGAGACGTCCTGGATGAGGAGCAAGTGCAAGCGGCCAGGAAAGAAGACGTTCTGAATGCCCTGAGTCAAGTTGCCAGTAAGTTCAGAACCCGAGTCGGCGAATCGCTCGCCACGGTGGAAAAGCACTCGACCCCACTCGCCGAGGCTACCACGCCGTCGCTCGAAGCCCTGAAAGAATATAGCGCGGCCTTGAAAGTTAACTTCTCAAGAGGCTCTGCAGACGCTGTGCCCCTTTTCAAGCGCGCTATTGAGATCGACCCCAAATTCGCGATGGGACATGCATTCCTGGGGCGCGTGTACGGCGATATCGGGGAGTCTGCCCTCTCCGCGGAGAGCACCAGCAGAGCTTATCAATTGCGTGATCGCGCCAGCGACGCGGAGAAATTCTTTATCACGGCTAACTACGATCTACAGGTGACGGGAAACCTGGAAAAGGCGCAGCAGACCTTTGAGTTGTGGGCGCAAACTTATCCGCGTGAGATCAACGCCCCCGGACCCTTGTCCGGGATGATTTACCCTTTCTTCGGCAAATATGAAAAGGCGATCGAAGAAGCAAAGAGAGCGATCGCGCTCGATCCGGACTTTCCATTCTCATACGTAAATCTTGCCACTGGCTACCAATTCCTGAAACGCCTGCCCGAAGCCGAGGCCGCCTTTCAGCGAGCCTCCCAGCGCAAAGTGGATTTGCCTGCCTTTCTGATCCAGCGATACGACCTCGAATTCGTGAAAGGCGACCAGGCGGCAATGGAACGGGTAGTGGCTATGGGTAAGGGTAAATCCGAAGCGGAAGACTCGATCTCCGACCACGAAGCTTTTGTCCTGGCATATTCCGGTCACTTGCAACAGGCAAGGCTAAAGTCACAGCGTTCGGCGGCCCTGGCTCAGCAGGCGTCCCAGCCGGAAAGGGCGGCTCTGTTCCAAACCGGAGCAGCACTGTGGGAGGCCTTTTTCGGCAAAGCGCCCGAGGCAAGGCGAAGCGCTATGGCGGCGCTTGCGCTTTCCAAGGCTCGTGACGTAGAGTATGGCGCTGCCTTTGCACTGGCCCTTTCGGGCGATTCCTCTCAGGCTCAAACACTCGCGAATGATCTGGGAAGGCGCTTCCCCGAGGATACGTCCGTCCGGGTCAGTTATCTGCCGGAACTTCGCGCACTGCTCGCATTGAACCATAACGAGCCTGCAAGGGCGATCGAACTGCTGCAAATCGCCGCTCCCTATGAGCTGGGCGTGCCGTTGAGCTGGTTTTATGCTTCCTTCGGGGTCCTCTATCCGGTCTATGTGCGCGGCGATGCCGATCTGGCCGCTCACCAAGGCGCCGAAGCCGCCGCAGAATTCCAGAAAATTCTCGATCACCGCGCGATCGTTGCCATCGATCCTATAGGCGCACTAGCGCACCTGCAACTCGGGAGAGCGCTCGCTATGTCGGGAGACAAGACCAAGGCAAAGACGGCCTACGAGGATTTCCTCACCCTATGGAAAGATGCTGATCGGGACATTCCAATCCTTAAGCAAGCCCAAGCCGAGTACGCGAGAATCCGTTGAAACTTGGCCCGCCGAAGAACGTCTATCGCCCTAGTTCTGATCTGAGCTTGGGTTCTCGCGTATCATAAACTTCAGCGGGCTTTTTTCTCTTTCCTCGAACTAGTCAGGCTCAGTAAAGCCTTTCGATTATGTCGTTGACTCTACGAGCCTTTCTTTTCGCAATCGTATTACCCCTTACGCCCTGCCTATTGCTCGGCCAGCCAGATCGCATTCCTCAAGACCTGGACCCGCGGGACATGGTTACTATAAGAGGCAACGTCAATCCAAAGGCGCGGGCGCAGCTTGATCAAGGGCCCGCCGATCTTTCTCTAAGACTCGATCGGATCACGCTAATGCTGAAGCCGGCCACGGACCAGCAGGCGGCGCTGGAAACGCTACTCCGGGATCAACAAGACCCGGCCTCTCCGAATTATCACACCTGGCTCACTCCAGAACAGTATGCGGATCGCTTTGGCCTCAGCCCAGCGGATATCGACAAGATCGTTTTCTGGCTGCAGTCGCAAGGTTTGACGGTCCAGGAGGTCGCTCGTGGCCGGAATTGGATTGCGTTCAGCGGTGTCATCGCCGACGTGCAGGCCGCTCTTCGTACCGAGATTCATCGCTACAACGTCGCCGGCGAGATGCATTTCGCAAACTCGAATGAGCCATCTGTTCCTAGAGCGCTTGCTCGGGCGGTCAGCGGTATTTTAGGGCTCGATGATTTTCATCCAAAGCCGCTAACGCGTCTATTAAGATCGCAACGCGCGCATCCGGACTTCACCTCTGGATCGGGTCACTTTCTGGCGCCAGACGACATTGCCACTATTTACGACCTTACGCCGCTATACAACGCGGGAAATCTCGGAGATGGGCAGACCCTCGCCGTTATGGGTCAGTCGAACATTTTAGTGTCGGATATCAGTGCTTTTCGGACGATGTTCGGTCTGCCGGCCAATCTACCTACAACGGTCCTCGTCGGCCGGGATCCGGGGATCACTTCGGATATGCAAGAAGCGGACCTGGACCTGGAGTGGGCCGGCGCAGTCGCGCGTAACGCAAACCTGATTTATGTTTACTCGATGAGTGTCGTTAATGCGGTCATCCATACCGTGAATCAAAACCTGGCCCCGATCATCAGTTACAGTTTCGGTGGTTGCGAACCAGATACTGGACTTTCATTCGCCCAGTCACAGCAGCTCGTTGCACAGCAAGCCAACGCGCAAGGCATCACTTGGGTGGCATCATCCGGAGATGCCGGGGCCGCAGGGTGTAATACTCAAACCCAAACCACCGCCACGCAAGGTTTCGCTGTAAACCTCCCCGTCAGCATTCCGGAGGTCACTGGCGTGGGTGGCACAGAGTTCAACGAGGGTAGCGGAAACTACTGGAACAGCGTGAATGGTACGAATTCCGGTTCCGCACTATCCTATATTCCGGAGCAAGCCTGGAACGATACGGGGTCGACTCTCGCTGCCTCGGGCGGTGGTATGAGCATCTTTTTCTCGAAACCAGTTTGGCAAACCGGCCCAGGAGTTCCGAGCGACGGCGTGCGAGATGTACCAGATCTGGCGCTGACAGCATCGGCGGACCACGATGGTTACATCTACTGCAATAACGGCAGTTGCGCCTCGGGCAACCCGTCCACCGTAGTCGCAGCGAACAGCATTGTTGGCGGAACCTCTGCGGCGACGCCGGTATTCGCGGGCATTCTTGCCGTGCTTCAGAAGTACCAACTGGATCACGGATTCCAGACCACGCCGGGCCTTGGAAACATAAATCCGACACTCTATCAGCTTGCACAAAACGTTGCGAATATTTTTCACGACATCACTACTGGCAATAACATTGTTCCTTGCACGGTTGGCACCCCGAACTGCCCAAGTAGTGGCCCCCCCTCGTTTGGCTACACCGCCGGGCCAGGGTATGACCTGGTCACGGGCCTGGGCTCGGTGGACGCAGGGTCTCTGATTGCTTCCTGGCACACGAGCCAGTGCACCTACACGCTGCCGCCAGCAACAACGGTATCGAGTCACGTTTCAGCTTTTTCGCTATCAATCGGAACGCAGAGCGGCTGCCCTTGGACGGCGTGGACCAGCGCCACTTGGATCTCGATCAACCCCTCTACCGGGACCGGCTCGGGAAACACCAACCTCTCGCTTGCCATGAACAATACGACGCAGCAACGCAGTGCCACAGTCTTTGTAGGCGGCCAGAGCTTCACCCTTACACAGGACCCGTCGATCGCGCCTGATTTGGTGATTACCTCGCTCACGGGGCCAACCACTGCTGTGATCGGAGGGTCGATCACTGCAACCGCTGTGGTGAACAATCTGGGTAGCATCGCCGCTCCGGCATTTAGGGTCGAGTTCTACTTTTCCGCGAGTCCGACGATTTCGACCAGCGCTATCGACACGGGCTCGGGTTGCTCATTCGCCGGACTCGCCGTCGGCGTCCCGACGCCGTGCTCAATATCGGTCGCAGTGCCCTCGAACCTTACGCCCGGCACTTGGTTTCTTGGCGCGATCGCCGACCCGACTAACCAGGTGGTAGAGCAGGACAAATCGAATAATACGCGCGTTGCTGACACTGGTCCAGTCACCGTGACTACGGTTCCAAGCCTTTCCATAACCAAGAGTCATACCGGAAATTTTAGTCAAGGCCAGCAGGGAGCCAACTATGTTGTAACGGTGTCGAATGCCGCGAACGCCGCGCCAACAAGCGGCACAGTGACGGTGACCGAAACTTTGCCGTCCGTACTGACGCTGGTGTCGATGGCAGGGTCGGGCTGGGCTTGTTCTTCGATCACATGCACCCGGAGCGATGCTCTGGCCGCTGGTACGAGCTATCCAGCGATCACTGTGACGGTCAACGTGACGGCGACCGCGACTTCTCCGCAAGTGAACCAGGTAAGCGTTTCGGGCGGCGGATCAGCAACCGCCAGTGCCAGCGACTCGACGATCGTAGCTGCCGTGGCTTCCCCGTCTCTCTCGATTCGTAAGGCTCACTCCGGTAATTTCACCCAAGCACAGCAGAACGCGGTGTACAGCGTGACGGTGTCGAATGCCGCGAACGCCGCGCCAACAAGCGGCACAGTGACGGTGACCGAAACTTTGCCGTCCGGACTGACGCTGGTGTCGATGGCGGGATCGGGCTGGGCTTGTGTCGCGATCACATGCACTCGGAGCGATGCTCTGGCCGCTGGTACGAGCTATCCAGCGATCACGGTGACGGTCGACGTGTCGGCGACCGCGGCTTCTCCACAGGTGAACCAGGTGAGCGTTTCGGGAGGTGAATCCCCAACAGCAAGCACGAGCGATTCGACCGTGATAATTGCTACAGTGGCTCCCCCGTCTCTTTCGATTCGTAAAACCCACTCCGGCAATTTCACCCAAGGACAGCAGAACGCGATGTACAGCGTGACGGTATCGAATGCGGCGAACGTGGGGCCGACAAGTGGAACGGTGGCGGTGACGGAGACGCTGCCGTCGGGGTTGACGGTCGTCTCAATGACCGGTTCAGGTTGGACCTGTGCGTCGATCACGTGCACTCGGAGCGATGCTCTGGCCGCTGGTACGAGCTATCCAGCGATCACGGTGACAGTCAACGTGACGACCACCGCGACTTCTCCACAAGTGAACCAGGTAGGCGTGTCGGGCGGAGGATCCGCAACCGCCAACGCGAGCGATTCAACAATCATCAGCGCCAATCAGCCGACGCTGTCTCTCAGTCAAAAACCCGTCAATTTTGGCGTCAGCGGCTCTCTGGCGACCAGCACTCAGACAATTGCCGTGAACTTCACAAACGGGTTTGGAGTGGCGTGGACCGCATCTTCCAGTCGGCCCAATATCATTGTTTCCCCAACGTCGGGGGCAGGTAACGGGACGCTGCAGATCAGCGCTACGGCAGGATCGAACGGCGTTGTTACAGTCAGCGCCCCAGGAGCGGCGAACTCACCCCAAGTGGTGTCAGTGAATGTCTCGACCGTGGCGCCGGGCCTTCCCTACGGCAGTTTTGATACGCCTGTAAACAACACTATCGGTGTGGCCGGGGCGATACCAGTGACGGGTTGGGCGCTGGACAATGTCGAGGTAGTGAGCGTTGGAATCTGGCGCGAGCCGATCGGAAACGAGACCGCTAGATCGAACGGGTTGGTGTTCATCGGCAACGGGACTTTCGTCCTGGGCTCACGGCAGGACGTTGAAGCGGCTTATCCCAATGCGCCCCTCAATTACCGCGCCGGTTGGGGCTACTTGCTGCTGACTAACCTTCTTCCGAACGATGGCGGCTCGCCCGGTCCAGGCAACGGAACCTACCATCTGCACGCTATTGCGGTGAATAAAGCGGGGCAAACTCTCGATCTGGGGACGCGCAGCATCACCGCCGATAACGCGCACGCCTCCAAACCGTTTGGGACCATCGATACGCCCTCTCAAGGCGGCACCGTATCAGGCAGTGCCTATGTGAATTTCGGCTGGGCGCTGACGCAGAATCCTTACGTGATCCCCACGAATGGCTCGACCATCACTGTGATTTTGGACGGTGTGCCGGTTGGGCATCCGACCTACAATCAGTTCCGCAGCGACATTGCGAATCTGTTTCCGGGATTGGCCAATAGCAACGGCGCGGTGGGTTTCTTCTTCATTGATACCACTACGCTCGCCAATGGCGTCCACACCATTAGTTGGAACGCATTCGACAATGCGGGGCGCGGCGACGGGATCGGAAGCCGGTACTTCACGGTCGCGAACACGGGAGCCGGAAATGTGCCGGCAATGGATGAGGCGATCGAGCCAGCCCAGATCACGGCGGATGCGACGGGCGTGTATTCCGTTTCGATCGAGGAACTGGATCATATCGAACTGCCAGTGGGCGCGACCAATGGCTATCTGCTAATGAAGAACGAGCGGCGGCCTCTACCGGTTGGTTCCACGCTCAAAAGTGGCCGTTTCTACTGGCAGCCGGGGCCTGGATTCCTGGGCGACTATAACCTGCTGTTCGAGCAGGCGGACTCAACACCGATACGAGTGCATGTGAGCATTAAGCCGAAGTCCTACGCCGCACAGGAGTCGCGATAGTCAGTTACGACCTGGAGATTTCATCCAACATATTGGCCAGCGCCTTGCGGAACTCCGCGGGTGTGTACACATCGAACAGATGAGGCTGCAGCGGCTTCAGTGTACGCTCGAGTGAATCGTCCGGTTCGGTCATCGGCCCACGGCCAGGCTGCTGCGACATCGGGCCTCGACGTCCGCGTCTCTGTTCCTGCAGGAAAGGATCGATCGGTGGCCGCTCTGGAAGCGAATGAACGCGAAAATAGAAGACTTCGGCGTCCGGTTTGCCGGCGAGTTCGATAGGATGCAGATCCTCGCCGGAGGCGAATGCCATGGGACCGCTGAGCACAATCAGAATGGGCAACGAGGCGCTGTTTGAATCTGGCTTCGCACTGGGCGCGCTACTTTCTATTCTGCGGCGGACCTGGGATACAAAGAACTGCGCATTCTGGCGGCGATTCTCCAGTGCATGAATGTCGATTTTATTGGGACCTGCCTCCGTAAGAGATGGTCCCAACTTCGGCCAGTCCAGCTCGTGTACGGCATCTTGCTGAAAGATCACATGCTGAGTGGTGAGGTCGAGCAAAGCTACATTCAACGTCCCATTCCGAACGTTCGTCTCAGAAATCACCTTCAAGGCCGGTATCAGACTAACCAAACTCCGATTGTTGATTTGTTCGGTTCGCGAAGGCTCCCCGGCCGAGATGGGCGATGCATTCACTAATATCTCAACGCGAAGCGGACGGCGCGTTTCCAGCGGCAGACTTAATCGACCGGTGATGTTCGGCAAAAATAGATCGTCAGGTGACTGCGCGGCTTTGAGAATTTCGACCGGAGGCAGATCACGTGAGGCTCCCGCCAAAGGGTCGTTCTTGATTGGATTCACATGCAAGGGAAGCCGCATGGCGCTGTGTTCTCCGGTGGCAGTAGCGAAAATGGCAAGCGAGATACGATAATCGCCCGGCCTCACAAAGGCCGCGGGCATGTAGGAGATGTTCGACTTGCCGATGTCATCCTTGATAAGCTGCAGATCGATGGCTTCATGGGTCTGATAAACCCGGTTGTCGCTGTCGCTGAATTGCACCAACGTCACCAGATGACCTTTGCCGCGACGCCGCGCGAGCTCGTTTCCATCTACCTGGATATCGATCTTCGCCTGGAGGCGCTGATGATTCGAGAGTTCAACCGGCAAGACACGCGCGGTCCAGCGGATGTGCGCCTGGTCGCCTTGGTCGACCCAACTGTCAAACGGAATAGTTTTGAAAGCGGGGTCGAGAGAACCGCCCTGGGCTAATATCGCCTCAGCGCCGCCCATGAGACATAGGGCGACAGTGAGCCGGAGAAATCGGTGCATAGCCCTTCGACGTGCGTCGCTCAGATCACCGTTTCAGTAACATGCGTTAGAGAGCACTTTTCAGGCGCTCTTTTCGTTCGATGCGCGCCGTCAGGTGCCTCTCTTGGTTAGTTCCTTGTAGACGACCTCGGTGAAACTGGCAAAATTTGGGCCACGACCGCCGCCCGGTGGGCTGGCTGGAGGCGGCGGGTCAACGGCGGCCTTGATTTCATCGAGGGACTTTCCCTGGGCTACCATTGCTTTAATCTTGGCCCGCTTGGCTTCCGTGTCGGCCAGCCGCTTCTGAATGTCGGCCTTGGTCTGCACGTCGCCGTGTCCAGGCACGAACGTGTCTGCGTTGAGAGCGACAATTCCCTTGGTGGTGGTGATCCAACCTTCAGACGATCCGTTCTTCTCCAAATGGATCAGCGGGTCGGGACGCTGCGTCGCGATAATGTCTCCGGTGAACACGATCTTCTCGCTGGGCAGATAGACTACCAGATCACCGCTGGTGTGCGCCGGCACCCAATGCAAAACTTCGAGCTTTACGCCGTCGATTTTGAGATTCTCCTTGTTCTTGGAGACGACCTGGGTGGGAAGATGATCCTTGGGAGGCGCGCCCCGTCCACCGGCAGCGAGAGCCGCTTCCTGCTCCTTCTTGTTGTTCTCGTGAGCGATGATCGTGATGCCGGCGGGGAAGGAAGCCAACCCATTGACGTGATCACCGTCGCTGTGCGTGAGGATGACGGTGGTTACCGGCTTGGGCGTGATTTTCGCGATGTCATCCAACAGTTCTTTTCCGCCCGGAGCGGTGGTCTTGGCGTCGACAACGATCACGCCCTTGTCGCCGACGATGACACCGCTGTTTCCGCCACCACCCTCGATCCAATAAACGTTGGGCTTCAACTGGTGGACCATGAACGGCGCCGCCGGCGGAGCTTGCGCGGCAGCCAGTGCGGCGAGAGCGGTCAGGCTCGCTACTCGAAACCCGAAGGAAAAACCCTTTCGATAAGGCATAGATGGCATTCTCCTCTTCAAAAAGACTCTATCACGAGTAACGAATGGATATCGAAGGTAGGGTGCGCTGGTGGATGCCACTATTTCGCGACAGGCTGCAGGTGCACGTTGCCGTTCGGCTCAAGCTCGCCAGTATCCCAGTGATAGTCCACCTGATCGGCTCTCAGTTCCATACCGTCGATCGTGATCTCAACATTCCCCTTAAATCGAACGACCTGCAGTGGCTTGACAGGCTCAATAGTCGCAGCGATCGCATTGACAAACCGCCCATCCTCAGCAACCACGCGGAACCCGCCACTTATGCGGAATACCACGTAGTTCTGCGGAACAACCGTCGGCTGATCCTGGGGGAAGACAGGAAGACACGCGATCAAAGCGATACCAAATATGACAAATTTCATGGATCGATCCCCTTTTATCGCTGTAAACCTATTATATGCAAACCTGCCAGCGAATCACGACGCTATGCCGCAGGTAACGTCACGCCAGGGTGGCGCGTCTTGAAAAACGCACGCCGGTCAGGGCATGTCACCTTAGGAGCAGGAGCCTCATCGAACAAATATGGGCAGATACTTAGCTATCGCGGCGCTGGCGATCCTGGCGGCTTGCAGCCAGCCCGAGAAGACGCGCGAGGCGTCGAACGTGAGCCGCGCCACACTGGATAACGGACTACGCGTGGTAGTTGTGCGCGATGCGTTGGCTCCGGTAGTAACAGTCGAAGAAAACTATCTGGCCGGAGGGGATGAGACTCCGGAGGGCTTCCCGGGAATGGCGCATGCCCAGGAACACATGGCGTTCCGCGGATGCGCGAACGTGACCGGGGACCAGATTGCGGCCATCAATGCCCAACTGGGCGGATTTACCAACGCTGATACGCAGCAGAACATTACGCAATATTTCAATACCGTACCGGCCGAGTATATGGATCTGGTGCTGCGTATCGACGCGGGCTGCATGCAGGACGTCCAGGACAGCCAGGAAGAATGGAACAAGGAGCGAGGGGCGATCGAGCAGGAGGTGGCGCGCGATCTTTCGAATCCGACCTACAAATTCGTTACCCGTTTGAACGAGGACTTGTTCGCCGGCACTCCGTACGCGCACGATGCGTTGGGCACCCAAAGTTCCTTCGACGCAACCACTGCCGCGATGCTCAAAGATTTTTATAAGAAGTGGTACGCGCCGAACAACGCCATCCTGGTGATTACGGGCAACATCGATCCTGAGACAACCGTCAAGAGGGTCAAAGAACTTTATGGGCCGATTCCGAAGCGTCCGCTTCCTCCGCGGTCTGAAGTGAAATTGCAGCCGGTGAAGGCGGAGTCTTTCACCATGGAGAGCGATCTGCCTTACCAGCTCGCGTTCCTGGCGTATCGTACTCCAGGCAGCGACAGCCCGGATTACGCCGCGATGCGCGTGGTGAGTGAGGTCCTGTCGAGTGAGCGCGCGGACTTGTATACCCTCGTGACTAAGGGCGACGCGCTGGCGACAGAATTCGCGCTTGCGGAAACATATCCGAAGGCGAGCGTTTCATTCGCGGCTGCGGCAATTCCGTCCCGCGCCGATGCATCCGCTATAACATCGAAGTTGAAAGAAGTGGTCGCCGGTTATCTCACCAAGGGTTTGCCGGCGGACTTGGTGGAGGCGGCGAAGCGCAAGCTAGTGGCGTCGGCGGAATTTGAGCGGAACTCGATTCCCGGGCTGGCGGCAAATTGGTCGGAAGCGCTGGCCGCGCAAGGGCGCAATTCTCCGGATGAAAACGTCGAAGCTATACAGAAAGTGACCACAGACGATGTGAACCGCGTCGCGCGGGCATATCTTCTAACTCAGAACGCGGTGGTGGCGGTCCTGGCGCCTGCTCCCTCTGGCAACCCGGTAGCATCCAGCGGATTTGGGGGGGCCGAGCAGCTGACCTCCGCGCCATCGAAACCGGTGAAGTTGCCGGATTGGGCCGAGATTGCGCTGAAATCCTTGTCGGTTCCGAAAGCGGGTGTGCATCCGTCGGATGTTACGCTGACCAACGGAATCCGCCTCATTGTTCAGACCGAGACTATCAGTCCGACGATCACGGTGGTGGGCGATATCCGCCGCGAGGATAAGCTGGAAACTCCGCCGGGCAAAGACGGCGTAGCGGATATTCTGGAACAACTGTTTTCCTATGGAACAACACATCTGGATCGCCTCGCGTTTCAGAAAGCTCTGGACGACATCGGCGCGACCGAGTCCGCCGGCGGGGGATTCGGGGTCCGCGTGCTCAAACAATACTTCGACCGCGGAGTGCAGCTTCTGGCGGACAACGAATTGAATCCCGCGCTTCCGATGGACGCGTTTCAGGTCGTCAAACAGCAGGTCGGACAGTTTGCCGCCGGGAACTTGATGAGTCCGGAGCATCGGACGCTGCTCGCACTGCAAGCCGCACTGCTGCCGAAAGGCGATCCGGCATTGCGCGATGTCACGCCACAAACGGTCTCGACGGTGACGCTGGACGATGTCAAGGCGTACTATGCGAAGGCCTATCGCCCCGATCTCGCCACCATCGTGATCATCGGCGACATTACGATCGAGGAAGCGAAGGCGGGAATCGAAAAATACTTCGTGGCGTGGAAGAGCGAAGGCCCGAAGCCGGACGTGACGTTGCCTCCGGTGCCTCCTAATGGGCCGGCGGCGGTAACTGTTCCGGATCCTGGCCGGATTCAGGACGACGTTACGCTGGCCGAAGAGGTGCAACTCAACCGCTTCAATCCGGATTACTATGCGATGCAGCTTGGTAACCACGTCCTGGGCGGCGGCTTCTATGCGACGCGGCTGTATCATGATCTGCGGCAGGTGGCCGGGTTAGTTTATAACGTCGACGATTCATTGACGGCAGACAAGACCCGCGCAATTTATACGGTGACCTACGCATCCGATCCGGCCAATGTGGCTAAAGCCCGAGCGATGATTCAACGGGACCTAATTGCGATGCAAAAAGAAAACGCGACGCCAGAGGAATTGCAGCAAGCCAAAGCGCTCTTGTTGCGGCAGATTCCTTTAGCGGAATCGAGCTACGATGCAATCGCCGGCGCGCTCGTGCGGCGATCGGAAATGGATCTGCCTCTCGACGAACAAATCCGCGCGGGGCAACGTTACTTCGATTTGACCGGGGATCAAGTGCGGGCGGCATTTGCGAAGTGGATCCGCCCGGGTGATTTTGTTCAAGTGGTGCGCGGCCCCGCGCCGCACTGAGGGCCAGATGGTCTCGCTCGACGTCTACAACGACACCTCTGCCGCGAACGTTGTGCACTGGCACGGCCTGCACATACCATCCGCCGTGGACGGATCGATGGAGGAAGGAACGCCGATGGTGCCGCCCCACGGCCAGCGCCGCTACAGCTTCATCGCAACGCCGGCCGGCACTCGCTGGTATCACACGCACGCGTCCGCGGGCCGCAATTTGAACCGGGCCACTTACACCGGCGAATTTGGATTTCTCTACATCGAGCCGCGGAACGACGCGGGACGGTACGACCAGGATTTTTTTCTCGCACTCAAGGAATGGGACGCGTACATGACGACGGCGGGAAGCGATGAAGGGCTCGACATCGGATACAAGTATTTCTCGATCAACGACCACGCGCTGGGCCATGGGGAGCCGGTGCGCGTGAAGGAAGGCCAGCGAGTGCTTTTCCGCATCCTCAACGCGAGCGCGACCATGCACCGGAGAATAGGTCTGGCCAGTCATCAGTTTCAGGTCGTATCCATGGACGGCAACCCGGTTCCAGTACAGAAAAGACCGACGCGCTCGAACTGGGGCCCGCCGAGCGCATCGACGCACTCGTGGAAATGAACCATCCCGGTGTGTGGGTGCTGGGCGATTCGAACGATCACGACCGCGAGCATGGCATGGGCATCGTGATCGAATACTCGGGCCAGACTGGAACGCCGCGCTGGATCGCGCCGTCGGATCGCTGGGACTACACGGTTTTCGGAAACGTACCAAGCTTGAACACGATAGGCGTGGATTCGGCAGGCTCAAACGAGGCGCCCGAACGGGTGCCCTTGGTAATCGAGAAAAAATTTGCCGGCACCCACTGGATGGATAAATGGACGATCAACGGCAAAGAGTTTCCCAAGACCGACCTAATCCGAGTCCGCGCGAATGGCCGGTATCGGCTGGTGTTCGACAACCGCAGCGATGAGGCGCACCCGCTGCACCTGCACCGGCATAGCTTCGAGCTGACGAAGGTTGAAGGAAAGGCAACCTCAGGCGTCTTGAAGGATGTCGTGGTGGTGAGCCCGAAATCACAAGTGGAGGCTGATTTCGTCGCCAACAATCCTGGGCTCACGCTGTTCCATTGCCATCAGCAGATGCACATGGATTATGGATTCATGAACCTCATGGAATACGTGTGAGACTCGGCCAGTTCACTTCGTCAGGCCAGAGCAATGGTAGACGGAGCGGCGATTGCTATTGACTAAGGCGAGTTTTCCTTGGATGACCAGCTCGACCCCGGGGTCGTCCAAAGCGTAGCCACAAATCTCTCTCGCCACATTCTTGTAGACCCTGATCTCGGGATAAGAAGGAACATTCAATTCGCCGAGCGACCAGTCGAAGATATCCAATTTATTCCGGTTTGGCCCTTCCTCGGTCACGTAGTCCTCGATCTTGTCGGGCAGCCGGTCGAAAACAGCATCGCTCAAATAAACTACCCCCGAGTTTCTGTTCCCCGAATAAAGGGCCGAAGAAAGATAGTGATCCCAGAGGTTGAAGAGACTGAGCATCGGCATCAAGGCAAATAGGACCAGTACGATTTTCTGAAACGCGAATGCTCTTCCCCAAATAATCTCCCAGGGCGCTGGGTCCTCGGTTCGCCGGAAGAAGAGGATCAGCAAAAACGCAATCATTGCCAAATTCCAAGGCCATACGACGATGTTGACATCGCGCCCCAGCGGACCGATCGTGACCAGGATGAAAACATGCATTACGATGGCGAAGAAAACGGCAAAAGGACGAAAACGTCTGGTGAGAAGTCCGACACCGGCGGCGCACTCGAGCAACGGCGCCAAAAACGCCAGGAGACGGACTAGCCACTCTACAACGCCATTTCCACCTCCAATGAAGGGCGTCACGAGAAAAGGGAACGTGTCGCCGATGAAGTTCGGATTCAGCTTTGCCAACCCACTCCAGACGTAGGTCGCTGCAACGATGAGACAGCATGTGTTGAGCGCAGCCGCTGGGCGATCCGGACCTGCCAGAGCGATGGCCAGCAGCATGAGCGCGTACTGATAGAACCAGGGTTGCAATCGCGATTGATCCTGGAGGACAACCAGCGTGAGCAGGACAAACACAGCGATCTGGATTTCCCGCCGCGGAACGATAGCGGCCGCAATCAGTAACGCAATCACCGTGAAAAACACAATGTAATCGCCAGGGGAAGTGAGTGGCTTGATGAAGGACCATACGGGCGTTAGAGGGTAGAGGCGCGAACTCAGCCAAAGCTTGGGCGACAGCGCGAACCCAGCGAGCAACCCCGCGATCACGCTGATTCGCAGCAATGCGATTTTAGTTAAATACGCGGACAACAACCGCGGTTTCACATTTACTTTCGGGCCGCGGAAGCGAACTCCCGCGGATACGCCACAATCTTCTTCGGATCAGCGCCCGGGTCTACGATCACTCCAAAGAATGGAATCATCATTTCTTCCCAGGTTTGATCGCCCCAAAAGACTTCGCGGTTCGGATCGGGATTGAGCCGGTTGTTCGCAGAATTGTCAAAGTGAGCTTCAACCTGTAGCCTCGTGCCTTTCGGTACCAGGATCGGCTTTTCAAGGTCGTAGCCGAACTGCCAATCAAAATCGTACTTCACGCTTAACACGATCTGCGATTTCCCGTTGGGATAAACTAAGCGGTACGTCATATCCTTTCCTCGAAGATGCATATGAGGCAGGAACCACACCAGCTCGGCGTCTTGTTTGAACACGACCTCCGTATTCGTCCTCCAGTTCGGATCGCCGGGTGGGATGTGGAAGTGCTCGGCATCTCGAAGCGCAGTCGGGATGACGGTGAGGAACCGGCGCGCCGGTTTCTCCTTCGCCAGCGTGAATCCGACTTTGGTTTGATCCGTTGTAGCAATACCGTTCGGCGTGTAGTGCACTTGGATCACGAAGTCGGAGGCCGCCGGAATCAACTTTGCGCCACCGTGGAGACCAAATTCGCAAGTGCAGTACCCGGAACGTAAACAGCTTCGATGCCGCGAAGGGGGCGAAGACGATCGTCGTTCTGGACTCTCTCGATCGCGATCCCATCCCCATCACGTTCCTTCGGCTCCGCCCGAGGCTCGCCATACTTCACGCCGGGTTTATGAGGCACGACAAACAGGTCCGCATGATGCACAACCGAGCGATTGCCAGGCAAGATCTCAATGGCGGTGACCCAGGTATCTTTCTGGAAGCAATTGGGGACAGTGACGTCCGTCAATTCAAGGACGCCTTGGGCGGGGATCGGGAACGGTTCAGGCATCGACACGACGACGTCCGGCTGAGTCGTCCATCCATCAAGCCAAGAGATCGGAGCTGGTTTTTCCCGCGCGTCCCCCTCGGGAGCGCCGCTATCGGCCCAGGCCGCGAGAGTGTTGATCTCACTCTGCATTAAGGTTGGATTATTCAGAAACTGGCCGTAGCGCGGATCCGCGGACCAGGGCGGCATCTTCCTCGCAAGAACGGCTGCCTTGATGGCCTTCGCCCACGGACGGGCGCTTTGATAGCTCAGAAACGACATCGGCGCGACTTGTCCGGGACGATGGCAACCCTGACAGCTCTTCTGTAAGATTGGAAGAACGTCGCGATTGAACGTGACAGAGGACGGGGCATCGCCAGCCATGGCCGCGGTGATGGTCAAACCGAAGGCGCCTAAAATGCGCAACATCCTCTTAATGCACAACGCAGTCTTAATGCAAGACGCGCTAATCATGTCGCTAGGGCTGGCAATTCTTGACTCCCCTGGTGTAGAGTAACAAACCAGTCGAGGAATGTAGGTTTCACTATGAAAACGGCAATCGTACTCGTCCTGGAATTGACTACCGCCGGCGCCATCGCGCAGCCTCCTCTACCACCCCAGCTCCCGGTCACCATTCGTGTGAGCGCGGCGCAAACGCTGGGAAAGTTCAAGCCGATCTACGGTTATTTCGGGTACGACGAGCCGAACTACTCGTATATGAAGAACGGGCGGAAGCTCGTCAACGAACTCGCTCAACTGACATCCGCGCCGGTGTATATCCGCACGCATTTCATGCTCGCGACTGGCGATGGCGCGCCCAATTTCAAGTGGGGGTCAACGAACGCATACACCGAGGATGCAGCCGGCAAACCGGTGTATGACTGGACTATCGTCGATCGCATTATCGACACGTACCTGGAGGCGAAGGCCAAGCCGTTTGTCGAGATCGCATTTATGCCGGAGGCGCTATCGAGTAAACCGGCGCCGTACCGGCCGGTCTGGTCGCCCGGCGCTGATTTTGATAAATACTACGTGGGTTGGTCGTATCCTCCGAAAGATTACGCGAAATGGGGCGAGCTGGTATACCAGTGGGTCCATCACGAAGTTGAGAAGCACGGAGCGGACGAAGTCGCCTCCTGGTATTGGGAGGTCTGGAATGAACCGGACATTTCGTATTGGCACGGCTCCCCGGAAGAGTACGACAAATTGTACGACTACGCCGCTGCGGCGGTGAAGCGAGCACTGCCACGAGCAAGAGTCGGTGGACCTGCGTCCACAGGTCCGGCGTCGCCTAAAGCGGCGGCATTCTTGCGACAGTTCCTGGAACACTGCGCGAAAGGGGCAAACCAGGTGACCGGAGCTGTCGGGTCGCCGCTCGACTTCATCACCTACCACGCAAAAGGCAGGCCGTCGCTGGTGGAAGGTCATGTGCGTATGGGTATTTCGAAGAACCTGGACGACGTTGAAAAAGGCTTCGAAATCGTCGGCTCGTTTGCAAAATTCCGCGATCTACCTATCGTGCTGAGTGAATCCGATCCGGAAGGATGCGCCGGCTGCTCAGCCCGCGTGTACCCGCAGAATGCGTACCGCAACGGACCGCTGTATCCGGCATACACGGCGGCGGCGTTCGGCAATATCCTAAAGCTTGCCGAAAAGCACAAAGCGAATATCGAGGGGATGCTCACATGGGCGTTCGAGTTCGAAGACCAGCCGTATTTCGACGGCTTCCGAACGCTGGCGACGAACGGCATCGACAAGCCGGTCCTCAACCTTTTTCGAATGGAGGGTTTGATGCGCGGCGATCGGGTCGCGGTGGAGAGCAGCGAAAGCATGAGCGTGGACGCGATGATTAAGAACGGTGTCCGCGAAGGACCGGACATCGACGCAATTGCTACGAGATCCGGCAACACCGTCTCCGTTCTGATGTGGAATTACCACGACGACGACGTACCGGCGGCGGATGCGCCGGCTCGCGTAAGCATCATGGGACTGCCGGCGTCCGCTGGTCGGGTGCTCCTCAAGCATTATCGGATCGATCGCGATCACAGCAACGCATATACCGTCTGGAAGCAGATGGGATCGCCGCAGAACCCCACACTTGAGCAGTATGCTCGTCTGGAATCGGCGGGGCAACTACAGTTGCTGGAGTCGCCGCGATGGCTCTGGAGCGAGTCCGGGCGGGTTGAGGTGAGTTTCGCGTTGCCTCGGCAGGCTGTATCGCTGGTTCAGGTGAGTTGGTAAACGATTCAAATACGAGCGGCCGTCGAGAGATTGTTCGATATCTTGTTGAGGACGTTGAGAACGCCGGCCGCAACCGAAGGTGAGAAGGCCGCATAGAGAAGCACAATGGCGGCCATAAAGCATCCGTATTCGAGCATGTCTTGCCCCCTGGTGTCCTTCCAGATCTTGAGTTGAATGACGAAGCTCAATACTTTTGCCATATTCTGTCGGCCTCCTAACAGCGACGGTTCATTCTCGCACCCGCGGACACCTGGTCCCAAGAGATCATAGGTACCGATTGCGGCGGTAAGAACGGTGTAGAACTTCGATACCCCCCGGCTGCATTTCTTAGTACCTTGTGGCTAGTAATTCATTAACTAGTAATTCATCCAGGGTCAAAAACAATGCGTAAAGATGTACAATCTGGAGCGGGGAAAAAGGCTCCTTTGGCAACAATTTAACGCAGGACGGGCCTTCTGTCTTAGCCAATGGGCTCTCGCAGTCATAAGGATGTCACCGATTTTGATGTAAAATCTCCGTTTGGAGGCAAGCTCATGAACCACGTTCGTTATGCGCTAGCAACACTGCTTGTTCTTTCCGCGAGCCTGTCCTTGCTCGCTCAATCCGACAATGGTTCGATCGTTGGATTCGTGAAAGATCCGTCCGGTGCTGTAGTGCCGAAAGCCAAGGTCACCCTCAAGAACGATGCTACCGGTTTAGCGCGTCAGACTACTACCAATGACGCCGGTTACTACGTAGTGCCCAATCTGCCGCCGGGCAATTACACCGTCACGGCTGAGGCCACCGGCTTCAAGAAATTCGAAGGGACGGGTAATAAGCTGGATCCAAACTCGACTCTATCAGTGGACGTCCCGCTCCAGGTGGGCTCGGCGAGTGACACGGTAGAAGTGGTGGCGTCCGCGGTGGTTCTGCAAACCGAATCCGCCGCGGTCGAGAAACTCGTGACGCGAGCGCAGATCGATTCGCTTGAATTGAACGGTCGCGATCCGCTGTTCCTTGCGTCCTTGCAGCCCGGAATGCGCAGCAGCACAACTCTGGGCGACTTCACGTTTAGTCTGACCAACGGTGGCTACGCGGTAAATGGGGCTCGTTCGAACGATACGCAGATCACGTTCGACGGAGCGCCGGCGCTGAGAACGCGCGGGAATGGGACCAGCATCGGCGTCGCCGACGTCGATTCGACCCAGGAAGTGCAAATCCTTACCGCGGATTACGACGCCGAATACGGACGAGCTTCGGGCGGCCAGATCCGGATCGTGACCAAGGGCGGAACCCAGGAGTTTCACGGCTCGGCCTACGAATATTTCCGCAACTCAGCTCTGAACGCGAATACGTGGGCGCGGAACCAGAGCGTCACAACCAACTTCGCCTCTCCCTTCCGATACAACCAGTTCGGATTCAACCTGGGTGGGCCCGTCATCATCCCGCATCTGATTCCAAAAGGAAAGATGTTCTTCTTTGTGGGCGAGGAGTGGGCGCGCTATCGCAATGCGCAAACGCAAACCCAGGAGGTACCCAGCGTTTTGATGCGGCAGGGTAACTTCAGCGAGTTGCTTGGTCCGAACATTTACTACAGCACGCCCAAACAGATTTATGATCCCGCCACTTGTCCTTCCGCCGGTGCGGCGAGTTGTGTTCCGTTCACCAACAACATCATTCCCGCGTCGCGCCTAAGCAAGAATGGGTTCGCGATCCTGAACATGTACCCAGCGCCGACACCTGGATATCTCAGCGGGAATCAGAACTGGATCGCCGCTGCTTCGCAACCCGAGAATCAGCGGAAAGAGACCATAAATTCCGATATCATTCCCGGCCAGAACGACAAGATCCAGTTTCGCCGTACCGCGCTCGCCTATTTCGAGGTGGACCCCTTCGATCAGGGTACGAACTTGACGCCCAAGGAATTCAATCGCCCGAATCAGGCGGGCTCGGTGAGCTGGATACATACCTTCAGTCCGACGCTGCTCAATGAGGCACGCGCCACGGTGAGTCTGGATGATGTCTACATCCCGGTGATCACGTCCGCGCCGGGTTTCAACCGCCAAACATTCGGCATCGACTATCCGTATATTTTTCCGGCGGGAAAGGATCTGCCGAACAAAGTTCCATCCGTGAATGTCCCCAACTTGTACAGTTTCAGCGGCGGACCCTACCCCTCGCATTCGACTGGCCCGATTTATACCGTCTCGGATACGATCACAAAAATCTGGCGGAATCACACCTTTAAAACGGGATTCTTCTGGGAGCGATCCGGCGAGAACGACGGAGATCAGATCAATGTCAGTAGCGTACCGGGTGGCAGTAACAACCAGAACGGCACGTTCACGTTCAGCGATGGAAGGACCGGCCTGGGAGCGACGTCGGGCGTCGCGGTCACAAACCTTGCGCTCGGCCTGGCCGACAGCTACACCGAAATTGGCCCGCGCGCGTACACCATCTATCGTGGATTCCTGTACGAATGGTTCGCCCAGGATTCATGGAAAGTAACCCAGAAGCTAACCGTAAACTATGGTATTCGCCAGACGATCAACGTCCCGTACAAGGCGCTGTGGGGCAATCAAATCTTCTTCGATCCGGCGCTTTACAATTCGGCTCAGGCTCCGCAAGTTGATCAAAAGACAGGAAACGTAATCATCGGAACCGGCAACGCTTACGACGGCATGGTGATCCCGGGCACTAAATGGCCGAGCGATGCCTGCGGACATGGCGTAACCGCCGCCTGCGGAAGCACCTATAATAGTCTCTTCCAGAACCTGCCGAGCTACTACGTTAAGGTCACCGCACAGTTCCAGCCCCGCTTCGGCGTCGCGTACTCGCTAAATGACAAGACTGTTCTTCGCGCCGGCGCAGGGCGGTATCTGACGCGCTTCGGTCTGCTGGATAATATTTTCCCGGGCGCGAACTCGCCGTTCCAGCCCTTCGTGACCGTTAACAACGTATCGGTGGACAACCCCACAACAGCACTGGGTGGAACCGAACAGGCCGCGATCACGGTTACTACACTCGCGCGCAACTTGAAGCCGCCGGCCGCGTGGAACTGGAACTTCACCGTGCAGCGGCAGGTCTTCTGGAAATCCGTGTTCGAAGCCGCCTATATCGGGCATCGCGGCCTTGATCTGCCGCAGGTTTACGACATCAACCAGGCCCCGGCGGGCGCCCTGACCTCCGCCACCTCCGGCACGAACATCAATTATCTGCGGCCCTACAAGGGATTCGCGTCGATTCAGATGGAGGAGAGTGTCGCCACCTCTACCTATCACGGGCTTCAGCTCTCTTGGAATCGCAGGTTTAGTAACAGCTTCGGATTCGGATTCGCGTACACGCTGTCCAAGAGCATGGACAGCGGATCGAACTACCGCGACATCCTTCCCGATACCTACAATGCCACGAACATGTGGGGACCGTCGGAATTCGATACCCGCCACGCGGTGGTGTTCAGCTACATTTACACGCTGCCGTTCTTCAAAGACCAGAGCACGATGTCCGGCAAACTGCTGGGCGGATGGCAGATCAGTGGAGTGAATCAGTTCCAGACGGGAACACCCTGCGGTGTCGGGACGAACAACGACTACGCGGGTGTTGGCGAGGTCGGCAGTTTAGGCTGCGGGGTTGAGGGCCAGTTTTGGACGATGAACGGAACCCCGTCCATCTTAGGACAATTCGCTAACAGCAGCGCCAGCCCGAACCAATATTTCGCGACCACAAACTCCAGCGGGCAGCCGATTTTCACGGCGCCAGCCGCCGGAACGTTCAACCTTCAAAAGGGCGTTCGCGATGAAATCTACGGACCTGGCTTCCAGGATTGGAACCTGGGCCTCTACAAGCAGTTCGCATTCAACGAGCGTCACGGGCTCCAATTCCGCGCAGAGGCGTTTGACGTTAACAATCATCCGAACTGGACATCCCTCACTGCTACTGGCGGGACCAGTGGGTTCTACAATCCGACGTCGTCGACATTCGGAAAGGTGACTGCGAAAACCGGGCTTTCAAGGAACCTCCAACTTTCACTGCGATATTACTTCTAGCAACAGCGACGACATTCTCGAAGCGATGGAGAGAATCCGGGGTGTGCACAAAACTGGAAACACTTCGAAAACTACCGTTGCCGAAGACCCCAAGGAATTGCCGGCAATCCAGAGAGTGTCAAAGTTTATTTGGAGCCACCCGCCGGGATCGAACCGGCGACCTGCTGATTACGAATCCGTTTTTGCCCTCTTTGGCTGAGGTTATCCGAGGACGGCTCTGTTCTCTAAGTGTCCTTTGAATCAACGTCTTGCTACGATCCTTGTTCCTGCTGAGCGTTGACGAATTTGGCCGAGTTTTGCCGAGCTGGCACACATTTGGCACACACGCTTTAGCTCCGACGTCGGGTGAGGTAGAACCCCATCCGTTCTTGCCAAGAGACACCCGCAGAGTATTGGCCGACTTCGTCGGCTTGGCCCCATTTGATCGCTACATTTGGCTGAAATTTCGAAAGCGAGTATAAGTATCCCATGAGCACCTCCCCTGTGAGAACAAATCAAAGCGCTGCTCCCTCGCGAATCCAAATGCTCACTATGCATGAAGTCGCGGACCGTCTCGGTGTGTCTCTCCAAAGAGCGTACGAGATGGGCCGGACTGGACTGCTGCCGATAGTGCGCATGGGTCGACAGATTCGTGTTGAGGAGGGGCGATTAACTTCCTGGATCGAGTCCGGTGGGCGGGCCTTACCCGGCGGCTGGAAGCGATATCCAAACTGACCTCGATTGCCCATAGCAATATTGTCACGACGTTTTCCCGTTCCCCGCACGGACAAGATCGTAGCAAATAAGGATGGACAGTAATCGCAAATGGCCCTCACGGCCGCCGTTCTGGCCTCTCCCGGAAGGGGAGTTTGCTTGATCGTTAGAGAACCTTCTGGCAGAATCGCGGCATGAGCAACTCTGATCTTCTTGAGGAACTGCGCGGTCGAGAGCTACGCGGCGGAGGGTGGAGTTTCTTCGGCTCACGGCAGATCAGTTTGGAAGCTACATCTTTAGCAACACCCTGCGTGCTGGCAGAGAAGCCTTTTGAGGCTCTGCGGCTGGCCAAGCTTTTTTCAGGTGTGCAACTCGCAGACGGCAGTTGGCCATCCTTCGTTGGTGACCGGGAGTCTTCGTGGACAACGGCCCTTGCCATCTGCGCATTGAATTCAGTCAACGATCCGTCAAAAGCCCGAGAACGAGGTGAATCCTGGCTTCTGAGAACCAAGGGCCTAGAGGGCCATTGGTTCTGGCGATGGAAATTCAAAACAGCTGATCGCAACGTTCAGTTCGATCCCGACAAGTACGGTTGGCCCTGGATTTCGGGCTCCGCAAGCTGGGTCATCCCCACAGCCTTCAGCATCATCGCTATTAAGCAATTCACGGTCTGCAATCGCTCCGAGCAATCGGAGAAACGCATCCATTTGGGTGTCGATATGCTTCTCGATCGCGCCTGTGTTGACGGAGGCTGGAACTCGGGAAACAGCCTTGTTTACGGAGTGCCGCTGCGCCCGCATGTTGAGGCGACAGCGATCGCGCTGCTGGCTCTCCAGGACGAACAGCGAACCGAAATGATTCAGAAGAGCTTGTCATGGCTGCGACAGAGCGCAGCCAGCGTGGATTCTGTTTCCAGTCTTGCCTGGTGCATTCTCGCCTTGTTCGTGTACCAAGAGCCTATCGGAGGGCTAAAGAACAGATTGGCGACCATCATCGGTGACGGCCTCGACATCCGGAATAATGCAACTCTCGCTACCGCGATTCTTGCGCTGAAGTGCGGCGAGATGATTCATCCCTTCGAGGTGCTGCGATGAAGTTCGATCGGCGACGATTTCTTGGCTCATCAGTAGGCGTGGCCGCGGCAGAAGGGGTGATCGCCGAATGGGTTTGGCCGAAGCACACCGTCTCGCACCGGAGACCTCGTTCGGCTGTGGCGGTGCTGAATGCGGCCGAGTACTCGGAGAGGATAGAGGCGCTCCTTCTGGATGGATTGCGGTTGTTTCGGCTGCAGGTGCTGGGGCGGTCCATTCTTCTAAAACCAAATTTGGTAGAAGACTTGCCGGGTTCTGTGAACACGAACTCGACTCTGATTGGCGCCGCGGCGCGATGTTTCCTCCGTCTTGGCGCCGCGCGGGTTGTGATTGGCGAGGGCCCCGGACATCAACGCGACACGGAACTCGTAGTGCAGGCGGCAGGTCTCAAGCCACATCTCGCGGAACGGCAGATCGAGTTCGTGGATCTCAACCGGGACGAGCTCAGAAAAGTGAAGCTGAAAGCCAATTACAGCGGTCTAGGCGAGCTCTGGCTGCCGCGTGCGGTTCTCGAATCCGACTTCGTTGTTTCAATGCCCAAAGTGAAGACACATCATTGGGCAGGGGTCACGCTGAGCTTGAAAAACATGTTCGGTGTTGTGCCAGGCATGAAGTACGGCTGGCCGAAGAATCTACTGCACTGGAGCGGAATTCACGAAAGCATCCTCGACATCTGTGCGACCGTTCCGATCCACTTCGTGATCGCTGACGGT